>Ga0335069_10007683_pt1 | contig 15533 bp, 12 predicted proteins | sample Lox_Sample_11_FD_206714 | JGI IMG/M metagenome (GOLD analysis project Ga0335069, IMG submission 206714) | Soil microbial communities from Loxahatchee National Wildlife Refuge, Florida, United States - Lox_Sample_1.1 | ecosystem: Environmental > Terrestrial > Soil > Wetlands | place: USA... | reverse complement strand
AAGCGATACCCGGAAATCCGGCTCAGGCTGACGATCTGATGAACGCTGGGACTGAATCTTCCACTGCGCAGATCGTAGTAAAGGTTATGCGGGACAAAGTGAGGCGATGATCGCCCGTATAGCTCGGCGGATCGCCGTGAGACCGCATATAAGCTGAGTTTCTTGCTCCTGAGGATCGCCTGCACTTTCTCGGTAATTGCATCGCTGTTTGGTGAGTCCTCCCAAGGGCGCGACGGCACAGTCTTCCTCGCTTCAACTTTCCTGCGAGGACTTCTGGCCCGCGCCGATGACTCGACAAGCGCGCCTGATCCTCACGGGTCGCGCGTAGAGTTACCCCCTCTTTCGGAAGCGCTCAAGAAAAACTACTCGCAGACTGGAGTTGATATAAGTGGCGACCCGAACTGGTCGCCACACTTTTCTGTGCCTTGTCCCGAAATGCGGCCACACAAACCTGCTGCAGTAACCAAACGAAGGACCTAGGGGCCAACACTCAGTGACGCTGGCGCTAAATTGGTGGTCGGAATAGCGGTCAGGAAGCCGGCGTTTTGTCCGGTTTTCGAGAAACGCTTCCGAAACTTGCGGAAACGGTTCGTGTTTGGGGTAACATCTAACAATTCTTTCGGAGTGGCCGTCAGATGTTGGCCTCAAGGTGGAGCCCGGAATGGGGAAAGCGCCTCAGATCTGAGCGCGAACGTTTGGGCCTGTCCTTGCGCGATGTGGAGAACCTGAGCCACGGCATCGCTGACAAACTACAAGATTCCGACTACAACATCGCCCACACTTCTCTTGCGGATATAGAAAACGGCAAGTGGCCGCCCACTCTCCACAGGCTCTACACGCTGAGCGTCATCTATGGCCACGACTATGACCGGCTGGCCGGGATGTGCGGGATCCCCGCAACCGAAGCCGTAAAGGAGCATCAGAAGCTTCATTTGCCCCGCACATACCTGGTGGGCCCTGTACCTGAGCGCTTTAGAGAGAGTTTGTATTCCGCGTCTGAATTGCGCGAAAAATTGCGCGCGCAGCGGACCAATCTCCTGCCCAAGATGATTGAAACCTGGAAGGAAGTTCCGCTGGAGCTCCAGCTCATGGACGGCTCCGATCCACTGTACGGGTATATCGGCATGGACGATTACACTCTGTATCCGATTGTTCGGCCGGGAGCCTTTGTGCGAATCGACCCACGGCAGCGGAAAATTCCTTCCCATTGGCGCGCTGATAACCGGCCGATTTTCTTTATCGAACTCCGTGATCGATATGTGTGCACGTGGTGTGAGATGCACGAGAGTCGATTGATTCTTGTACCTTCGCAACAATCAAAACGGCATACCCAACCCGTGCGATACCCGACCGACGCCACCATTATTGGCCGCGTAACGGGGATCTCGATGGATATCGTAGAAGCAGACGAAAATGAAGCTCGCGCCTGATTGAGAGCGATAGGAAGGCCGGAAGGAGCGTTGAGCGAAGATTCAGTCGCATCTTGGTTCAGTCAACTGATCATTTATCAGGAGGCTAGACTTCGAACCCGCCGAACCGAGAGGCTGTCAATTGATGTGCGTGTCTCTTCTGTGCCCTTTGCATCGCATCCTTTTCCAACACCACATTGTCCGTTTGTCCCATCAGGGAAGAATCGTCGAACGTACCATTAATGTAGACCGATGTGGCAAGCGTCGCCCAGATGCGGAACGTGGGCCCGCGTCGGAAGGTCAGTTTGCGACCATCGGGTGATCGAAATGATATGCGCCTGTGAAATCATCAGTGCCTGCTGTCTCTTTTAAGGTCGTCGTGATCACCGGTTTGTCATTGCTGGATGCTCCATCTGCACCAGCTGAAGCTCTATTCCGTTGTTGCAGGTCCGAGGCCTCGATCGAAACTAGAGCCCCGTTGATGCAGAGCTACGCTACCGTTTAGAAAAATAGATAACCGGTACTTCGGCCGGAAGGCTATCAGTTAAGTCGCTACAAAGTGTGTCCAGGTACCGGCGATACTCGGCATCTTGGTTTGGATCTCCTTCGAACTGGTCACCGTAGATGGCTTTGTACACGAACGAGATAACGTTCTGTACCTCCTCGCGCGACACCGATCTGGAAATCGCGGGTGGTTCCGTCCTGCCATAGGCCAGTAGTTGCGGCTCTTCTTTGCAACATGGATCCTCCAAATCCAGTCGGGGCTGTCGGTAGGGAATGTCCAAAATGCGAACGGTGATCCCCAGTTGTTGCGCATAAAATTCGAACAATCGGCTGCGGGAGCGACTGCGGCGACTTTGTTCGGTTGCATCGGGAATCGGGTATTCCATTTCGAACACGATCCCCTCCATTTCCGCCAACTCATCGCTGCGCGCCGCGCGCAGGTACCTGAACAAGGACTGCGTTGCCCTGCCATCGCGGGCCGCGGCGTCTTCTCCATCGGCCACAACATACGAAATAAACATCAGTTTATAGAGCGGATAATATTGTCCGTAAAGGACTCCACAGACTTTGCGATCGAGCACGGATACCAACAGATAGTCGATCAGACGGCAACGTCCTTCTGCGGTTTCCCGCTTGATCTCGGCCAACCACCGGGCGACGTTAGCGGGACTGTCTACTTCATTGGCCGGTAACATCCGTTCACAAAGATGGAGCGCAGATTCAAGCCTTGGGTCATCCGGTTCTTTGATCCGGTACACCTTCACCGACTGGTGCTCTCGATCGAGCCACCACTTCAGCAGGCCTTTACCCGCGTCATAGATTATCTCTGGGACGCCTGACACGCGAAATTACTCCTTCACTTTGACCAGACAATCAGCTTTGCAAAGCACGCTCCGACAACTGCCCGACCGAGATCTCAGATTAAGAGGCAACGTATGCGCCGTACTGTGCGACACTGTAATCCATATTAGTCAACGCCTCAGGTCACAGCTGGTTCCGCCAATTCCTCTGCGCTACGAAAAGGCTAGTAGAATTTGTTCAAGTACTCTCGTCGTTTCAGGTTCCTTCCTGAGTTTTCGCCGGCAAGGTTTACATAGCTCCAACTGGCCGGCAATGGACTCGATCGCACACTCGTCGTTGTAATAGAAGGGGCAATCTTTTGGCCCCTTCCTATGGGCTTCTAACCCGCCGATGAGGAACGCAACCGTATCGGCGATCATATGTTCCACATCGTATGGAGGCACAAGATGCTCCAGAAAACCATTGGTTGATACCACAGAAATGAGATGGTCTTTGTCCTCGTCCCACACGTAGAGATCGCGTGTCTCGTCATCGCAAACGGGGAAGCTGGTAATCGCGACCAAGCGCTGCAGCCCCAGCTCTTTTGGCTTGTCATGGAGGCGCCGGGCGACTTCGGGCGCGTTCAGATAAGCCACTCCTTCGCTCTTTTCCCGCCTCCAAGTTCCGAGCGGAGCGACGAAAGAGACCCGTTTGAAAAGATATTTCCCCTGCACCGCCGTAAGCCGCGCGGCGATTGCGTCGAGCCTCGGAAGATTGTGATGAACATCCCACAATCCCATGATGATCCGGGTCTCAACTGCCGGCAGAGCGCTGCGCCGGGCTCGGTTATCGGCAACCCGGGTTTTCTGTTCGCTGATTACCTGCTGGCCGGCACTCGGCTTCGAGATGGCGAGCTGGTCGGCGGGGTTGCGGGCAAAAACGACGGGGACAGCCCAGTCAATCGCCTCGCCGGAAATCGAATAGTTCACCGCCACTCGAGCTTCGCGAGCGGCGTCTCCAACGCTTCGTCCCTGGGCCAGAGCCCAGTAGAAATGGCGGGCGAAGGCGGTCGCTGAAACATCGAGCACGCTGAACTGATTGGCGACGACGACGGGCACCCCCGCCGCAACCAGGGCTGGAGCTACACCGCGATTGAAGTCAGCCCTGCCGCCTTTGCCGGTCTCGCAGGCATTCAGGAACATGAGCCGCACCCCGCGCCGGCACACAATCTGCTGCAGGATCTGGGAGTCGACCGTCTGGATGCCCTGATTCTCGTTTTCAAAGACCAGACAGCCGGTGCCGGTCTGTTCGTTGAACTCGCCGTGTCCGATGAAATGCAGAATGTCGTACGGACGTGAGACCTCGAGGGTCTGGTGAAGCAGGGCGGGAGTCGCATCGAGCAACACCTCGACTTCGGCGAGCCCGGCGGCGATGAGGTCCTGAAAGCCGCTCGTGACCCGGGTGATTTCCTCATCGACGGAGAGATGAGCTAGACCGAGCGGCTGCGCCACGACCACAAGAATGCGCAAACGGTCGCGGGAAGGAATGCGATCGGCAGGGATGCCGGTGTCCACATTGCGGGTGAAATTCACCTCGGAGGTGGCGAGGAAATTCTTGCGCTCGGGGTCATACGCGAATTCCCAGGGCAAATCCGCTATCCAACTCACCATCGAGGTGAAGATGATATTCAATCGGCCGTTCGGTTGAGCGGTGCGTGCGGCATCGTAGAGACGCCGCACTTCTCCCTGGAACAGGGTCTCAAAGATATCTTTGCCGAGCGCAATGAGCCCAGCTTCCTCGGGCAGCCCTTTAGCACCGGGCTCGCCATTAACGAAAGCATGCATGTCCCGCTGCTTCTGAATGATGTTGCGAAAGCGCTGGCCGGCCTCATCGCCGTGTGTGTTCATCTGGACGAGTGCCCGCGCATTGCGGAAGGTGGCGAGCAAGGTTGCGGTTCTCTTTTCGCGGTATTCCGCATCGGAACCGAGCACAGAAAAGTAGAACACTTCATCGGCGAACTGCTCTGGATTTGTAAGTTCCAGTGGAAGGTAAGTCGGAGCGGGAAGTGGCGCTGGGACCACCAACTCAGCGGTCGGTTGCGGAGCGGCCACAACGGCCGCAGCAGGGCCTGCCGCCTGGGCTCGGGGCAAAGCGGCCACTGCCGCGCGCCGAAGCTGATATCTCAGCCGCGTTGCAGGATCGAGAACTGGAATGCCGTGAGCTTTGCCTTGAAGCGACTGCACTAAAAAATCCACAGTCTGCGGATGAGAGAAGAAGCTGACGTGTGTTACTCCCCCATCGGGAGGGTTCTGAAGATTGCCGTCCTGGCCGTAACAGCCGATCTGATCTCCCGGAATGACGTGAGAGGCAAGCTGATCGACCAGCCATCCGCCTTCTGTGGGCACGACCAGATCGTTCGCGGTCTGGAAAACTAGATCGACGCCGACGTCCAGCATGCGGGCCAGGACGTTTTTGTCCGGCTGGAAATTGGAAACCAGCGAGGAGTAGGCACTGGTCGGCGGACCCGACGAGGACTGCAACTGGTGGATCACAGCGCCCTGGCTGTTCATCGCAGCCAGACCGGGAATGTCGACCTGCACCTCATGCGCAAGCCAAGCCAGAGCCTCGGCAACAAAACCGGCGGCCGAGGTGAAGGGGTTCTCTGGCAACATGTCGATAAGGTTCGAGATCCAGTTCAGGAAACCCTCGAACCGGTTGGGCGAAGCCAAAGGCGTCCCACCGTTGGGAGACGCAACCAGAACTGCTCGCCCCAATTGAAATCGACTGGAATTTGGACCGAGAGTTTTCGCCATCTCCACCAGGGTCCGTAGGACCAGACCGCCACGCGAATGCGTGATCACATCAAAAACGAAGGGACCCTTAGGAAGCTGATCGAGGAGAGCATGCGCATTTTCGTCCAAGGTGCGGCTCACCGAAAAGTGATCAAAAGCGAAAATGCGGTCTTCGTAAAGGGGCCGCACGCTTTCGAAAAATGTCTTCCCGTCCGAACCTCGCGCGTTGGCCAATCCTGAAAATGCGGAAGCGGCATTCGAGAAAGTGCCATGAATGAAGAGCAGGTTCCGTTTCGCCAAGTCCGTGCTGACCATGCCGGGAAGATCAGCACCCGGGAGTTTGCCCGCGAGCAGTCCCTGCGGCGAAACCGTTTTCCATCCTTCGCGGAGTCCTTTCACCTTCCAAATACCGGCCTCGCAAAGGTGGGCTAGCACCGGCATGGATTTGGAGGCGAGTTTGCCGACCACTTTCAAAACAGCCACCTTGATGAGTTTCCCGACGGCGCTGCGTCGCTCCTGATCTTCAGGGGTCGATTGCGGCACGGGAATCGAGAAGCGCAGGGTTTTCGGAGCGCCCGGAACCGCACTGCGCCGTTCGATCACAGAGGGTCTGACAAACACGATTGCGCCTGACTCGTGCCGCGCCATCGTGATATAGGCAGCGTCGGGATCGGCATCCATCTCGAAATTGAGTGCAGGGGGAATGCCGCGCCGTGGCTCGGAACGGATCGTTTTCACGTCGATTGGCGTGAGACGCCCGGAACGTTGCAGTTGCAGCAGGAATGGATCCTCTGTAGTCGACGGACCACGGCGCGCCAAGCCTCGTCTGGTGTCAACCACGTTCCAGTTCTGGCCGGAGGGCAAACTGATTTCTTCTCGCTTGCGGGGAGACATATTGAACTCCTTCATCTGCCGCTTCGAGGTCGTCAGATGTAAGATCCCGGCTGCAACGGCCTGCCAGACTCGCGAGCGCCTATGCACTCTCTAAAGGTCGTGCAGTCTCACTCTATCGGGAGACTGGTAGTCCTTTCATGCGGTCTCATGCAGAAGCATCGAGCCTTTTCGCGCGATGGGGAAGGAAGTCCGATTAGGCGATCTCGGCTTCAGTTTGTCAAGGACAAAAGCTTTCGTGTTACGAAATGCGAACAACGAAACTCCAACTTATCTCAATATGCCAAGAAGTAAGCAACCGAGCGGATGGGTTATCGGTCAAATGCGGCAAAATAATCTCGCGTTATCCGACGAGTTCGGCAGAGAGCGACGAGGAGGTCAGGATCTTTTCGGCATGTTGCCTGGATGCGGCGGTCGCGCCTCGAAAGAACTCAACTTTGAGGATGCGTTCGGTCGGAGCAACCTTGGCCGCAAGTTCCCAAGCTTTTCGTTTTTCCATCCGACTTCGCAACCAGTCTGCACGTACGAATAGGGGAAGACCCATAACCGGCGGCGGGTCGGCTGCGGAGAATGTGACGTAAAGTCGCTGATCCTCGAGAAGAGCTCCGGCAATCGGGATCACTGCAGCTTCTCGTCCGCTTTTAGTGTGGAGGGGATTGTACAGATACAGATCGCTCGATGACTCTTCCGCTGATTGAAATGGAGCTTCCGACAGCGCCGAAACCGATGCCTCGCATTCCGTCATGATGGCGTGAACGGCTTCATGAAATGCTTCTGCAGACCAGTGTTCCGGCGTGATTCGCGCGACTATTGTCTGTTCAGTCGGAGTTTGCCCCACCTTTGCGGTTAGACCCGAGAGATACCGATTCCAAGACTCGTAAGCTTCCTCGGGTTTGTGTGCCAGTTGTGCCAGATTGGCCTCGTTGAACAACAAGCGGAAGTCTTTGGATTCCGACGCAAGTTCTCGGACAAAAACCAATGGCTGCTGTGGGCTGCTTCCATAGGCAATCGCGTGTTTAGCCAGCGCAGCCAGCAATTGCGGGCCCGAACGCACTTCCCGCAAGTCCAGTTGGAGCGAGGAAAGAAAGGGAAACATTTCCGACTTCAACTCCAGGCGCTCGTCCAGTTGCTGTTTGAGCGCAAGTGAGATTTCTTCGGAAATTTTAGGGACGAAGATCTTTTCCAGCTTCTCAGCTGCGATGTGCGAAAGCGCTGGAACGACTATTTGGACAGCGCTACTGAACACATCACCCCATGCCGTGCGCAAGGCCTCCGACTTTTGCCGCTCCCGTTCCTTAGACAATTGTGCGCGAAACTGCCCTTCGAGGCTGTCGTACAAGCGGGTGGTCACCACGACGGGATGATTCGCCGCCTCTTCCTCGGACAAATCGCTCTCGGATTCCCACGTCGCGCGTTGCAGCTCTTTTTTCGCTTCGTCAAAGCGCTCCCGTAAGGCTCGCTCCCAGGAGTCCAGTTCCGCAAACCTTGGCGGTTCAGACGATCTGTTGAGTTGAACCACGAGGTCGTTCAAAACGTCCTGGGCCTTTTTCAGATGGCGATTCGAACTGGGGTCCTCGAAATCTGGCAGAAACGAACCCAACTCTTCGATTAAGCGTCTGCGCGCCGCGGGGTCCTGACTCAATTCGTACAGACTCGGTGGACGATGCCTCGGCCCGGCCTTCTCTTCTGAACGAGTCGAAGTGGACCGCAGAATTCCTTCGTCCGCCAATTCTCCCAGCTCCCGGTACACCATTGAGCGTTCCAGGCCTGCGTACAAGCAGAGTTCATGCACCGTGAATCTCTCCAGACGAAGCACGCTGGCGAGTATCTTTAGTCGCGTCTGATTCGGAGCCGCCACTGCCGTCATAAACACATTCCCCGACTTATCTTCACCTATGAAGATAACATATATTACAAGATTCAGCAAGTTCATCTCTTGGGGCCATAAGGCCGCAGCGCATTGGCGAGTTCGTCCCTCATCTTTCTTAGGTCCCAAACTGCTTTGGCACAGGGATCACACAAGATAGAATCTATTATGTCTTTTGTTTTCTTATATTTATCTGTCATGTTGCTCCCCAGATGCCGACCCGCTTTCTCATACATCCCCTTCAGCTGGCTCAATAGATCGAGATTTACGTCAAGCTCAACCGAATCCCACGATCCGATCCATTCCAGCAGAAACTTCCTCATACACTCGTGAGAATTGCACTGGTTGAGCAACCAGCGACCTACCCAAAAAGCTCGGCCCTGCCTCTCTTGTCGGCGGCTCCACACCCTCAAGACAAGTTCGTTGTCCAAGGCCACATACTGCGACTCGAACCACTCGAATTCGAGCGCGAGCAGTAACCCTTCGGACGCTTCCTCCACGTCGTTTGACCACGCTGGAAAAGCGTGCGACAGATACTCATGAAAAAAACTGAATCTGAGAATCAGACATTCCCGGAGTAACGTCTTCTGCGAACCGGGTCTGACACGAATCTGACGCGGAGTGTGTTGCAGAAAGAACTGCGTGTGTTCGTGGTCGCTGGTCTCGAGGTGGATCGGGAACGGTGCCAGATGCTTAACACGGGCCTGCGCCTTTGCTCCACCCCAGATGGTAACGCATTCCTTCACCTCATCAAGAGCGGCCTGATTCACTCTCAGCAGGTTTTGCTCAAAGGAGAATGGCTTTGCGAGTTTGGAGCGAATATGGTCGAAAAGCGGTTGACCTTTGAGCGGTTGAAGTTCATTCAGGAGCGTCTCTACATACTTACTGACTGTCTGGTCGCCTTTCAGTAACTGCCATCTTTCATTGAGTTCCTCAATGTTGGCGGAACCATTGGAGTGACCAGCTTCATTTGCCTCGAAAAAATGCGTCGCCAAGCGCAGGGCTGCCTGAAACAACCGAATTCGTATGGAGTCGTCGCCAAACGTCACGTTCGCCATTCGCCGGCTCACCGCTTTCGCTTGCTCCTCGAAGAACGGGGGCTCTTCTTCGCGCCTGGCTTCGCTTTCGGGCGGGCTTCGGCTTGCAATGGTTTTGTAAACAGGTTGCGAAGTTTGGCTTTGAAGAGCTTTAGCAATTCCGCCGTCACTGTATTGGCAAACGTCGATGCCGCTTCGCTGCCGGTTGGGCGCCAGTGAGCCGACACTATGAGTTCTTGCACTGACGGATCTACCGGAATGCCTGCCGCCCGATGGATCCCAATGGTCGCACCGGCATACTGCGCGGCTACCAGTGTTTGTAATGCCCGAGCCAAACCCTCTGCCTCTGGCACGAAGTCAAGCGTGCGTCGAGTTGGATCGAGGGATTTGATTTCAAATCTGAGAGTCGTGGGTTGGATTCGACCGATCGCGCCAGCAGTCACCCTTGAATTCGTTCGCGTGAACCACGTAGACGCAGTACTGGGAAACTCATTGTTGGGTCCAAAACCAAAAAGGCCCGCACGGCTGCCTAGAACAGATGAAACAAAGTCCAGATCGTGCAGGCGATCCCACAGCACAGTTGCCCATACAGACCAGTGGCCTGTCGCGGCCGCCGATATCTGCAATTGTCGAACGAGAGAGCGACGTTGCTCAGGTCGCACCGCCTCGATCTGGTCCACCGCAGCGCTTGCCCGACGCCACGCGACAGTGCGACTTCTTATGATTACATCTTGTCGTAAGAGGTACTCGTCCCTAGGAATGCGCAATTGCTTCCTGTCAGGATCGAAATACTCCGTATTCAAGGAGAAGGTCGCGATTGTGGCCCGCGCCTTTGCAGTTGTTCCTCCCACAGTAACCAACAGTTCTGCACCGGATTCGCTCAGCTGCCGGTCCATATCGTCGGTGTAAATGACATTGACAGTGCCCAGGGAGTAAACGAACGGCGAATCTTCGAGCCTGAACGTGGTGTCCGTATCGGGAAGAAGAAGCTCCGAACTCGGCTGCGGATGGTGCCGTCTCCACGCCTCGTAGGTCGCCGGAGACAACAGCAGCAAATTGCCCCAATTCTCCGATGGCGGCTTACTAGCCGGCATTTCTGCGTTGGTAGCTTTGTCCCACACATACGCCACGTCGTATAAGGGCTCTTCACTAATCGCGCAATAGGGTCCAAAGGCGTTCATCAACAGGCCGTAAGCAGACTGAGTTTGAGCTTCCTTTGGGTGGACCGTTTTGACGAGAGGACGCATAAACTTACGGCAAGTATCTCGTATCCGTACCCGGATAGTAGGGTTTCTGATTGCTGTCCTTTACAAACTTGTCAGCCAGCTTCATGTCGTGAAACCGAAGGATGCTGAGCCAAACCGAGTAGAAACCAACCGCAGCCGAATTCTGCAGCAACATCTTCCACGTCGCAGTTTGCATCTCGGGGTCGTTAGCAGCTTTGTGGGCTTTCAGCGCCTCAAGACATTGGAACCAGGCAGCAGTCCGGTTCAATACTCTGCGGTCATACGTGCTTGCAAGATTCCCATTTTCATTCAAGGCGCACAACTGCAACATCTCACGGCCGCGCGCCGCGGCGGTAGCAGAGACAGAGGGGTCCAGTTGAGTGCGCACGATACGCTGGATGTGAACTTTGGAGGTCGTATCGTAAATTGTTGCTTGCACTTCGCGTTTGGCGATATCGGAGCTGACATGTTTGTTCTCCAGGTGCGCGGCCTCAGTCATCGGCAGGACTGCCCAGGTGCCGGTTGCGGAATGATAGAACTCGAGCACCAGCGGGAGCCAGCGATAGGAGGTGCCGCCAATGTCCGCCCAGACATAGTGCCGCGAACGAATCTCGGAATAGAAGCCCTGCTCCTTTGTCAGGCGTGTGCGGGCCCAGACACGCACCGTGGATCGCGACGGAATGCTTCCCTTTGAGGTGTTGCATGGGTTGCAAGCAAGGAGGAAATTCTCCCAGTTGAGAGCAAAGCTCGGGTATTCCGACTTAGGGACACAGTGCTCGACTTCCAGCAAGCCGGGTAGTGGGGTCTCACAAAAGGAGCAGAAAGGGCCGAGTTCTTCGGTCAATGGAACCCCTGCCAACTTATAGGCTGCCGTTACCTTGTTCCGGATCGCAGCGACGGCCCGTATTTGATCGGTTTTGGTTCCGCCAAGCGGCGGACGACCCTCCACCAGGCGCAACCAGGCGTCCAAGCATTTCTGTGTAGGTATGTTCACCGCCGATGTTCGTTTGAGAACCTTCTTAATCGAAGTTACGGCGCGACCAGAAAAGGTAAAGCTCGCCGGATCCGGATAGCTCGCATTCACCTTACTCTTTAGAACTGGTCGCATATTTTTAACGCCATTTAAGCGACACACAAATTAGATGCGCTTCTGATTTTCTATCAACTTACACGTCCGGACGCGAGCCAATACAACTGCGCACGCACGATTAACAAGCAGAATAACTGCACTGATCCAGGCGCACGACGTTGCCTCACACCGTCACGTTCGGGTTGTGCGGTGTTAGCCGAATCTCTAAGGGAAATCGCCGGGAAGGAAGCCCCCTCGAATGTGAATTCAAACCGAATTCGCCCTTCCTTCACCGCAATCGCCTTCAAAGTAAGCCTCGAGTTTCTGAATGTCAAGGAGGCACATCACGTCATTACCGGTGTCGTAGGTGATGTCAGCAGGAAGCACGCTTACCTCACTAGAACTAGCTGGCCGAGTCTTTCGGACGGTAACTCCTGTTACGAAATCCGAACAATACTATTTCAGCCGTTGACTTCAGGTCTCGTGCGGCGTATCGTGACGCTCAATTTCGGCGGGCGGAAGAGTGCGGTGTGAATCCACACCACATGTCCGGGGGGGCTTCTACTCCGCTGAATTTCCTGAACAACTTGGGATAGTTCTGTATGTGCGGGATCGTTCGCCTCGCGCACTTATTTGTACGAGACGATCGGTAGCGGGCTATCGAGAAACACGCTTGATGATCAGGAGCGCTTCTGAGCGTGTCCTGAGTCACCACGCACATTCGTGCAGGTGTGTGTGCTCAAATGAGGAAATACTTGCCTTCAAGAAAATCACTTGAGATAGCGATGCACAGCCCAATCGTATCGTCGTTTTCACAGAGCTCAGGATCTTCCCCAATGGTATGCGTCAGAACTTTCCGTACAACATGCACGATGCTTTTGATTCTCGCTGCCACAGTGGTTGTGCTGTCTGCACAGACCCCAACAGAATCCGATCGGGAGCAGACAAAGGCCCCCAGTCCGCACGGCGTCTGCCCTGTCTCCCTTCAATTAACCCCTCCAAGCGCTAGCAATACTCTGAATGTGCCCAATGTGCCCAAGTATCGAACTTACCGGCGTCTGTTCCTCGAATCCTATACTCTGGCGCAGATACAGCCCGTTATTACTGGGAAAGGGCCGATTGTTTCCACTACCGGCAAAGGCTCGGCGGGCAAGAAGCGCCAATCCAGGCGCAAGAAAGCAATTCCAATCGCGAAAAAAGTTTCATTGAGAAAACGCACGCACGCGCGTCCAGCCGCTTAGATGAAAAATCGGTATTTTGACGACCCGGTTGGCGGAGCAACAGGCTCTTCTTACTACATGTCGTTGGTGCCGAAACCTGGTCGGGCCGCGAAAAATGGCGGCGCTTCGAATTTGTGGGTTCCACGGCAAGGTGATCGGTGTTATGAATGATCAGCCAAAAGGAATCGCCGAGATTCTGAAAGAGCAATTTGCGTTGCTCGCGATCCTTGTTCTCCTCGCGGGCACCGTCTATGCGGACGGCTACTATGGATCTTTTGGGCTGAAGCTCTCATCACTGGGTTTCTCTTCTAGCTACGTCATTTATCGCGGATTCACGGTCATACTGGATTGCATCTGGGTCGGGACGCCTTACCTCCTCTCTGCAATTTGGTTCGCAGTGGACGAAATACTACTGCGCCCACGAAACAACCTCAAGGCATTTCGTGTCATGGTGGTTTACTTCGTGGTTTTATTGGTGCTTGTTTCCACCTACCTCTTGGCACATCTTGCTGGCGTCGAACGCGCAAACAAGGATATGCATCAAGAAACTAGTACGCTGACAAGAATCAAGACCAGCAAACCTTCGATCGACGGCTGCGGACCCGACGCATGCCGAATCCTCTTTACGGATTCGGATACCATTTACATCTTGCTGCCCTCCCCGAGTAGTCAAACGGGAACAGTACCCAATGTCAGATGGCTGCAGAGAAAGGATTACAGTGAAGTCATTACGGGAACTCAATAAGTGCGCCTGGATATTGTTTTTGCTCGTCATCTGTTCGTTTGCTCGCGCAGACGCCGTAATTACTAATGCGGCCACGTCCTTTGGATCGGTGGTTTCCTTCGACAGTCACACGATCGAATTTCAAACTGGCTGCAGCGGACCGAAGATCACCGTTTCATGGGCAGATGTTCTTGTCTTGCGCTTTGACAATCAATGCCTACCTCATAAAGCAGAGGCGCCTACCGCACCATTGCAAATCTGCAAGGAAGCTCTGGTGCACGTTTTCAAGCTCCGATATCAAGGAAAGTTTGTGTACCTTCGGGAATTGTCGATGGCTCCAAACGGCGGGGTACGAGGCATTCCATTCGGAAAGAATGGAGGCATCAGCTTGCATCGAAAACAAATGGAGTTGATTCAACCGACAGACGTATGTCCATCGAAGATTGAGGCGTCGTCGCTCCCTAAAGGAATTTGCTTTGAGCCCCTGCAATTCGCCGTGAATTGGGCACTCGAGCCTGTCTTCAACAACGAGATTTTTACAAAGGGCTTCTCCATTTACATCCGAAGCCGTGAACTTGTGCCGGCTCAACGATCCGAGGAGATCACTCGCGCCTTGGGCACGGCACTGACTTTGTGGGGAAGCACATTAGAAAAAAACAAAGACGACCTTCCGCCTCAACTACGGTCGTACATCGAGCATTCTACCGCTCGTGGAGGACAAGTCATTCTCTACACTCCTCCACAAGTCATCCAAGTCCAATGCCCAGAGAATGCGACTCTGATTGTGGACTGGGTTAGTCGCGATGGAATATTCCCGAAGGGCCAAGGATATGTTGCCGAAGCGCAGCTACAAGGTAGAACCGTTTTGCTAAATGCCAGCGAAAACACGTTCGGCTATCGGCCAGATATTGCGAATCCTCTACCACCGGACACTGCAAGCCTCGTTAGTGTCTTTGTGCACGAAATGGGGCATTGCCTCGGCTTGCGCGATGAAGTCGACGACGCCACATCCGTGATGAATCCCAACTATGTGGCGCGAGTTCTCAATCAAACCGTCGAGCCCTCCCACGCGGACTTCCTGCGGTTCCGCAGTTCGTTGGAAGCATCGGTTCGCGGCACTGCTCCTGGATTTTTTGACGTCAAGGATTGTGCCGGTCTCAGACGTCCGTCGAAGGGGAATAGTCCAGCGCAAGCCGAAGGCAAGAAATTCGATTCAATATAGAGCTGGAAGTCATTGCATGGGAGTTCTCGAATGGCATTTTACCTTGTCCTGTTAATAGTTTTTGTGATTTCCTACCTCACGCCGGAGCATTGCAACGCAGAGGTGCGTGAGTCGAACAATGCACAGACACCTGCCCTCGCGGAAACCCTGTTCCTTACTGAGGAATGGACAAGTCGTTTCTATTCGGACGAATTTGAACGATACATCGTGGCAGATCAAGAGATTCGAATCAAAGTCTCAGCTGACGAGAATTTCTTCCAGAGATTTCAATTGGCCTTGGTCGCAAAATCTCTGGATGGCGGGGATTGGAGTTCGCCGTTCCGGCCGCAATACAAGTCCGATCTCCTAAACTTATCGGAGCTTGATATTCGAATCAAAGCTAGCCGCGGTTTAACGGCACCGATCCTTTGGCAGATTCGAATCGCCCAGCGGGATCGCACGGCGACGGAAAGCCCCCGCAAGGGCGTCGCCAGGATTTCCGTTTGGATTGCGCCTGCGCCCGAGACGGGACCCTCGGCGTCTCCAGGAATTAGTCGCATGCTCGGCGTTGTTCCCGAATTCGCATGCCAATCGCAACAACACATCCGTTATCAAGCAGCTGGTACACCGCGAATCCCTTTCGCTAGCCGTTCCGCAATCGATATCCAAATCGAGGATACGGATAACCCCTTGGATTCTGTGGCCCTGGAGCGGATCAGTCTCTATATTGTCGAAGCACTTGGAACTTGGAACGCCGCCTGCTTTAGCTGCGCGACCAACAACCTCTTGCTCATCAAGGTGGGCCGGGATTTC
>Ga0335069_10007682_pt1 | contig 15533 bp, 32 predicted proteins | sample Lox_Sample_11_FD_206714 | JGI IMG/M metagenome (GOLD analysis project Ga0335069, IMG submission 206714) | Soil microbial communities from Loxahatchee National Wildlife Refuge, Florida, United States - Lox_Sample_1.1 | ecosystem: Environmental > Terrestrial > Soil > Wetlands | place: USA... | reverse complement strand
GGCGCGGACCTGAACGGCACCCGGTACTACGCGGAAGGACCGCCCGTGGCCTTGAACGCGGGGCTGGGAGCGTTCGGCGTCGCGCGCCTGCGCGGGCCGAATCACCGGCCCGTCTACTTTAATGAGCCGGCCCCGTGGACGGCCCAGTATTACGACACGACCGCGTCGGTGGGGACGCCGGACGCGCCCGGGCAGGGCTCGCAGGTGGCGCAGGCCGTCTACGTCTCCCCGGAGCCGGGGCGGGGCGCGCTCAACTCGACCGGAAGGGGCTAGGCGGTGGCTGAGACTTCAGCGCCCGCAGGCAAGGGCCTCGGCGCCACCCTGCAGAAAAAGGTAGGGCCGTTCCCCCTCGGCATATGGCTGGCCGCGGGGCTGGGCATCTACCTGTACTACCGGCACCAGCAGCAGAGCCAGAACTCCAGCCCGGCCGCGACCCAGTCGCAGACGGGCTACGGGACCGACCCGGCGGGCAACACGGGCTATATCGACCCGCAGTCCGGCTATGTCTACGGCAGCGCGGAGGACATCGCGGCCCTGCAATCACAGGGCCTGGTGGCGGGCAACTCCTACAACACGGGCGGGGACGGCTCGACCTCGGGCACGGGCGCCGGGGTGGACACCTCCGGGCAGACCACCGGCGCCGTGAACGGGTCCGGCACGAGCACGACCACGCCGGGGGCGCCTCCCGGGCCGACCACCCCGGCGCCGGGCGCCAGCTCCAGCGGGTCTAACAACTGGTCGTACCCGGCGCCGAAGGGGCTCCAGGCCGTCAACGTGTCCGATTCCGGGTTCGGGCTGACGTGGCAGCCGGTGACCGGGCCGCAGGGCCAGCACCCGTCCACGTACACGGTGGCCACCTACCAGCTGAACGGGGTGAAGGTGGACCAGTTCAGCGCGGGCGGCACCTCCACCAGGGAGTACGGCGCGGGCGGGAAGGGCCTGCACCCGGGGTGGCAGTACCGGGTGAACGTGTGGGCGAACGGCGGGCCGAAAGCCCCGGCCCATGCGAGCATCGTGGTCACCGTCAAGCCGAAGGGGTCCAAATGACCGACGATCAGGTGACCGCGCTGCTGGATGATACGGGCCGCCTGGCCCGGATCGAGGCGAAGCTGGAGCGGATCGAGGCGAAGCTGACGGCGTTCGAGCAGGCCGCGTCCGGGTTCCTCGCCGGGCCGGGCATCACGAAGCTGTTCAAGGCCATCGCGGGCAAGAACGGCCAGTAGCGTGCGCGCCTCCACCATCATGCTCGTCGCGGTGCTGCTGTACATGGTGCACAGGTGGGCGACGAACAAGAAGGCGGTCGATCCTAAGACGGTGGTCGAGGCGGCGTTCGCGGTGCTGGTGATCGCGCTGCTGGACCAGGGCGAGACCGAGCCGGTGGCGAGGGGGTTCGCGTGGCTGTTCCTGGCCGCGGCGGCATACACGGCAATCCCGGATATCGGGAAAGCATCGGGCACGGCGAAAGGGTGAGGTTAGTGGTGGACAAGGCTGACATCAAGAAGGGGTTTTTCCTCGCGGTCGGGGTGCTGCTGGCCCTGCTGATCTGGGGTTTCGCTACCGGCGCGCTCGGCAAGCTGCGTGGCTGACTTCGCCTCGCCCGGCGCGAATAGCGACGGGATAGCGTTCCTGGTCTCCGCGGGCATCGTCTACGAGATCATCGCGGCCGCGTGCTCCAGCCCGCAGACAACGGAGATCAACGCGAGCACCCGGGCGGCCACCCTCATGAAATGGGTCAACCTCGGGCTCTTGCAGGCGGCGGCGTTCGTGGCGGTAGCGGCCTGGTGGGACAAGAGGCACCGGGGCGCGATCCTGGCCGGGGGCGGGCTGGCGGCGGGGCTGATGTGGTGGCAGTACGACCATGCGGTGAAAGCCGGGCTCTCTTCCCCTGAGCCCGGGACCGAGACCTACTGAGAGAGGCGCGTAAGGCGATGGGCAGGGCGGCAGGCAAGCGGTCCCCGCGGGACCCGGTAAGCCAGGCGATCGAGGACCTCAAGCAGCTGGCCGGGCTCGGCGCCGGCGATGACGGGTCCGACCCGGGGGTGCGGCGGCAGGAAGGCATCGGGGAGCCCCGCGATATCCCCGGCGGGCAGAATCACCTGGCCAACCCGCCTGTCAAGCGGCAGGCCGTGCCCCGCCCTGAACCGCAGTGGCCTTACCGGCAGTCGATGCTCGCCCACGGGGTGCCGCCGGATGAGGCGGGGCGGCATGACCGGGACCCGCGCCTGTCGGGCGGGCAGCGCGGCCAGGCCCCCGCGGAGAAGATCGCGCCGCGCGTGTCGCCGGTGCCGGTGTACATCGTGGAACAGGAGGGCGGGCCGTCCTCGATCCGGCGGGCGTTCCCGAGGTCGGTGACCTGCCCGGCCAGCACCAGCGCGGAGCCGGTGCGGGTGGCCGGGCGGAATCCTGACCGGGTGAAGATCTCGCTGCTGAACGAGGACACGAGCACGGATATCCGGTTCGCCACGAACCTGGCCGCGCTGTCGGCCGGGACGGGCGCTCTGCTGCCCTGGCCGAATAACTCGTATCTCACCCTGGAGACGCAGGATGAGATTTACGCGATCGGCGCCACCGGTTCGGGCACGCCGAAACTGAGCATCGTGGAAGTGTTCGCCGCTGATACCCAGGATGCGCGCTGATGGTCAATTACACCGGGCTGGCACTGCGGGCCGCTACCCCGGCCGCCGGATACGCGCTGGTCAACGGGACCGGGACGATAATCTCGTGGACGGCGCCGAATGACGGGCAGCTGCACCGGGTCCTGTTTTTCGGCACGCTGCATGTCACCAGCTCAGAGACCGGCGGGGCGGTCAACGTGAATTTCACGTCCCCGGACGGCATCTCGAATGCGAATCAGGCGGTTTTCTCGGCCAGTCATGGCGGCGGCGTTTTCGGCCCGGATAAGGCTGGCCTCGTGGTGGTCGAGGCTGGCACGGTCGTGTCGGTTCAGCAGGGATCGGCCCTGACCGGGGGCGCTTCGACGCTATGGGCCGAACTATGGGGGTCCTGATTTGACTATCCCCCCGGGCGCCGAGACTGAGTCGCAGCTGGTGCAGGGCGGCCATGTGGCACTCAATAGCTCCGGGCAGGGCGTGCTGACGTTCGACCCGTCGAACGCCCGGCAGCGGTGGGTGGTCCGGTCGGTGGTGGTATCGACCAATCAGGCCGCAACGGCAACAGCCGTCCCGGTGGCCACCGTGTGTAAAAATACGACGCAGGTGTCTCAGCTGTCACAGGGCAATAACCGGGGCCAGTCCTGGTCGGGCAACCAGGACGTGTTCACCGGGGAGATCGACATCAGCCCGGCGGATTTCCTGTCGGTGCTGTTCTCCCCGGCGCCGGGCGCGTCCGGGGGGCCCCTGTCCGGGGTGGTCTGCTATGCGACGGTGACCGGCACGAGATACACGCGGAGGACCTGATGTCCTGGTGGAGCGACCTGGTCGCGGCCGTCGAGTCGGCGGCGGGCGGCGAGTCGAACGTGCTCCAGTCGGGGGGGCAGACGGCGGCCGGGCCGGTGACCGTCCCGCAGCCGCTCGGCGGGCTGATCACGACGATCCAGGGGATTTACGCCGGGGTGACGGACGGGAAATTCTGGCGGTCACTCGGCTGGCTGCTGCTGGGCATCACGCTCATGCTGCTCGGCGTGCTGTGGTGGATCGGGCCGTCCGCGGCGCGGTCCAATCCGGCCGGGGTAGTGGCGCGCGGGGTGACCTGATGTCCCATCCTCAGCCCAAGGTCAAGACCCCGGTCGGCGATGCGCCGGTGGTGCCGGTGTTCCTGATCGGCGCGGGAATGTACCTGGCATGGTTCGGGGTGCACTACTGGCGCTCCGACGTGAAATGGCCCACCGACCCGGTCAAGGCCGTCCTCCAGGGCAAGCCGCTCCCGGCCGCGACGCAGACGCCGACCGCGGACCAGGCGGCGGTGCTGGCCGCGGCCAAGCAAGAGGCGGCCATCGCGGCCGCGTCGCCAGCGGGGGCCGCGTCGGGCACCGGGCAGGCCCCCGGCAGCTCGACGGCGGGCGGCCGCGGGTCCGGCTCATCGAGCCGGGACGCGAACCTGAACATCGGCAAGCTGCTCGCCGCGCCGTACGGCTGGTCGAGCGGCACCGAATGGGATGACCTGGTCCTGCTGTGGGACCGGGAGTCGGGCTGGTCGAACACGGCGCAGAATCCGTCGAGCGGCGCGTATGGCATCCCGCAGGCCCTGCCGTATACGAAGATGCCGAAGGCGGCCTGGCCCCCGGACAAGGGCGGCAGCGCGGACCCGCACGCTCAGATCGCGTGGGGGCTGGCCTACATCAAGGCCCGCCCCGGGTACGGGTCCCCTTCGGCGGCGTGGGCGCACGAGACCACGTACGGCTGGTACTAGAGACAGGGATGATACCGATGAGTCCAGAGGCGCGTAACGTGCTGGTGCTGGCCGGGCTGGGCCTGGCCGGGCTGCTGCTGGTCGCAGCGGCGGGGGAGCTGATGATCCAGGCCGAGCGCGCGGACACGGCGACGAACCTGGCCGAGGTGGCGGCCTGGCAGGTGTCGCAGGTGCTGGAGGACGTGCGGCGGATCACCCGGGAGGCGGCCGAGAAGCACGCCCGGGGTGAGCTGGCATGATGCCGGGGGACCCGGTTGTCGGGTCCACCATCCTGCGCAGGCCGGCTATCCAGTCCCCGAACTACTCGGCGGGATCGGCGGGGTGGACGGTGAACAGCGACGGGTCGGCTGAGTTCAACAACCTGACGGTGCGGGGCACGTTCGCCGGGACCGACTTCACGATCAACACCTCGGGCGCGTTCTTCTACTCGGGGACCCCGGCGGCGGGGAACCTGGTCCAGACGATCGCGATAGCGAACGGCACGGACGGGTTCGGGAATCACTACCTGGCCGGGACCAGCACCTACGACAGTGTCGACGGCATCGCCTCCCAGCTCGCGGACGGGGCGGTGACCATGTACTCGGGGAGCCTGGCCGGGGGCTGGACGGCGAAAGGCCAGGTGTTCATCTCCGCGTCCGGGGTGATCGAGCTGGTGGCCTCGGCCGGGGTGATCACGTCGAATAACACGCTGGACGACGGGTCGGGGAACACGTCGATCACGGGCACGGCGTGCACGCTGACCGGCCATGCCTCGGTGACCGCGCCGACCGCGGCGCCGTCGCGGACGGTGCTGGGTTCCACGTGGAACGCGACCACGGCCAGCCAGTGCAATAACAATTTCGTCCAGATCATCAACACGCTGGGCGCGCTGGGCCTGTTCACGTGAGCACGAACACGATCATCGTCTTGCAGACGGTGATAGCGGCGGGCGGGGTGATCGCGTCGGTGACCGTGTCGGCGTTCATCAGCGGGACGCGGTGGGGGGCGATCCAGCAGGACGTGCGGTCGATGGCTGACCGGCTGGCGAAGATCGAGGGCATGTTCACGCTGCGGCTCAAGGACAATGAAGAGCCCCGGCCGCGCCAGTAGGGGCTAGCGTGCTGGGCGGCCGGGGACGCTCTGTGGAGTTGTCAAGAATCGGCCATGCGGGCGGGCTAGCGGTAGGGCCAGTCCCCGGCGGCGGTGATCATCTGGCGGAGCTCCCGCTCATGCGCGGCCAGCTGGGCGGCGTGCGGGGACCACATGGTAGTCGGGGTGGTCGGGTACGGTTCGGGTTCGTGCTCGGCGGTGAGCAGGTACCCCGCCCGGGGGAGCGGCGGGGGGGCTGGCGGCTCCCCCGGGCGGGTGTCATCGGCGGCGGTGCGGAGCATGGCGAGCACGCCGAACAGGAAGCCGATCAGGGTGCAGAGGACGGCGAGGCCGAGCAGCGGCCACAGGCCGAGCGTCGCGGTCATGACGCTGCCTCGCTCATGATCATCTCGGCGGCCTGCTCGCGGAAGTTCAGCAGCCAGCGCAGCGCGTCGGCCTGGTAGTAGCGGCCGTTCCCCTCGGCGGTCAGGTCGGCGGCCAGGGTCTTGAGGCGGTCCCGGTCGGCCCGGTACGCCTCGATGACGACCTTGCCGGTGTCCTGCCGGTATTTCTGGGTGGTCACAGTCTCCATCCGTCCTTCTCCAGCTGGTCCCATACCTGGTCCAGCGCGGCGAACATGCGGGCGACATCGGTGCGGCGGGCGTGCTCGACGCGGGCCTGGCAGGCCGTGTACGAGGTGCACCACCATTTGTGATCGAGCGAGCGGTAGGAGACGCCGCGGTCGGCGGGGTTCCACAGGACTCCGCAGATGCAGCAGGTCACGTTAGCCACCGGCCACCGCCTGAGCGCGGATGCGGGCCGCCTCGTCGTTCAGCCGCTTGATGAGCTCGGCGGCCTGGGTGTAGGACGGGGCGCCGGGGGCGCCGGGCTCAAAGGTGGTGATCGTCCCGGCGGGCAGGCCGAGCAGGGTCACGGCCATGTCGTGCCTGTCGGCGCGGGCGTTCTTGTCGATGCCGATGAAGCCCATCATCCGCTCGATGGCGTTGCGCTGGCCGTCGACCATGGATCCGGGCTTGTCCTCGGGATCGGTCAGGTCCCCGCCGTTGAGGGATTCGCGGAGCCGCGCGGCGCGCTCATGATCGACCGGGGCATCCTCTAGCCACGGATCTTCAGGATCGGGGGCTTTCGGCCGGGTGCGCTCGCCGCGCTTGCGGTCGCGCAGCGTGTCGGCCTCCAGCTTTTCGTGCGCGGATTTCTGCTTGCGGTCCATCCGCCCCTCTTCGCGCAGTCCGGCGTTCGTGCCGGTGCGCGGCCGGGCGCGGGCCTGGTCCTGGCCCTGCGCGTCGTCGTCGTCGCCGCCGGGGGCCAGGCCGGTGACGGCGCACAGGGCGTAGCGGCGGGCGTAGGTGATGGCCTTGCCGAGGTCCTGCGGGCCGACGCGGGCCGGGTCGGGCAGCGGGTAGCAGCCTTCCACCTGCCCGCCGCTGGCGTGCATCAGCGTGTAGTCCAGCACGAAGCTGTCATTGAGCATGGTCGGAAGGGCGGTGAACGACAGGCCGAGCTTGGACATCAGCGGCAGCAGCACGGCGGATACGTCGGTCAGGTCCGCGTAGGCGTAGGTGTGCGTGTTGCCGGTGCGCTGGCTGGTGACCTTGGCTGTGTGCTCCTTGGGGACGCGGGGGAGCTGGCCTTGCAGCGCGGCCAGGGCCTCGGCCAGGGTGGCGGGCGGGTTCATGTGGTGGTCCACCCGTCCCGGGCGTCATCGATGCTGTGGAAGCTGGCCGCGCTTGTGATGGCGACGCGAGGGGCCTTGGCGGCGGCCTGGAGGTCGCGCATCCCCTCGGCGGGCACGTAGGGCGGGGGCGCGTCCGGGTCGGGGGCCAGGCCGGCGTACCGGCTGGCGGTGCGGCTGATGATGTGCGCCAGCCCCATGAGCGAGTGCAGGTCGTCCCATTCATCGTTGACGGTGCTGATGGTGTCCATCGTCTCGCTGATCAGGTCGAAGAGCTTGCCTGCCTTGCGGCTGATCTTCCGGTAGGTGTCCCTGCTTATTTCCCTGGTCTCAGTCATATCCTCACCCTAGGCCGGCCAGGGCGGGCCGTCAAGCCGAAACCCCGGAAAAAACCCCGGAAAACCCCTAGCCTGCGCATATGACCATACAGATCATCGACGGAGCCGACGCCACCACCGCCAACGTGGATTCCCTGCCCAAGGGCCTCGGCGTGGTCGCCGGGTACGCCACCGGGCCCGGCGTCGCCTGGACCCGAGCCCAGCTCGCCGAATACCCCGACGCCATAATCATCGACCAGGACCCCGCCGCCACCGACCCCATGGCCGATGTCCTCGACTACGAGGCGGGCGCGGCCACCGCGGACCACCTCGCCCCGTGGGCCAGGGCGGCGCTGGCCGACTGGAAGGCCGGTGTCCGGCCCGGCCAGCGCTCGCCTGCCATCTACGCGAGCCAGTCCAAGCTCACCGAGGTAGCCGACGCGCTCTCGGCCGGCGGAGTGTCCGGCATCGGCCTGTGGATCGCCAACTGGTCCGAGGGCCGCGCCGCGGCGGTGCAGCAGATCGAGACCGCGGGCGGGCCCTACCCGGTGATCGGCGTGCAGTGGGCCGACGCCGGGACCCATGATCTCGACGTGTTCAGCGGCCCGTGGGTGAACGCGCGGAGCTCGCGGCCGGCGGTGGCGCCCCCGCCGGGGCAGTGGCACGACCCGCAGGCGTGGACGTGGCAGTCAGCCGTCATCATCGGCCAGGGCCTCAACGGCAAGCTATGCGCGTTCGAGTACCGGGACGGGGCGCCGTGGGCGCGGATCACGTGAGAACGGTCCTGCGCGTGGCCGTGTGCGCCGTGCTCGCGCTCGGAGTGGTCTGGGAGGCATTCTGGTACGCCCGCCCCGGCTGAGCGCCGATCGTCACCCGGCACTCGCGCGGCAGCAGGGCCAGCATCCGCGCCAGGTGGGTCCCCGTCACCTTCCCCGTCCCGCAGTTCCGGCACGGGGACCAGGCCGCGGCCGAGCACCACGGGCACCGGACCCTCAGCCCCGGGCCCGCCGAGGGCATCCCTAGCCGCTGCCGCTCTTGGAGATAGGCAGGCGACGGCGGGTCAGGCTCGCGCCGCAGCGGAACCGGCGGCGGCCAGGGGGTTTCCCTCTCAAGAGCCGCTGGCGAAGCCAGAGCGGCGGCGGGCACCGGCCAGCGCTCGGGGCACTCGTTACGGCGGTGGCCGTCCTGCCCGCAGCGGTAACAATCCATCAAGTCCTCCCAGCTCGCGCGCGTTACGTAGGGGAACCGGTTCCCCTCCGGGACCACAGGTTCCGGGCTCTTAGCTCTAGGGCCGGAGGCCCAGAGCTTAAGTGGGGATCCAAGGGGGCTCTGCCCCCTTAAGGGCTCTGAACGATTCGGACACCTGCCTCTTTGGGCATGGTTCGTTCCGGAATCGCCTATTTCCTTGCTTTCGGCGTCCCGTTTCCGTATCGTTATCAACGCGTTGAGTTAACCGGGATGTTAGACCCGCGAGGTCCGTCCCGCAAGCGAAACCCGCCGGCCAGCCCGGCGGGTTCGCTCTTTTGTAGGAACCTACAAACCCCGCGCGCCATCCCCGCGATGCCAGGGCATCGCGCTACCCTCATGGTGCGGCCCCTCCCCTGGCAGGCCGCCCGGCCGCCCCGCCGCGGGTCTCCGTTCCCCCGGCCGCCCCGCCGCGGGTCTCCGTTCCCCCGGCGGGGCCTGGCCGGACCAGCAAACGGAGAAGCAACCATGACTGAACGCGAGCTACAGGAACAGGTCCGCCTCATGTGCACCCAGCTGGGCCTGTACCATTACCACACCCACGATTCGCGGCACTCCGCCGCCGGATTCCCGGACTGCTGGATACTCAACGCCCGAACCGGCCGCGTCATCTACCGCGAGCTGAAAACCGAGTCCGGCCAGCTCACCACCCGTCAGAAGTCGCTCGGCTACGCGCTGACCGCGGGCGGGCATGACTGGGCCGTGTGGCGCCCGCTCGACCTGTTCGACGGGTCGATCGGCGCTGAGCTGGTGGCCCTGGCCGGGCATAAGGTCCGCGCATGAACTGGGGCCTGTTCGGAATCGCCACCGTCACCGACCTCGGCGTGTTCTTCCTCGGCTACTACCTCGGATGGCGGAAAGGCCGCAAGCAGTGATCATCGGAATCGTCTCCCCGGCGCTGCACGTCAAATCCGGCTACGGCATCCAAGCCGACTACCTCGCCCGCCGCCTCGCCGCGGACGGCCACCAGGTGATCATCTTCCCGATCGCCGGAGTCGGCGCCGGGACCCTGAACATCGGCGGATTCACCCACTACTCCGGCGGCCGCCTCGCCTACCAGGCCGACGCGCTCGAACGCCACGTGCACGACACCGGCGCCGAGCTCATCCTGACCCTGTGCGATCTGGCTCACCAGGACGCGAACACGGTCAGGCGGCTCCGCGCCGCGGGCCGCCAGGTGCTCCACTGGGTGCCGGTGGACTGCGAGCCCCTGTCGATGATCGATGAGGCGGTCCTGCACTACGGCGGCGGCACGCCCATCGCGATGTCCCGGTTCGGCGAGCGGATGCTCGCCGGCGCCGGGTTCGACCCGCTGTACGTCCCGCACGCCGTAGACGCCGCGGTGTTCGCCCCGATGCCCGCGGCCGAGCGGCAGGAGCTGCGCGGCGACCAGGGCACCGCGGGCAAGTTCGTCATCGCGTGGAACGGCGCCAACGCCGACTGGCTCCGCAAAGGACAGTTCGAGCTGTGGCAGGCATATGCGGCGTTTCTCGCGGACTACCGGCACAGCATCCTGTGGCTGCACACCGATGACCTCGAAGTCCAGTACGACCACACGGAAGACATCCGCCGACTGGGCCTGGAAAAGGCGGTGATGCCGGTGGACGGGCACATGGTGCGCACCGGGCAGCTCGACGCCGGGTACATGGCGGCCTGGTACAACGCGGCTGACGTGTTCCTGAATACGAGCTGGGGCGAGGGGTTCGGGGTGCCGCTGATCGAGGCGCAGGCGTGCGGCCTGCCCGCCATCGGCACCGACTGCTCCGCGGTGACCGAGCTAGTGCACGGCGGCGGGGGCTGGCTGGTGGCGTCCGAGCCGAAAGCATCCCCCCGGCACAAGCGGGCCTGGCGGGCGCCGCTGATCAGCGGCATCACCCGGGCGCTCGGCAAGGCGCATCACGGCTGGTCCCGCGGCGGCACGGCCTGGCAGCAGCGGCGCGACCGGGCCCGCGCGTTCGCGCTGGCCTACGACGCGGACGCTGTCTACGAGCAGCACTGGCGGCCGGTGCTCGCTCGCGCCGAAGCCGGCGAGTTCCGCGAGGACGGCCCCATCGCCCGGTCGGGCGGGCTGCGCTGGCACCAGGACCCGGCCGATAACAGGTTCGGTGACCGGCTCGCGCTGGAGCACGAGTCGGCGCTGGAGCCCGCGGTGTTCCGCGGCCTGGCCGAAGACGGGGTCTTCATGGACGTGGGGGCGCACGTCGGCCACTGGGCGCTGCGCGCCGCGAAACGCTGCGCCCGGGTAATCGCCGTCGAGGCCAACCCGGTGACCGCGGCCCGGCTGCTTGAGAATATCGAGCTGAACGGGTTGCGGAATGTGATCTCGTACCAGCTGGCGGCGTGGGATGAGCCCGGCGAGCTGTACGTGCACAACCACCACGGCGGCGCGCCGCGCGACGGCACCGACCAGGTCAAGGCCGAGCCGTCCGGCGTGCCGGTGCAGGCCGTCCGGCTCGACGCGCTGCTCGCCGGCGAGCCGCGGATCGACGTGATCAAGATCGACGTCGAAGGCGCCGACCTCCACGTCCTCCGCGGCCTGGCCGGGGTCCTCAAGGAGCACCGGCCGCGGCTGTTCATCGAGGACCATTCGGTCCACGGCATGTACGAGAAACAGCAGCTCGGGGACGCGCTGACCGCGGCAGGGTATAAGTGGCGGGACGTGGCACTCGGGTACACCGAGGCGGTACCCCGCGGGGAGGACCCCGATGCCTGGTGATGCCCTGTTCGTCGTGCCGACCCGGGCCGCCCGCCGGCCGCGGCTGGAGACGTTCCTCGCCGCGTTCGCGGGCACCCGCACCGCGGATACGCGGCTGCTGATCGCCACCGATGACGACGAGGAAGGCGCGTGGGATGACCTGCTGCTCCCGGCCGGGTGCGCGGTCGTGTCGGCGCCGCGGATGTCCCTGTCTCCGAAGATGAACAGGTGGGCCGTCCCGGCGGCCCGGCGGGCGCCCCGGCCGGTGGGGTTCCTGGCCGATGACACGGTCCCGGAGACGCCAGGCTGGGATGCGAGGCTGATCGAGGCCCTGTCCCGGGCGCCGGGTATCGCGTACCCGGCGGGGCTCCGCGCGGACATCCCGGAGCACCATCTCACCTCGGCGGCGGTCATCGCGGCGCTGGGCTGGTATTTCGAGCCGTCCCTGCGCCACTACTACACCGATAACGTGCTGGCCGACCTGGGGAACGGAGCCGGGTGCCTGCGCTACGTGCCCGGCGTGACGGTCCGGCACGACCGGCACCCGCCGGGGAGCCCGGGGGATGACCAGGTGTACCGGGAGGCGGCCGTCCAGGGCCCGGCCGACCAGGCGGCCTACCATCACTGGCGCTGCACGCGGATGGCCGGCGACATCGACACGGTGAAGGCGGCCATCGCGTCATGACGGACGTGCTGACGCTGGGGACGTTCGACCTCCTCCACTACGGCCACCTTGATTTCCTGGCCGCGGCGGCCCGGCTCGGGAGCGCGCTGACGGTGGGGGTGAATTCGGACAGGTTCACCGCGTCGTTCAAGGCGGCGCCGGTGATGGACCAGGATGAGCGGCTGTACGCGGTGACCCGGGCGGGGTATGAGGCGGTGCTGAACGACGGCCCGGGGTATGACCTGATCGGCAGCACCCGGCCGCGGGTGCTGGCGGTGGGGTCCGACTGGGCGCGCAAGGATTACCTGGCGCAGCTGTGGGTCACCCAGGACTGGCTCGACGGCCGGGGGGTGACGGTGGCGTACGTGCCATACCGGCAGTGGCGGCCGATCAGCTCGACGGAGATCAGGAAACGGGTGCTGGCGCGGTGCCGGTGCCGTGGCGAAGGGGCGGGCGATGGAGACGATCGAGGACCTGCTAGCGCAGTGGGCGCAGGCCAGGACGCTTGACAACCTCGATGAAGGGTCTGGACATAGCGCTAACACCGAAGTAGAGTCGGTGTCATGACCTACACCGAATGCCCGTGGTGTCACGGAGCCGGCAAACGGCCGGGCAGTCGAGACGATTGCGCGCGTTGCGAGGGAATCGGCCTGGTGGTAGCGGAGTTGGGGTCATGGCTGCACCCGAAGGGCTGATCCGAAGGGCCCGGACCCACCTCGGCCTCACCCAGGCCCAGCTCGCCTCCACCGTCGGCGTGCACGTCGCGACCGTGTCGGATGCGGAACTGTCGCGGAACCCGTCCGTGCGGCAGCTGGCCCGCTACGGGCAGGCGATGGGCCTGGAGCTCCGGGTGTTCTACCTGACGAAAGACGGGCAGATTATCGACTGAGACAGGCGGGGCCCCGGCGCCCTTCTCCTGCGCCGGGGCCCGGATCGTCCCTCACCTACCGGAAGGATACGGCGCTATGGACCGCTATAAGACTGGCGACACGATCGAGCACGAGTTGGTTCCGGGGTTCCCGATGGTCATCGAGGACACCCGGGAATGCGAAACGGACCGGGCCCGCCCGAAGCCGCATCTTGCCTATAAGGTTCACGATCCCGAGGGGAACGCGGACTGGCTGTGCGCCTATGACGTGCTGCGGGTGAAGTGATGCACGACACGGACCCCTGGCCTGACACGCTCGGGCCGGTGGACAACTCGCTGATCCCGGTCAGGTTCTCCCGCCGGGACCCGTCCAAGACGATTCCCCTGGGCTGGGCTGAGGACCTGCTGATGGACTGGTTCGCGGCGGCGCCCGCGAGCGCGGGTAACAAGCTGGCCGAGGTGGTCAAGCGCTGGTCCCTGGCCCAGTACGGCCAGAACGGCAGCGACGAAGGATAGTAAGCCCCCGGTGCCCGGCCGGGCCCGGAGCGCCAGCGGAGGGCCCGGCCGGGCACCGGGGGCGCGGGGCAACCCTACCCGCCAGTAGAAACACGCCTGGAGGCTGAACGGATGAGCCTGTCTAAGCCCCGCGGCCCGTCGCTGGGCGGCCTGTCCCTGCGCGGGTTCGCCTGGTCTGTCGGCGTCGCCTGGATCACCGTGGAGGCCGGGATGACGCTGATACCCGTGCTGATCCTGACCGTGTTCGCCTACGTCAAAGGAGCGTGACCGGTGTCTCCCGAAGAGCTGACCGCCGTCGAGGCCGACGAGAACCCGGCCCGGCTGCCCTACGAGATGCTGCCCCCCGGAGTCCGGCCAGGCGACGGGCAGGCCGCGCAGGACGACGCGGAGGACCTGCCCTACGAGATGCTGCCCCCCGGAGTCCGGCCAGGCGACGGGCAGGCCGCGCAGGACGACGCGGAGGACCTGGACTACGAGCCCCCGGAGCGGGAGGCGTGGGTGCCCCCGGCCGGGGTGGCCCGGTACCTCAAGCCGAACGAGCGCAACGTGATCTGCGTCCGTGAGCATCCCGTCGTGCTCGCCGTCCCCGCGGTGGCGCTGGCCGGCGGCCTGGTCCTGGCCAGCGCCGCGAATATCGCCCTGCTGCACGCGCACCGGGCGTCCGCGACGCCGGTCCACGTGGTCTGGTGGGCGTTCACCGTGGCGGCGCTGTGGGCCGCGTGGCGCTGGCAGGTGTGGCGCCACCGGTGGATCGTGATCACCGCCGACCGGCTGATGACGGTGTCCGGGGTGCTGACCCGCCGGATCGACATGCTGCCCCTGTCGAAACTGCGGGACCTGTCGATGAGCCAGCCGTCGCCGCTGGCCCGGTCGCTCGGCTACGGGTCGTTCCACTGCACGAGCATCGGGACGGACGGCCCGGAAGAGCTGCATCACCTGCCGGACATCGACTACCTGTATACGGCGGTGTGCGAGCTGATCATGCCCGCCACGGGCAGGATGGGGCCGGGCGCGTGACCTGCTGCGTGTACTGCTGGGTGCGATGGCGGCAGATGCAGCCGGCCGTGTTCGTGCTCGACGGAATGTCATGCTGTGAGCCGTGCGCCCGGCCGATGCTCGCCATCATCGGACGCAACATCAGGGACTACGAGGCGAAAGGCAGCCGGGATGAGCCTGGAGACGACGCTGGCCAGGGCCGAGGCGAACGCCCGGGAACAGGCGTGGAAGGCGCATAAGCGGGAATGCCCGCAGTGCTCGATCGCGGCGGGGCGGCGGCAGTGGGCCGCCCTGTGCCCGGCCGGGGCCTGCGCCCGGGACGCGCACCAGGAGGCACAGGGCGAGCTGGCCGAGAGCCGCAGGCTGGACAAGCTGCCGTCACCGGACCAGGAGGCGCTGTTCTTATTCCTGCCCCCCCGCGCGTCCGCGTAGGGGGCCTTTCCCTAAAGCCGCTGGGGAGATGTTGCCGCCCATGTACGCCCAGCGCGCAGAGGAGGGTTATCCCAGGTCAGGACGGAGTTACACGAGTATGATCAGGAGAGAGAATGTGCCAGTGCGGTCATGACGAGACATTCCACTGGGCGCGCAGAGGCGCTTGCGAACAATGCGCTTGCCTGTATTTCCGGCTGAGGGCCCGCAAGCATGAATTTGTACTGGCTGATCCTGGTTACCGGGATGAGGGCCTGACTTGCCGCCGGTGCCGTGCGACTGAGGCGGAATTGGATTCTATGTTCCCGAATCCGAGTAGCGCCCGGTCCCGCGCTGCCAGGGGTTGTATTTGAGGCGCCCAGCGTCGGTCAGGTCCCCGAATCCGAATAGCGCTTAGTACCGCGCTGCCAGGGGTTGTATTTGAGCTTGGATGGACCACGAAAGGATCGGATAATGACTAAAGACGGGCCGGTTATGATCAGCCTGAAAGAGCTTCAAGAGCAGTTGAGGCGCTACGAAGGCGAGACTATTCTCAATGCGGCTAACCTGGGCCTGGTCCTGGTAAAAGCTGCTTATGACGCTCGTGAGGCCGCTCGGGCGCGTCAGGTCCCCGAATCCGAATAGCGCTTGGTTCCCCGCTGCCAGGGGTTGTATTTGAGCTTGGACGGGTCCCC
>Ga0335069_10007681_pt1 | contig 15535 bp, 11 predicted proteins | sample Lox_Sample_11_FD_206714 | JGI IMG/M metagenome (GOLD analysis project Ga0335069, IMG submission 206714) | Soil microbial communities from Loxahatchee National Wildlife Refuge, Florida, United States - Lox_Sample_1.1 | ecosystem: Environmental > Terrestrial > Soil > Wetlands | place: USA... | reverse complement strand
CCCGGCGGCGACCCGCCGGGCGAGGCGGCTCCGGTTCCCGCAGCGGAGGAGCTGTGGCGCTCGCCGGCCTTCGAGGGAGAAGGCGGTGTCCTCGCCGCGGCGCGGGCCGGCGACGGTGCCTCGGCGAGGGCTCTCGTCGACCGCTGGATCGACGAACATCCACCGCGCGACGACGACGCGTGGCATCCGTACCCGCTGTCGACCCGCGTCGGAAACTGGATCGCCGCGCTCACGCTCGTTCCCGAGCTCGCGTCGCCGGAGCTCTCGGAGAGCCTCTGGCGGCAGCTCCGCCGGCTCGAGGCGAACGTCGAGGACGACGTCCTCGGCAACCACGTGATCCGGAACGCGCGCGCGCTCGTCCTCGGCGGCGCCGCGTTCGACGCGCCGTGGCTGACGCGGCGCGGCATCGACCTGCTGCGACGCGAGCTGCCGCAGCAGGTGCTCGCGGACGGCGGCCACTACGAGCGCAGCCCCGTCCGCCACCTCGTCGTCCTGCGCGACCTGCTCGAGGTGCAGGCGGTGTCGCCGCACTCGTGGATCGGCGACGCGATCGAGCGCATGCGCGACTTCGCGGCGGCGCTCGCGCGGCCCGACGGCGCCCCCGCGCTGTTCAACGACGGCGGTCTCGACGAGGCGCCCCTGCTGGAGCTGCCGGAGCCGCCGGAGGGCCTCGTCGTCTTCGAGCACTCCGGCTTCGCCGTCGTTCGCGAAGGCCCGCTCTGGCTCGCGTTCCGCTGCGGACCGTTCCCGCCCGCCTTCCTGTCGGCGGAAGCCCACGCCGACGCGCTCTCGTTCCAGGTCTGGTGGAACGGTGCGCCGGTGCTCGTGGACGCGGGGGCCTACACGGCCGAGACCGGGCCGGAGCGCGACCGCTTCCGCGCAACGGCGGCGCACTCGACGATCGCCGTCGACGGCCGCGACCAGCTCAGGCTGCGCGGCGGACGGCCACCCGAGGTGAAGTTCCGCTTCGCACGCGAGGGTGTGCTCGAGGCGAGCATCCTCCTGCGGCGCCACCTTCGCCACGTGCGCCGTCTCGAGTGGGGCGGCGACGAGATCCTCGTTCGCGACCTCCTCGACGGGCTCCGCAAGCACCGGATCGAGAGCCGCCTGCTCTGGGCGCCGGGCGCCGACGAGCGGGTCGAGCTCGCCGTCTACGGGCCCGGGGAGCGTCACGAGGAGCCGGCCTGGGTGTCGGAGCGGCTCGGCGAGCGGGCCGAGACGCGCGCGACGACGGTGCGCGCGAGGCTCAAGCTCCCTGCGGAGCTGGGGTTCCGCATCCGCTGCCTAGAATGACCGGCCGGATGGAGCTCGATCGGAACAAGCTCGTCGTCGTCACGGGCGCAGGTGGGTTCATCGGCGGCCATCTCGTCGGCGAGCTGCGCCGCCGGGGCTTCGAGCGCGTCCGCGCGGTCGACGTCAAGCCGGCGGATCGCTGGTACCAGAATCACGCAGGCGTCGAGGAGGTGCGCGCCGACCTGCGCGACGCGGATGCGTGTCGCGACGCGGCTGCGGGCGCCTCGACGGTCGTCAACCTCGCCTGCGACATGGGCGGGATGGGCTTCATCGAGACCCACAAGGCCGACTGCATGGTCTCGGTGCTGATCAACACGCACCTGCTCGTCGCCGCGCGCGACGCCGGCGTCGAGCGGTACCTGTTCGGCTCGTCCGCGTGCGTCTACGCGGCCGACAAGCAGACCGACACCGACGTCACGGCGCTGCGAGAGGAGGACGCGTACCCGGCGATGCCGGAGGACGGCTACGGCTGGGAGAAGCTGTTCGGCGAGCGGATGTGCCGGCACTTCATGGAGGACTACGGCATCTCCGTGCGCGTGCCGCGCTTCCACAACGTCTACGGCCCGCACGGCACCTACGACGGCGGCCGCGAGAAGGCACCGGCGGCGATCTGCCGGAAGGTGATCCGGGCCCAGCTCGACGGCACGAACGCGATCGAGATCTGGGGCGACGGCAAGCAGACGCGCAGCTTCACGTACATCGACGACACGATCGAGGGCATCTTCCGCCTGCTCGAGAGCGACGTGACGGAGCCGATCAACATCGGCTCGTCGCAGCTCGTGACGATCAACGAGCTCGTCGGCATCGTCGAGGGGATCGCCGGCGTGAAGCTCGAGCGGCGCTACAAGCTCGACGCGCCGCAGGGCGTCCGCGGCCGCAACAGCGACAACACACTGATCCGCGAGAAGCTCGGCTGGGAGCCGTCGACGACGCTCGAGGAAGGCCTCGCCGCGACGTACGCGTGGATCCACGAGCAGCTCACGAGCGGCGCGCACGACGAGGCGGCGCTCGCGTTCCGGCTCTGAGACGAGGCTCGGCTCTCTCGAGGCCCGTTGGCTGAGATCGCTGGCGCAGGGCCGGCGGCCGAGCGGGGGCTGGAGCTGCGACGAGGCTGCGGTTGCCTGCTACGCGCGGTGCCGACGCAGGCGAACGAAAGCACCCGACGCGAGGAGCACAAGCGCCGAGACGAGGACGACGAGACCCCTGCCTCGCGTGACGAGCGGCGTGACGGCGGACCCGAGAATCGTCGTGCTCTGCTGTGACGGCAGAGGCACCATCAGCTTCGAGGAGGAGGAAGCCGGCAACGGGAGCTTTGTCCGCGGCGCACTCGCAGAACTGGCTCCCTTGTGCTTCCCCGGCGCTCCCCAGCTGCTCGAGGTGACGAGCGTCTTGAGCGCGGCCGCGTCCGTCCCGCCGCTCTTGTCGATCGACGTTGCGAGGCCGGCGGATATCGGGTGCTGCTTCCCTGCCGTTCCCGCCGGTCGTGGCCCCGTGGTTGTCGGGATCATTTCCACGTACTGGGACACTCCCGAGAGGTCGCTCGGCGGCCCGGAGGCTGCGCTGGCGATGCCGCCGTCCATGCACAGCATGAAACAGACCAATGCGATCGCCAGGCCGAATCGCATGGAGGGATGCTAGCGGACCGCCGGTGGGAACCTCGCTGGTAGGGTGACCCCTTCGCCTCGTCGGTACGCCACATCATCTGGTGACGCTCTCCGAAGAAACTGTGTTGTCCCTGCGGTCCGAGGAGCCGGTTCAGGGATCGGCACCACAGCGGACGGGCAGCGCAGGAGTGGCGACAGCGGCGTTCGTCGCGGCGGCGGTCTTCGCGATCGCCTACGACGATGGCGGCTACCCGATCGCGAGTCGGAATACCGCCGCGGTCGTCGTCTGGTTGGCGCTCGCCGTGGGCGTGGCGGCGGGGATACTGCGCCTCCGCAGGCTCACGTGGTGGTCGAGGGTCGCCGCGACGTCGTTGACGGGGCTCGCCGCGTTCGCCGGACTGTCGAGCGCGTGGGCGCCGAGCTCGGAGCGGGCGCTCGACGACGCAGCTCGCATTCTCGTGTACGTCAGCGTGTTCCTCATCGTCGCGCTGACAACTACACGCTCCAACGTCAAGCACTGGCTAGTCGGACTCGCCGCCGCGATCACGGCAGTCATGACCGTTGCACTGGTCAGCCGCCTGTTCCCGTCGTCGCTTGGCGGCCACACGGTCATTACCACGAGCCATGAGACCGCGAAACGGCTTAGCTTCCCGCTGGGCTACTGGAACGGGTTGGCGGTGTTGGCTGCGCTCGGCGTTCCGCTCTTGCTCGGAGCGGCGTTGTGGCTGCGGCGCCCGCTCGGACGCGGACTGGCGCTCGCGCCGCTTCCAGTGTACGCAGCGACGATCTACCTGACGTCCTCGCGTGGCGGCGTCCTCGCGCTTCTCGTTGCGACGTTCGTCTTCTTCGCCGTCGTACCGCGTCGGGCGGCGGTCGTCGTCGAGCTCGCGGTCGTCGTCCCGGCTGCAGCTGTGGTGATCGCGGTCCTGCGCAACCGACCCGGAGTCGTGAACGGGCCGTTCAGCACCACGTCCGCCGCGTCCGAGGGGAGGTCGGCTGCTCTGTGGATCGCCTTTGCTTGTGTCACGAGCGGGGTCGTCTACGGGGCTCTCGTCGCTGCCGTGCCGCGGATCCGGGTCTCTCGGCGCGTGGAGACAGCCCTTCTCGTGGCGGCCGTTGCGGGCATCGTCGCCGTCGTCGTCGCCTCTCACCCGGTCGCGCGACTCCATGCCTTCCAACGCCTCCCCGCACAGACGCGGACGAACTACGTGGAGTCCCACCTGCTCAGCCCGAGCGGGAACGGCCGCTGGCAGCTGTGGCAGACGGCGTATCACGAGTTCACGACGAGACCGATCGTCGGGCGAGGGGCAGGCTCGTACGAGCTGTGGCAGTTGCAGCACGGCATGCTCAACACGTTCGTCCAAGACGCGCATTCCGCGTATCTGCAGACTCTCGGCGAGCTTGGAATCGTCGGTCTTCTCCTGTTGGCCGGCGTGTTCGCTGCGGGCTTCGGCGCGGCCGCCACTGGACTTCGTCACGCGGATGCCGACACGAGGATCGTGATGGGGGCACCGGTCGCCGTGCTCGCTGCATTCGCGGTGGCGATCGGGTTCGACTGGGTGTGGGATCTTCCGGGGCTCGCGATCGTCGGAATCGTGGCACTCGCCCAGCTGACTTCTGCATTCGGCCGCCGCAGATCCTCCGTGCGCGATGTCACGGGTGGAGCTGCGAAGGGACCAGCGTGGCCCGGGCGTCTCGCAGCCTCGCTCTTCATCATGCTCTGCTGCGCCGCAATCATGTTCGAGGGTCTCCCCTTGCTGTCCCAGCTCGAGATCGACGCGAGCCGGTCGCGCGCCGCGAACGGCGATCTGTCGGGTGCGCTGCGCGATGGGCTCCGCGCGCGCTCACTCACCCCGTGGAGGGCGACGCCGTACCTTCAGATTGCGCTTGTCGCCGAACAGGGGAACGCCGACGCTGCTGCACGCGCCTGGATAGCGGCGGCCACGAGGCACGATCCCTCCGACTGGAGCCTGTGGGTCACGGCGGCGCGGATCGACGCCGAGTCCGGACGGATCGATCGGGCGCGCAGCGACCTCGCACGGGCGCGCTTCCTGAACCCGGGGCTGCAACTCGTGGGAGGATCGAGCGTCGCCGCGAGCACGCGTCGGCAGGGAGGTTGACTTCTGTAGTCCGCGAGAGCGGCTGAGATAGACTCCGCGATGATGGCCGCGCAGGCAACGGTGGGAACGGAGCGGGTCCCGTTCGTCGACCTGACGACGATCCACGCGTCGCTGAAGGACGTCGTGCTCGACGACATCGCGCAGTTGATCGACAGCGGCGCGTTCACGCTCGGACCGGCCGTCGCGTCGTTCGAGAAGGCGTTCGCGGAGTATTGCGGCAGCGCCGAGTGCGTTGGGGTCGCGAGCGGTCTCGATGCCCTTCGTCTCGCGCTCCTCGCGGGTGGAATCGAGCCTGGCGACGAGGTGATCGTGCCGGCCCAGACGTTCGTCGCGACCTTCGAAGCGGTAACGCAGGCCGGCGGGACCCCGGTGGTCGTCGACGTCGACCCGGCCGACTACTGCCTCGACGCCGCGGCTCTCGAGGCAGCGGTGACGCCGAGGACGCGGGTCGTCGTCCCCGTTCACCTCTACGGCCAGCTCGCAGACATGAGGTCGCTCCTCGTGCTCGCGGATCGCTACGGACTGACCGTGATCGAGGATGCGTGTCAGGCGCACGGTGCGCGTCGCGACGGATACGGCGCCGGGGAGCTGGCAACTGCGGCGTTCAGCTTCTTCCCGGCCAAGAACCTCGGTGCGTTCGGGGATGCCGGGGCTCTGACGACGCAGGACCCAGAGCTGGCGGTCCGGGTCCGAGCCCTCCGCGAACACGGGCAGGAGACGAAGTACGTCCACATGTCCGAGGGCTATACGGCGAGACTCGACGCGCTCCAGGCACTCGTGCTCGCGCGGAAGCTCCGCCACCTCGATGCGTGGAACGACCAGCGACGGTCGGTGGCGCGGATGTACTGGGAGGCGTTGCACGGCGTCGGCGACCTGGAGCTGCCGCCGGTCCCCGACGGCAGCGAGCCGGTCTGGCATCTCTACGTGGTGCGGACAGGCGCGCCCGACGACCTCGCCGCGTTCCTCCACACGCATCGGATCGCGAGCGGCCGCCACTATCCCGTGCCGCCCCACCTCAGCGCCGCCTATGAGCGGCTCGGATACGGCGAGGGGGCGTTCCCCGTCGCCGAGGCGATCTCACGCGAGGGGATCTCGCTTCCCATCTTCCCGGGCATCACCGAGTCGCAAGTGTCGCGCGTGGTCGAGGCTGTGCGTGCGTATTTCCTGTGAGCGGCGCTCCGCGCAACGACGCACCCTATAGACGGATCGAGGCCGTCGAGTTCGGCGAGAACGTGATCGTCCACTCGTTCTCGAATCTCTACGGCTGTCGGATCGGTGACAACACGCGGATCGGAACCTTCGTCGAGATCCAGCGCGGCGCGGTGATCGGCGCCAACTGCAAGATCGAGAGCCACACGTTCATCTGCGACGGCGTGACGATCGCCGACGACGTCTTCGTCGGGCACGGCGTGATGTTCATCAACGACAAGTATCCCCGGGCAACCTCACCGACGGGGGCGCTCCAGAGCGAGGACGACTGGGAGTTGATGCCGACCTACGTCGACCGCGGCGCGAGCATCGGCTCGGGCGCCGTCGTGTTGGGGGGGATCCGGATCGGCGCCGGAGCCCTCATCGGTGCAGGGGCCGTCGTCACGCGCGCCGTCGAGCCGCAGGGTGTCGTCGCCGGCGTCCCGGCACGGGCGCACGCCCGGGGGACGCCCGCTTGACCCTCGTCTACGTCGTCGGCGCGCGGCCGAACTTCGTGAAGATGGCGCCGGTGATCTCGGCGCTGCGCTGCAGGCTTCCCGGCGTGCGTCACGTCGTGGTGCACACGGGCCAGCACTACGACCGAGCGATGTCGGAGCTCTTCCTCGAGCAGCTTGGAGTCGGCGAGCCCGACTACCTGCTCGGCGTGGGATCGGCGAGTCACGCGGTGCAGACGGCACGCGTGATGGAGCGTCTCGAGCCGGTCCTCGAGCAGGAGCAGCCTGACCTCGTCATCGTTCCCGGCGACGTCAACTCGACCCTCGCGGCGGCGCTCGTCACGGTCAAGCTCGGGATTCACCTCGGCCACCTGGAGGCGGGACTGCGCAGCTTCGATCGATCGATGCCCGAGGAGATCAACCGGATCGTCGCGGACGAGTTCTCCGACCATCTCTTCGTCCACAGCGACGAGGGCATCGCCAACCTTCGAGCGGAAGGGATCTCCGAGCACCGTATCCACTTCGTCGGAAACACGATGATCGACACGCTCGTCGCGATGGAGCCACGCTTCCGCTCTCGTGACGCGGCCGAGCGCCTGGGTCTCGTCCCCGGCGACTACATCCTCGTGACGCTGCACCGTCCTGTGCTCGTGGACGGCCCGCTGATCGGTGAGGTCGTCGAGCAGCTCGCCCTGGTTGCGCGCGAGATGCCCGTGGTCTTCCCGGTGCACCCGCGGACGCGGAAGATGCTCGGCGACGCTTCGACTCCTCCCGGGCTGATGCTGACGGAGCCCCTCGGCTATCTCGACTTCCTATCGCTGGAGGCCGACGCGCGAGCGGTCCTCACCGATTCGGGCGGCGTCCAGGAGGAGACGACGTATCTCGGCGTCCCGTGCTTCACTCTGCGGGACAACACCGAACGGCCGGTGACGATCCGGCTCGGGACGAACACCCTGCTCGGCCTCGATCCCTCGCGCATCGGCGACATCCTCCGCGCGCTCGAGACGGAGCCTGTGGGCGGCCGTGTCGTCCCGCCGCTCTGGGACGGCTCTGCAGCCGACCGGGTCGCCAGAATCGTCGAGCTTGCGCTGGTGTCGGACCCGGAGCCGCAGAGAGTCGCGGATGCCTGAGCGCACACCGGTGGCAGGAGGGATGAGGATCTTGATGCTGTCTCCTCACGCGGGGGTGGCGGGGCCCGTACCGAAGCACACGCCGCTGCTCGTGGCGGCCCTTCAGCAGCTGGGCTGCGAGGTGCAGAGCGAGCCCTGGGGAAGGCACGCGAACGACGAGTCGCTGGGCGACCAGGTGCTCGGTCGCGCGCGAGACGTCTTGGCGCTTCGTCGCTCGGTCGCCTCCTCGCGCTTCGACGTGCTCGTCGTCAAGACGTCGCACGACTGGCGTGCGCTCGGACGTGATCTGGCGCTCGTCGGAGCGACGCGGAGGCACGTCCGCCGGATCGTCGTGCAGTTCCACGGAAGCCGTGTCGAGCGCCTGGTCGAACGGGGCTCGCGCCTCTTCAAGGCCGCGTCGTGGATGCTCTTCTGCCTCACCGACGCGGTGTTCGTCCTCTCGGAGGAGGAGGCGCGACTCGCGAGGTCGTTCTACCCCCGCGGCCGCTTCTACGTCGTCGTGAACCCGTTCGAGCCGCCTACGGAGACAGCCGTGCCGAGGCCGCACACGTCCGCAGAGGGCCGCTGGACCATCGTGTTCGCAAGCCGCGTCATCCCGGAGAAGGGCATCTTCGAGACGATCGACGCGTTCGCCCGTCTGCGCGCGCGCAATCAGAGCCGTCTCGTGGTCGCTGGCGACGGCGCGGCGCTGCCGGCCGCAGTGCGGCGGGCCGACGCCCTCGGCCTCGACGGCGACGTAGTCTTCACCGGACGCGTCGATCCGAGCGAGCTGGCGGAGATCTACGATCGGGCCGACGTGTTCGTCCTGCCGACGTACTGGCCGGAAGGATTCCCGACGGCGATTGCCGAGGCGATGAGCGCGGGTCTCGCGATCGTCACGACGAGACGTCGCGGCATCGCCGATCACCTCGACGACGGGACGAACGCGATCTTCGTTCCGCCGCGTGATCCGACGGCCGTGGCCGCTGCGATCGACCGGATCCTCGACGACGAGGACCTGCGGGCGGCGATGGCGGTGGCAAATCGCGCGAAGGTGCTGGGGTTCCGACCGGAGCATGCGGCCGCGCGATACCTTCGCGCGCTCGAGGAGGTGGTCGGCTCGTGAGAAGGGTGACGAGCATGGACGACGTCCTTCAGGCTCGCTCCGGTACGGACCTGAGCCGCATCGTTCGAGTGTGCGGAGCGGCCTCATAGCCCAGAACCGCGACAGTGCTCCATCCGTCTCGCGAGGTCTCGATCGGCAGGGGCGCGCGGAGGCTGCCGAGATCGTGCGTGCATGTCGCGACGCGTTCGACCTCGCGTCGTCGCTGTCGTGGGCGAGTCGCGATCCATTCGACCTCCTGCTGATGCCGCTCGGCGAGTCGGTGCGGAGGGTGTCACACCTCGGTGCGCGAGCGCTCGTGCAGCTCGGGCGCCGATCGGGCCCGCGGCTGAGCCGGTACGTCCATGTGGCCCGCCACGAGGAGGCGAAGGCCACGGCCGACTTCCTGGCGGCCGCCGCCGTTCTCGCCGAGAGCCCGTCGCTCGAGGCGCAGTGGGCGAAGGAGCTCGTGCCCGAGCTCGTCGAGCGCCTGGAGCGGCTCGCGATCCCGACGCAGCACGGGCACGGGTGGGGACTGGGTTTTCCATACGCGTCCCGCTTCGTATCCGTGCCGGCGAACACACCGAATGCGTACACCACGGTGGCGGCGATCGATGCGCTCGCCGACGCCGCGACCCTGATGGGCGACAACGGGCCGCTGGCTCTCGCCCGCAGCGGCGCATCGTTCATTGCGAACGATCTCGGAACCGTCGCCGGAGCCTCATGCTCGTGGTATCGGTACTGGCCGGGCGACGACACGTGCATCGTCAACCTGCAGGCGTTGACCGCGGCCGCGTTTCGACGGCTCGCCGTCTCGGCTGGCGGCGACGAGGGGCTCTCCGCCGGTGCGGAGGATGCGGCCGCCGCCGCCGCCGCCGCACAGCGGGCGGACGGCAGCTTTCCATACGCGCTGGACTCCCGCGGGCGGTTCGTCGATTCATTCCACACAGGCTTCGTCCTCGAGGGGCTGTCACGTTTCGCCCGCCTGGGAGGCACAATCCCGTCCGGCTCGGTCGATCGTGCGGTCGAACGCGGAATGTCGTTCTTTCGCGTTCGCCTGCTCGACGAGCACGGGCTCCCCCTCGCGTCGCCGGGCGGCGCACGCGTAGACGACGGCCAGAATCTGGCCCAGCTCATACAGACGCTGCTCGAGTGCGGGAGCGCCACCGACCGTCCGCACGCCCGTGCGATCTGGCGGTACTGGAGTGCGAGAGTGGGTGGTGTGACGCTGCGCGGCGATGCTGCATCCGACGTCTCGCTCCGTTGGGAACTTGCTCCGATGGTGCTCGCGCTGGCGAAGCTCGGAGCGGCGCTCGTCGACGACCGACCCGAACAGGCGTAGCGGGAGCGGCCGCATGTGTGGCATCTGTGGCGTGTGGCTGCGGGACGAGCGGGTCTCGGTGCCCAAGCTCGTCGAGATGAGAGACTCGCTCGCGCACCGCGGGCCCGACGGTGCTTCGGGCGTCCTCCTCTCGTCGCACGGAGCCGGTCCGCCGCTGCCGTTCCGCGACGGCGGTGCCGGGACGGCGGCGGCTCCCGACCACGACATTGGGCTCGGGCATCGTCGCCTCGCGATCATCGACCTCGTCTCGGGGGACCAGCCGATGACGACGGACGACGGCGCGATCTGGATCGTCTACAACGGCGAGCTCTACAACTACCGCGAGCTTCGGGCCGAACTGCAGCGGCGCGGGCACCTCTTCCGGACGGAGTCCGACACCGAGGTGCTGCTGCGCGCGTACGAGGAATTCGCCGAGGACTGCCTCTCGCACCTGAACGGCATCTTCGCGTTCTCGATCTGGGACGGAAGGCGTCGGCGGCTCTTCCTGGCTCGCGACGACGTCGGCGTCAAGCCGCTCTACTACGTCGAGGGTACACGGGGATTCGCGTTCGCGTCGGAGGTCAAAGCGCTGCTCGCGTACGGGATGGTGAGCCCCGAGCTCGATCTCGACGCGCTCGGCGCCGCGCTCACGTTCCGCCACACGCCGTCGCCGCGGACGCTATTCCGGGGCGTGCACAAGCTTCCACCGGGGTCGTTTCTCCTCGTCGAGCGGGGCGAGGCGTCCGCTCCGCGCTTCTTCGGCGAGACGGTCGCTCCGGAGCGTGGCCTGGGAGAGGGCGAGTGGGTGCGGCGCCTGTCGGACGAGCTCGCGGACGGAGTGCGCCGCCAGATGGTGAGCGACGTGCCGATCGGCGTCTCGCTCAGCTCGGGTGTCGACTCGTCGACGCTTCTCGCCGTCATGAGCGGAGCCTCGACGCAGGCTGTGAGAGCGTTCACGATCGGGTTCGCCGGACACGGGCGGGCGAACGAGATCGATCGCGCGCGGCGGATCGCGACGCGGTACGGGGCGGATTTCCACACGAGGGTGCTCTCGCACGACGACTATGCAGCGCTCATGCGTCAATACATGTGGCACCTCGAGGAGCCGCTCGGAAACGAATCGGCACCGGCCTACTACTTCGTCGCCGAGATGGCGCGGGAAGCCGGTGTCAAGGTGCTCCTCACGGGACAGGGGCCGGACGAGCTCTTCGGCGGATACGACCGGCATCTCGGCATCGCCTTCTCGCGCACGGTCGAGGTCGCAGCGTCGCGGCCCGCCCGGTATGTCGTCCGCCGTATCGGCGCCGGACGGTCGCTCGGCGAGAAGTACGAGAGGCTCGTCTCGAGCGCCGGCGCGGACGAGTTCGACCGTCGACTCCTCGCGACATACACGACGTTCACAAGGGACGACACCGAGGCGCTCCTGAAGCCCGAGGTGAGCGCGGCGATCGACTGGAGCATCCCGCTGGAGACCGTTCGGGAGTGGCTCGGACGCGCGCCGCACGGGACGCCCCTCGAGCGCATGCTCTGGGTCGACGCCCGCACGTTCCTCCCCGATAACCTCTTGCTTGCGGAGGACAAGATGGCGATGGCGACCGGTGTCGAGGCTCGCGTTCCGTTTCTCGACCGCCAGTTCGTTCGCGTCGCAGAGCAGGTCCCCGGGTCGATGAAGCTCCGGCCGGGAAGGCGGAAGCACGTCTACCGGCGAGCCTGTGCACGCTGGATCGGCTCGCCGGCGAGCCGGCGTCGGAAGATCGGCTTCGCGAACCCGATGGCCGCCTGGCTGCGGTCGGACCTGATCGAGTCGCTCTTCCCGGCCCTCGACGAGCCCGGCTCGTTCGTCGGCACGTACATGCGCACGGACCGCGTTCGCGAGATGCTGCGCGAGCACGAGGCGCACCGCCGTGACCACACGAGGAAGCTCTTCTTCCTCGCCTCGCTGGAGAACTGGTATGCAACCTTCTTCCACTAGCCCCGGGTCGGGGCTCGGGCGGCTCGTCGCCCTCACCTTCTACTACGCGGTCGCTTCCCACCTTCCCGACCTGGCGTTCCCCGGCGGGAGCGTGTTCAACGCGTTGCGGTGCGTGGCGCTGCGCCGGATCCTCCCGCAGTTCGGCTCGAGGAACGAGATCGACGGGCAGGTCTACGTCGGCGACGGAACCGACGTCGCGATCGGCAGCCGTTGCCAGATCAACCGCGGTTGCCGCCTGAATCGCGTCACGCTCGGGGACTGCGTGATGCTCGCCCCCGATGTGATCGTGATCGGGCAGCTGCACGAGTCGGGTCGCACCGACATCCCGATGGTCGAGCAGGGTCAGTACACGAAGGCGCCTACCGTGATCGAGGACGACGTCTGGGTGGGAGCCCGGGCAGTCGTCATGCCCGGAGTTCGCATCGGGACCGGTGCGATCGTCGGTGCCGGAGCGGTCGTCACGCGCGACGTCGACCCGTTCACCGTGGTCGTGGGCGTTCCTGCTCGGGCCACTCGGGTCCGGGAGCGAACGGATGGGCCTTCATCCGAACGACCGGAATCGGACGCTCACCGCTCCTGAAGAGCGTCTGCTGCGGCGCGCAGCAGCGTCGCCGTGAACGTCTCGACGATCGCCGGGTCAGGGACCCAGTCGTGCGGTGTGCTGCGTCTGCGCACGAGCTGTCGGAGGCCGGCGGTGTCGCGCGCGATTCGCAATCTCCCTGCCTGCTCGAGCCAGCTGTCGACGGCGGCGGGCCGGCCCGTGAAGATGCTGACGGTCGGGGTCCCGAGCACGGCCGCCTCCCGCGTCATCGTGCCCCCTGCCCCGACGAACAGGTCCGACTGGAAGAGCAAGTCGGGACCGGGGACGACGTCTCGGAGAACGCGCAGGCCCTCGACCTGCTCGAACTCGTCCGCCTGTGTTCGCGTTCGCGGAGTCAGCACGACGGTCGCGTCCGTGGCGGCGAGCGTGCGCACGGCCGCATCGAAGAGGTCGTTCCGATGTCTGTGGTACAGGGCGCCGTGCGCAGGCGGCCGCAGCGTGACGAGCGGTTTGGTCTCGTCGATGCCCCGACGCCGCCGAAACTCTGGATCCGGGTGGTACGTCGCGAGAGCGATCTCTTCCTTGAGCCCGTTGTAGCGCACGAGTCGAATCCCGCCGACTCCGAACCTGTGAAGGGTCTCCGGAGGGATGACTCGGGGGACGAGCACGCGGGAGGCGAGCCGGAAGGCGAGGTGGTTCGCCGGCTGATGCTCGTAGTCCATGATCGTCAGCGACGGGATTCCGAGCATGCGCGCCGCGACGATCTGCGGGTACGAGTTGTGACCGACGGCCACGTCAAGCTGCCGGTGGCGCACCGCCCGCTGTAGCCCGAGCGACCTCCCGAGCACGGCTAGGCTCTTGCCTAGCATGCCGTTCCTGTATCCGGCCCCGACCACTTCGATGTCGGGCCACGTCGCACGCGCGAGCGCGAGCGTCTGGCCCCGGTCGTGTCCCGTAAGGATTACTTCCTCGCCGAGGTCCCGCAGTCGCGCGACAACCGGGCGGAAGAAGGTCACGTGCGGCGCATTGGCGATGTCGATCCAGATCCTCATCGTCGCCGCCGAAGGCTACTCTGACCCGCGCGTCCTTCAGCAGGAGGCATGCGTCGGGACGAGGCGGCCGTCGGGTGAAGGGCGTCGCCGCTGATGTGCGGCATCTGCGGGATCGTTCACGCAGATCCGGAGCGCCCCGTCGACCGTGTCGTGGTCGAGCGGATGTGCGACGCCATCGTCCACCGCGGGCCCGACGATGCCGGATTCCACGTCGAGGGCCGGGTAGGCCTCGGCATGCGCCGGCTCAGCATCATCGACCTCGAGCACGGCGCACAGCCGATGACGAACGAAGACGGAACCGTGCATCTCGTCCACAACGGCGAGATCTACAACTATCGCTCGCTGGGGGACGCGCTCCGTGCGACGGGTCATCAGCTCCGCACTCACTCCGACACGGAGGTGATCGTCCACGCGTACGAAGAGGGGCGCGACTCGTTCCTCACGCGGCTGCGGGGCATGTTCGCGCTCGCCGTCTGGGACGACCGCCGGGAGCGCCTCACACTCGCGATAGACCGATTCGCCATCAAGCCGCTCTACTACTCCGAGACGGCGGCGGGCATCGTCTTCGGCTCGGAGCTCTCGTGCCTGCTCCGCAGCGGTCTCGTCGATCGTGAAGTGGACCTGGACGCGCTGGCGGAGTACTTCACCTTCGGGTACATCCCCGCTCCGCGGACCGTCTTCCGCGGCGTCAAGAAGCTCGCACCCGGCCAAGCGCTCGTGTGGACGCCGAGTCACGAGGCCGAGATCTCCCGGTACTGGCTCGCACCCGAGAGTGCGAGCCGGCGCGGCGGGCGGAGGAACGAGGTCCGCACCGCTCTCCGTGACGTCCTGCGGGAGTCGGTGCAGGCACATCTGGTCAGCGACGTCCCCCTCGGAGCCTTCCTGAGCGGCGGGGTCGACTCGAGCACCATCGTGGCGCTGATGAGCGAGGTCGTTTCCGAGCCGGTGAAGACGTTCTCGATCGGGTTCGCCGACCCGCGGTACAACGAGCTCCCGAAGGCGCGGCTCGTCGCGCGGCGCTTCGAGACCGATCATCACGAGCTGACCGTGGTGCCGGAGGACGTCGACCTGCTCCCCCGAATCGTCGCCCACTTCGGCGAGCCGTTCGCCGACGCGTCGGCTCTGCCGACGTACCACGTGTCCCGGCTCGCGCACCAGCACGTCAAGGTCGCCCTGTCCGGCGACGGCGGCGACGAGCTGTTCCTCGGCTACACGATCTTCCGCGGAATCGAGCTCGCACGCCTCGCCGAGCGGCTTCCGAGGCGGGTGCGGGCCGCTGCTCTTGCGACTGCGGGCGCGCTGCCGACTGGTCCGAGCGCAGCGTGGAACGACCGTCTCGACCGGCTGCGGAAGCGTGTGACCGACACGTTCGCCGGCCCGCACGACGCGTACCGGCGCAAGCTCACCGCGCCGGGTGTCAGTGCTGTCGTGCCGTTTCTGTCGGCAGAGCTCAGGCGCGAGCTTCTTGCGAGGGATCCGTACGCCGCGGTCGAGGCGACGTTTCGTATCCTCGCGTCGGACGGGCATGCCGACTCGCTCGACGCCTTCGTCCGCGCCGGTCTCGCGTTCTCCCTTCCGAACGACATGCTCGTGAAGGTCGACCGCATGAGCATGGCGCACTCCCTCGAGGTGCGCGTGCCGCTGCTCGATCACGTCGTCGCGGAGTTCGTCGCGACGGTGCCGGTGGAGGATCGATTCCGCGGCTGGCGCTTGAAGCGGCTGCTCAAGGAGGTCATGCGAGGAACGCTCCCGGACGAGATCCTCGCCGGGCCGAAACG
>Ga0335069_10007679_pt1 | contig 15536 bp, 14 predicted proteins | sample Lox_Sample_11_FD_206714 | JGI IMG/M metagenome (GOLD analysis project Ga0335069, IMG submission 206714) | Soil microbial communities from Loxahatchee National Wildlife Refuge, Florida, United States - Lox_Sample_1.1 | ecosystem: Environmental > Terrestrial > Soil > Wetlands | place: USA... | reverse complement strand
GATCTTTCAAGTCAGCGCCATATATCCGCCAATGTTCGTCCCAATTCGGGTCCGGAAAACCGAACTCGCGCGTCGGCTCCTGGTCCCATTGTTTGAACGTCGGCGCCATTATCAGCGCCTGCCCGCCAACCGCGGTAATCCGGGCGATTTCGCGAATCGCGACTGTATCGTCGCGCAGATGCTCCAGCACGTGCAAACACAGAACCAGCGAAAAGGACCCCGCCCGAAACGGCATCGCCGCCAGGTCGGCTTGCACGGTGCCACAGGCTTCGTCGATTGGCGCGGGCCGTTGAAAGTCCGCGATCATGTATCGGGTATCCGGTCGCCGCGTCAGAACCCTGCTCAGGCAGGCCTCGGCCGAGATGTGCAGGATGCGGGCGTCGCGGGGCAGAAGTTTCACGACCTCCGGAAGCAGGAAGGAAAGCCCGCGATGGCGCGGATGGCTTCTGCATCGGGGACATTCGATGTTGTGCACCTGGTAGCCGATGCCAAGGTAGTGCCGAAAGTTCCACCCTTTCCATCCGCAGCAGGGGCATTCGCGCCGCGTGAAGGGGGTCTCGTTGACCCAATCGAGCAGAAAATTCCCGATGCGGCATCGTGTCCGTCGCGCCCACAGGCGCGTGCGGGGAGCGAGGCTGCGCAGTTTATGACGGGTCGTGCTCAAGCTGCGTAATTTGCCGGCCGATGCGTTGAGACATCGTGAGTCATTGCGGGTCTCGCTTCAAACCCAGTTTTCTCTACCATTTGTCGCACGCGCTGTAATCTTCAATAGAGTTCCTGATAGGCTTCGAAACGCGAAAACGATTTGAGATGTCCGCGATTGGATCTGTTCTTTCCGCCGGCCCGCATTACATGCGGCGCCTTCGATCTCAATATTGGGATTCCGACCGATTACACAGACATGTTCAGACAAAGCTGGCGCGAACGCTGGCCGCCGCGACAAGGATTCCTTTCTATACGACCCACTACAGCCGCGCCGCGAGCGTTGAAAGCTTCTCTCAGCTTCCCATTCTCAAACGTTCGGACGTGCATGAGCTGTTCGCCTCGGTTCGCTCGATGTATCCGGGCGCAACGGATCTGATGCACGATTCCTCCTCGGGATCGACCGGGATGCCGGCGGAGTTCTTGTTCGACAATTCGCACCAGCGCGGACGCTTCGCATCGCGGGCCCGGTACTTGCGCGCCTACGGATGGCATCCGCTTCGACGCACTGTTTGGCTGGTCGGCGACCGATTCATACTCGATGTCGGCGACGAACCCGACACGCAGCTGGTGCGCAGCAAGCTGATGCGCGGGATAACCTTCATCCGCGTGTCTTCGAATTTGGAAGAACAGTTCGAGCAGATCGTCAAGGTCGACCCGGTCTACCTGTATAGCTTTCCGTCCGTCCTCGACGGACTGCTCGCGATGCTTCAGCGAACCGACCGACAGTTGCGCTCGCTCAAGTGCATATTCACCGGCGCCGAGGTGGTTGACGACTCGCTGCGCGAGCGAGCCCGTCGGGTGCTGGGCGTTGAAATCGCCGACAATTACGGATCGACTGAGGCCTTCCTCGCCTGGCAATGTCCCGCTGGGAGCTACCATATAAACGCCGAGCACGTGCTCGTCGAAATACTTGGGACTGACGGCGGACCGGTTGCTCCCGGTGAAATCGGGCGGGTCATCGTCACGACGCTGGAGAACCGCCTGATGCCGTTGATCCGATATGAAATCGGCGACTGGGCATACGCCACGAATGCGCAATGTCGATGCGGCCGAACGTTGCCGCTCATCGAGCGCCTTGCCGGGCGCGAGATGAGCCTGTTTCGCCTTGCCGACGGGAGGCTCGCTTCCCCGTACGAACTCATCGGGCTGATGAAGAAGCGTCCTGAGATACTGCAATTCCAGATCGTGCAGAAGTCCCTCGATTCGTACCTGGTTCGACATGTCTCGCGCGACCCGCTTGACCCTGACGCTGAGTCATGGATTCGCGTCAAGTTCAACGAAATCCTTCGCTCCAGCGTCAAGGTGTCTTTCGAGCGGGTGGCGAGTATCGACCGTCTTCCCAACGGCAAATTCATTCCCGCGATCTCCGAAGTGACCGGATGCTGATTTCAGGCGTGTGCAAAATCATCCACGAAGCCGCCGTCGCCGGCTCTGCGTCTCGCAAACCTGCTTGCTGTCTGAATTAAGTCTGCGTGCGATGCCGATGCCTCTGTTTGTCATCGCGAACGAAGTAGCGGGATCTCGGACAGCTTCGCTGCCAAGCGAAGCCGGTGCCGGTTCTTTGTCCGCGAAGCGCTCCTTGCTTGTGCATAGGTTGGGAACGTTAAAGTTTGGCCCCGCGAATGACGAGGTTCGTTTGGGACGTGGCAGCCGTCATCCTGCGGGTACAAGGTCGACAAATGTGCCGAAATATTAAGACCCTTTTCAATTTCGAGCCGCCGGTTACCGATGACGAGATTCGCGCTGCGGCGCTGCAATTCGTGAGAAAGATCTCAGGCTTCAATCAACCGTCGAAGGCGAACCGGCAATCGTTCGACGCTGCGGTCGATGAAGTCGCTGCCATCTCGGCGAAGCTCCTGCGTTCGCTCGAAACCGGCGCGCCCGCGAGAAATCGAGAAGAAGAAGCCGCGAAAGCTAAAGCTCGCGCGGCAGTCAGATTCCACGCCTGATACGCGAATAGCCCGGTGCGGCTTGCGACCAACTAACTTACCCACCGCTCGCGCGGACTTAGATCCTTCGTTTCGCTCTGTGAAAAAATTGGCCCGTCATTCCGAATGGAGTCCGCGTAGTGAGGAATCCCGGAGGCAGCGCGGTCAGCGGAAGGAAAACCCTTTGAGTAATCGAGCGATTCTGGCGGCCGAGATTCCTCGCTTCGGCAACCCTGCGCTCGGAATGACGAAATTTGCGTTCGCCGATTCGATTTTTTCACAAACTCCGCGCCGGCGAGCATCGCGAGCCGTCGCGAAGAATCTACGCGAAGCGATTTCTCCGATATCTTCAAGTTATTTGCGAGACACCACACTATTGTCCCGTCCCGCAAATTCCTTGTAGCGATCGCAGGTGGAATGAAATTCCTCGCTCCGCAGACTCGGCTCGGAACGACGGCACTGGCTTGAACAGTCACAAACTCTCGTAATGGCGGACCAGTAAGAGAATCGTTTTGATTTTTTCACAACCCGTCGGCCTATCTGAGAAAATCGTCCATCACGCCGAACTTGATCGAGATGTTCAGCCATCCTCCCAATACGTTGCCGTACTGCGACGGTGTGAAACGAACGCGCGTTTCGTCGTTCACCATGTCAGTGATGTAAGCGGCGGGACTCATCCCCAGTTCCGTGAGCCGCACCCATTTGTTCAAATCGATCGGCGTGCGCAGCTCATCCGGCGCCTTGATCGTGCGCCAGGTGCGATAGTGCTTCATCCCGGGAAGCTGCTTGCCCTCGCGAGTATGATGGCCGAGATACCAATCCTCGCCCTCGGTGAAGCTGATTTTCAGCGAATATGACAGGCAGTAGCTGTCGATGAAAACTTCCGCGTCTTCGTCGATTTCGGGCCGGCCATTGGGCCATGAGAGCGCAAGCGTCATGTATTTGTATTGCTGCTGTGGAGCGTCGCGCAGCAAATCGAATTCCGGTTCGTCGTGCAGCAGCATCCCCTCGATAGCGCCGAAGCCCACCTTGCCCTCGCCCGCTGTCGTCCACAACTCGGCATTCGCCTTGTACGCGCGCTGGAATGCGGCAAGGCTTTCGAAGCAAAGCTCGGTGCGCCGCGCGTATTGGTCGAACGGTGTCGGCGCTCCGGCGCTCGGGTAGGGAATGCCGACATCGACCTGCGGCCATGATCGGTAGCGCACAATTCCGGGTAGTTCCCGGACCACGGGTACGTGCCGCGCCAGGTACCATGAGTCGCCGTCCTTGCGCGAAATGCCCCTGGGATAATTGAACAGATGAACAAACCGAATCATTGCCGAACCTCCCCGGATTCGATCGGGCCGCACGATGCGCGTTTCGATTCATCGATGCGACGTTACGGCCACAGTTGAGAAACCAACTCGGTGTCGAGATACGCGGTACCCTCGCGCACGCGGCCGTCGATTACGCGCATCACCCAGCAATAGCGCTGATTGTAAGGCTTGCCGTTTTTCGCGGTCGCAGACCCGTCCCATTGGACGACGACCTTGTCGCCCTCTGCGATCACGTCGAGAATCGATGGCTTAATCGGGGTCGCTAGCTGCCCCGTCAGCGGCTGAACAGCGCCTTCGAGAAAGGCGCGTTTGCCGGCGAACGCCCGCGATATGCGCGTCGAGCCGATCACCGTCCATCGAACGTCATCCGCGAGCAGATCGAAAAATGCGTTGGCGTCGCCCGCAGCCCATGCGGTAAGAGCCTGACGAATCAGGCTCTTGTTTTCAGATTCGCTCATACGCCCGACCTCTCCATCTTATGATGCAGTCGCGCGCGCGACCTGCTCGAGAGCATCACCGGGGCGCGCTTTTGTCAAACGTAAAGAACGACGGGTTTACGCGAAGGGGTACGGGGCGGCAGCGGGAAGAAATACGAAGGCTGTTGCTTCAGCGGGTTGCGTACTAAATTTGGAGCCAGGTTACCGAAACAGGCAAGTCCGGAAGGTGCAGGCGGGAGCGGTCAGTTCTCGCTTTCGCCGGGAATCTTCATGTTTCGTTCGAGACACCATTTGTCGATGACCTCGGCGTTGAACCGCCAATCGGTGCCGATTCTAAATCCCGGCAATTCACCGCGTCGGAGAAGCTTATAGATAGTCGAAGGATGAACGCGCAGGTACTCGGACAGCTCCTTCACCGTCATGACCCGAGGCAATGTGTATTTCGATTCAGTAGTCGCCATGTGCTCTCCCGCAGATACAGATTCGCTGGCGCGTCGCTTACCAGCAAAGGAACTGTGCGTCTTCTTGTCCTTCAAATCGCCTCCGGCGCGACTTTACGCCTATCTTGGCTTGACTTCCATCCTTCAGAATAGTTCGGAGATGTCAAAAGCAATCATCATTCACCACGACCTATCTACGTTATAAAATGACGTTATTGGGCGGTATACGCAAGCCCCCCTTATATGGCGGCATCCCGAAACTTGTGACAGTGTGAAAATCGCGGAGTTCCCATGAAGATTCGCGCGCCGAAATCCCTTGTAATTGCTGTGGTGTTCCCGATCGTTATGGCAATTTTAGCTGTCAGTCCGGGTATCGGAAATACCGCGGATACCGCCAAAATCGAGATCCGCAGCCCAGCCTTCGCGAACGGTGATTCTATTCCTGAGGCATACACCTGCAAGGGCGCGGATAAATCACCGGCTCTGGAATGGTCGGGGATACCCGCAGGCGCAAAGTCGCTAGCCCTGATCGTCGAGGATCCCGACGCTCCCGGCGGCACGTTCATCCATTGGGTCGTCTACTCGATATCTGCGGACCGTCGTGGATTACCGGAGGATGTAGCAAAGGACGAATCGGTCAGCGGAGTCGGTCGCCAGGGGACCACGGGGTTCGGCAAAGTAGGCTATCATGGGCCGTGTCCTCCTCCCGGAATGCCGCATCACTATCATTTTCGGCTCTACGCCCTGGATGCCGAGGTGGATCCAGGGTCGAGCGTCGACGCCTCGAAGCTTGAGGCCGCGATGCAGGGGCACATACTGGGAAGCGGGGAAACGGTGGGGCTCTTCCAACGCTGATTTCGAGCGGCACAGACCTGAATGGGTAAAATCTATCGAATTATCGCTTCGCTGCTTGTCGGCGTTATCGTGGCGGTAGGGGTTTACTACGTTTACCAGAGTCAGCGAGCCCGTCGTGCGGGCATCCTGTCGGAAAGCATCGAGCACAAGGGCGATATCTGGGAAACGAACTTTTCCGCGCGCCTGCCCGCCACCGAAGCGTCGGTGTTTGATGCGATAAAGAATTTTGAGAATTCGCATTCCGAGGAAATCAAGAGCATCAAGGTGCTTTCCGAGAGCGGAAATGAAAAGACCGTCGAGATGACCCTTGCCGCTCCAGCAGGCCAGACGATCACGACGGTGCTCCAGTTCCGCTATTTCCCCGCGGACCGCAAAATCACCTACAAAACGGTCAACGCTGCCGATTTCGCGACTGATGCCGAGTACCAGCTTACCAACGAAGGGTCGAACACGCTTTTGAAGTTCCACGGTCAGACGAAAATCACGCAACAGCTTCCGGTCCCTGACGGTGTTATCAAGCACGTGATCCGCGGCACGTTTATGGCTCAGCTTGAAGGATTGCGCCGCACGCTGCACATTCAATCGACCCAGGCCGATGAAGATTCCGACGACCCTTACACCCTGTTCTGATCGGCAATCGAATGAAACTCCGCGCGCAGTTCGTTAAATCCGCCTTTTCGGTGCGGGAATGTCCCCGATGGGACCGCGTCGAGATTGCGCTGGCCGGACGCTCGAACGTCGGCAAGAGCTCGCTCCTGAACGCGCTTACAGGGTCGAAGCGACTTGCGCGCGTGAGCAAGACTCCCGGACGTACGCGCGCGATCAATTTGTTCGAAGTCGGCGAAAAAATCGCCATCGCGGATCTTCCCGGCTATGGCTATGCGCGGATGCCCGAGGCTGAGGCGCGCAAGCTAAGCGCAGCGATGCGGGAATATCTGGTCGAGCGCACGAATCTTGGCGCGCTGGTGTTGCTTATCGATTCGCGGCGCGGCCCTCGCGCGGACGAAATTGAATTGGCCGAGGCAATCGCTTCGCGCGGAGTAAAGCTGATCATCGCAGCGACCAAGTGCGACAAACTCAAACGCTCCGAGCGCGCCCGCGCGATCGCGCTGTTCAAAGCTTTTGGCGTCACACCGATCTTGTGCTCGGTCTCGGATGGGGAAGGCATCGACGAACTCCGCCGCGCCATCCTTCGCGCCGCCGAGCGGGGCGCCGGTCGACTCGTATCGGACGAGCACGAAGGCGCTTCGTAATCGCGATGTCCCTAGTTTCGCGTCCCGCGAATAATTTAGCTAACCGGCTTGGGTGGAATGAGATTCTTCGCTTCGCTCAGTATGACAAAAAGGAAACCACCTCGCATGTCATTCCGAGCGGAAGCTGCTGCTGGAGCGAGGAATCTCATACCACCGGCGATCGCTGGAAAAAGAACTTGCGAGACAAGGCAGTAGAAGTAAGCGTCATAATCCCGACGTATCAGCGTCGCGCGATGGTTTCGGAAGCAATCGCGTCGGTGCTCGCGCAGAGCCAAGTTCGGCTTGAGCTGATTGTGATCGACGACGGCTCGACTGACTGCACGTGGAACGATCTTGAACGGCTGGTGTCCGAGCAGACATCGCAACGACCGATCACGATCGATCGCACCGACGGCATCGGCGTGGCCGGTGCGCGAAACCGCGGCGCGGCGATGGCGTGCGCATCGTGGCTCGCGTTTCTCGATTCGGACGATCTTTGGCATCCGGACAAGCTCGCGCGTCAACTCGAATTCATGCGCGCGAATCCGCGGCTTTTGATTTCACAGACCCAGGAAGTCTGGATTCGCAACGGACGCCGGATCAATCCCGCGCGACGCCATGTCAAGCGCGCCGGCGATATTTTTCGCGATTCGCTCGGCCTGTGCCTCGTCAGCGCGTCTGCGACGATTATTTCAGCGGACTTGTTCCGCGCTGCAGGCGGTTTCGACGAAGATTTCGCCGCCGCCGAAGACTACGATTTGTGGCTTCGGATTCTGATCGATCAGGAAGTCGGCCTTCTCGATGAGTATATGGTGACACGCCGCGCGGGCCATCATGGTCAGCTCTCGAGCGCGCCCGCTCTCGACAGATTCAGGATTCTCACGCTGCTCAAGCTTTTGAGCGACTGTCGACTTGTCGGCGCGCGGCGTGAGAGCGCGGTCGAAACCTTGTCATCCAAGTGCGCCATCTATGCCCGCGGACTCGCGCGTCGCCGTCGCAGCGAGGACGCACGGTTGTTCGAGCGCATCGCGTCGGACGCATTGAAGGCGTGGCGTTTCTGTCCGGACGGGGCGCTCGCCGACGCCATCGCAGCGGCCCGAACGCATCTTTGTGCGACGGGTAGGAGCATGGATTTAACGAAGCAGCACAACCCTCACCCTGCCCTCTCCCTGGTCAGAGAGAGGGGCTTCCGAACAGCTTGATCGATGGAACCCGTCGCCGAAAAGATTCGCGAACTCGCTGCGCGCCGCCATATACCCGAAGCGCAGCTTTCGAAGTGGCTCGCGATGGGCAACCGCTCGGCGTCTTCTCTGTGCGAAATCGCCGAGCGCCTTCGGCTGCGTACCGGACAGCTCGCGCGGGCGATCGACCTGCTCGATGAAATAGCGGTTCGCGATCGCTCGACGATTGAATCGATCCTCGCCCGCGACGAGGTTCGCCGCACTACTATCCTCGCCGGTTCGACTCCTGCGCGCGCAGCAGCTTTCCTCGCTGCTCTCGAAAAGCTACGTTTTCCGCGCCTGCAACGCATGGCCGAGCGTCTACGCTCGGAAATCGATGCGCTCCGGCTTCCGGCGGGAATAAGCGTGATACTGCCCAAAAGCCTCGCCTCGGACGAAATCGCGATAAAACTGGTCGCGCGCAATCCTTCCGATTTGTCGCGGCTGATCGATGCATTGAAAGCGCGCGAAGAGGCGATCGCGCGGGTGTTTGGAATTCTTGGCGGCGATGAAGTTTGAGCTCGACGAAATTCTAATCGAAGAGCCGGAGCGCGGAAGCGCTCTCGCCCGGCGTGTGATCGAACGCGCCCCGAGGTCGTCCCGCGTCAGCTTCGTCGAAGACGGGCGCGTCGCATCGATGCCCGATCTGCAATCTTCCGATCCGTTTGCCGCGGGCAAGCGGCGGATGGTTGTCATGCGCCGACGAAGCCCGTTCCTGATGGCGTGTCCTGCCGGCTCGGCGCAGTTCGCGTGCTGCGGACTTCAGGTGCTGGTGCTTGCGTCCAACTGTCCGATGGATTGCAGTTACTGCTTCCTCCAGGAATACGTCGCCGACAATCCCGCGTTTCAGGTCTATTCCAACTACACCGATGCGTTCGACGAAATCGACCGGATGCGGGCGAACGCACCCGGGCGCGTCTTTCGTATCGGAACCGGAGAGCTTGCCGATTCGCTTGCTTTCGATTCAATTATCGGAATGGGCCGCGAGCTGGTCGAGTACTTCGCCGATCGCGAGAACCTCAACCTTGAACTCAAGACCAAGACCGACGAAATCGAAAATCTGCTTGCGCTCGATCCGCGCGACCGCGTGCTTGTTTCATGGACGCTGTCTCCCGAGGCCGTCTATCGAACGTCGGAGCCTCGCACTGCCCCACCCCGCGCGCGACTTGCGGCGGCGCGCCGCGTGCTCGACGCAGGTTATCGCGTCGCGTTTCATTTCGATCCGATCATCGCGTACGACGGGGCGGATCGCGATTACCGGGAGATGATTGAAGATATGTTCGACGCAATCCCGCCCGAGCGCATTACTTTCGTCAGCATGGGCGGACTGCGAATGACGCCGACGCTCAGAGCGGCAGCGCGACGCCGTCATCCGGATGATCCCATGCTGCTCGGCGAAGAAGTCCCGGCATCCGACGGACGGATACGCTCGTTTGCGCCACTGAGAATCGGCCTCTATCGCACGATCGCCGAGCGAATCCGATCGCGCGGCGTCGAAGTCCCCGCGTATCTGTGTATGGAGGCGGCGAGCGTTCATCAGCGCGTATTCGGCGCGGCGCCTGCCAGCGTGGCTGAATTGAACGAGCGACTGGCGATTCGATGAACGAGCGCAAGCGGAAATCACATCTCGCGCGAATTCCCGCCGAAGCGCGCAATGGACGAGGCGCAAGGTCCTCCGGCGACGATCGCCCGATCGGGGTGTTCGATTCCGGAATCGGCGGATTGACCGTCCTCAGCGCGCTGATCGAAGCGATGCCGTCGGAGAATTTCATTTATCTCGGCGATACCGCCCGGCTGCCTTACGGCACGAAATCCCCCGAAATAATCGCGCGCTACTCGCGCGAGAACACCGAGTTCCTGCTGGCCAAGGGAATCAAGCTGCTGGTCGTCGCGTGCAACACCTCAAGCGCGGTTGCACTCGATCAAATCGCGCGCCAGACGATCGTCCCCGTCGTCGGCGTGATCGATCCCGGCGCGCGCTCGGCGGCGACCGCATCGCGATCGGGAAAAATCGGCGTAATCGGAACCGAGGCGACGATCGCGTCGGGCGCTTACACGCGCGCGATTCATCATTGTCGCCCGCACGCCGAGATATATACGCGGGCGTGTCCCCTCCTGGTGCCGCTGGTCGAAGAGGGGATGCTGGACAATGAAATCGCGCTCAAAACCGTCGCCTACTATCTCGAAAGCCTGAAGCAAAGCGGCATCGACACGCTGCTGCTCGGATGCACGCACTATCCGCTGCTAACGCCGGTTTTCTCGCGTGTTCTCGGATCGCGCGTGAAAATCGTGGATTCCGCGACGGCGACCGCTGCCGCGGTTCGCGCGCAACTGAGCGCCCTTCGCCTGATGCGGCGCGGCGGAACGGGAACGCGCAGCTTCTTCGTAACTGAGACTCCCGATCGCTTCGTACGAGTGGGGCGGCGCTTCCTTGGACCCGAGGTCGAATCCGCAGTGAGAATCGAGCGCTGACGGTCTGCCCCTTTTCCGCAAAGATGGTTAAAATGATTCGTTGTTCCGGCGTCGCGATCCCAATCCGTGCCGGAGTACAGGCAATTTCTTAAATGGCATCCACGTTTTCCTTCGTAGCGCGAAAAATATTCGGGTCGAAAAACGACCGCGAAATCAAACGGATGCGGGCATACGTTGAAGAAATCAACGCGCTCGAGCCCGAAACCGAAAAACTCGGCGACGACGAGCTTCGCGCCCGGATCGCCGAATGGAAGGCAACCGTCAGCGCCATCGATGATCGCGAGCGCCAGTCCGAGGCGATGCTCGATCTGCTCCCGCGCGTTTTCGCCGTGGTTCGCGAGGCCGCGCGCCGCGCGCTGGGTCAGCGCCATTTCGATGTGCAGTTGATGGGCGGGATGGTTTTGCACGAAGGGAAGATCGCCGAAATGAAGACGGGAGAGGGCAAGACTCTTGTCGCGACACTTCCCGCCGTCCTCAACGCCCTGACCGGGCGCGGTGTCCATGTCGTCACGGTCAACGATTATCTGGCCCGGCGCGACGCGGAGTGGATGGGGCGCATCTACAACTTCCTCGGCCTGACCGTCGGCGTAATCGTGCACGGACTGACCGATGCACAGCGCAAGGAGTCGTACAAAGCTGACGTCACCTACGGGCAGAACAACGAGTTCGGCTTCGACTATCTGCGCGACAACATGAAGTTCAACCTGGACGACTACGTCCAGCGCGAGCACAATTTCGCGATCGTCGACGAAGTTGATTCGATTCTGATCGACGAGGCGCGAACCCCGCTGATCATCTCGGGCGCATCCGAGGAATCGACCGACACCTACTACGTCGTCGACCGGGTCATCCCGCGCCTGCGCAACGAAGAGCACTATACGATCGATGAAAAGATGCGCTCGGTGTCGCTCACCGAAGACGGCGTGTCACGCGTCGAGCAGCTTCTCGGTGTCGAGAATCTTTACGATCCGCGCAACATCCTGCTGCTTCATCACGTCAACCAGGCCCTGCGCGCTCATACGCTTTACAAGCGCGACGTTGAGTATGTTGTCAAAGAGGGCGAGGTCCTGATCGTCGACGAGTTCACCGGGCGTCTGATGCCGGGTCGGCGATGGAGCGACGGACTCCATCAGGCGATCGAGGCGAAGGAAGGCGTCAAGATCGAAAGCGAGAATCAGACGCTGGCGACGATCACTTTCCAGAACTACTTCCGCATGTACAACAAGCTGGCCGGAATGACCGGCACGGCGGATACGGAAGCCGTCGAGTTCAAGGAAATCTACAAGCTCGACGTAGTGGTCATCCCGACCAACAAGGACATGATCCGCGCTGATCATCACGACGTGGTGTTCAAAACCGTCGATGAAAAATTCGAGGCCGTCATCGACGAAATCAGGGAGTGCCACGAGAAGGGGCAGCCGGTGCTGGTCGGCACCGTCTCGATCGAAAAATCCGAACGCGTCGCCGACAAGCTCAAGAAGACCGGAATCCGCCATTCCGTTCTAAATGCGAAAAACCATGAGCGCGAAGCCGAGATCGTCGCGCAGGCCGGACGTTTCGGCGCAGTAACGATCTCAACCAACATGGCGGGCCGCGGCACCGATATCGTCCTGGGCGGTAATCCCGAATTCATGGCGGCGGCCGAGGCGGGCACCAAAGAACCCACTGATCCGAAATTCCAGGACGCCCTCGCGAAGTATCGAACGCAGTGCGGCGCCGAGCGCGAGAAGGTGCTCGAGGCGGGCGGATTGCACATCCTCGGCACCGAACGTCATGAATCGCGACGAATCGATAATCAGCTTCGCGGACGATCGGGACGCCAGGGCGATCCGGGATCGTCAAGATTTTACATTTCGCTCGAAGACGACCTGCTGAGGATTTTCGGCGCGGAACGCCTGAAGGGCCTGATGGGCAAGATGGGGATGGAGGACGGCGTCCCGATCGAGCATCGATGGATCTCGCGCGCGATTGAGAATGCGCAGAAGAAAGTAGAGGCCCACAACTTCGATATCCGCAAGCATCTGCTCGAATACGACGATGTGATGAACATGCAGCGCGAGGTGGTTTACCATCGCCGCCGCGAGCTGCTCTCGCCCGAACCGCTCAAGGAAGACATTCTTGAGATGTGCGATGCCGCGGTCGAGACGATCGCCGACGTGCATTGCGACGCCGAGGTCGAGCCGGAGCGGTGGGATTGGAAGGCGATCGACGACGCGTTCTTCCAGCAGTTCAAGTTTCGTCCGAGTTTTCCGCAGACGCTCAACGGCACGCCCGTCCATACCCCCGGCGACTTCGTCGAGCTGGCCGGCGATCGCGTGAAGGCGCTCTACGAGCAGCGCGAGCTGGAGTTCACCGAGCCCGTGATGCGCCAGATCGAAAAGATCGTCTCGCTGCAGACGCTCGATTCGCTGTGGAAGGACCATCTGCTCGCGATGGACCATCTCAAGGAAGGCGTCGGGCTGCGCGGATATGCGCAGAAGAATCCGCTGACGGAGTACAAGAAGGAAGGCTTCGACATGTTCGAGGCGCTGATGGGCACGATGCAGCGCGACATCGTCGAAAAGGTCTTCTCCGTGCAGATTCAGCGTCAGCAGGACGTCGAACAGATAGAGCGTCAGCAGCGCCCGCAACAGCGCGTCGTGATGAGCCACGGCTCTGACGTACAGTCCTCGCAGCCCGAGACCGCGCGACGCGACGGAGAAAAGGTCGGACGCAACGATCCATGCCCGTGCGGCTCGGGCAAGAAATACAAGCGCTGCCACGGAAAATAACCACCCAGTGGGACAGGCGTCCCTGCGTGTCCACAGCGGCGTGCTTAATCGCAACCAGCCCACTTTCTTGATTCCCCGGTGCGCATCCGTATAGATCGCGCAACGGAGGATCGTGGATGAATGCATCGCTTGGCCCCGCCGTCGTGCGGGGCTTCCGTTTCGCCGGCGTTGCGGCGGGAATCAAGAAAGCTCAAGGCGCAAAGGACCTCGGGTTGATCGTGTCCGACGCGCCCGCAGCGGCCGCAGCGGTATTCAGCGCCAACAAGGTGAAGGCCGCTCCAGTCTACGTCACGATGGATCGCGTCAAGGCGGGACGGCTTCAGGCGGTCGCGGCAAACTCCGGATGCGCCAACAGCTTCACGGGCAAGCCCGGACTTAAGCTCGCAAAGGATTCGTGCGTAGTAGTCGCGCGCGAACTCGGGATATCGCCCGAACTCGTCGTTCCGTCATCGACCGGCGTCATCGGACATCTTTTCGATCTCGGCAAATTCAGCGCGGGCGTATCCGCCGCCGTGCGCGAACTGCGCGAGGACGGCCTGGAGGACTTTACGCGCGCGATCATGACTACCGACACGCGCCCCAAGATGGCGTCGGCGAAGATTCGTATCGGCGGAGCGACGGTGACTATCGCAGGCGCGGCCAAGGGCGCGGGGATGATCTCGCCGAAGATGGCGACGATGCTTGCCTACGTGGTGACCGATGGCGCACTCACTCCGGCCCAGCTGCGAGCCGGGCTGCGAATCGCGACGGCGTCGAGCTTCAATGCGATCACCGTCGACGGTGACATGTCGACGAACGATTGCGTCGTTCTGATGGCCAACAGCGCGGCGGGAAATCGCGTACCGTCGATGCGGGAACTTGCGACATTCAATCGCGCTCTTACCGACGTGTGCGAAATTCTCGCCCGCGAACTCGTGCGCGACGGCGAGGGTGCGACGAAGCTCGTGACCGTCAACGTGCGCGGCGCGAAGAGCGCAGCGGACGCCGAGCGATGCGCGCGTCAAATCGCGAATTCGCCGCTGGTCAAGACGGCGTTCTTCGGATGCGATCCCAACGTCGGGAGAATCCTGATGGCGGCGGGATCGTCGGGCGCGGCAGTCGATTCCGAGCGGCTCGTGCTGTCGATCGGCGGAGTGAAAGTAGCGTCGCGCGGAGCCTTGCTGGTCGACGCGCTGCCCGCGGCGGCGGCGAAGATGCGCGAGGCCGAGTTCGATATCGTGCTCGATTTGAAGCTGGGAACGGCTCGCGCGACGATCCTAACGTGCGATCTCAGCTACGATTATGTGAAGATAAACGCCGAGTACACGACCTAAGGACGGCATCGCGGTGAAGGTCGAAAGCGACCCCACCCTGGTCGAAGTTTGATTCGTTCCTAGCGCTGGCCGAACAATCTGCCCGCGCCGTACGTGACTGCGGCGGCTGCTATTCCGGTTGCCATGCTCTCGAGCCCCGAACGCCACCATGATCGCGCGGTGATCAGCGTTTTGAATGCACCTACTGCGAATAACACCAGAACCGTTGCGACGGCTGACAATTTGATCGCATCGGATGCCTCAGCGAGCGCGTACGGTATGACAGGTACTGCCGCTCCAAGAAGATATGAGGCGCCGACTACGAGAGCAGAGCGGATCGGCGGATCGAACGAATCGTTCGCAAAGCCCAACTCCTCGCGCATCATGACGCTCGCCCATCGCTCCGGCTCGCCTGTGATGTGCGCAACGATCTGTTCGAGCAACGGTCCCGCGAAGCCTTTTCCCTTGTAAATTGCGCGAATCTCGTCGCGTTCCCGCTCGGGCCAGCGCTGGATTTCATCGCGTTCCCGTGCGATCTCGCTTTGATAAAATTCGATTTGCGAGCGCGCGGAAATGAACGCCGCCAGACCCATCGAGACCGCTCCGCCCAGCATCTCCGCGCCTCCCGCCATCGCCGCGATGCGCGGCGATGCAAAGGCTCCCGCGACTCCCGACGTAACAGCGAACGATGCAACCAGGCCGTCGTTCAGCCCCAGCATCACGTCGCGCAGGCTCGCGCCTGCGGTGCTGTGCACCTTCTCGGTGTGATGCTCATACTCGCGGCCCCAAATCGATATCGCCATCGGCTCAGGCCTCGATCGCTTTGCCGGCGGCGCGCGCAATACGCCGACGCGCATGGCTGCTCTCG
>Ga0335069_10007678_pt1 | contig 15537 bp, 21 predicted proteins | sample Lox_Sample_11_FD_206714 | JGI IMG/M metagenome (GOLD analysis project Ga0335069, IMG submission 206714) | Soil microbial communities from Loxahatchee National Wildlife Refuge, Florida, United States - Lox_Sample_1.1 | ecosystem: Environmental > Terrestrial > Soil > Wetlands | place: USA... | reverse complement strand
ATGCTTTGATTATTCGTCATGGGAATTAAGCCGCCGATCGGACAATCAGCGACGCAGGAACATCCTCAGGTCTGAGTATCGATCCGGGCCCGAACATTTTGAACAGGGACAGAAGCGCAGACACGCCCGGAGACTGCTCGGCGCCCGCCGCACTCCCTGCGGCTGCAGAGATCGCCAGGGGTGTGAAATTCGGCAATTGAGCATCCGCCGCGCCGATACTGAATATCGACTCGCGCAGCCTGACGCGCAGCGTCACCGCCAGCGTATCGCCGGAATCGCTTAGTTGGCGCGAGAGAGTAGATAGCGACTCGATTACATAGTAGCCGCGAAATTCCCCGTTGCCGAAGATGAGCGGCAATGCTTGATGGGCGCCCGCGGCTTCGCTCAGCGCCAGCATTCTGACGCCGGGATCCGTAAACGACCGATGGAGCATCATTTCCAGATCGATGGACTCCAAACCGTCGCCTACCCATTGCAGACGAGGCGTTCCTTCGATGACGCGGTGCTGCGCGTAGTCGTATTCGCGTCCGGCGTTAAAGCGCTGCGGCGAATCGATGATTTGAAACGGAATGCTTCCCAGGAGCGCGAACATGTCAGGCCTCTGTTAGAAGTGCGTGCGTTGACGACGATCCAACTCGCGTTGCATCTCCTCAAAGATCGCCTCGCGATGCGCCCTGAGCGTCGCGAGCATTCTGCTCTCAAGGTCCGTCGACGCTTCAGACGTCAGGTTGATGGTCGGATTCGAATTGATCGTGATTGGACCGAACGACGGGGCTCGCGACGTGTCCCCGCCGCGATTCGCCGGATTCGACGAGCCGCAATCGAAGATCGTGCGCAGTTGTGCCGGCGATGCGACTTGAGATTTTCCGACAGCCGTCGGGGCGACAAGCTGAACCGAAGCCACCCTGGTTGCGCTTGCCGTCACACTCCCGCCGCGATCGCGATTATTCAGTTCCGCCCGCGGACTCCCGACCGGAGGCGCGGCGACGAACAGCCGCTGCGGAACGGCCGCGTGCGATGCATTGGCAATAGTCTTGTGCAGGGCGGAGCCCACGATATTGCTCCGGTTTTGCTGCACAAAGCGACTGGTCGGAATAGCTATTGGCAGCCCGGCCCGAATAGTTGTTTCATTGCCTGCCGCCAGTCGAATATTGCGAGTAAACGTCGGCGGCGCGATGTTGGTATTCGCGGCTGAAAGGCTCGCCCCCGGCGCGTTACTCTCTCTTGTCGATCCCTGGCCAAAGAACCGCCTGACAGCGGAGCCTCCCGCTCCAAATCGCGCTTCTCGCGAAAGCGTAACAGCACGCATGGAAGGTGACGCCGGAGCGCCGCGCATAACACGGACAAGCGATCCCGGCGCGGCGCCTGCGGTCGGATGCATGCGTCCAAGCGCTGCAAACATACCAAGCATCCGTCCAATAGCCGTCGAAGCCTTCTTGGGTTGCGCCAGTTTCAGGTTATCCGCGAGTTCTGACATTCGACCCCCAATCAGCGGACCCTGTGATTGTCGCTTCGCCGCAGTTGCGCAGGGCGGGTGGAGATCGCCAGCTCCACACGCATCGGCCGGCCCCCAGCTTCGACGCCATTAAGCGCGCTAACCGCTCGCGGGCCGTCTTCGGCGGTTGTCATCTCAACGAACCCGAAACCCCGTGAGCGACCGTCATATCGATCGCGAACGATATCCGCGTGGCTGACCGGACCTACCCGCGCGAAGATTTCCATTAGTACGTCCTCGGCCAGCGAGAAGCTCAAATTACCAACAAACAGTCTAGCGCTCATTACCTATTCCGTGCCTTGAGTCCGACTTTGACGATAATGCACTTTACAGCGTCCCTCCGCTCGCAGCTGACGATGCGATATCCAGAAATTCCTGCGTCGCGCTCAGCCAGTACTGGATATCGTCCAGAGTCATCATTTCGAGATCGCGGACCCGGAATCCGAAGCGAACAAGTCCTGCGAAGGCTGCGGCGGAGGGTCCGGAAAATTTGCCCCGGCCACCTCCGCTTGCAGAGTCACGACGTCGGCAATTTCCATCTTGAGAACGTCTTCGTAAACCAGCCGCTCGCCCTCGACTTGAGACAGTTCGGCTATGAGCGCGAACAGCACCATCGAGGAGTCTGCGTTCGGACCGGCGGCGCGTTGGGCCTTCATCAGATCGCGCCCGACACCCGTGCGAATTGACGCGCGGCGGCCGGAAGGAAGCGTGATTTCCCGTGTCGCGTCGGATGATGCGGCTTGGTCGCCGCCGACCTTCACCCCGTTGACGGTGAGCGAGTCTCTGCTCATTTCGACCTCTTAACGGTGAATACTCATTTGATCAGCCGCCGAGATTGGAGCGGAAAGTCGAAAGCTGATCCACGCCGCCGACCACATATACATTCGCGAATACATCGTAGAGGTAGATCTGGACGCCGCCGACATACAGTTCGCAGTGATAGATACTCACTGTCGATTGCGTTTCCACCATCGCCTGATGCTTGAACGCCGCGCGCCCCGCGTCCTTGAACACGCCCGTCATCAGGTAGACGACCTCCAGCTGGGCGGAGCGCCCCTGGCTGGTGTATTGCTCGAGATTGCCGCGCACCTGAAACGAATGGGTCGCAAACGGGCTCGCCGCCATCGCGAGCGTCGCGGAGTCGAACGACGCCCACTTGATGCGCGCTTCGAGCTTGTCGACGCCGCCCCACAACTCGGCGGTGCCGGCCATCCCTAATCCCTTGTAATCGATCATCTTGTGGCGCGGCTGGGGAATCTCGATTTCCTCGGCTCTGCCGAGCAGGCCGACGCCGTCGATGTATACGTTGGCGTTAGTCAGTGAGTTGATCTGGATATTCATCGTTTGTCCTCAGGCTATCGCTCCGGACGATGCGCTTTGCGACTGGGTCTGGCCCAGTTGCTGAAGCAGCGTTGTGTCGATGTAGCTCTGGAAGGTTATTCGTTCCGCAGGAGGAGGCGGCATGACATCGATATTGAACACCAGCTGACCGGCGGCGATCTGAGCCGGGGGATTTGCGGCGGGATCGAAGCTTGCGCTGCCCGACACCAGCGCTCCCCGCTGAATGAGGCTGCGCAGAAAGGAATTGACCGACGCGAGGATTGCGCTGATCAGCGCATTCGAGATCGGCTGGTCGATAAACTGCAGCATCGCAAGTTCCACGGACTCCTCGATGACATCCATGGTCCGCCGCACATTGATGAAATTATCCGGCGCGGTGACGCCGGGATATGCAGCCGAGCGATTCCCCCATACGCGATAACCGCTGCCGAACGCGTTGAAGACTGTTGTAATTCCAGCGGCGTTGAGATTGTTGACGTCAGAGGAGGCGTCAACCGCGGACGCGTAAAGCGCAACGTCCGGCCCAAGGATGCCCTGCACCTGCGTATTGGAGGGCGACCACCAATAGCCACTGCCTAGATCGCGCGAGGCGATCGCGCCCGCGACCCAGGCGGAATAGGGTCCGACCGCAGATGCATTGAACTGCGAGGCGACCGGCGCCCCCGAGCTGCTGAGCGTTACCCCGGTGGTCACGATTCCGGCGTCGTAAAATGTCTCCTGCGGATAGCAGAGAATCGCGCGCTTCGAGGAAGTATTGAACGCATTCGCCGCGGCGCCGCGATTTGCGATCGCGGTCGCAACGGGCGTAGCCGGCGGCGCATCGATCAGCGCAATCGACCGCAACTGATTCGCCATCGAGGTCATAGCCGACGCCACGTCTGCGTTTTGCGAGAACCCGGGCGCGACCAGGATTTTTGCGAAGAATCCCATCGAGTTGTAGGTCGTCTGCAGCGCCTGGATTCCCGAGTACGCACCCGAGGTCACTGCGCCGATAACGTCGGCATCAGTGACTCGCGAGGGGTCGGCGTAGCTGAAGGAGACCAGTACGGTCGCGCCTGCCGCGATATGGCCGCCCGAGGTGGTCGGAATGAGAGTGATTATTCCGTTGACGGCATCGACGCTGTAGTCAGTCGAGCTCGAATAGGTAGTCCCGGCGGGATCGCTTGTGACTACCACATTCGATACGCCCATGTGGCCCAGGTTGATAACGCCCTGGGCGTTGAACGTAAAAGGCGTGGCGGCGATCGCGGTGCTGTGGCGCGAAGGATCGAACACGTTGACAACGATCGCCTGTCCCGCCCCCTGCTGCTGGATGGCCGAGAGCGCGTAGGGAATCGTGTAGTTGCGGATCAGCGGTCCGAAGTTCGCCGCGTCGCGCGTCGATGAGACCAGCGCCGGCGAATTTACCGCCGGGGCCGCGGCGGGCGATTGGACAGCCCACACCGGCGCGGTTCCGACCAGTCCGATCACTGCGGACTTTACAACGGATATCGGCAACGGGCCTGTCTGAACTTCGATTACTTCGATCCCATGAAGAAAATTGGCTGGCATGATTTCACCGTTTCATCCGGAAAATTAGGCGTTCGAGTCTCACGCCCCGGTCGGCGCGCCCTGTCCCGCGGTGGCGACCGCGCTGTCCGCGTAGCTGTATGCGACGTTGACCGTGGCCCCCGCGGAGATTGCGCCCGAAGCGGTGCGCGTAACGATTCCATTGGGAGCATCGAGGGCGAAATCGGCGCCCTGCGAGTACGTCATTCCCGAAAGTGACGAGAGCGTAAGCGCTATGACGTTGCGGTGCCCGAGCGCGATCTGATCGCTCGCATTGAAGGTGTAGGGCGCCGCTCCCAGCGTGACGTTGCTGTCGCCGCCCGTGTCGCGCGCGATCCCCTTGATAAAAAGCGCCGGCGGACGATCCATATGCTGCTCGATGCTGATCGTGCCGAGCGCAAAAATTATCGAATACATCCAGACGCCACCTTGACGATCGCGCCCGAGAAAATTTTCCTCAGCCGCATACATCTTGCGCGCACCCGGCACGCGATAGCCGGTCAGCGCGGCTCGGACCGCATCCAGGAGCTGGTAGGCTCCGCGCGACGAGCCGCTCGAGTTCGCGCCGAGCCCCCACCCGAGATCGCGAATCAGCAGATTCACGCCGAACTTAAGCGTGCGCTCCTGCACAATCGCGCCCGAATCGCGCGTCTCCCCGTATTTCGCGCCACGGTAGGAAACGAGGGCTGCGCCGCTGCGATGGGTCAGCCGATAGGCTTCGGGCGCGTCGGGAAAATGGACCACCTCGATATCGTCGATCGATTCGGCGAGCCGGCTGACGATCGCATTTTCGATTTCCGCGATGCCAAGCGGCGTGGGCGGAGTGAAGGTTTCGCCCGTCCAGGGGTGGGGGACTGCAGCCATCGTGCGCCTCAGAAGCCTTTCATCGAGCCGCGCGAAAAGATTCGAGCCGGGCCTTCGCTCTGCTCCGCGCCGGTGGCAATCGCGGTTTCGCGTCCGTCAGCCGCGATTCCCAGGGTCAGTTCGCCCGCCGCCACCCTGCTCAGCATCGCGATTGCGTCGTCGTAGCGACGACGCGCTTCCGCGAGGTCGTGGATCGGACGCAACGCCTGCAACCGGTAAATCGCTATATCGGTCGCCAGTCGAGTCAGCACCGCGGGTGCATCGGTGAGCGGCATCGTGAATCTGCCCGCAAGGTAACCGTCGATCTCCGCCGACGCATCGTCGAGCGCGCCTTGAACGATCGCGGTGTTTACGGTAGTCGCGGTCGAGTCGTCGTTGGTGAGCTGAATCAGATCGCGCTCGGGATAGCGGATGCTGACATCTCGTGGAGTCGCGTACGCCATCGAATCATCCCTCTACGACGGCCGTTTCGGCCGCGCCGATACAAGGGGCGGGCGGGAGTGCACCAGGAGGAGCCGCATAGAATGCACTCCCGCCCCTGATTGCGCCCGCGATAGTCGCGGGGGCCGGGAAGAGGACGGGGAGAGGGGCCGTCCTCATGCAAGATATTCGCTTACGATCAGTTCGGCGCTGTTCTTCCAGATGTTCGAGGTCGCCACGCTCGCGCTCGCGCCTACGCCCGCCATGAATTCGGAATTGAGCAGTTGTCGCGCAACCTCTTCGAGCGCGGGGGGCACCAGCAGATAGACGTTCTCGCTGCGCGAGAGCACGCCGAACGGCTGGCCGCCGTCGGTCTTGATCGTGCGCATCGCGGCTCGCGCGGCGCCGTAGTTTGCCGGATTGGAGAGGTCCTGGTTGCTCGCGTAGGCAAGCTGCCACAGACCCACGCCGGTGTTGGCTCGCCCGTCGACGCCGTAGCGGAATTCGCGCCTGGTGAAGACCGATTCGTCGGTCGCCGCGCTCATGCGCGTGACCAGGTACTCGCGGCGGAGCTGAAAGATGAAGGGGCGAATCGCGCGCGACGCATCGAGCAGGAACCAGTACGGCCCGCTGCCCGAGGAGTTGACGTTGGCAACCGTGGCGTCGGCGTCGGCGCGCCCCTGCGGTCCAACCGGGTGCGCGGCGGAAAAATACGGCTGATTGTCATAGCCCAGCACGCTTGACGGGTTGTTTACGGCATTCTTGATCGTCTGAAACAGCAGCATGTCCGGATGGACCTTGGTGTCCCATCCGAGCTGCTCGATGATCGGCTCGTAAACGCCGTAGGCGTCATCTTCGATATCGTTGCGATCGATCGAAACGGTGTCCTCGAAGTTTCGGTTGACGATCGTGTAGGTGTGAGCCTCGAGCGCCTGCACCACGCGATCTCCGAGCCACTCGCGAAACCTGGTCGTGCGCCCCAGCCAGGGATAGGTGGTCTGACGGCTGGTCGAGCGCACCACGGTCGCGATCTTCTCGTAATAGGAAGGCGCCTTGTCGAACCCGCGCTGAAAAACGACGTCGAATCCGGTGAACAATGCGGTCAGGTTCTGCGCGCTGATTTCCATCGTGTGTGACTCCTCAGAGATTGCGAGCTTTGTTCAGAGCGCGGTGGACGCCTGATGCCAGAAATCGACCCAGACTTCGCCCGACGGGTCGATCGCTACGACCTGACCGGCGCACGCATACTGCTGAACGTTGGCGCCCGTGGCCCGATCGTTGGCGGTGACATTGTTGTCGTCGAGCGCGAAGCACTGGCTGCCTGCGCTGGCCGCGCCAAGCGAGGCGTCCTGCGCATACATGAAAACCCCCTTTCGAACCGCGATCTGAATCGCGCCGGCGGCGCCGGGATTGTTGACCGCGTTCTGGCCGGGGATTCCGTTCACGACGTATTCCGCGCGCCCGACAATTTTGAGCGAATTTGCGACAGTGGTTGTCGCCGAAGCGGGGACCGCATTGCCGTTGCTGTTAATCGCCACCATCGAGCCGAGGTAGACGGTGGTGTTCGCCTCGAGGTTGAGCACGCGGATGCGTCCGCCGTCGGCCAGTTCGGGCGTGTTTCGCGAGCCTGTCAGTGCCGCCATGATTTCTTCCTGTGCGTGGTTGCGCTGTGTGAGTCGATCAGGTTGCGTTAACTGATTGTCAGCGATTGTCGCGATTCAAGCGCAGAAAGTCGCCGCGCCCGGCGCGCCGGCGCGCGTAGTCGGCGGGCGCTACGCCGAGTTGCGAACAAATTGCGCTTTCGAGCGCGCTGAGCGACGAACCTTCGCGTCCGGCGTCGCGACGCGACGTCGACGCGAAATCGGAGGCGCCCGTCAGAATCGACGGTTGGCGCGCGATGAAGGAATCGAAGCCGCGCGCATCGGCGCTGCAATAGGCGAGCGCCCATTCGCGCTGGGCGGGGACCAGCCTGCCGGCGCGGATCGCGTCGTCAACGCGGTGGGCGGCCTTCTCGCGTCCGCGCTCGGCGCGCATCGCGTTGAGCTCGGTGATGGCGCGTTCGTATTCGGCGATCGCCACGAACCGCGCGGGATCGTGATGGCTTGCGTTGGAACTGAGCCGCGAGTCATCCGCACCGTGGGCGTCGTCGTTCGCGCCATCGGCGTCGTGCGAATCGTCGGAGTCGTCTGCTTCGAGCAGACTCGCGATACGCTCCAGGATTTCGCCGAACGACGCATCCGCGCTCATACCGAGCATCTTCTTCAATTGCGCAAGAAATTCTTCCATGGAACTGTCGATGTCCTCCGCGGACGAAATCGCGGTCAGAAAAAGATTCGGATTGTTGGTGAGTCCCGCACGCAGAAGACGGCGGATAACGCCGTCGCCGGGCGAATACTGAAAGACCGGCGAGATATAGCGATACTCGTGCGCGGCGATCGCGGATGCGGCGCGCGCGGTCCATTCGACGCGGCCCCACAGCGCGCCCTCGCGGGAGCGAAGCTCGCGAATCCATCCGGCGGCGGGAGCCGGCGCCCCCGCCTGCGCCGCAAGATCGGTGGCGTGGTCGTAATCGATCGGGATGCCGGCGTCGACCGCGAGCGCGAAACTCGCGTCGATGACAGCGGCGGGACCCTCCAGAACAAACGGCCCGCGCCCATCGCGTCCGTAAAACGCGCCCGCAGGAATCAGCTTCACCCACTCGGGCGCGGCGCCCGATGCGGATTTCATATCCGCCAGCGACGAGGCGGGCGCGCCGGCGGTATCGATCGCGCCGCGACGCGACAAGTTGCGTGCGTCCTTTGCGCGATCACCACCGGCGCGTGCTTGGGAGGGTGCGTTCATCGAGGCGCATTGTGCCGCGACCGGCGCGATCGCATAAGGATGAACTATTTCATCCCCATAGAAGTCCTACGCCTAGACGAGTTCTACTACATTCCGGTGTATGCAGTGCTGCGCGTTCACAGGCGGCGCCCTTGCGACGCTCGCCTTGCGGCATGATGATGAAATCGTGATGTACCAACCCTACCGCCCCAGGTTGACGCCAATCCTGCTGAGCGCCGCGCTCGCCGGATGCTCGCTGCTCAAGCCTTCTCCGCAGCAACGCGCCGAGCGAATCGAGCCGATGCTGTCGGCGGCGGGATTCTCGATGCGAATCGCGAACACGCCCGACAAGCTCGATCATCTCAAGTCGCTGCCGCAGCTCCAGGTGAAGTACTATCCCGACGAAGCGGGCCGTCCGAAGTATTGGATGGCGGATGCGCAATTCTGCCAGTGCCTGTATCTCGGCGACGAGCCTGCGTATCAGAAGTACCAGGACCTGCGCCTTCAGCAGCGTATGGCGGAGGAGCAACGGGCGGCCGCGCAGGAACAGGAAATGGCGGCCCAGCAGTACCAGATGGAGATGATGACCCCGTGGGTGTACGGTCCGGTATGGTGAACATCCGCGGCGCCGCAATATCGCAGCGCCGCATCGTCAGCCGCGCCGCTACTCTACTCTCGCGCGCCCGGTTCTTTGCGTATTGGGTTTAGGACCGCTTCGCCCGACGTCGCCGGCGACAGTCCGAGGCGACTCAGTACACTACTCTGTCCGATACGCAATCCGCGATCGACAAGCATAGCAACAACCTCGGCGAACGTTCGAATATCGGTATCATCCGGCAAAACAAAACTCAGTTGCGGATAGACTCGCTGCGGTCCGACGTTCAGGTCCACGATCGCGCGCACCAGATCGCGATTGATGCTCGCCGCCAAACGCTTGGCGTCGGAGGCAACGATATCGCGGCGCACGCGATCGTGAACTTCCGCGGCCGCCCGCGAGCCTCCTCCGCGCGGCAGCTCGGTAGTAAGCGTCTGTCCCAGAACCGCTTTGCTCACCTGCGCGTCGAGGTATTCACAGAATCTCGAAAACAGATCGGTGCTGCCGGTCTGCCGTGCTTCCGTGAACTCGATCACCATCGAGTCCGGGATGATCGCGGCGGCGTCGGTCCCGATATTGGCCACCGCACGCAACAGAGTATCTTTGTCCTGCTCGGTCGTGCCGGGGCCGTATTTGCCGATGCGCAGCGGCTGCCCGAACACCTCGGCGAACGTTACCCAGTCTTTTAGTATGTAGTTCTTGAACAAATATGCCCATCCGGCGGCGCGCGCCAGTCCGCCGCGAATAGGCAGTCCCGATTTGGCTTTGGCAATGTGAGTAATGAACTTGTAGGGCACGAGCGGCTCGGTTAGAGGCTGTATCCCGCGACTCGCCTGCAATGCGCCGTACAAGCCGCCCCCCTTGAAGTGCCCGCCGTTCGCAGGCTTTCTCTCTCCCTCGACCGCAATCGCAGGGCCGTCGCGCAACGTTCGCACCAAAAGCTCCTCGCCCGATACCCAGTCGAACATAAACCAGCGCGGATCGCGCCACACCAGACGACGCGGATACCATTCTCGCGCCGTGGTTTCCCAGATTATCTCAGTTGCGGAAAACCCCTTGCCGAGAGCGTCGAGCATGTCCATCCAGACGCTTTCCAGCGTGAGCGAGCCCTGCCCCAGAATTTCACGAACGAGATCGGCGGCCTTCACGTCTTCGGCGGCGCCGGACGCCGGCTTCACCGCGAAATCAAGCTGCGCAACCGCCTCTTTGCGCGTCGACAGCACCGACATGTAGTGAAGATCCTTCTCCTCCATCTCTTCGGCCAGCTCGAGATAGAGAAAAGGATCGCCGAACTCAGCTTCGCGCAGTATCACTGCGAGACGTTCGGGCGTAAGGCCGGCGGACGGATGCATGACCGAATAGATATTGCGTATTCCGGCCATGGTCGGTGCGGCTTGCTGTTCGCGTAGTCGAGCGGTATCAACTTCGCGGCCATAGCTGTCGTAGAGTATCATCTTACCTGCCTCAGCGGATAACCGGTTTAGACGTAGTTGTTATCGGAGCGCGGTTTCCTTTCCTCGGTTTCCCCGATCTTCAGGAACCATTCGCCGCCGCATCGATGGCACGGCTCCGGCATCGATGCGAGCGACAAGGTGAATTCGTGGCCGCACTGTTCGCATTTCCATTTCCAGTAGTGAATTGTCATTAGTCACTTCCTATTGAACGGGGTTTACGCTCACCCCTGCCCTCTTGCGCGTCAGAGAGTGGGTAAAAGAGCTTCCTGGCCGGGGAGAGGAACAAACCGAGGTCGTTGCCGCACAGCGAGATTGCGAAGTTTGGGTAGAGAGCCGCGGATTTCATTACCAGCTTCCGGTGTTGAAGCGCATCCGCGCTGACGGCGGCGCATCCTCGTCCGACGGACGCCGCCACAGATCGGGCTCGACTCGCGAGACCCCGCGGTATGCGATCGGCGCCACGTCCATCCGCGACGCATAGTACGCCAGCGCCGCCGCGATGGCGCTGTCGCCGTGGCGTTCGCGATCGTCGCTGCCGCGCATCCTGCGATCCGCAACGTGCGCAACGCCTCGCTCGACCACGATCGAGCGATGGTCGAGGAGGATATCGGCATCGCGTGGAATCTCGATTTGGGCGTCCTCGAAGGCGGCGCGGAACCGGGGCATATTTTCGCGATACCACTCGGTCGAGAGCATCACCTGCGCGACTTTTGCGCCGTAGCGCTGGCGTGCGGTTTCGGCGAGGTACTGCCCGTTGCCGCGCGCGTCCATGGCGGCGCTGACGAGACGCGGAAGGCCGTCGGCAATATGAAACAGGATCTGCTCCTGCTGACGGAACGGGATGTTGCGCAATTCGACGACGAACGGGGTGCGCCGCACCAGGTCCGCGCCGATTTGCATCGGCCAGATGACGGTCAGATCACCGGAGCGTCCGAAATCCTCGCCGAAGGACGTGGGAAGATTGCGATCGATGCGTGCGAGAACCGGCGCGATGCGATCCTCGATGAACGCCCGGGTCTCGGCGCGCCGCACCTGCTCGGATCGCTCCGCGAATTCCGGCGGCATGTCCCATCGAACGACCGGAATTCCGGCGCGCGCGCGGGATTCGATAAGCACTGAACTGAGGAATGTGGCGCTTGGCGCGCGCGGTATACAGTTCAATTCCTCGTCGGCGTTGTCACCGTAGTAATTGACTATTTCGGTTTTCCACTGTCGCTCGCCGTCGATTGTCCATTCGCGTCCCGCGCGTTCGCATATTTTGCGATACAGTCCGGCGGCGACAGCCCCGTCGAAGGTGATGCGATGGAGAGCATACGGGCGTCGCCCTGCGCGAATGTCGGTAATCAGTTCGTTGAAAGCGCTGTCCGCTCCGTTATGCGTCGAGATGACGCGCACCATCCCGCCCCACATCGTGAACGCGAGCGCCGCCTTGAGCAGTCCGGGAAGGTCTTCATGAAAGGCGGCCTCGTCGATCACGGCGCAACCCTGCTTGCCCCGCAGGTTCGACGGACGCGATGAGAGCGCGACGATCTTGTGGCCGGAGGCGAAACGGATTCGATAGGAAAGTATGTCGCGCGACTCGTCGCGCACGGCCATTTCTTCGATCGCGCGCGCAGCCTTGTTGAAGTTGCGCGCCCAGGCTGCCGCGGTTTCGACGAATTCCAGAGCCATGTCGCGGTTGTAGCCGATGTACCACGTGTCCATCCCGGCCCGGCTCGCCGCGGATAGCGCTCGATCGGCGGCCTCGCACCACGTGATCCCGACGCGACGCGACTTTTCGCAAACCTTCACGGGAGAACGGTCCGCAATCCATGCGCGTTGATAGGGAAGCAGGATTGGCTGTGCTTCAGGTTTCACGGCGACTACTTCTTACGACGGGCGCCTTTTTCCGGCCCGCTCGCGTTGCGTTTTTCCGGCCCCCCTCCCGCTCTTTTCGCCGATTTTCCGAGACCCAGGCCGTCGCCCTACTCTTTGGCAAGAACGGTGCTTTCAGGCCCCTCTCCCGTTGCTTGACGGGAGAGGTCAGGGTGAGGGCTGACATTTGCAATGTCTGCACCCTCACCCGCGCGAGACTTGCTCGTCTCGCGCGCCCTCTCCCGTAACAGAACGGGCGAGGGGCGCAGAAGCCGGCGACGGCGTATCCGGACCCGGCTTGATCGTCTCGCCGACCCAAAGCAGCGCATCGCGAATCTGCTTTTCCGCGTCGCCCGACAGGCCTCCCTTGCGCGCCGCTTCTGCGACGACCTCGGACGCGCGGTTGACGCGTTCGCTCAACGTCGCCGCCGCCATCGAGCGCCACTTTTGCCAGTCGAGCTGGAACTTGCCCAGCGTTGCAATCGTGCGCGCAACGGAATTGACGGCCGCGAGGTCCGCCGCCGTGGGCCACTTCGCGTTCAGTTCAGCCTCCTCATCACCTGCCGCTGTCGGCTGCGCCTCGCCGCGCGCGCGGGCGCGCTTTGCGCGCATGTTTAGTCGAAGCCGGCTGTGGGCGCGCGCAACTTCGGCGCCGGCAAGTCTCTGGCGCGTGTCATTCATCTCGACCAGCATCTCGAACAGGGTCGTCTGCACCAGCCGCATCAGGCCTTCATTGATTTTTGCGTCGTTGTCAGGCGCGGAATCGACGACAGCGCGCGCCTGATAGCTGGCCAGGCGGACGGCCTCGAGCCGCTGCTCGAACTTTCGCTTGTACTTGGAAATCGAGCTGTGCGAGATGTCATGGCCATTGTCGCGAAGCCATTGCGCCAGATTGCGCAGGCTGCCGTATTCGCCGCTTCCAAGGCGCTCGTCGAGTTGCTTGTGCAACTCGGCGGGGAGATTGCGGATTTTGTATCCACGGCGCGAGCGCTGGCTTCGGGGTTTTTCGGGATTGTCGGGGGCCTTTTCATCAGCCTTGTCGTGCGCGGCAGGACTGCTGTCTGATGGTTTTTTCACTGCGGGTGTTCCCGGATTATGCGAGCCTTGCGAGACCCAAGATGAAGAAGCATCGCCCTCTCCCTCAGCCCCTCTCCCTGGCCATGGAGAGGCGCGAGCGAAGCGAGGGAGAGGGTTTTCGGGCCGTACAGGCGGTCCGAGGTCTCCGCAGGCGCACACCAGCAGCGCGCGCCCCCCTTGCGAAGACCGTACGGACCGCCTTTTTCCCCGATTTTCGCGGGCGGAGCCTGCCCTGAGCGAAGTCGAAGGGATTGTCGCCCGAGCCGGTTGCGCACTCGTGCGAGTAGGCTCGCTCGACCGCTTCGGCCACGGATTTTCGCCGGCGCAGCCTGCACTGAAAGCTTGTGAAGAAATTAAGATCCGTCCTTCCGAACGGGGTCTGCGTAGTGAGGAATCCCGGATCCACACTGTCGGCCCTGCATGAGAGCCACATTAATTCGGGATTTATCGGAAGCCGGGATTCCTCGCTTCGGCAGCCCTGCGCTCGGAATGACGGAAAGTTGATCGGCTCGCTCAATTCCTTCACAAACTTTGAGTGTCGCCCGAGTAGGTGGGACGCGCTGTTTTTTATCCCTCTCCCGTTTTTTTCCACTGGAGAGGGCGAGCGGCGCGGCGATTTCTTCCAAAGATTTCCGCAGGCTCGGATGTCGCCCGAGTCGTGTGACCACGACGGCTTTTCCGCGGAGTCGCCGTGACGCGCGGGTGAGGGTGCAGACGAAAAATCGGCCCTCACCCCGACCTCCCGAGCCGGAGAGCCGGCGAAGGGTCCGAGGGAACGGCAGCGGAGTCCGAAAATTGCGCCACCAACAAGCATCGCGCGCTACCAGTATTTTTTCGGCCGCGCGATTCCTGCGGGGCAGCCCGCGTTGTACTCGACCACGTCGACGCCGATCGCAGTGAGTTTCGCGAACCACGTCTCGGCCATCTCGTCTTCGAGCTCGACCAATTTGAGATCGCGCAGATAAGCCAGCTCGCGACGCAGCTCGACCAGCGAAACCGCGATCTTGATGTCGGCGAGCACGCGCCAGATGATCTGCTCGGAGACCGGAATCGGCCGGCCCGCATCGATCACGCGCAGAACCCGCCATCGCGCCTCTTCGCGCATCCGCTGCGCGAGGTTCAAACCTTCAGCCATAAAGCCTTTCCTTGAGCGAGCGAATTTCCTCGCGCATCTCCTCGCGCAAAGCATCAAGCTTCGCGTCCAGCGTGCCCGAAAATCGAATCCAGTCCTCGCGCCGCACGTACTCCAGCGGCAGCATCGCGCGCAGTTCGAACAGGTCGTGCTCGATCTGCTCCCATCGCGAGACGCTGCGCGCGACCGACTCGTGATGGCGATCCAGCATCCATCTGAGCGCGCCGACATTGAGGCCGGTCATCGTGACCATCACCATCGCGAACGTTCCAATCGCCTCCCAGCTCATCGCATCTCACGCGCGCGGAACTCTGCGGGCTCGGGCTCCGTCGATTTCTTGATTGCGCACGCGCCCGCCATCGCGAGCATCACCGCGGCCAGGCCGCGTCCGTACGCATCCGCGTCACCGGGAGTGAAACGGCGCACCGCCGCCACCTGAACGATCCAAAACGCGACGTAGGCGGCCGCGCCGAGCACGCCAACCACCCGCGCCGCGTCGTATGTGAGATTGTCCTTGCCGGTCATGATGTCGCTTAGAAATTTCATTCATCACATCCGCACGGTCCGACCTCAGCGTTCAATTTCGTCGTCGTTCACTTGAGCGAATTTTCCTGCGCCGGCGAAGCGCATCCGGCGATAATCGCATCGCGCTCGGCCACCGCGCCCTTGAGCGTCGCGACCGTCGCCGCATACGCGCGGATGGTGTCGGCGGGTGGCGAATCGTCGCGCAACTTCGCAAGCGCCAGCTCGGGACGGGCGGGACTCGCGCTGACGCAGTAGACGGGTCTCTCGATCGGGATCTCGACGCGAATCGCGGGAGCGAGGGCGTTCGAATCGCGGGCGGCGCAACCGGCGCATAACAGTGCGAGGAATGCGACGGCCGCCTGGAGAGCAAAGGAGACGCGGCGCGGCGCTTGCTTCTTTGTGCAAGCGCCGC
>Ga0335069_10007677_pt1 | contig 15538 bp, 16 predicted proteins | sample Lox_Sample_11_FD_206714 | JGI IMG/M metagenome (GOLD analysis project Ga0335069, IMG submission 206714) | Soil microbial communities from Loxahatchee National Wildlife Refuge, Florida, United States - Lox_Sample_1.1 | ecosystem: Environmental > Terrestrial > Soil > Wetlands | place: USA... | reverse complement strand
GGTAAAGATTCCTCCGGAATACAGCGCTGCTTGCAGACCCTCCATGCGCGGTGCTCGGGTCGACCGACAGGATCGACCGATCCATGACCGGCGATCAGCTGGCGTCGGCGGCGGCTACGGTCACGACGTCGAGGATCAGGCTCGTGGCCGTCTCGATCAGCAGCACGCGGTCGTCGACGACGACGAATTCATATCCGGCCGGCCGCGGCTGCAGCTGGGCCAGGAGATCGTCGGGGAGGTCGTGTTTGGTCAGTCCGGGCGGCAGCCTGCCGTTGCGCGTCAACTGCGCGGCGAGCCCGGGCGCGACTGTGCCCTTCTTGGCCAGGCCCGGCGGCAAAGCACCGTGGCTTTTCTTGCTGGCGTTTGGCGACTGCGTGGCGATCCAGACATCGTACTGGCGCTGAAAATACCGGCTAATGAGCTGCTTCTCCGCCTCGGTCAATGCGCCAGCGACAGCCTGCGCCAGTGACGGAGCGCCGGCGTCGCCGCGCGGCGGCAGTGCTGTCAACGCCAGGGCGGCAAGCATCGCGGCCGAGAGCAATCGGATCATGGCGAACTCCTAGAGCGCATCGACCGCGATATGCATGAACTTCAGGCTCTTGAAGTACTTGGCGCCGAGGCATTCATAGAACGCGGAAGCAAGCTCGTTGTTGGCGAAGACTGACCAGACGAGCGCGCCGCCGCCGGCGGCACGACAGCGCGCGGCCGCTTCCCGCATCAGCGCGCGGGCGATGCCCGCGCGCCGCGCTGCCGGATCGACCCAGAGATCGACGATGTACAGGACTCGCATGGCCTGATCGACCTCGTAGCCGAAATGGTAGAGCAGGTAGCCGACTACCGTGCCGTCGCGTTCTGCGATCAACCCGAAGAAGGCAGGGTTGGGTCCAAAGCCGTCGCGCCGATAGGCCTCGACGCCGAAGGCCTGCGGATCGGTGTCGCCGAGCTCGCGCAGATGCGCGGCAAATTGGGCCCACATGCGGCACACCGCGTCGGCGTCGGCGACGGTGGCCGAACGAATCAGCAGGGACATGCTCGCGGCCATCGGCGGCAGATGGACTAACCGGTGCCGCGGGCGCGCGGATGCGCCTTGTCGTAGACCGCGAGCAGGGCGGCCGCGTCGACGTCGGTATAGCGCTGGGTCGTCGACAGCGAGGCGTGGCCGAGCAGTTCCTGGATGGTGCGGAGATCGCCGCCGCCGGCGAGCAGGTGGGTGGCGAAGCTGTGGCGCAGCGCATGCGGTGTCGCCGATTCCGGCAGGCCGAGCAGCGCGCGCAGCTGTTGCAACCGGCCCTGGACGATGCGCGGATGCAGGCGGCCGCCGCGGGCGCCCCGGAACAGCGGCTCGTCGGGTCCGCCCGCATAGGGGCAGGCGGCGAGATAGTCGGCGAGCGCCGCGCTCACCGCCGGCAGCACAGGAACGACGCGCTGCTTCCGGCCCTTGCCGGTGACGGTGATGCTGCCGGTTTCGGCGTCGGTGCGGCGCGGCACATCGCCGCGGCTGAGCGACAGCGCCTCGCCGAGCCGCAGGCCGCAGCCATAGAGTAGGGCGAGAATGGCCGTGTCGCGCTTGCCGATCCAGGGGTCGTGGCTGAGTTCGTCGACCGCATCGAGCGCTTCCGTCGCCTCGTCCGCCGTCAGCGCCTTTGGCACGGCATGCGGCAGGCGCGGCGTGCGCACGGTGGCCAATACGGCGCTGTCGAGGCGGCCTTGCTTGCTCATGAAGTGGAAGAAGTTGCGCACGACGCTGAGCGCCCGCGCGGTCGAGGTCGGCGCCAGGCCGGCGGACACGCGCGTAGCGAGCCAGCCGCGGAAGTCGGCGCGCGTCAGGCGCTCCAGGTCGCGCAGCCCCGGAGGCTTGCCGAGATGGCCGGAAAGAAAGGCGAGGAACGAGCCGAGGTCGCGGCCGTAGGCTTCGAGGGTGTGGGGCGAGGCGCGCCGCTCATGCTGCAGCCATCGCTGCCAATCGGCGAAGCCGGCGGCGAGATCGGCCGCCGCCGTCAGGCCGAGCGGCTCGGCAGGCTGAGCCATACGCGGATGCAATGCTCGAGGATGCGCGCCAGGAAGTTGAGCAGCTCGGTGCCCTGACCCGGATTGAAATAGCCGGGGTGGCGGGTGCCGAAGGCGATGAGGCCGGGCGGCGTGCGCTCGCTCACGTTGAGCCGCAGCAGGGCATCGGAACGAACGAGACCGGCACCGGCGGCGAAGACCGTGGGGTCGCCGGTCGTGTCGTCGCGCAGCAGGGCCGGCTTGTCGGTGCCGATCAGGCGATCGATCGTGCCGGGCGGCAGGACCTGGACACCCTCGATGCGCGCCTGCGGCGCGCGCTCGTCGATCGCCTCGATGCAGAGCGACACGGTGTCGACATCGAGCAGCACGGCGAGATCGGTGGTGACGATCTCGATGAAATGCTCGAAGCTCTCGGCCGAGAGCAGCGCCAGTACCGCCTTGTGGATGCGATCCTGGGTCGACAGGTTGTCGCGGGTATTGGCGAGGATGTCGTCCTGGTCGGCGCGCAGGCGGGCGATGTCGCGGCGCAGCCGCTCGACCATGAATTGCTGCAGGTCGATGACGCCGTCGCCCTTGCGGCGGGCCGGCGCCACCTGGATGTCGAGGACGTCGGGATGGCGGACGAGGAAATCGGGATGCCGCCGCAGATACTCGGCCACCTGGCCCGCCGTCACGCGTGCCTTCACGCGTTCGGCGGTCATCACCTGCCGGGCGTCTTCGGGACCCTTGCTCATGGCCGCGCCGCTACAGGATCGACTGCCCGGTCTTCGCCCAGTCGGCGAGGAACGCGGCCAGTCCCTTGTCGGTCAGCGGGTGGTTGAACATCTGCCGCAGCACGGCTGGCGGCAGGGTCGCCACATGGGCGCCCATCTTCGCGGCGGCGATCACATGGATGGGATGGCGGATCGAGGCGACCAGCACTTCCGTCGTGAAGGCCGGATAGTTGCCGTAGATCTGCACGATGTCGTCGATCAGATCCATGCCGTCGCTGCCGACGTCGTCGAGCCGGCCGACGAACGGCGAGATGAAGGTGGCGCCGGCCTTGGCCGCAAGAATGGCCTGCGCCGCTGAAAAGCACAGGGTGACGTTGACGCGCGTGCCCTCGTCGGACAGCGCCTTGCACGTCTTGAGGCCATCCGGGGTGAGCGGCACCTTGACGGTCACGTTGGCGGCGAGCTTGGCCAGCTTGCGGCCTTCGGCCAGCATCGTCTTGTGATCGGTCGCCGTCACCTCCGCGCTGACCGGGCCGGGGACGACCGCGCAGATCTCCTTGATCACGTCGACAAAGGAACGCCCGCTCTTGGCCACCAGCGACGGGTTGGTCGTAACGCCGTCGACCAGGCCGGTAGCGGCGAGCTCACGAATTTCGTTGATGTCGGCGGTGTCGATGAAGAACTTCATGGATCGATCTGGTTTCCTTTCCCCCGAATCACGACTCGCGCCAGAGTGTAGTGCATGCTTCTGCCCCACGCCAGTTCGACCGACGCCGCCGCGCCGGACACTATCCGCCTCGGTGTCCTGCTGCCGTTGCCGCTGGCCGGCCCCTATGACTATGTGGCCGAGGCTTCGCTTGGCCTGTCGCGTGGCGATTTCGTGGTCGTGCCGCTCGGCAGCCGCGAGGTGCTCGGCGTGGTCTGGGGCGATGGCGTCGGCGACGTGGCGGACGCCAAGCTACGCCCCGTCGTGGCGCGCCTCGATGCGCCGGCGCTGCCGGAGGTATTGCTGCAATTCGTCGACTGGGTGGCGCAATATACACTGTCGCCACCCGGCGCGGTGCTGAGCATGGCCATGCGCTCGCCGGCGGCGCTCGAACCGCCGCGACCGATCGCAGCTTGGTGCCTAGCGGATCGAGCGGCGATGCCGGCCGATCTGCGGCTGACTCCCGAACGCAAGCGTGTGCTTGCCCTGCTCGCCGACGGACCGCCGCGGACGACCAACGAACTGGCGCGGGAAGCTGCCGTCGGCGTAGGGGTGGTGAAGGCACTGGCGCAAGCGGGCGGCATCGTTGCCGTCGAACTGCCGCCGCCACCGGCATTCGAGTGTCCGGACCCGGGCCATCCGGGGTTGCTGCTCAGCGAAGCGCAAGGCCGGGCGGCCGCGACATTGTCGGAAAGAACGACGCAGTCAGGCTTCTCGGTGACGGCGCTCGACGGCGTCACCGGCGCCGGTAAGACAGAGGTGTATTTCGAGGCCATCGCGGCGACGCTGCGACGCGGCAAGCAGGCGCTGGTGCTGCTGCCGGAAATCGCGCTCGGCCACCAGTGGCTCGAGCGTTTCGCGACACGCTTCGGTGTGCGCCCGGCGCAATGGCATTCCGATCTTCGCTCGGCGGAACGCCGGGTCGCCTGGCGTGCGGTGGCGACCGGCGTGGCGCGCGTCGTCGTCGGCGCCCGCTCGGCATTGTTCCTGCCATTCCCGGAGCTCGGTCTCATCGTCGTCGACGAGGAACACGACGCCGCCTACAAGCAGGAGGACGGCGTCGTCTACCAGGCGCGCGACATGGCGGTCGTGCGCGCGCGCCTCACGGACATTCCAATCGTTCTCGTCTCGGCGACGCCGTCGTTGGAGACGGTGCAGAACATTGCCGCTGGCCGCTATGGAGTGTTGCATCTGCCGGACCGGCATGGCGGCGCCCAGCTGCCCCTCATCAAGGCCATCGATCTGCGTGCCGACAAGCCGCCGCGGCAGAGCTGGCTGTCGCCGACGTTGCGCCAGGCAATGCATGAGACGCTTGCCGAGGGCGAGCAGGTGATGCTCTTCCTCAATCGTCGCGGCTATGCGCCGCTCACCTTGTGTCGCGCCTGCGGCCATCGCCTGCAATGCCCGCGCTGCACGACGTGGCTGGTCGAACACCGGCTGATCGGCCGGCTGCAATGTCATCACTGTGGCTTCCAGATGCCGTTGCCGCCGACCTGTCCGTCCTGCAAGGCGGAAGGGATGCTGGCGGCCTGCGGCCCCGGCGTCGAACGGCTGGCCGAAGAGGTGGCGGCACTCTTCCCCGCGGCGCGCACCGTCGTGATGACGAGCGATACGATCACCGGTCCGCTTGCCGCCGGCGAGTTGTTGCGCCGCGTGCAGGAACACGAGGTGGACCTGCTGATCGGCACGCAGATGATCGCCAAGGGCCATCATTTTCCGATGCTGACGCTGGTCGGCGTCGTCGATGCCGATCTCGGCCTCCATGGCGGCGACCTGCGCGCCGCCGAGCGCACCTATCAACTGCTGCATCAGGTCGCCGGCCGCGCCGGCCGCGCCGAGCGGCCCGGGCGCGTGCTGCTGCAGACCTACGATCCGTCGCATCCGGTGATGGAGGCGCTCATAGCCGGCGATCGGGATCGCTTCCTGGAACGCGAGGCCGACGATCGTCGCAGCGCCGGCATGCCGCCCTTCGGCCGACTGGCGGCGCTCATCCTGGCTGGCCCCGACCCGGAGACGCTCGACGGCGTGGGACGCCAACTGGCGCGCAGTGCACCGCATGGCGAGGGTATTCAGGTGTGGGGTCCGGTGCCGGCACCCCTGGCCATCCTGCGCGGCCGCCACCGGCGCCGCTTCCTGCTCAAATGCCGGCGCGATATCGCCCCGCAGCCGCTGCTGCGCGACTGGCTGGCGCGCATCAAATTGCCGGGGTCGGTACGGCTCTATGTCGATATCGATCCCTACAGTTTCCTTTGATCGAAAGAGTTGCAGAGGCGACGGTGCGGTCGCGCTGCGGGCCTGCGCCGCGCCGCCCGTTGCAACGCCGGAAGCCTTATGTTAGACACCGCTCGCCCGCCGGCCCGGGGGTCTGGTCTGGCGGAAAAATATGCATTGTTTAGCGACCCTTAGCAGGGTCGCGCCCACGGGAAGGCAGGGGCGTTTCAGGTGGCAGCCCGAGGCAGCAGCTCAGGCGGGCTCGCGGCGCGATATGCCGCGGCGCTGTTTGATCTGGCCGACACGCAAAAGGCGATCGATCGCGTCGCCGGAGATCTCGCCGAGCTGAAGGCGATGATCGGTGGCAGCGACGATCTGCGCTCGCTCATCCGTAGTCCGGTTCTGACGCGCGATCAGCAAGGCCGGGCGATGGCGGCGGTGCTGCAGCAGTCCGGCACATCGGATCTCGTGCGCAAGTTCGTCGGTCTGGTTGCCAGCAACCGCCGGCTGTTCGCCCTGCCCGCGATGATCGAGGAATTCCTCGCCGAACTGGCGCGCCGGCGCGGTGAGATGCGCGCCGAGGTAACGGCCGCCAAGCCGCTCAACGAAGGCCAGCAGCAGGCGCTTGCCGAGGCGATCCGGCGCACCGTCGGCGGCAAGGTGGCGGTCGATGTGAAGGTCGATCCCGGGCTGATCGGCGGCCTGGTGGTGAAGGTCGGCAGCCGCATGGTCGACAGCTCGCTCAGGACCAAATTGCAGAGACTGCAACTCGCAATGAAAGGGATCGGGTAATGGAAATCCGCGCTGCGGAAATCTCCGCCATCCTCAAGCAGCAGATCGAGAACTTCGGCGCCGAAGCCGATGTGGCTGAGGTCGGGACCGTGCTGTCGGTCGGCGACGGCGTCGCCCGCGTCTATGGCCTGGATAAGGTGCAGGCGGGCGAAATGGTCGAATTCCCCGGCGGCATCCGTGGCATGGCGCTGAACCTCGAGTCCGACAATGTCGGCGTCGTCATCTTCGGAGACGACCGCGACATCAAGGAAGGCGACACGGTCAAGCGCACCGGCGCCATCGTCGACGTGCCGGTCGGCCGTGGCCTGCTCGGCCGCGTGGTCGATGGCCTCGGCAATCCCATCGACGGCAAGGGACCGATCACCGACGTGAAGCGGCAGCGCGTCGAGGTAAAGGCGCCCGGCATCATCCCGCGCAAGTCCGTGCATGAGCCGATGCAGACCGGCCTGAAGGCGATCGACAGCCTGGTTCCGGTCGGCCGCGGCCAGCGCGAACTCATCATCGGCGACCGGCAGACCGGCAAGACCGCCGTCATCATCGACACCATCCTCAATCAAAAGGCGATCAACGCCGCCGGCGACGAATCGAAGAAGCTCTACTGCATCTACGTCGCCATCGGCCAGAAGCGCTCGACCGTAGCGCAGATCGTCAAGATTCTCGAAGACAACGGCGCGCTCGACTATTCGATCGTGGTCGCCGCCACGGCGTCGGAGCCGGCACCGCTGCAATTCCTGGCGCCCTACACCGGCTGCACCATGGGCGAGTTCTTCCGCGACAACGGCATGCATGCGGTGATCTTCTACGACGACCTCTCGAAGCAGGCCGTCGCCTATCGCCAGATGTCGCTGTTGCTGCGCCGGCCGCCGGGCCGCGAGGCCTATCCGGGTGACGTATTCTATCTGCACTCACGTCTGCTGGAGCGCGCGGCGAAGATGAACGACGCCAACGGCGCGGGATCGCTGACGGCGCTGCCGGTGATCGAGACCCAGGCCGGCGACGTGTCGGCCTATATCCCGACCAACGTCATCTCCATCACCGACGGCCAGATCTTCCTGGAAACCACGCTGTTCTATCGCGGCATTCGTCCGGCCATCAATGTCGGCCTGTCCGTCAGCCGCGTCGGCTCCGCGGCGCAGATCAAGGCGATGAAGCAGGTCGCCGGCAAGATCAAGCTGGAGTTGGCGCAGTATCGCGAGATGGCCGCCTTCGCCCAGTTCGCCTCCGACCTCGATGCGTCGACCCAGAAGCTGCTGGCGCGCGGTGCGCGTCTGACGGAACTGCTGAAGCAGGGTCAGTTCAAGCCGATGCCGGTCGAGGACCAGGTGGTCTCGATCTTCGCGGGCACGCGCGGCTATCTCGATTCGATCAAGACCGAAGAAGTGACCCGCTTCGAAGCGGCGATGCTGTCGGAGGTACGCTCCAAGGGCGCCGACATCCTTAAGGCCATCCGCGAGGAACGGGAGATCTCGGCCGCGACAGAAGGCAAGCTGAAGGTCTTCCTCGATCAGTTCGCCAAGACCTTTGCGTGATGACGGCGAAAGTCTGACCGCCCCACATGCCGAGCCTCAAGGACCTTCGCATCCGGATCAACAGCGTCAAGTCGACGCAGAAGATCACGTCGGCCATGAAAATGGTCGCGGCGGCGAAGCTGCGCCGGGCGCAGGAGCAGGCCGAGGCGGCGCGTCCCTACGCCGAGCGCATGGACCGCATGCTGGGCTCGTTGGCGGCGAGCATGGCGGGACAGGAAGGGGCGCCGGCGCTGCTTGCCGGCACCGGCAAGGATACGGTGCACCTCGTCGTCGTCATGACCTCCGACCGGGGCCTGTGCGGCGGATTCAATTCCTCGATCGTGCGCGGAGCGCGTCGGCTCGTTCGCGATCTCGCCGCAAACGGCAAGCAGGTGAAGATCCTGTGCGTCGGCCGCAAGGCGCGGGAACAGCTGAAGCGCGATTTCGGCAATCTCATCATCGGCACTATCGAGGAGATCGCCAAGCCACGGCTGACCTATGGTGCTGCCGACCGCGTGGCCGGGCAGATCGCGCAGATGTATGCGGCCGGCGAGTTCGATGTTTGTACGGTCATCTACAACCGCTTCAAATCGGCGATGACGCAGTTCGTCACGACCCAGCAGTTGATTCCCTTCGCGCCGCCCGCTGTCGGCGAGGCTGCGGATAGGGCCCTGGCCGGCGCCATCTACGAATACGAGCCCGACGAGACGGAAATTCTGGCCGAGTTGCTGCCGCGCAACCTGTCGGTGCAGATATATCGGGCGCTGCTCGAGAACCGCGCCAGCGAAGAGGGCGCGCGGATGACGGCGATGGACAGCGCCACGCGCAACGCCGGCGACATGATCAACCGGCTGACGATCAACTACAACCGGTCGCGGCAGGCCTACATCACCAAGGAACTGATCGAGATCATCTCCGGCGCCGAGGCTGTCTAGCCGGCGAACCGGAGAAGGAGAGGAGCGCTCCCATGGCGAAGAACATAGTCGGTAAGATCACCCAGGTCCTGGGCGCCGTCGTCGACGTGCAGTTCGACGGCGATCTGCCGGCGATTCTGAACGCGCTGCATGCCGAGAACCAGGGCAAGCGGCTGGTGCTCGAAGTGGCGCAGCATCTCGGCGAGAACACGGTGCGCACGGTCGCCATGGACACCACCGACGGCCTCGTGCGCGGCCAGGAGGCAGCCGACACCGGCGCGCCGATCACCGTTGCGGTCGGACCGGCGACGCTCGGCCGCATCATGAACGTCGTCGGCGAGGCGGTCGACGAGCGCGGGCCGGTCGAGTCCAAGGCGAACTATCCGATCCACCGCCAGGCCCCTCCCTTCGTCGACCAGTCGACCGAGGCGCAGGTGCTGATCACCGGTATCAAGGTGGTTGATCTGCTGGCGCCCTATGCCAAGGGCGGCAAGATCGGACTGTTCGGCGGCGCCGGCGTCGGTAAGACCGTGATCATCATGGAGCTCATCAACAACATCGCCAAGGCGCATGGCGGCGTGTCGGTGTTCGCCGGCGTCGGCGAGCGCACGCGCGAGGGCAACGACCTCTACCACGAGATGATCGAATCCGGGGTCATCAAGCTCGACGGTCCCGGCTCCAAGGTGGCGCTTGTCTATGGGCAGATGAACGAGCCGCCCGGTGCCCGCGCGCGAGTCGGCCTCACCGGCCTCACCGTCGCCGAATATTTCCGCGACGAGGAAGGCCAGGACGTGCTGTTCTTCGTCGACAACATCTTCCGTTTCACCCAGGCCGGCTCGGAAGTGTCGGCGCTGCTCGGGCGCATCCCGTCGGCCGTCGGCTATCAGCCGACGCTCGCCACCGACATGGGTACGCTGCAGGAGCGCATCACCACGACGAAGAAGGGTTCGATCACCTCGGTGCAGGCCATCTACGTGCCGGCCGACGATCTGACCGACCCGGCGCCGGCGACCTCCTTCAGCCACCTCGACGCCACGACGGTGCTGAGCCGTCAGATCGCCGAACTCGGGATTTATCCGGCCGTGGATCCGCTCGACTCCACAAGCCGCATCCTCGACCCGCGCGTCGTCGGCGAGGACCACTACAAGATCGCGCGCGAGGTGCAGCGCATCCTGCAGACCTACAAGTCATTGCAGGACATCATCGCCATTCTCGGCATGGATGAGTTGAGCGAAGAGGACAAGCTGGTGGTGGCGCGCGCCCGCAAGATCCAGCGCTTCCTGTCGCAGCCGTTCCATGTCGCCGAAGTCTTCACCGGCTCGCCCGGCAAGTTCGTCGCCCTCGAGGACACGATCAAAGGCTTCAAGGGCATCTGCGAGGGCCAGTACGACGACCTGCCGGAGTCGGCCTTCTACATGGTCGGCACCATCGAGGAGGCGATCGACAAGGCCCGCAAGATGGCGGCCGAGGCGGCATAGTCCGGACGCCGGAGCGACCGCCATGGCCGACCAGATCAATTTCGAGCTCGTCTCGCCGGAGCGGCTGCTGCTGTCCGAGCCGGTCGAGATGGTTGTCGTGCCGGGTGTGGAGGGCGATTTCGGCGTCCTGCCGGGCCACGCGCCGCTGGTCTCGACGGTGCGGCCGGGGGTCATCGCCGTCTTCGCGGATGGCAAGGTCGTGCAACGCATCTTCGTCGCTGGCGGCTTCGCCGAGGTGACGCCGGAACGTTGCACGGTGCTGGCCGAGCAGGCCCAGGCGGTGGCCGATATCGACCGGGCGGCGACCGAGTCGGAGAAGCAGGTTGCGCGCCAGGACCTGGGCGAGGCCAAGGACGAAACCGAGCGCGCGCGGCTCGAATCCCGCATCGCCACGGCCGAGGCCAAGCTGGCCGCGCTCGACAACCCGGTCTACTGATGCGTTCGTGAGCCGCGGGAATTCGCGGCGCAAGGGGTTGAAAGTCCTACATATTGCTGCGATGTCATGGCTCTTGCGCAATGGCCGACGCACCCCCACAATGAGGGCAAGGGGATGGGTGCCACGCGCGGGCGGCGACAGCACGGGTGACACGGCATGAAGCACTGGACGCTCGATGACATACCCTGGGAACGCTTCGACCGTTCCCGCGTCGACCCTGATATCGTCAAGGTCGTGAAAGCCGCCAGCATGGTCGAGGCCAATGGCGGCGACTATGCCAAATATCTCTGCAACATCTTTAGCGACGATCTCGAGTTCCAGCAGGTGGCCAACGATTGGGCGCTGGAAGAAGTGCAGCACGGCATGGCACTAGCCCGCTGGGCCGCCATCGTCGATCCGACGTTCGACTTCGATGCCGCCTTCAAGCGTTTCACGGACGGCTTCAAGATCGAGACTTGGCGTACCGAATCGCTGCGTGGGTCGCGCAGCGGCGAACTGGTGTCGCGCTGCATCGTCGAGACCGGTACGAGTTCCTATTACAGCGCGCTTCGGGACGCCACGGATGAGCCCGTGCTGAAGGAGATCTGCCGCAACATCGCGGCCGACGAGTTCCGCCACTACAAGCTGTTCTATACCTATCTGACCCGCTATCTCGAAGCCGAGAAGGTCAGTCCGCTCAGGCGCATCCTCGCCGCGCTGTCGCGCATCCGCGAATCCGAGGACGACGAGCTCGCCTATGCCTACTATGCGGCCAACTACGCCGACGAAGGCTACGACCACAAACGCTTCATCCGCGCCTACCTGCGCCGCGCCTATTCCTTCTATCGGCCGCCGCACATCCAGCGGGGCATCGGCATGATCCTGAAGTCGGTCGGCCTGACGCCGAACGGCCGTCTCAACGGCTTCCTGACGAAATGGATCGCGCGGCTGCTGCAGTATCGCGTGCACCGCCTCGCGCGCACCGAGGCGTAGCCTCCGACATACCAAATCGCCGCCGCCGGCCCGCTGCCGCGGGCATCAGGCCAAATTTACAGTTAACGACCTCCGATCCGGAATTTCCGCGGGCGCTATTCGTTGTGCCGGAGATACGAAACCCGTGTCTCAACAACCAAACGTGTGGTGGAAGTTATGAACGAAAGTCTTGCTATCATCGGCGCCCTTGCTCTCGCGGTCTGCCTCTCTCAGTCGGCGCTCGCCGGCTGGGATGACGGCAAGGGCAATCCGCAGTGTGCGCCCGGCGGGCATGGCGGCCAAGCCTTCGGCGTTTCCGAGCGCGACCATGTGAGTCCGAACGGTCACGTCGATCCGTCCGGGACCAACGGCAACCAGGGCAGCGACAATGCCAATCCCAACGCGAACAATGCGAATCGCGGCAATGCCGGCGGTGGCCGTGGCGAAGGCGGTGAGCCCTAAGCGATAGCGACGGCAGAGCGCCGGCGAAGGGCAATTGGCCCCGCGTGAGCGGGGCCAATCTGCTTTGCGCGTTTTTGCTGCGGCGCGAGCGGCGCCTACGCCTCGAAGCGGACGCTCTTGATGTGGTCGCCCGGTTCCAGCGACTGCATGACGTCGAGGCCGTCGGTCACCTGACCGAACACCGTGTGCATGCCGTCGAGATGCGGCTGCGGGTCGAGAACGAGGAAGAACTGCGAGCCGCCGGTGTCGCGACCGGCATGGGCCATGGATAGAGAGCCGGTCTCGTGCTTGTGCGGATTGCCCTTGGTCTCGCAGGCGATGCGCCAGCCGGGGCCGCCGGTTCCGTCGCCGTCCGGACAGCCGCCCTGGGCGACGAAGCCGGGAATGACGCGATGGAACGTCAGGCCGTCATAGAAGCCGTCCGATGCCAGGCGGTGCCAATTGGCCACGGTGTTCGGTGCCGCGTCCGGGAACAACGACAGCGTGATCTTGCCGCGATCCGTCTCCATGACGCAGCGGGTCAGGCGCTTGAGCTCAGCAGGGGCAATGTCATGGGTCTTCAGCGGCTCACGCATGGCGACGTCCTTTCTCGGTCGATGGTGGGACCAGACGGCCGAACTCGGCCACCAGGTCGATATAGAGTTGGCGTTTGAAGGGCACGATCAATTCCGGCAGCGTCGCCATCGGCGTCCATTTCCACGCGCTGAACTCGGCATGTCCTGTGGCGATGTCGATGTCGGCGTCGGTGCCGGCGAAGCGGAAGGCGAACCATTTCTGCTCCTGGCCGCGAAAGCGCCCCTGCCACAGTCGCGACAGCAACTCGGCCGGCAGGTCATAGCGATACCAGCCGCGGCTCTCGGCCAGCAACGTTGCCTTGCGCGTGCCGATCTCCTCCTGCATCTCGCGCCAGGCGGCGTCGATCGGCGTCTCGCCGGCGTCGATGCCGCCCTGCGGCATCTGCCAGGCGCCTGATGGCATGTCGATGCGCTGGGCGACGAGCACCTCGCCCGCCGCATTCAGCAACATGATGCCGACGCCCGGCCGATAGGGCCGGCCGGCCGCATCCGCCTCTGTCATCGTTGCCCCGGCCCGCCGGCCTTCGGCTGCGCGGCCAGCCGCATCAGTTCATCTGGCTCGTCTTGAACAGCGCGATGCCATGCAGCAGGTCGACGGCGCGGGAGAGCTGATAGTCCTGCTGCTCCGGTGCCTTATCGGCGCCCGCCGCGCCGGGGTTGGCGGATGCCCCCGGCGGATTGGTGGTGCTCGAGTCGCCGCCGCTCGGCTTGCCCGACTGGTCGGGCTTGTTCTGCGGCGTCGTCGGATTGGACAGGGCGCCCGGCAGGTCCGCCTCGCTGGTGTGGCGCGGCTGTTCGATGACTTCGACCTTGGCCTGCTCGACTTCGATGTCGGGGGTGATGCCGAGCGCCTGGATCGAGCGGCCGGAGGGCGTGAAGTAGCGTGCCGTCGTCAGGCGGATGGCGCCGTGGCCGGGCACGGGGATGATGGTCTGCACCGAGCCTTTGCCGAACGATTTCGTGCCCATGAGGATGGCGCGATGGTGGTCCTGCAGGGCGCCGGCGACGATCTCCGAGGCCGACGCCGAGCCGCCGTTGATCAACACGACCATCGGCAGGTTGTCGGTGATATCGCCCTGGCGCGCATTGTAGCGCTGGGCATCCTCGGGATGGCGGCCGCGCGTCGAGACGATCTCGCCCTTGTCGAGGAAGTCGTCGGAGACCGACACCGCCTGATCGAGCAGGCCGCCCGGGTTGTTGCGCAGGTCGAGCACGATGCCGGCGAGCTTGCCGTTGGCCTGCTCCTTGAGTTTCTTGAACTCGCTCTCGAGGCCGGTATCAGTCTGCTCGCTGAAGCTGGTGATGCGAATATAGGCGACATCCTTGTCTTCCAGCCGGGACCGCACGGACTGGATCTTGATGACGGCCCGCGTGAGCTTGACGTCGAACGGATCCTTGTCACCGCGCTGGATGGTGAGGGTGATCTCGGAATCGATCGGCCCGCGCATCTTGTCGACGGCCTGCGACAGGGTCATGCCGGAGACCGGTTCCCCGTTCAGCTCGATGATGAAATCCCCGGGCTGGATGCCGGCATGGGCGGCCGGCGTGTCGTCGATCGGCGAGACGACCTTCACCAAGCCGTTCTCCATGGTCACCTCGATGCCGAGGCCGCCGAACTCGCCCTTGGTCTGGACCTGCATTTCCTCGAAGTCCTTGGCATTGAGGTAGCTCGAATGCGGGTCGAGTTGGGCGAGCATGCCGTTGATGGCATTTTCGACCAGCTGCTCGTCCGTCACCTCCTCGACGTAGTCGGCACGCACCTTCTCGAACACATCGCCGAACAGCCGGAGCTGCTCGTAGGTGTCGGAGTTGCTGGTGCTCTGCGAGGCGGCCGGCAGGCCGTAGGCCAGAAGGAACGCGGCGGTCAGGGCTGCAACTCGTGTGTAGCGCATGGGGATCTCATTCTACCTTGCTGATGCGGGCTTCGAACCAGGGCCAGGGGTCGATCGGTCGGCCACTGCGACGGAGTTCCAAATAAAGACGGGGCTTGCCGTCTCGCGGCGAGTCCATGACACCGACCGGTTCTCCGGTGCGCAGCCATTGTCCCACGACGACGTCGGTGCGGCCCAGGCCGGCGAGTAGCGTATGATACCCGTCCCTGTGCTCTATAATCAATATTTCGCCATAGCCGCGGAATGGGCCGCGGAAGACGATCTGACCATCATGCGGCGCGACGACCTGGGCTGCGGGCAGGGATTCGATCTGGATTCCCTGGCTGGCATTGCCGTCTGCCGTCACCTCGCCGAAACCGAGCACGAGCACGCCGCGCACGGGCGGCGTCAGGCCGGTCTGCTTCGGCGGAAACGGCTTGAGGTCCTTCGGCTTGTCCAGGCGGAGCGGACCGAGAACCGACGGCTCTGCCCCCGGCGGCGTTACCGCCGGCGGAGGCAGGGCGGCCAACAGCTCGCGCAGGTCGTCGGCCTGCTGGGTCAGCACGCGGACCCGCTCGGCCGCCGCCTGCCGTTCGGCCTCTGTTGTCTGTTGCAGGCCGGCCTTGAGGTCGACGAGTTCCTTGATGGATTCGCGGGCAGCCTCCAGGGATTCGGTGGCCAGTGCGATGTCTTGCCGCTGGTGCTGGGCCTGGGTGCGCAGCTGCGCGATCTCGTCGAGCTCGCGGCGCAGGCGTTCCGCCTTGGCCTGGATCGGCGGCACGGCGAATTGCAGCAGCTGCGCCGTCAGCACCGTATCGAGGGGGGTGCGCCAGCCGAGGATGAGCGCCTCGCGCGGCTCGATGGAGAGCCGCTGCAGGGCGGCGACCAGTACGGTCATATCGCCTTGCCGAGCC
>Ga0335069_10007676_pt1 | contig 15544 bp, 11 predicted proteins | sample Lox_Sample_11_FD_206714 | JGI IMG/M metagenome (GOLD analysis project Ga0335069, IMG submission 206714) | Soil microbial communities from Loxahatchee National Wildlife Refuge, Florida, United States - Lox_Sample_1.1 | ecosystem: Environmental > Terrestrial > Soil > Wetlands | place: USA... | reverse complement strand
GAGGTAGGACAGCCGCGACGCCAGCGCATGGTTCGGGTCGCGCGGGTTGGCGGGACCGTTGACGGTGATCAGCGGGTGCGACGCCAGCCAGCGGGCGAGGATCATCGTGTTGATGCACTTCTTCAGCAGCCGCAGCTCGAGCGTCTTCATGCCCATCAGCACCTCGAAGGCCTTGTCCGAGTCGAGGAACGCCCCCTTCACGTAATACACGTTCCAGAACAGGGTCTCGTCCCAGCGCTTCCCGCCGGGCGCGGTGTCCCCCTTGGGCAGGAACATGTCCTCGTTGCGGCCGATGACGACGCCGGCCGTCGTCGTGCCGTGGCCGGTCAGGTCCTTGGTGTAGCTGTGGATGATGTAGTCGGGGCGCTCGGCCGGGTCGGGGCGCTGCAGGGGCCGCACGAGGAACGGGGTGCCGACGGTGCAGTCGCAGATCACCGTGAGGCCCTCCGCGTGCGCCGCACTGCAGATGCCCGGCAGGTCGAGGAACACGCCGTGCGGGTTGCACGGACTCTCGAGGTAAATGTAGACGCGGCGGCCGGCCGCCAGCCGGTCGGCGAATCGCTTCCGCACGCCGGCGAACGCCCGGGCGAAGTCCTCCACGGTGAAGCCGTCGAAGAACACGACGCCGATGTCGAGGTTCGAGCGCTTCCCGTACCAATCGTGCAGCAGCTGGTAGGCGCCGCCGTAGATGTTGCGCGACGACAGCACGACGTCCTGGTAGCCCACGAGGTTGGACAGCGTGGCGTCGATCGCGCTCATGCCCGAATTGAAGTTCCACGCTAGGTACTCGCCCGCCATCGGCCCGGCCTCGACGTCGACGATGTGGTTGGCCAGCGAGATCGACGTCGGGTTCATCAGCCGCGAGTAGATCTCGTGCAGGAACTCCCGGCCCTGGAAGGCGTCGTCGATCCACTCCGAGCAGGCGTAGAGGTAGGTCGCCGTGCGCGTGATCACCGGCGTGGCCGAGAAGATCGCCGTGACGTTGTCGAAGGTCGGGTAGGGGCCCTTGGCCAGCAGCGTGGCGTTCGAGTAGCCGAGCGACTGGTGCGTCTTGCGCGACGGGTTCTGCACCGTGTCGAGCAGCTTCGCCAGCTGGAACGAGAGGAACTTCTTCGCGTTGAACAGCGCGAGGCGGTCCTGGCGCGGCAGCCGGGCGAGCTCGCGCGTGGTCGCGTCCCACAGCGCCATCACGTCGCCGTGGGCGCCGTAGAGCTTCTCGGCCAGCGCCAGCAGCGGGCGGCCGACGGGGCTGGCGGGATCGACGTGGAAATGGTGCAGCTGCTCGAGCGCGAGCTCGTGGACGGTGCCGGCGCGCGTGGTCTTGCGGCGCGGGGAAAGCAGGCGGGCGGCGGGCGCTTCCGGGGACGGGACCGCCGCCTTGGGCGCGGGCTTCCGGACGGGCTTGGGGGCGTGGGGCATGGCCGGAAAATGCGGGCTCTTATGACACGAGGCAAGCAGCGGCTGGAGTTTCGGGCTGGTCAGCGCCGGCGGCGCGGTTGAGATTCCGCGCGTTGCCTTTCAGCGAAACCCAGCTTCAGCGGGCCCGCCGGCTCCTGTGCCGGCTGCAGGACGACGTGCGCGCCGCCCTGGTCGCCGCCCGCGGCCGGGGCGGACGGCTGGCGCGGGTCGCGGGCGTCACCGCGGCGGACACGATCTACGCCGTCGACCGCGTCAGCGAGCGGACCGTGCTCGACTGGTTCCACCGGGAATGGCCGCGCGCCTGGCCGGTCGAGCTGGTGATGGAGGGCCTGCCGGGAAAAGGGTCAGCGACCTTTCCCGCGCGCACGCCGGTCGCCCGCACGAAATGGAAATGCATCATCGATCCCATCGACGGCACCAGGGGGCTGATGTATGACAAGCGCAGCGGGTGGAGTCTGGCGGCGCTGGCGCCCCAGCGCGGCCCGGCGACGAGCCTGGAGGACATCGTGGTCGCGGCCATGACCGAGCTGCCGGGCGCCAAGGCGGGCGCGGCCGACCAGTACAGCGCCGTGCGGGGCGGGGGCGTGGTCGCCGAGCGGGTGGACCTGTGCACCGGGGAGCGGCGCCGGTTCGCGCCGCGGCCGTCCCGGGCCCGGGAGGTCGCGCACGGCTTCGCCTCGGTGGTGAAGTTCTTCCCCGCGGGCAAATCCTGGCTGGCCGGGCTCGAGGAGGAACTCTGGCGCGAACTGGATGCGGGCGAAGACGTGTTTGACGACCAGTACATGAGCACCGGCGGGCAGATGCACGAGCTGCTGACCGGGCGGGATCGTTTCATCGCCGACCTGCGGCCGCTGGCGGCCGAGCGGCTCGGGCTGCGGTCGGCGCTGGCGTGCCACCCGTATGACATCGGCGCCGCGCTCATCGCGCGCGAGGCCGGCTGCGTGGTCGTCGGCCCCGACGGCGGACCGCTGCGGGCGCCGCTCGACACGACCACGCCGGTGGCGTGGGTCGGCTACGCGAATCCCGCGCTGGCCCGGACCATCGGCCCGGCCCTGCGCCGCGTGCTGCGCCGGGCCATGCGGCCGCGGCGCCGGCGCTGATCGGTTTGCGGCTAGGGCTTGGCCTGCTCGATGACGGCGGCCTTGCCGTCCTTGAAGACAACCCGGATCCGCTCGTCCTTCTCCTGCACGACCACGCCGCGGAATCCCCGATGGTAGTAGAGGCGGTACGAACGGAGGAAGGGGTCAAAGTAAACGTCGCGGTAGTACCCGACGTAGTGCCCATCCTCATACCGCTCGTAATAGGTGTTGTAGATCCAGACCAGCGAGCGGCCATGGGCGGTGATCATCTCGCGCTTCTCGTCGGGCTCGCCGAGCGCGAGGTAGACCATGTCCTCGTTGTAGCCGATGTCGATGATGCCCTGCTTGATCTTCGCCTGGGTTTCAGGGTCGAGCTTGGCGAAGAGCTCGGGCTTTTCCTTGATGCGCGAATCAACCGACTCGCAGCCGGTCAGCGCGAAAGCCGCGGCCGCAGCCAGCACGGGGAAAAGGACGCGTAGTTTCATATCCGATATTGACGCAGGAAAGGTCATCCAGGTTCCAGCCAATTGCCAGCTGATCTGGGTAACATCTCAGCGGGAAACAGCGCGCACCTTCGCGGCCGGCCGTCAATTCTCCCCGGCTTCGGCCCTGGCCTGCCGCACCTCGTCGTCGGGCGGCGGTGCCTGCCGGAATTCCCGGTGCCGCACCTTGCCGGCCGGGTAGGCGATGTAAGCTCCCACCCCGCAACCGGCCAACGCGGCAACCAAAGTGAGCCAGGCCAGCGGTCGCGCGGCCGTTGGCCACCGCAGCGGGGCCAACAGTGCGGCGGCGGCCGCGGCGACGACGACATAAAACACCCAGGCGGTGTCCCCGGCGCGATGCCGGTGCACCGCGAGCCAGTCAGCCCCGGTGTCGTCCGCCATCGACCGCACCCGGTCGTAGCCCTCCCGGCCGGAGAACACCGCGGGCCAGATGGCGGCGGCACTCAACAGCACGAGGACCAGCGCGAGACGCGTGGCGGGCAGGCTGCGGGCGACGAGCGCTGCGAGCAGGCCCAGCGCCGCCACCGGCAGCGCATGCGTCAGCGCCGGGTTGACGAGGATATGCAGGTACTCCGGCCGGCCCAGCAGCTCGCTCACAGCAAGGGAAAATCAGGCCGCGGTGATCCGCGGAGCGCGGCGGACCGACGGAAATTTCACGACTTAACGATCTCGATGTTCTCGAGCAGGCTGATGCCGTCGCGCTCGACGAGCTTGCCCTTGACCGTGATGGTCTCGGCCGCGTGCTTGGCGAGCTCCTCATTGGCCGGCATGTGCTCGCCGATCAGCAGGTAGGTCTTGCCGTCGGCGGCCTTCAGTCCGACGGGGAGTCCGCTGGCGATGCACTTGCGCGCGCAGTCCGCGTGCTTGGCCCCGTGGGCGCCGTGATCGAGATAGCAGGCCATGTCGAGCACCTCGCCGGTGACTGTCACCTGGTTGCTCGGGGGCGCATCGGTCTTCTTGGCCTCATCGGCCCGGGCGGACAGCACGGCCAGCGTTGCGCCGGCGGCGAGGGCGAGAATCAACTTCGGGATCATCGCGATCAGTTTCATGATGGCTACGTGGGTTGTGACGGCGCTGGGCCGTCCGTGGCGGGTTCCGCCAACCGAGGCGGGAAAGATGTACTATGGCGGACATTTGCGGGTTTGCAACCGCGAGCTGGGACAATGCGCGCCTGCGCCGAGCGACTATCTGAAAAACCACAGATGGACGCGAATGGCTACGGATAAGACTCGGCCCAGAAGTTTCCGCGCATCAAACAAAGCTGTGGCCGAAGTCGATGCAGGCGGGGTGCCCTCACCCCGCGAAAGGGGCGATCGAGCGCGGTGAGGGCACCCCGTCCACATCGACCACACTTCAACTTAAACCGCCCTGGCAGACTGTTGGGAAGACCCGCTCGGACATTTTGCGCGAGGGATCTTTTTCCCTCGGCGTCTATCGGTTTTAATCCGTGGTACAACCCGTCGGTTCCGGCTCAGAGCCGGAGATGCCGGAGCCGGAGGGCGTTCGTCACGACAGTGATTGAGCTCAGGCTCATCGCCGCACCAGCGGCCATCGGATTCAGTTGCCAGCCAAAGAGCGGCAAGAACACCCCCGCGGCGAGCGGGATGCCGGCGGTGTTGTAGAAGAAAGCCCAGAACAGGTTCTGCCGGACGTTGCGCATGACGGCGTGGCTGAGCCGCACCGCGTGCCCGAGTGCCTCGAGGTCGCCCTTCACCAGCACCAGGCCCGCGCTGTGCATGGCCACGTCGGTGCCCGTGCCCATCGCGACACCCACGTCGGCCGCGGCCAGCGCGGGCGCGTCGTTCAGCCCGTCGCCGGCGAACACCACCACCTCGCCCCGCGCCCGGTGCTCCCGGACCAGTTCCAGCTTCTGCGCCGGTGTGACCCCGGCGTGGCAGCCATCCAGTCCCAGCTTCGCCGCCACCGCCTCGCCCGCGGCGGCGCGATCGCCGGTCACCATGAACACCTTGAACCCAAGCTGGCGCAGCTCGGCCACCGCGGCCGGTGTCGAGGCCTTGATGGCATCAGCCAGCGCGATCGTGCCGGCGCATTGTTGGTCGATCCAGACCGACACCAACGTGGCCGCCCCCAGGTCGGGCGTTTTTTCCCGACCCGGCCGATCCGCTTCAGCCGATGGCTGGGCGACTGTGCGTCCGACCCGGACCCGCCGGCCGGCCACCTCCGCCGTCACGCCGACGCCGGGTTCGGCGGCAAAATCCCGCGCCGGCGCCGGTTCAAGCTTTCTGCCGCGCGCGGCGCGGACGATCGCGCGGGCGAGCGGGTGCTCGCTGGGCGCCTCGGCGGACGCGGCCAGCCGCAGCAACTCATCCTCGCTCCAGCCGGGCTCCGGCTGCACAGCCGCGACCTCCGGCCGGCCTTCCGTGAGGGTGCCGGTCTTGTCGATCAACAGCGTGTCGGCGCCGGCGAGCCGTTCGAGCGCGGCGGCGTCCTTGACCAGGATGCCCGCCCGCGCCCCGCGGCCGATGCCGGTGACGAGCGACACGGGCGTGGCCAGCCCGAGCGCGCACGGACAAGCGATGATCAGCACCGAGACCGCCTGCACCATCCCGTGAAGCCAGCCCTGCTCTCCACCCCAGACGGCCCAGGCGGCGAAGGTCACCCCGGCGATGGCCAGCACCACCGGCACAAACCACGCGGAAACCCGGTCGGCCAGACGGGCGATGGGCGCCTCGCTCTCGACCGCCTGCTCCACCAGCCGAATGATGTGGGCCAGCAGGGTGTCCGCTCCGACACGCTCGACGCGGAAGACGAAGGAGCCGGTGGTGTTCAGCGTGCCCGCGCTCAGGCGGTCGCCGGCGGACTTCACCACCGGCAGCGGCTCGCCGGTCAGCATCGACTCGTCGATCTCCGCAGGGCCGGACAGCAGCGTGCCGTCGACCGGCAGGCGCTCCCCTGGCCGGACGACCAACTCGTCGCCGGGCCGGACTTCGCCGACCGGCACGTCCTGCTCCACGCCACCCGGCCGGCGGCGATGCGCGACCGGTGGCGCCAGGCGCATCAGGGCCCGGATGGCGGCGTCGGTGCGGGCATGGGCGCGTTGCTCGAGGATCTGGCCGAGCAGGACGATCGTCGTGATGAAGGCCGCGCCTTCGAAATAAAGCGGCAGGCCGTGCGCGCCGTGGCCGGAGTCGGCGGTCCGACTCGCGAGGACGATCGCGGCGCTGTAGAGGTAGGCGGTGCCGGTGCCCGTGACCGTCAGGGTGAACATGTTGGTGTCGCGCTCGCGGATCGACTGCCACCAGCGCCGGTTTAGCGGCGCCCCGGCCCAGAAGAAGACCGGGGTCGTCAAGAGCAGCTGCAGCCAGCCCGACCAGACTTCCGGCAACCGGGCGAAGGCCGCAGGCAGGAGCATGCCGCCCATCGCCAGCACCAGCACGGGCAGCGTGAAGGCGGCCGCGACATACAGGCGCGGGCGCAGGTGGCGCTCGTGCGGCAGGCCCATGTAGACCGGTTCGTCGGGCGGCGGCGCGCCGGGCTCCGGCTGGTCCAGGTGCGGGTCGTCGGCCATGGCTTCAGTTCACGGTTTCCGCCATTGTCCCCCGGCGCTCGCGCAAGGCGAGAAAGATGACCGGGGTGACGACGAGGATGTGGACGAGACTCGAGAGCATGCCGCCGACAACCGGCGTGGCGAGCGGCCGCATGATCTCGACGCCGGTGCGGTCGGCCCAGAAGATCGGCAGCAGGGAGGCCACCGCGGTGGCCACGGTCATGACCTTCGGCCGCAGCCGGAGCCGCGCGCCGGCCTTCACCGCCGCCAAAAGCTCCGCGCCGGTGAGCGGCGCGCCGGCCTTCGCCGCGACGGCCTGGTGGACCGCCTCCTCGAGATAGACCACCATCACCACGCCCGTCTGGATCGCGGTGCCGAAAAGGGCGATGTAGCCCACCCAGACGGCGACGCTGAAGTTGTCGCCCAGCAGAGCCTGCAGAAAGACGCCGCCGGTCAGCGCGAACGGCACGGCCAGAATCACATGGGCCGCCTCCAGCGCGGAGTGGAAGACCATCGTCAGCAGGGCAAAGATGATCACCAGCACGAGCGGCAGCACCAGCTGCAGCGTGGCCCGGGCGCGGAGCTGGTTCTCGTACTGCCCGCTGTACTCGATGGTCATGCCGCGTCCGAGCTTCACCTCGCGGCCGACGCGCTCCTTGATCTCGTCGACGAAGCCGCCGAGGTCGCGGCCGGAGACGTTGGCTTGCACGAAGACCCGCAGCCGGCCGTTCTCGCTCTGGATCTCATTTGGGCCGACGACCCGCTTGATCGCGGCGAGCTGGCCGAGTGGAATCTGCGGACCGGCGGGCGTCGGGATGAGGATCTCGCCCAGTTTTTCCAGGTCCCCGCGATCGGCCTGCTCGAGGCGGACCTGCAGCGGCCACCGCTCGCGGCCCTGAAGGCTCAGCCCGACCGCGGAGCCGCCGAGCCCAGTCTCGACGTACCGCAGCACGTCGGCCATGCGCAAGCCGTAGCGGCCCATGACCTCGCGCCGGGGGACAATCTCGAGGTATGGCTTGCCCTGCATCCGCGAAGGGGCGACGCCCACCGCACCGGGAATCTGCTCGATGACGCGGTCGACCTCGAAGGCCTTCGCCTGCAGTGCGTCGAGATTGTCGCCGAAGATCTTCACGCCCACCTGCGCCCGAATGCCGGTCGACAGCATCAGCAGCCGGTTCTCGATCGGCTGCAGGAAGCCCGGCACGTAGCCCGGCACAGTCGTGAGCCGACGCGAAAGCTCGGCCACAAGCTGTGACTTGGTCAGCCCGGGCCGCCACTGATCCTTCGGCTTGAGCATGATCGTGGTCTCGATCATCTCGACCGGGGCGGGATCGGTGGCGGTGTCCATGCGTCCGAGCTTGCCGGCCACCGAGGCGACCTCGGGGACCTCGCTGATGACCCGATCCTGCCACGCCAGGATGCGCTTCACCTCGGTCAGCGAGGTGCTCGGCAGGAGCACGGGCATGAAGAGCAGCGAACCCTCCTCGAGCGTGGGCATGAACTCGCTGCCGAACCCTCGCGTGAAACGCTCGGGAAGTACCAAGTGACGAGTGGCAAGTGACGAGACCTGACGGGGTAGGCCAAAAGCGACCAGGCCGGCGGCTCCCAAGAGAAGTGCGGCCAGTCCGAGCACGGTCTTCCGGCGGCGCAGCGCCCAGTCCAGCACCGGATCGTAGATCCGCAGCAGCAGGCGCATCAGCCGGTTGTCCCCCTCCGCCTTGAACGGGCCGCGGACGAGCAGGGTGCAGAACACGGGCACGGCCGTCACCGCCAGCAGCGTCGCGCCGACCAGCGCGAAGGTCTTGGTGTAGGCCAGCGGGTGGAAGAGCCTGCCCTCCTGGCCGCTGAGCAGGAACACCGGCACGAAGGCGAGCACGATTATCGCCATGGAGAAGAACACCGGCCGTCCCACCTGCGAGGCCGCGGCGAACGTCTGCTCCATCACCTCGGCTGGCGTGAGCCGGCGGCGCCGTTCCTCCTCGGCCCGCTCGCAGTGGCGGATGACATTTTCGGTCATGACGATGCCGGCGTCGACCAGCACGCCGATCGAGATCGCAATGCCGGTGAGCGACATGATGTTGGAGGTCACGCCGAATTCCCGCATCAGGATGAACGAGATCAGGATCGAGGCGGGCAGCGGCAGCGTGACGATCAGGATGCTGCGGAAGTGCCAAAGGAAGAGGACGTGCACGAGCGTCACGAGGATGATTTCCTCCGCCAGCGCGTGTTTCAGTGTGTCGAGCGCCCGGGTGATCAGGTCGCTGCGGTCGTAGAACGGCGCGATCGTCACGCCCGGCGGGAGGCCGGGCTGGAGCGCGGCGACGCGCGCCTTGACGTCCTGGATGACCTGCCAGGCGTTCTCGCCGAAGCGCATCACCACCGTGCCGCCGACGACCTCGTGGCCGCCGACGTCGAGCGCGCCGCGTCGGTAGTCGCCGCCGACCCGCACGGTGGCCACGTCCTTCAGGTACAGCGGCACCCCGCCGCGCGCCTGCAGCGGGATCTGCTCGAGGTCGCTCGCGGCCTGGACCAGCCCGACGCCGCGGATGACGTACTCGGCGCCGTTCTCGTCGATCGTCTTGCCGCCGACGTTGAGGTTGCTCTGCGCCACGGCGTCCATCACGTCGCCGAGCAGCACGCCGTAGCGCTGCAGCTTGAGGTTCGAGACCTCGATCTGCCACTGCCGGACGAAACCGCCGACGCTGGCGACCTCGGCCACACCGTGCACGGCGGCGAGCTGGTACCGGACGTAATAATCCTGCACCGCCCGCAGCTGCCCGAGATCATAGCCCTGGCCGTCAGGCGCCCGGGTCGGATCGACCTTGAGGTAATATTGGTACACCCAGCCGAGCCCGGTCGCGTCGGGTCCGAGCCGGGCGGCCACGCCAGACGGCAGCTGGTCGCCGAGCGAATTCAGCCGCTCGAGCACCCGGGTGCGGGCGAAATAGTTGTCGACTCGGTCGTCGAAGACCACCGTGAGCAGGGAGAAGCCGAACATCGAGTTCGCCCGGACGCTGCGGACGCCGGCCAGGCCCTGGAGATTGACCGACAGCGGATAGGTGATCTGGTCCTCGACCTCCTGCGGGCTGCGGCCGGACCAGTCGGCATAGACGATGACCTGGTTCTCACTCAAGTCGGGGATGGCGTCGATCGGGGTTCGCCGCAGCGCGTACACGCCCCAGGCGCACAGCACCAGAAAGGCGCTGAGGACGAGGAAGCGGTTGCGCAGCGACCAGCGGATGATGAAGGGGATCATGGCGTCACTCCTTTCGGGCGGGTCACTTCACTTCCTCGCCGCAGGTGAGCATGGCGGAACCGAAGAACGGATTGCGGATCTGGTCGCCGCGGGCCAGCCAGCGGCCGGTGCCGAGGACGGGGGTCATGGGGCATTGGTACACCCGGAGGCTCTCCCGCTGCGGCAGCTGCTGCTCGCGGACGAGATCGGTGACGGCGGTGCTGAAGGGCTCGAAATCGCGCCGGGCGGCCGCGAGGTCGGTCCGGTCGGGCAGGGTGTCCCGGAACCGGGCCAGCGCGCCCTGCGGGGCTTCGGCGAGGCAGGCGTCGAGCGCGGTCCGGACGGTCGGCAGCAGCCGGCCATAGCCGGCGAGATTGTCCGCGGCTAGCAGCGCGGCGGCGTCGGCGAGCGCGAGGGCGAGGGCGCGCAGATGCTCGTAGCTGGGCCGCCCCGGCAGGGCGGGCGGCGGCGGCGCGGCGGTCGCGGGCGCCGACGGCGCCGCCGTGGCGGCCGCGCGGGCCAGCTGGGCCTGGGCGTCGAGAAGCAGCGCCGACTCCGTCACCACGCGGTCGCCTTCCGCCAGCCCGGCCAGCACCTCGGCCGACTCGTCGCCGAACCGGCCGATCCGCACGCGGCGCGGCTCGTAGCCGCGGCCCGGGTGTTCGACGAACACCACCGGCTCGCCCGTGTGCTGGAGCACGGCGGCGCGTGGCACGAGCAGGACGCCGGGGGCGGCGAGGTGCACGGTGCCGAGCGCGGTCTGTTTGTGCAACAGCGCGCGGTCGGTGTTGGGCAGCACCACGCGCACGCGGACCGTGCGGGTGACCTCGTTGAGATTGGGGTCGATGAACGCGACCGGCGCGGTGAACACGCGTCCCGGCTGCGAGGGCGTGGTGACGTCCACCGCCTGCCCGGGGCGCAGCCAGGCGAGGTCGTCCTCGTGCGCGTCGAAGACGAACCACATCGACGAGAAGTCGCCGATCTCGAACAGCCGGTCGTTGGTCTGCACGTACTGGCCCTCGTAGACCGCGCGCGAGACCACCGTGCCGGACATCGGGGCGCGCACATTGACCATCGCGGTCGGCTGCTGCGTGTGTTCGAGGATGCCGATCTCCTCGTCGGTCAGCCCGAGCTCGAGCAGCCGCTCGCGGGCGGCGGCCCGCTCGGAGGCAGTGTACGCGGTCGTGCCGGCACGCAGCCGCTCGACGTACGTGCGCTGCGCCGTGAGCATCTCGGGGCTGTAGATCGTCGCGAGCGGCGCGCCCGCTGTGACCTCGGCGCCGACGAAGTTGATGTTCAGCTTCTCGACCCGGCCCGGTACACGCGCGGCGAGGATGCGGTGGCGGGTGTCGTCGTCCTCGATCACGCCCGCGACGCGCAGCGTGCGGGCCAGCGCCGCGCGTTGCACCGCGGCAGTCCGGAGGCCGATGGCGGTGACGCTGCCGGGCGGCAGCGTGAAGAGGTGGGATTCGTCGCCGGCGAACGCGCGCGCGGCGGCGGCGACGAGGTCCATGCCGCAGATGGTGCATTTGCCTGGCTGGTCGGACTTGATCCAGGGATGCATCGGGCATTGGTAGACCGGGCCCGCAGCGGCGAGGGCGAGACCCAGGAGGGAGAGAAAGAGCAGGAGAGTTTTCATGGAAGGACACGGAAGGTGAGGGAACGAACGGCAACGCAGCCGCGTCGGATGACGCCGGTGCGGCAGGAACCTTCATCCGGCCGCAGGCGCGGGCCCGCGGCCTCCGCGTTCTGATCCGGAAGCTGCAATGTGCCTTGAACAAGGGCACACTTGCAGCGGGCGCCACGCGCACGGGCGGCGGCAGGGGCGCACGGGGGTCGACCGGCGCGTCCACGAAAACGTAGAATCATTCGACGAAGGTGCTCAGCTGCGGCGTGGGCTGGGCCGGTTTCGGCCGGGCCACCGTGCCGGGCCGCTCGGTGACCATGGCGGAGGGCACATGCGCCACGGGCAGCGCGCACCCCGGCATGTGGCAGGCTTCGCAACGCCCGCAGCAACTGCGCTTGGGCTGGACCACGGGCTCGACCGGCTGCACCTGCGCCAGGGCGGTGCAGAACACGGCGAGAAGTATCCAGGCCAGCCGCTTCATCTGCCGGCCATTGTCGCCGATGCGCCGCCGGCGCGCAACCGCGGAATCCCCAATCGCCATTCCCGCCCGGCAAAAACCAACAAATGCACAGGCCGCTGTTATCGGGCGGCGGCGGCGACGGCCCGGACAAAGGCCTGCACCAGCGGATGTTGCTCCTGTCGGAGCGCCGACCGCTCGGGCTGGAACAGCGTGCCGATGAAAAACGGGTGCGAAGGCAGCTCGGCGGCGCGGATGTCACCCTGGGGATCAAAGCCGGTGAAGCCTAGTCCGGCGGCTGCGAGCTGCGCCCGGTGGGCCGGGTTCACACCGTAGCTGCAATGGTAGCCTTCGCGGGTTGGCCGGCCGCCAAAGATCGTGTGCAGCCGCGACCCAGGCAGGAAACTAATGTCGCCCGATTGCTCCACCAAGGCGCAGGTCAGCGGTGTGACGACCTCGTTCGCGCCCGATCCGGGGATTTCCGCGTGGCCGGCGTCCGGCAGTCCGGCGACGTTGCGGGCGAACTCGATCAGCGCATGCTGGAATCCGCCGCAGGTGCCAAGGAACGGCAGGCCCTGTTCGCGCGCGCGGCGGATCGCCGCCAGCGCTCCGCCCAGGCTCCGGTACGGGCTCGCCGGCACGACCCAGACGCCGGAAAAGCCATCCAGGACCGCGGCGCCGTCCGCGATCCTTTCGGTGCCGATCCACCGCCAGTCCAGTCGCAGGCCGGTGAAGCCGCAGGCCAGCTCCAGGGCGCGCGGGATGGCGGCATGGGCGACGACCTCCGGATTGTGGTCCCCCACCAGGGCGATCTTACGCATGCCGGAGGAGTGGGCAAAATTGACCCCGGACGGTGAGTGGAGGCAAACCAAGCCGGGCGGGCTGGCGGCGCAGGGGCGACGGCGTCTCCTCGTGTAACCTATTGGGTTACCTTCTGCGGCGCCGGCTCGAGCTCCAGGGAGGGCGCGGCGTCCGCCTGGGGCGCCGGCTTCCGGTTTTTTGCGGTCGTGATGATCGCGACGCCGGCGACGATGATCGAGGCCGCGGCGAAGATCCGCGGACTGACCTGCTCGTGCAGAATCAGCCAGCCGAGGAAAACCGCGACGATCGGGTTCACGTAGGTGTAGGTGTACACCCGCGCCGGCGTGCTGTGCTTCATCAGCCAGACGAACGCCGTAAAGCCGACGAGTGAGCCCACCAGCGTCAGATAGGTCCAGGCGAGCACCGCCCGCGAAGTGAGTTCCGCGAGGTGAAACCGCGCGGGCTCCCCCGCGAGCAGGCTGGCGGCGAACAGCCAGCCGCAGCCGGTGAGCATCTGGATGGCCGAGGCGGTCAGCGGGTCCGCCGGCTCACGCGCATAGCGGCCGACCAGCGAGCCGGCGCTCCACAGCGTGCTCGCCAGCATGAGCGCCAGGACTGGGATGAGCGGCAGCCCGCCCGGTCCGGTCTGCAGTGCCGGACCGGTCAGCAGGACCAGCCCGGCGAAGCCGACCCCGACTCCGACCAATGTCGCGAGCGTCGGACGCGATCCGCGCTTCTCGTCCCGGCCGAGGACGAGGATCGCCCAGTCGAGCAGCACGACCGCCAGCGGCCCGATGGAAATGATGAGCGTGGCGATGCCGGACGGCACCGACTGCTCGGCCCAGCACACGAGTCCGTTGCCGCCGAGCATGAGGAAACCGCCGACGATGGCGTTGTCCCGCCACTGTCGCGCCGTCGGCCGGAACCGCCGCGTGACCAGCAGGAAGCCGCAGAGCAGCGCGCCGGAAACCAGAAAGCGCGCGCCCGCCATCAGGAACGGCGGGATAGTCGCCACCGCCACGCGGATCGCGAGGTACGTCGAGCCCCAGACCAGGTAGACCGCGGCAAAGGCCGCGATCAGCTGACTGCGCGAGGCGGGCAGGGCGGGTGCGTGGGTCGTGGCCATGCGGGGAGGATGGGCAGCGGAGGGTGAAGTTGGAGGAGCGGGTGGGGGCTGGGCGAGGACGAAAACCGGGCGGGCAACTGCCGGGTCAAAGTTGCTCCTGCATCAGGGCGCCGAGGGTGCGGAGCGCTCCCTCGATCGTTTCGGACCACGGCAGGCTGCAGCTCATCCGCAGGCAGTTTCGGTAGCGATCCTTCACGGAGAACAGGCTGCCGGGCGCGATGTTGATCCGGTGCCGGAGCGCGTCGCGCCGCAGCCGGAGCGTGTCGACCCGGGCGGGCAGCTCCACCCAGATGAAGTTGCCGCCCTGCGGCCGGCTGTAGCGCGCGCCGTCGGGAAAATGCTTCTGCATGCCCTGCGCAAAAAGCTGCAGGTGCTGGTGGTAGGCGCGCCGGAGGGAGCGGAGGTGGTGATCGTAGCCGCCGTCGCGCAGGAACTCCGCCACGGTCTTCTGCAGCACCACGGGCGTGCCCATGGTGTTGGTGAACTTCAGCCGGCGCACGCGCTCGAGGTAGCGGCCCGGCGCGGTCCAGCCGACGTGCAGCCCGGGCGCCAGGGTCTTGCCGAAGGAGGAGCAGAGCATGATGCGGCCGTCACGGTCCCAGGCCTTGAGCGGTTTCGGGCGGACGTCGCCGAAATGCGTGTCGCCGTAGATGTCGTCCTCGATCGCGGGCAGGTCGTACTCGCAGAGCAGGTCGTACAGCCGCTGCTTTTTCTCGTCCGGCATGAGCGAGCCGAGCGGGTTGTGGATGTTCGGCATCACCATCACGGCCTTGACGTCGTTCTGCTCGATCGCGGCGCGCAGTGCGTCGAGGCAGACGCCCTCGCGCGAGCCGGTGGGAATTTCCAGGGCGCGGAGGTTGAGGCTCTGGATGATCTCGAGGAAGCCGAAGTAGGCCGGCGTCTCGATCGCGACCGTGTCGCCGGGCTTGGTCACGGCGCGCAGGCAGAGGTTGAGCGACTCGGTGCAGCCGTCGGCGATGACGAGCTCGTCGTGGGCCAGCGGCACGCCGGCCTGCAGGTAGCGGCGGGCGATCTCGCGCGTCAGCGGCTCGTGGCCCCAGTTGAGCCCGGCCCGGCCGATGAGCGACGGATCCCGGCGGGCCACCGAGCCGAGGATGCGGGCCAGCTTCTTCGTCGGGAAAAGGCTGTGGTGGGCGCAGGCGGAGCCGAACGGGATGTAATCGGCGTTGAGCGCGTACTCGAGGACCTCGGCCGTGAGGTCGTTGACCCCGACGTAGGACGGCTTGGCCATCGGTTTGGCCATGCGCGGCTCGGGGGCGAAGCTCGGCGGGCGCGGGCGGACGTAGTAGCCCGACTGCGGCCGCGCCTCGAGGTAGCCGCGGTTCTCCAGCACGGTGTAGGCCTGCAGGACGGTCGCGATGCTCACGCCGCGCTGGCGCGACATGATCCGGACCGACGGCACGCGGTGGCCCGGCCGGAGCGTGCCCTGCTCGATGAGGTGCTGCAGCGAGTCGGCGAGTTCCGCATAAAGCGGCTGGGTGGCCGCGGCCGGCGTCGCGGACCGGCCGGGGCGGGTAACGGTTGCACCGGCGGAGCGGATGACGGTCGCACCGGCGCGCAGGGTGACGCGCGCGGGCGCGGTGGAGGCGGCTGCGGTCTCGATCATGGCGTGGGAAGGACGGGGACGATACCGACACAGCGGCCGCTGCGGTAGCGGCAGCCGCGAAGGATTGATACCAATACAGTTGGTAAAAGCAGGTACTGTCTCAGTCACAGTTTCGTCACGTGGCAAGGCGACAGTTTGGACCGTCGGGATCAGTGGTCGCCG
>Ga0335069_10007674_pt1 | contig 15545 bp, 18 predicted proteins | sample Lox_Sample_11_FD_206714 | JGI IMG/M metagenome (GOLD analysis project Ga0335069, IMG submission 206714) | Soil microbial communities from Loxahatchee National Wildlife Refuge, Florida, United States - Lox_Sample_1.1 | ecosystem: Environmental > Terrestrial > Soil > Wetlands | place: USA... | reverse complement strand
TGTAGAGGAACGAGCCCTCCAGCTTCAGCCAGCGGGTGTCATGGGTGATCAGGGTCAGGCCGCCGAACACCAGGGCGAACAGGCCGAGGATCAGGGGCAGGGGCGCCAGACGCTTCTCGACCACCAGACCGACGATCAGCGCAACGGCCGAGCCGGCGACGATGGCCCAGGTGGCCTTCAGCAGGTCGTGGGTGGTGAAGTAGACCACGCCGAAGGCGACCAGGGCGCCGAAGTCGACCGCCGCGCGCAGCCAATGGGAGTCGTTCTTGGGCAGGGTTTCTTGGGGCAGGCGATCGGCGTCGGTCATCGGGCTAAGCCTCTAGTCCGACCAGGGAGCGGGCGAAAGCCCTCGCGTCGAACGGTTGCAGATCCTCGATCCCCTCGCCCACGCCGATCAGCTTGATCGGGGCGTGCGAGGCCTCGGCCACGGGCACCAGCACCCCGCCGCGCGCCGTACCGTCCAACTTGGTCATGACCACGCCCGTGATCCCGGCGATCCGGTCGAACACCTCGACCTGCGACAGGGCGTTGCGACCGACTGTGGCGTCCAGCACTAGCAGGGTCTCGTGCGGCGCGGTCGGATCGAGTTTTTTCAGCACACGTACGATCTTGGCCAGCTCGTCCATGAGGGCGGTCTTGTTCTGCAGGCGCCCGGCGGTGTCGATCAGCAGAACGTCGATGTTCTCGGCCTTGGCCCGTTCCAAGGCCTCATAGACCAGGCCCGCCGCGTCGCCGCCGATGTGCTTGGCCACCACCGGAACGTCGGACCGCTCGCCCCACGCCTTGAGCTGCTCGATCGCCGCCGCGCGAAAGGTGTCGCCCGCCGCAAGCATGACCTTGGCGCCGCGGCCTTTCAGGTCGGCGGCGATCTTGCCGAGGGTTGTGGTCTTGCCCGAGCCGTTGACGCCCACGAACAGCACCACATACGGCCTGCGGCTCGAGCCCAGCGGATCGAAGCGGCCCTGGTGGGGCGACAGCTCGGCGGCGATGGCTTCGGCCAGGCCCTGACGAATCTCGTCCTCCGTGATCTCGCGGCCGAAGCGGTTGCGGCCGAACGCCTCGGTCACGCGCGCGGCCGCCTGGGGCCCCAGATCGGCTTCGATCAACAGGTCTTCCAGGGCGTCGAGCCGCTCCTGGTCCAGCTTGACCTTGGTCAGGACAGCGACCACCTGCTGGGTCAGCTGGGTGGAGGACTTCGACAGCCCCTTGCTCAGGCGGCTGAACAGGCTCGGCTGCGCGTTCGACATCCGCGCGAGCACGGAATTGGCATCAAACATGGGGGCGTCGGAAGCGTCGGACATTCAGGCGGCCAGGATAGAGGCGTGGGCGCGGCGGCCGTCGTGGCCGGTCACGCGCAGGGATAGGATCTGGCCCGGTGCGGCGTCGCCCTCGACCCTAAGCTCAGTGAAGTCTTCCGCGCGCGCCACGCCCGGCTTTTCCACCAGTCCGTGAACGCGGCGCCCGACCTGCCGATCCAGGTGCGCGTTCAGCGCCTGGTCGGCCGCCTGGCGTAGCCGCTCCGCGCGGGCCTTGATCAGGCCGCGATCGAGTTGGGGCATCTTGGCGGCGGGCGTGCCGGGCCGCGGGCTGAAGGGAAAGACGTGCACGAACGACAGGCCGGCGTCCTCGATCAGGCGCAGGGTGTTGTCGAACATGTCGTCGGTTTCGGTGGGAAACCCGGCGATCAGGTCGGCGCCGAGCGCGAGGTCCGGCCGGGCGGCGCGGACGGCGGCGGCGAGGTCGAGCGACTGGGCCCGGCTGTGCCGGCGCTTCATCCGTTTAAGGATCATGTCGTCGCCCGATTGCAGCGACAGGTGCAGATAGGGCTGCAGACGCGGCTCCTCCGCCAGCACCCGCATCAGGTCGGGATCGATCTCGGCCGCGTCGATCGAGGACAGGCGCAGCCGTTTCAGCTGGGGGGCCAGCTTGAGGATGCGCGCGACCAGCTGTCCCAAGGTCGGCTGGCCCGGCAGGTCCTGGCCCCAGGAAGTCAGGTCCACGCCGGTCAGCACCACCTCGCCGAACCCCTGGGCCGCCAGGCCGCGCACCTGTTCCACCACGTCGCCGGCCGGCGCCGAGCGCGATCCGCCCCGGCCATAGGGGATCACGCAGAAGGTGCAGCGGTGGTCGCAGCCGTTCTGCACCTCGACATAGGCGCGGGCGCGTTCGGTCAGTCCGGGCGCGCGGGGATCGGCTTTGGGCGGATGGGCGAAGATGTCGCCGACACGCACGCGGGCGCGGATCGCTCCGGCATAGGCGCCGGGCTCGGCCTTTTCGGCGTTGCCCAGCACCTGATCGACCTCGGCCATGCCGGCGAAGGTCTCAGGCTCGATCTGGGCGGCGCAGCCGGTGACGATGATGCGTGCGTCCGGCCGTTCACGGCGGGCCTTGCGGATCGCCTGGCGCGCCTGGCGCACGGCCTCGGCGGTGACCGCGCAGGTGTTGAACACCACCGCGTCCTGCAGACCCTCGGCGCGGGCGCGCGCCAGGATCGCCTCGCTCTCGTGGGCGTTCAGCCGGCAGCCGAAGGTGACGACGTTGAGATCCGATTCTGTGGGCCGGGCGCGGGCCAGGACCGCGCTCACGAGAGCTGCCCCTCGAACTCGACGGCGACCGGGCCGGTCATCAGCACATGGCCGTCGCTCTCGCGCCAGTCGATGGTCAGATCGCCGCCGTCCATCTCGACCACGGCCTTGCGTCCTGTCAGCCCCCGGCGGTGAGCCGCCACCAGCGCGGCGCAGGCCCCGGTGCCGCACGCCTTGGTCAGGCCCGCCCCCCGCTCCCAAACCCGCAGGCGGATGCGGTCCTTGGCCTTGATCTGCGCGAAACCGACGTTCACGCCCTCGGGAAACAGGCGGTGATGCTCGATCATCGGCCCCACCTGGGTCACCGGCGCGGCCTCGGCGTCGGGCGTGAAGAACACCACGTGCGGATTGCCCATGCTGACGCAGCCGGGCGTGTGCAGCAGCGGCGCGTCGATCGGCCCGACCTGCAGTTCGATCCCGCGCGTGTCCATCTCTTCGGCCAGGGGGATCTGATCCCACCCAAGCCGCGGCTCGCCCATATCGACCGTCACCTGGTATGGATCGCCCGCGGCGCGCACCGCGATCAGACCGGCGTTGGTCTCCAGCGTGACGTGGTCGGTTCCGCGCTGGCGCATGAGCAACCAGCCGATGCAGCGCGTGGCGTTGCCGCAGGCGTCCACCTGGCCGCCATCGGCGTTCCAGATGCGCATGAAGGCGTCGGCCTTGCCCGAGGGCTCGATGGCGATCAACTGGTCGCAGCCCGAGGCGCCGCGGCGATCGGCGATCGCGCGGACCTGCGCCGCGTTGGGCGCGAACGGCTGACGACGGGCCTCGACCACCACAAAGTCGTTGCCCGCGCCGTTCATCTTGAGAAACGGCCGGCTCATCCGGCGGACATATAGGGGATCAATGGGAAAAACGCTAAGGTCGTAAAGGCCCGCCGCCTATCCGGCGACGGCCTCGCGCAGCTTGCCGATCTCGAGCTTGGTCATCTGCATCATGGCGCGCATCGCTCGGGCGGCCCGTTGCGGGTCCGGGTCGGCCATTAGATCCAGGAATCCATCGGGCACGACCTGCCACGACAGGCCGAAGCGATCCTTGGTCCAGCCGCAGACGTTGGTCTGGCCGCCCTCGGACAGCGCCTCCCAATAGCGGTCGACCTCGGCCTGGTCCCTGGCGTGGACCACGAACGAGAACGCCTCGCTCAGCGTCTGGTAGGGGCCGCCGTTGAGCGCCGTGACCGGCTGGCCATCCAGCTCGAAATCGATCGCCAGCACCGAACCCTCCGGTCCTGGGCCCTCAGCGGTGGTCCGCAGCACCCGGGTGATCCTCGAGTTGGGAAAGACCGAGACATAAAAGTCCACGGCCGCCTCGGCCTGATCGTGGAACCACAGGAAGGGCGTGATCTTGGGCATGTCGGTCGCTCCGTTTGACCAAGAACGCTTTGGCCCGTGCTTTGCTCAATCCCGATGATACGGCCCGCCGGCCAGGATCGTTACGGCCCTATAGACCTGCTCGGCCAGCATGGCGCGGGCCAGGGCGTGGGGCCAGGTCTGAGGACCGAAGGCCAGGGTCTCGTCGGCGCGGGCCAGCACCTCGGGCGCCAGGCCGTCGGCGCCGCCGATGATCAGCACCAGGCGGCGGCGGCCCTCGTCGCGCAGCTTGGCCACGCGCTCCGAGAAGGCGCGCGAAGTCGGCGTCTTGCCGTGCTCGTCGCACGCGATGACGTAGGCGTCCTTCAGATGGCCCAGCAGCACCTCGCCCTCGGCCGCCTTGCCGGGCTTCCGGCTTTCAACCTCGAGCACCTCCACGGGGCCCAGGCTCAGGGCGCGGCCCGACGCCGTGGCCCTCTCGGCATAGTCGCGCGCCAAGGCGGCCTCGGGCGCGCGCCCGAGCTTGCCGACAGTGAGGAGGGTGATGATCATCTAACGGCGGAGCGGCTCAAAAGAACATCAACTACGAAGGACGCCAAGGACACCAAGAAGCGCCGAGCCCTTCGTGTTCCTCGTGTCCTTCGTGGTTCAAGCTTTTCTGCGCTGCGCGCTTAGTTCGCGACGGCGTGCCGCGACGGGGTGTCGACCGACCAGATCTTCTCGATGTTATAGAACTGGCGCACTTCGGGCCGGAACAGGTGCACGATCACGTCGCCGGCGTCGAGCAGCACCCAGTCGCACGCCGGCAGGCCCTCGACCGGAACCTTGCCCAGACCGGCGGTCTTGAGCGCGCGCAGCAGGTGGTCCGCCAGGGCGCCGACATGGCGCTGCGAGCGGCCTGAGGCCACGATCAGGGCGTCGGCCATCGAGCTTTTGCCCTTCAGGTCGATCATGACGATGTCTTGCGCTTTGTCTTCGTCCAGCTTGGCGAGGATGATCTCCTCGAGCGAGGGCAGGACGACCGGAGCGGCCTTCTTGGCGCGCGGCGCGCGCTTGGGCTTCGGTTCGGCGTCGGGCGCGCTGGGCGCGGCTTTACGAGTCAGAGTCAGGCTCCCCTAAACAATATCATCACCCTATCACAGAATTGGCGGGGTTTCACGGGGGCGTTTGCGCGCGGATGGCGCTGGACGAACTGTAGTTCAGCGGCGCGCGCATGTAGAGCCAGGCGGGCGGGGCGCGGCGGGCCAGCAGGGGCGCCTCGCGCGAGTGCAGCCGGCGATGAGCGAAGCGCACCGCGGCTGGGGCGAAGCGGCTCTTGATGGCCGACGTCGGCCGCGCGATCACCGCCACCGGCGCCTCGTGCAGGATCTGCGTCCAGCCGCGCCAGCGATGCAGGGTCTGCAGGTTGTCCGCGCCCATGATCCACACGAAGCGCACGCCGGGAAAGCGGGCCTTGAGCGCGCGCAGGGTGTCGATGGTGTAGGTCGAGCCGATCTTCTTTTCCACGTCGGAAACGATCATGGCCGGGCCGCGCGCCCACTTGCGGGCGCTGGCCATGCGCTTTTTCAGCTTGGCCGACTGCGGCTTCAGCGGATTCTGCGGCGACACCAGCCAGATCACGCGGTCCAGCTTCAGGCGCTTGCGGGCGGTTTCCGCCACATGGGCGTGGCCGTCGTGCGCGGGGTCGAACGAGCCGCCGAACAGCCCAACCCGCTGGCCGCGCATCAGCGTGAAGCCGGGGCGCAGCATCTGGGGGCGTCCGCCGATCGGCCGTCGCGGGGCGGGACCGGCGGACCACATCAGCGGCGCAGGCCCAGATCGGTCTGGCGCGCGCGGCTGCGCACGGTGAACACTCCGTCGCCGGCCAGCACCGCGCCGCGCGCGAACAGTCGGCCGTTCTGCCAGTTGGACAGGCCGAGCTCAGGCCGGTTCAGGGCGTATTGCCCATCGACCCAGCGGGTGACGCCGTCGCCGACGAACGGCGCGTTGACGTGGTCGTAGAAGCGCTGATGCGCTTCAGAGTCCTCGGAGATCAGGCTGGCGACGAACTGGGGGCTGTAGCGGTTGAACAGGGCGATCGCCTCGTCAAGGGTGTCGATCACCTTCAGGCTGACCTCCGGCGTGTCCTCCCACTCCCATTCGCGGCCCAGTTGGCTGGTGGCCAGGATTTCGGCGCGCAGCTCACGCACATCGCCCTCGGCCCGGCGCACGGTGGTCAGGGTGTTGAGCCAGCCCTCGGGCAGGAGGCCCTCGTCGCCCTGGGCGACATGCAGCTTGCAGCCCTGGCCGCGCCGCTCGCCCGCGCGGGTCAGGGCCTCGAGGAACAGGGGAACCAGCTGCGGCGCCCGCTCGCGCACGATCAGGCAGACGTTGAGCGTGTTGCACACCTTGCGGTCGAGCGAGTTCTCGACCACCGCGGCGAAGCGCTCGGGATCGGCGGCGCGGTCGGCCACCATCCAGGCGCCGCCGGTTCCATGAAGGCTCACCGGGATGCCGGCCTGGCGCGCCACCGCGCCCAGTTCGGCCACCGCCGCGCCCGAGCCGCGCGCCACCGCCAGCGACAGGCGCGGGTCGGAGAACATGGCCCAGCCGGCCGCGCGCGAGGGGCTTTCCACCAGGGTCGCCGCGCCGATCGGCAGGCCGGCCCGCTCCAGAGCGGGCTCAAGGGCGTGGGCCACGATCGCCTGGGCGGTGCTCAGGGCGTCGCTGCCGATGCGGAAGGCCACGGTGTTGCCGCCGCGCAGCACGCCGGCGGCGTCGGCGAACACATTGGGCCGGCCCTCGAACACGAACCCGACCACGCCCAAGGGCGCGGTGGCCTGCTCGACGCTCCAGCCGTCGTGCTCGATCCGCTCCAGCGACGCGCCCCGGCGCACCGGGCTGTCGCGCCAGCCGCGCAGGCCGCCCACCATGTCGGCGCGCATGCGCTCGTCAGTCGCCAGGCGCGTGGTCGAGCGGCCGCGCGCGCGGGCCTCCTCGACGTCGCGCGTGTTGGCCCGGGCGATCTCGGCCCAGATGGCGGGCGATTCCAGGTTGGCGGCGAAGGCCTCGAAGAAGGCGCTGATCGCTTCATCGCCGACCTCGCCCAGCTTGCGGAACGCGTCGTAGGCCCGCGCCACGGCGCCCGAGGCGATGTCGTGCACCCCGGCGGGGATGTGCAGCAGTGCGCCTGTCTCCTGCACCACCACCAGGCGGTCGCCGGGCTTGAACGCCGCGGCCAAATCGGCGGACACGAGCGCCACGCGATCACCGCCGAACGGGATCGGCATGCCGGCGGTCAGACTTGTGAGTTTGGCGGTCATGGCGCGGTCATAAGCGGTCGAAAGAGTTATGCAAACAGGCGAAGCCGGGATTCGGTCAGGCGCGCACGGCCCGCGTCGCCAGGGCCATGTCGTCGGCGTGGATCAGGGTCGGACCTTCGGTGTAGCCCAGCGTCGCCTCGATCGCGTCCGAGCGCAGGCCCATGATCTTCTCGGCCTCGGCGGCGTCGTAGCGCGACAGGCCGCGCGCGACCTCGCGGCCGGCGGGATCGAGCACGCGCACCGCGTCGCCCTTATCGAAGCGGCCCTCGATCATCCGCACCCCGGCGGGCAGCAAGCTCTTGCCCGAGCGCAGGGCGTTGACCGCGCCGGCGTCGATCGTGATCGACCCCTGGGCCGACAGCGAGCCGGCGATCCATTGCTTGTAGGCGGCGCTGGGGGTGAGCGAGGGCTCGAACAGCGTGGCGGCGGCCCCGCTCTCCACCGCCATTAGCGGCTCAGGCCGGTGGCCCAGGGTGATGACCGTGGCGCAGCCGGCGCTGCGGGCGATGCGCGCGGCGGCCAGTTTGGCCCCCATCCCGCCCACGCCCACCCCGGCGGCGGCGTTGGATTCGCCGGCCATGGCCTCGATCTCGTCGGTCAGATCGGCCACCACGTCCAGCCGCCGGGCGGCCGGATCCACGCGGGGGTCGGCGGTGTAGAGGCCATCGACGTCCGACAGCAGCACCAGCAGGTCGGCGCCGATCATCTGGGCCACGCGCGCCGCCAAGCGGTCATTGTCGCCGTAGCGTATTTCCTCGGTGGCGACGGTGTCGTTCTCGTTGATGATCGGGGCGACGCCCAGCGCCATCAGGGTGTCCAAGGTGGCCTTGCCGTTGAGCCAGCGGCGGCGCACCTCGGTATCGTCGCGGGTCAGGAGCACCTGGGCGCAGGTCAGGCCGACCGGCTCGAACGCCTCCTCCCACGCGCGCATCAAGAGGCTCTGACCCGCAGCGGCGGCGGCCTGCTTCTGCGGCAGGTCGAGCGGACCGCGCCCCAGGCCGAGGCGCCGGCGGCCGAGCGCGACCGCGCCGGACGAGACAATCAGCAATTGCTGGCCGCGCTTGGTCAGGCGCGCGGCGTCCGTGGCCAGGGCCGACAGCCAGGCCCGATTGGGCTCGCCGCTGGCGCCATCGACCAGCAGGGCCGAGCCGACCTTGACGACCACGCGCCGGGCGTGGCGGATATGGGCGGCGGCCGAGCTCACGGACGCCATCCCTGGGGCGTGTCCTCGTCCGGCGCGCGGCCCTCGGCGACCCGGCGCTTGGCGACCTCGGCGTAGGCGGCGCGCAGCAGCGGCTTGACCCCTTCGCCGGACACGCCCGACACCAGATGCACCGGGCGCTTGCACGCGGCCTTGAGCGCCTTGGCCTTGGCCTTGCGCGCCTCGGGATCCAGGGCGTCGATCTTGTTGAGCGCGACCAGTTCGGTCTTGCCCTTGAGCTCCTGGCCATAGGCGTCGAGTTCAGCGCGCACCGTGCGCCAGGCGCCCGCCACGTCGTCCTGTGTGCCGTCAATCAAGTGGATCAGCACGGCAGTGCGCTCCACATGGCCGAGAAAGCGAACACCGAGGCCCGCGCCTTCCGAGGCGCCCTCGATCAGACCGGGAATGTCGGCGATCACGAACCGCTCCTGCGGCGACAGGTCGACCACGCCCAGGTTGGGAACAAGGGTGGTGAACGGATAGTCGGCGATCTTGGGCCGCGCGGCCGAGGCGGCGGCGAGGAAGGTCGACTTGCCGGCGTTGGGCAGACCCGCCAGGCCCACGTCGGCGATCAGCTTGAGGCGCAGCCACAGCCAGCGCTCGACGCCTTCTTGGCCGGGATTAGCGAAGCGCGGCGCCTGATTCACCGGACCCTTGAAGTGGGTGTTGCCGAAGCCGCCGTTGCCGCCGCGCGCCAGGAGCACGCGCATGCCGGCATGGTCGAGGTCCGCGATCAGGGTCTCCTGATCCTCCTCATAGACCTGGGTGCCGACCGGCACCTTCAGCTCGACGTCCGCGCCATTGGCGCCGGCGCGGTTTCGGCCCATGCCGTGCACGCCGGTCTCGGCCTTATAGTGCTGCTGATAGCGGTAATCGATCAGGGTGTTGAGGCCCTCGACCGCCTCGATCCATACGTCGCCGCCGCAGCCCCCGTCACCGCCGTCCGGGCCGCCGTACTCGATAAACTTCTCCCGGCGAAACGACACAGCCCCGCCGCCTCCGTTGCCGGAGCGGATGTAGATCTTGCACTGATCGAGAAACTTCATGGGCCTGTTTAGTCCTAGCAGTGGCCCGCCGTCGAGCGGACGCGCATCATGCCAGCCACACCATCATGCGCGTGGCCACGGGCTCGCGCCGGGCGCGCGAGAAACGCGGCTCGATCACGCCGGTGTAGATGAACCCAGACTTGACCAGAACCCCGCCCGAGGCCGCGTTGTCGGCGAAGTGGCCCGAGTAGACGATACGGCGCCCCCAGTCCCGGGCCGCCCACTTGAGCGCGGCCTTGGTCGCCTCGGTGGCCAGCCCCTTGCCCCAGTAGGGGCGGCCCAGCCAGTAGCCGAGCTCCAGCCGGCCCGCGCCGTCGCGGTGAAAGCCCAGGCAGCCGATCAGGCCGGCGTCGCGGTGCTCGATGGCGAACACGGCCTCGCGCGCGGGGTCCAGCGCCTGGACGTAGCCGATGAAGGCGCGGGCGTCGGCGAGGTCGTAGGGATAGGGCATGCGGGTGGTCATGCTGGAGATAGCGTAATCGCTGGCCAGCCTGGCGATGGCCGGGGCGTCGGTCTCCGCCGGTCGCCGCAGACGCAGCCGCTCGGTGACGATGTCCGGTTCGATGAGAGAGGCGTTCATGATCGTTCCTTCTGTGCGGGAACGTCCGTTTCGCCGGGGCGTCGCTGTGGGGCCCAAACGAAAACGGGGAGTCCGGCGCTCCGGACTCCCCGCGAAATCTTCGGTCCGTCGCGCTGCGATGATCGCGGCGCGAACGGTCATGCGTTCGCGCCTATTCGGCGGCTTGCGCCGGCTGGGCCGGGAGCACCGATACGTAGGTGCGGTTGCCGCGCTTGGTCTGGAACTTCACCTCACCGGTCGCCTTGGCGAACAGGGTGTGGTCGCGGCCCAGCCCGACGTTGTCGCCCGGATAGAAGGTGGTGCCGCGCTGACGGACCAGGATGTTGCCGGCCAGCACCGCTTGGCCGCCATACTTCTTGACGCCAAGGCGCTTGCTTTCGGAATCGCGCCCGTTGCGCGAAGAGCCGCCGGATTTCTTGTGAGCCATTGTCGCGCTCTCCTAATACTTACGCTTCGGTGTCCGAAGCGGGCTTGGCCTTGGCCTTGGGCGCGGCTTTCTTGGCCGGCGCAGCCTCGGCCGAGGCTTCGGTCTTGGCGGCAGCCTTTTTAGGGGCGGCCTTCTTGGCGGGGGCTTCGGCGACCGGCGCAGGCGCGGCGGCGACCGGAACCTCGATCTTCAGGTTGCGCGCGCGGGCGTCGAGCACGGCCTTGGGGGTCAGGTCGACCACGCCGTCCCACTTGGATTCCTTGCCCTGGCCCGCCACCGAAGTGACGCGCAGCACGCTCTCGTGCTGGCGGTGGCCCTTGGTGCGGCGATAGCCCTGGCGGCGGATCTTCTTGAAGATCTTCACCTTGTCGCCCTTGCGGGTCTCGATCAGGGTAGCGTTGACCACGGCGCCGTCGACCAGGGGCGCGCCCACGATCACGTCGGCGCCTTCGCCCACCAACAGGACGTCGTTGAAGGCCACTTCCGCGCCCACGTCGCCGTCGAGCTTCTCGACGACCAACAGGTCGCCGGCCTGCACCCGGTATTGTTTACCGCCGGTCTTGATCACCGCGTACATGGGTCTAGCCTCAAACGTCCGGCGCGCCTTGGATGGATAGGCTTCTGCGGCGCGCAGCAAAAAATGAATGCGCCCGCGAGATGGCCCGCGGGCGAGAGGCGCGGACTATACTCAGCCGCGCTTCCAAGTCAACGCGAACTCGCCGTCGGGCCGCAGCCTTTGCGGGCGGGGCGGGTACACACTATATCGCACCCGGTCCCCGTAACAAAGTTTGGAACACCGGCAAGATGAGTCAGACCCCCGTCACCGTGCTCACCGGCTATCTTGGCGCCGGTAAGACCACCTTGCTCAACCGCATCCTGTCGGAGGACCACGGCAAGCGCTACGCCGTGATCGTCAACGAGTTCGGCGAGATCGGCATCGACAACGACCTGATCGTCGGGGCCGATGAGGAAGTGTTCGAGATGAATAACGGCTGCGTCTGCTGCACGGTGCGCGGCGACCTGATCCGGGTGGTCTCGGGCCTGATGAAACGCAAGGGCCGGTTCGACGCCATCATCGTGGAGACCACGGGACTGGCCGACCCGGGCCCGGTGGCCCAGACCTTCTTCATGGACGAGGAAGTGCGGGCCAAGGCGAAGCTGGACTCGGTGACCGCGGTGGTCGACGCCAAGCACATTCTATTGCGCCTGTCGGACTCCAAGGAAGCGGTCGAGCAGATCGCGTTCGCCGACCAGATCGTGCTCAACAAGACCGAGACGGTGTCCGAGGACGACCTGCGCCTGATCGAGGCGCGCATCCGCCGGCTCAATCCCCTGGCCCCGATCCACCGGGCCGTGCGCTCGAACGTGCCGCTGGACGCGATCCTGGGCCGCGGAAGCTTCGACCTGGACCGGATCCTCGACCTGGAGCCGGAGTTCCTCAACCCGCCGCACGGCCACGAAGGCCACGTGCACGACGAGCACTGCGACCACCACGATCACGACCATCATGGCCACGACCACCATGACCACGATCACCACAACCATATCGACGACGCCGGCATCAGGGGGATTTCCCTTCGGCTCGACCAGCCGGTGGATGCGCGCAAGATCACCGCTTGGCTCAACAAGGTCACCAGCGAGCAGGGTCCGGACATCCTGCGCGCCAAGGGCATCCTGGACGTGAAGGGCGAGGACAAGCGCCTGGTGTTTCAGGCGGTGCACATGATGCTGGAGGGCGACCTGCAGCGCGAATGGCGCGCGGACGAGCCACGCTACAGCCGCATGGTGTTCATCGGCCGCAACCTCGACGAAGCCGCCCTCAAGGCCGGTTTCGAGGCCTGCGCGGCGTAAGGCTGGCCACTGACGGCGGCTATCCCATAATGGCTTGAACGGAACAGGGTCTCGGCGTCCGCCGGGGCGAGCGGGTAGGGGGCGGATGCTCAGCTTCAATTTCGACGCCTATGTCGTGGCCGCGCTGTTCGATGCGGCGGGCAAGGCCGTGTTCGCCCTGGGCGACGGGCGCGTGGTGTTCGAGGACGGCGCTTCGGTCGACGCTCATCCGGACGCGGGCGTGCTATGCGCGGTCCTTCACCCCTCGGGCGATGGCGTGATCACCGGCGGCGACGACGGGCGGCTGGTCTGGTCGCGGCCTTCGGGGGCCGAGGCCCTGGCCGAGGTCAAGGGGCGATGGATCGACGCGGCGGCGGCCAGCGCGGCCTCGAGCCTGATCGCCTTTTGCGCGGGCAAGGAGGTGCGGGTGATCTCGGCCGGCGACGCCAAGTTCGCGCGCGCTTTCCCCCAGGAGACCACGGCGCTGGGCGTCGCCTTCGATCCTAAGGGGCTTCGCTTGGCCGTGGCGGGCTATGGCGGTCCGACCGTCTGGTACGCCCGCATCGCGGGGCAGAAGCCGGTGGCGCTGAAGTGGGCCGGCATCCACACCGGGGTGATGTTCTCGCCTGACGGCCGCTTTGTGGTCACCACCCTTCAGGACGCCCAACTGCACGCCTGGCGCCTGTCGGACAGCAAGGACATGCGCATGGCCGGCTATCCGGCCAAGGTGAAGTCCATGGCCTTCATGGCCGGCGGCGACATCCTGGCCACAAGCGGCGCCCAGGGCGCGGTGCTGTGGCCGTTCACCGGGCCGAGCGGGCCGATGGGCCGCCAGGCCGCCGAGGTCGCCTATGACGACAAGGCCCTGGTGGAGCGGGTGGTTGGCGTCGCCGGCGTGCTGGCCGGCGGCCGTGACGACGGGCGGCTGTTCGCCCTCAAGCCCGGCGGCGGGCGCCTCCACGCCCTGCGCCAGGACAAGGGGCCGCCCATCACGGCGCTTGCCCTGACCGGTGACGGCCAGCGCCTCGCCTGGGGCGACGAGGACGGCGCGGCCGGCGTGATCCAGATGCCGGTGCTCGATTGACGACGGGCGGCCGAAGCAGTCTAGCTTGGCCCTGATCCACAGCCCCGAGCGAGCTTCCGAGGAGCGATGAAGGACAAGCAGGCTTCGGCCAGCGCCCGCGTCCGCGCCAACGCGCCGCTCAAGCGCAAGAAAGGCCGGCGCTCGCTGCTGGGCCGGCTGCTGCGCTGGGCGCTGATCCTCGGCGTGGTCCTGCCGGTCGGGCTAACGGTGATCTACCGGTTTGCGCCGCCGCCGGCGACGATCCTGATGCTGGTGCGCGCGGCCCAGGGTCACGGCCTCGACTACCGCTGGCGCGGGCTGAACGACATCTCGCCCGATATGGTCCAGGCGGCGATCGCTTCGGAGGACTCCGGCTTCTGCCGCCATCATGGCTTCGATTTCACCGCCATGCAAAAGGCCTACGCCCGCGACCAGGCCCATCCGAACGGCAAGATCCGCGGCGGTTCGACCATCAGCCAGCAAACGGCCAAGAACGTGTTCCTGTGGCCCGACCGAACCTATGTGCGCAAAGCGCTCGAAGCCTATTTCACGGTCCTGATCGAGACGATCTGGGGCAAGCGGCGGATCATGGAAGTGTATCTGAACGTGGTCGAGATGGGCCCGGGCATCTATGGCGCGGAGGCGGCGTCGCAGGCCTACTTCGGCCATTCGGCCAGGGAGCTCAACCGCTCCGAGGCTGACCATCTGATCGCCATCCTGCCCAGCCCGCTGAAGTGGAAGGCGGTGCACTCGGGCGCCTATGTGCAAAAGCGCGCGGGCCGCATCGCCGCGCGGGCCGGGCTGGTGAAGGCCGACGGCCTCGCGGGCTGCGTGGCGGACTAGGCCCGGCCGCCGTCGATATCAGCCGGCTTGGAGCGGCTACTTCTTCTTGGAGGGAGGCGTCAGGAAAGAGGGCGCGGCGGCGACGGGCTTGGGCTTATCCGCCTTGGGTTTGCGAATTTCGCGGTTGCTCTTCTTTTGACCCTTGGCCATGGCGGCTCCTCGCGCACAATCGATTTTGCAATATTTTCAACATCGAAGCTGTATTCGCTCTGTAGAGACAAATCCAATCTATTGCGCGTGATCGAGATTTCTGGCGGTCGCTTATGACGTCGCTTAGTCTCCGGTCATGAGTTTTGATCCGCTTCCTGTCAGCGACGCGGTCGGGGCGTTCCTGCTGGCCTTTCCGGCGTTGTTCTCGATCGTCAATCCGGTCGGCTCGTCGCTGATCTTCAACCAGGTGACCGAGGGCAAGCCCAGCGCCGAGCGGCGGCGGTTGGCCGGTCAGATCGGCGTCTATTCGGCGTTGATCCTGCTGGGCTCGCTCTGGCTCGGCGGCTATGTGCTCAACTTCTTCGGGGTCAGCCTCGGCGCCCTGCGCGTGGCCGGCGGCCTGGTGGTAGCCAACCGCGCGTGGGAGCTGCTGATGGCTCCCGAGCAGCACGAGGGGCGCAAGGCGGTCGATGCGGCGCCGGCGCAGCTGCCCGGCGATGTGGCCTTCTTTCCCTTGACCATGCCTTTCACCACTGGGCCCGGCTCGATTTCGGTCGCCATCGCCCTGTCGTCCCAGCGGCCCGAGTCGGGCGGGGCCCTGGGCTTCTTCGCGGGCATGAGCGCGGCGGCGGTCGCGGTCGCGGTGCTGGTGTGGGCGTCCTACCGCGCGTCGGACCGGATCGTGGCCTTACTGGGCGCCGGCGGCGCGCGGGTCCTGTCCCGGCTGGTGGCGTTCCTGCTGCTGTGCGTCGGGGTGCAGATCATCGCGACGGGGATCGAAAGCCTGGCCGTCTGGGTGCTGCATCTGCCGGCGCATCGCGCCTAGTTGCGCAAGACCTCGACGGCGTTGCCCTCGGGGTCCTGGAAGGTGATCACCATCAGCTTGCCGCTCTTGTCGCGGTTCGCCTCCACCGCCACGCCCATGCCGGTCAGGTGATCGTAGAGCGTTTGAAGGTCGGGAGAGACGAGGGCGACGTGCATGTAGCCCTGCTTGTCGAAGCCCATGGTCGGCGTCGGCCGCACCGATCCGTCCTGGTGGATCAGGTCGATCCGGATACCCGGGCCGGTCATTTTCTGGGCCTCGAACTTGGGCGTGTGCAAAACCGTGTTGGGCTGCAAGCCAAGGGCCCGGTGATACCAGTCGATTTCCTTATCGAAGTCGGCCACGCCGATGGTCACGTGATCGAGCGTCAAGCCAAACGCAT
>Ga0335069_10007673_pt1 | contig 15545 bp, 7 predicted proteins | sample Lox_Sample_11_FD_206714 | JGI IMG/M metagenome (GOLD analysis project Ga0335069, IMG submission 206714) | Soil microbial communities from Loxahatchee National Wildlife Refuge, Florida, United States - Lox_Sample_1.1 | ecosystem: Environmental > Terrestrial > Soil > Wetlands | place: USA: Florida... | reverse complement strand
TATTTTAATTATTACAGCTTTCTTCTTTCCTACTTTTCTATGGTGCATTATCTTAAAAGCTCAAGGCGTAAACTTTTTCAGTGCCGAAATTTCCATATTCAGGCAGTTTGTATGGATATTGGATGCCATGAAAGGATCGGGATCATTTTTTCTTTCCGCCTTATTGAAACATACTGCTTCTTTTATCAAGACACTTCCAAGCTTAATTTTCTTGACAATTCTGCTCATTGGAATAGCATGGAGGGCTCATAATAATCTTATAAAATCTGTTATTCAGAGATGGCACAAAAAAGATTATGATGATATTTTTGTACTTGCAGCCTTTATTGTTGCAGAGTTCCTGCTTTTTTACTGGGCCTTGGGTTATTATGCAGACCGCCTAACATTTTCGATAGCCCCAATACTCATTTGTTGCATTGCAGCTTGTCTTAAAAAAGAAAAAATAAACCAGCGCTTTAAATATTTATTGCTTCTAATTATTGTACTATCCCACATATACACCATTTTTTATCATCCATTATATTTTCCAACTACTTTTTTCAGCTAAAAAATTAATGGATAAATTTTCCTCACAACCATTTTCCGAAAGATTAAAAATTTACCGGATAAAGTTTAGTGTTTTTGAAAATGAAAAGTAAAATAGGAAAAGCAATAAACGGACGGCAGCAGCGTATATAACATCTGAAGTTAAGCCAAAAGCTTCTGATAAATTCGTAATATAGTGGGATCATTTTCCCAAAATGCCATATCAAATTCAACATAATACCACAACACATTACCCAGCACTGGATGGTTTGAGGGGGCTTAGTTTATGCGCTATACTTTTGCACCACAATTTTAATTATCACGGTATTTTCGAAATTTTCTGGATAAGTGTAGATATATTTTTCGCTTTATCCGGCTTTTTGATAACAGATCTTTTGTTGAAAAAAAGGGAGGGAAAAAATTTTCTGGCAAACTTTTACACACGAAGGCTACTCAGGATATTCCCTCTTTATTATATCAGCCTTTTTCTTTTTTTTTATATTATACCTGCTATAATCAAGTATCCCTTCAATATCGGTTTGTTCTTAAAAAATCAAATCTGGTTTTGGACCTATTTACAAAACTGGTTTATCATTTTTAATTACGAACACAATAATGGTTTCCTGGATCATTTCTGGACACTTGCCATCGAAGAGCAATTCTACATTATTTGGCCTTGTATAATTTTATTGCTACGAAGCATACAAAAGATTACCACATTTCTTTTAGCATCTATGTTAATAATATTTACTGCGAGAATAACAATCTGGTGCTTTCAATTTGATCAGTTAAATTATGCTGCATTGTATAAATTCACAAGAGTAGACGGTTTACTTATTGGAAGTTTATTGGCCCTTGTCCGTATTGATAATTCATTTTTTCTTCGCCTCATTGATAAACTATTAATTTCAGCTTTACTATTCTCCGCAGGAATCATACTACCCATTTTGAAAATATTATTTCATTTCAAGCTTGCATATACCGCTTGCTGTATATACCCTTTTGTTGGCTTATTAGGCGGATTTGCGGTTAATTTCACGTTAAATGGAAAAAACTTTCTCTACAATCTCTTAACACAACCTTATTTACGGTTCATAGGAAAAATTTCTTACGGGCTTTATATTTTTCACTGGCCAATCTATAAATTATTGATGGGTAAATTTTCAACACCCCTGCAACCAGGAGGCAGCACTTTTTTTACAAGCTTCTTAATTCCACTCAGTTCAACTATACTTACGTTAATTGCTGCCATAATTAGCTATTATTGTATCGAGTCTCCATTTCTTAAATTGAAAAAATATTTCACGTAATGGCCCTTACATTATTAGCATATATTTTCATTTCAATAATTTGCATTTGGGCGGGTTGCCTGTTTTATATTTTCTTCCCATTTCAGTTAAGCAATAACAATAATTATAGAAAGCCGCTTACTATTTACATGATAAGCGGATTAATTTTAATTACTTCGATTAGCCAGTACATTGTCCTTTTCTTCCCTTTAAGCCTATTCTCTTTATTTTTCATACTATTTCTCTTTATACTAGCATCTATTGCATGCAGGAAACGTTTAGTTGAGCACATAAAACATATCAACTCTTCATTTAGAACAAAAAAACCGGCATTCATTTTTTGCTTTTTATTTTTTTTTATATCGATACTCATAATCAACAGCGGCCCTACAATTTTAGACGACACAGAAAGTTATCATATTCAAATGATAAAATGGTGCCAGGAATATGGAACTGTGCCTGGCTTGGCAAACCTTCATTTACGTTTCGGTTTTAATTCTTCCTGGTTTATTAGTGCAGGCATTTTATGCCAGAAAATAAATGGCATCAGGAGTTACTTGTTTTTAAACGGTTTACTCTCCCTGATGTTGATATTCTATTTGCTTGAGAAAATAGTCGATTTCAATAACATTTTAATATCAAATCATAAAGCCGCTGTTGGAAGTCTAATAATCTTAATAATAGCCATTTTAAGCTGGCCAATGCTACGCGGGAGTGCCGCTAACACAAATTATGATTTCATTTCTACATCCTGTATAATAATTCTCTTTTTGGAACTAAGCCTGTCTGAAAAACATGCATTAGTGCCTGAGCTAATAATATGGCCTGTTTACTTATTCACCGTAAGAATAATAAATTACCCACTGCTATTGGTAACTTTATTTGTATTAATATCAGTATATAAAAAAAAGGGGATCCGATATATGTGGCGGTTATTTGTTTTTGCATTACTCCTCGTAACCCCTTTTATATGCAGAAACTTCATTCTATCGGGTTATCCGCTTTTTCCTATTTACCAGATCGATCCTTTTTTAGTTAATTGGAAAGCTGACAGGGAAAAAACTATAGAAATCCTTAATTATGTTAAATATTACAACCGGGTTAATGGCCAAATGGATTTATCGCAAATCAGCATTATTAAATTCCCTGCATGGATAACAATTTGGTATCATTTTCTTTTTTATTACGACAAAATATTGGTTGCATTATCCGGCTTGTCATACCTCGCATATCTATTCTTAAAAAAAAGTCAGAAAAAATATAACCCGCTTCTATACGTTTTATTTGCCTCATTGATTCTTCAGCTTCTGTCGTGGATATTGGTTGCGCCTGATCCCAGGTTTGCGTATGGCCCTTTACTATTCGGCATATACATTTTAGTTTTTACAATAACTCCTTCATCATCCATAATATTCAGCAGCAAAAAGATAAAACTGTACGGAATAATTATAAGCATTTTTACTTTTGTTTACTGCGCAACAAAAGTAAAAAGTAAGGCATACGAAAACTGGGTCACTCCTTACCCTTTACCCGTGCCGCCGGTAAAAACAATTATTATTGATGGAATTGAATTAAGGATACCTGAAAAAGTTCTTAATAATTGGAATCCCAGATGTTACGGCACTGAACTGCCTTGTCTTTATGAGGTTGATCCGAGATTGAAGGCAAGGGGCAAAACAATAAGGGAAGGTTTCAAGTTAGAAAAATAAATATAATTATTCTCTATTTTTACATTGATGGCATTGTTTAGTATAACAAATTGATGAATCATTCTCTAAAACCCGATGCATTTGCACATAAAAGATCAAACAGGATTAGCCACGTTAAACATTATTTCAAAAGCCGACAAGCTAAACCGATGGATGTACGAAACTATTTCTCCCCATTTTTCCGGAAAAATAATTGAACTTGGTAGTGGTATAGGAAATATTTCCAGATATGTCATAGCCAACCATTCTGATGTTACTTTATCTGATTTTGATGAATACTATTTTTCAATCCTGCAGAAAACATACGGGGAACACCCAAACGTTAATGCTATTTTGAAAATCGACCTACAGCATCCTGATTTTTCCCGACATTATTTGTATCTGAAAGAAAATTTTGATACTGTTATTTGTTTGAATGTTATTGAACATCTTGCTGATGATAATGCTGCAATTCAGAATTGCAGATATTTGCTAAAACCGGGAGGTATTTTCATTGGCCTGGTACCCGCCTACCAATTTTTATTTTGCCATTTGGACAGAGAATTAGGTCATTTTCGCCGCTACACTGCATCTTCTTTCAAAGAAAGAATAAATATGGAAAACATGAAAGTGATAAAAGTAAAATATTTCAATGCTTTGGGAATAGCCGGATGGTTTTTTAAAGGTGTAATTCTTCGCTCAAAAAATCTCACAGAGACACCAATGAGTATATTTAATACTTTTGTTCCGGTCGCCAGGATATTTGATAAATTATTATTGAATAGCACAGGTTTGTCGGTGATTGCTATCGCCCAAAAATAGTTTTCATGCTTATCAACTTTGCAGGATGGGTTTATATTAGCTTCATATGTCTTGCATGGGGGAACATGCTAATCAAATTACTATTCAAAAAAAAGAACCCGGACTTAGATACTCTCGAACCCAGCTTAGTTTGTTTAGCAGGCTTGACAACAATCGGCACTGTAGCGTTTCTCCTATCGCTAATAATACCCTTAGGCTCAAAAGCTCATTTCCTAATCTTATTCCCTGCCATAATCTATTATGCCGCAGGAAAAAGAAGAAAAACACTATTGCTTCAGATATCCAATGCATTTAAATTCCAATCCGTTATCCATTATTTTTTTTTAGCTGTATCGTGCTTACTCGTTCTAACGATAAGCTCCTCTGAGATTATCCATCCTGATACGCTCCATTATCATGCACAATCAATTCTCTGGCTGCAAGATTACAGGGCAATTCCGGGTATGGCCAATTTGCAAATACAACTAGGTTTTCAAAGCCTTTTGTTTGCATGTCAGGCAATCCTAAACCCATTTCCGAATTTCTTTTGCCTCAACGGAGCTGTCTTATCCTGGTATTTTTTGTTTGTATTAAAGAAAATAACTTTTATAGCTACACCATCGGACACCACCCTTCCTGAGACATTAAAATCATACAGAAAATGGTTTTTATTGTTTGCTTTTACCATGTTATCCTGGACGCAGGTGCGCCTCACCGCTGCTTCGATAAGTCCAGATTTTATTGTTACTCTATATATTTTAGCAGCCTTTTTCTGTTATAAAAAAACAGAAGCCTGTATTAATAACGGGAAATACTTATTTCTTGCAACAATATTTTCCTGCGGCGCCGTTGCCGTTAAACTATCATCAATAGCAATCATATCATTGCCAGTGATTATGTTCCTGAATTGCCTCTATAAAAGAAAAACCAGAACAGCTATATTAATTATACTAATAACCTTCGCGATACTAGTACCTTTATTAATCAAAAATTTTATTGCAAGCGGATACGTGCTTTACCCTTCCTTCACTTTCGATTTTTTTCATCCTGACTGGAAATTAAACCCTCTTACTGTTAAAAACCTGCAGCATTATATTACGTCATATGCAAGATATTCAACAGAAAATAATGAAGCAGCAAATAACACATTTTCGTCTTTCCTGCAATGGCTACCCAAGTGGCGGAATCAGCAAACTTTAATTGATCAGATCTTATTTTATTCAATTTTAATTACCGGCATGATCAATGTTCTTTTTATAAAAACTACTTTGCATAAAATGCGGGGGGAAAATATTGTTATTTTTTTTATAGCAATAACAGGCAGTTTGATATGGTTTTTGAAAGCGCCGGATTTCAGATTCGGTACCGGGTTTTTACTTAGTTTGCTCTATACTTTATTGAATTCTTTACCCGAAATAACAAATTTTACATTTCATAAACTTGGTGTTTGGGCTTTCAGAAGTTCTGTAATGCTTTTATTAACAGCAATAACCAGTTATACTGTGTATCGCTTTATTCGCTATTCCACATGCTCAGAAATAATCTTTCCCGCAGGTATTAAAAAAGGCAGGTATACGAAACTATATATGAGTAATAATATGGAAATTAACATTTCAAAAGATAGCATTGGCTGCGGAATAATACCTGAACCCTGCTTATCAGACACAAATATTACATTTTTACCAAGAGGCCGCACCATCAGTGATGGTTTTAAAAGCAAGAGTTTAAATTAAGGATAGCGTTTATTTGGTCTTCAACGCCGCAATACATAATAGATAAACATCGTTCCGGTCGAACGCATATCAAGCACTGAAAAATCATAAAAAATCCATACGTAATAAGCTAAAACACCTTACTCAACAAAACAGCAGGCATTAGGTTTTAAGCGGGTTGTCGTTTAAATTAATATTTCTATGCTATTGGCTGCACATTTTTCTGAACATCGGATAAGAACGCATTTCTTTCTAATCATTTTCGCTTGCCAATCAGCACAACTATTCATTTAAAAAAATATGTCAATTACCTGCCTTTATCGCATCAAATACATTTTACCGTAACCCTTGGTAAAAAACTGATCAGTATTATCTCCGGTTGATTTATACTTATCAAGGGACTTTCCATTGAGGTTTGTGATTACATGATAGAGATAAACACCATTGGCCAGTTTTTGCCCGTACATATCCGTACCATTCCATTTAAATTCTGTGATATTCCTTCCGATATGCAACGGCCCCAATTCCTCTTCTGTTACTTCACGCACCACTTTTCCTGTTACTGTCATTATCTGTATTTTAATATTCTGCGGCACTTCGCTGCCCGTTACAGTAAACACAAATGCAGTGGATGTAGTAAACGGATTGGGATAATTGAGCATATTGGATATCATCGGCTTTGTAATAACGGTGAAGGATATCTGATATTGAATAGACCCGGCGGCATTGCCGCTTGCATCTTTACCTGTTACTATAAGCGTATATAAATCTCCTTCCGGATTGATCTGCGTCATAAACGCAGGGTAAAAGTCTATTGTAGCAACATTATTGGTCCCACTGGCTGCGGGTGTAAACCTTAGCGTGTCGCTGCTAAAGCTATAATTATGAAGCGTACCGTCGGGATATTTTACTTGAACCTTTACAAGCGAAGTATCAGTCAATAATAAATATTTTGATTCATCCGTAAGCTTAACGACAATATGGGGCTTTGCAGAAACGATATCCTGATTCAATATATGCACCCCGTCAAAAGTCACATCTAAAGTAGGGTTCGTTTTATCATCTTTAACATAAAAGTTCCGGTACATAAAGTTATTAAAATGATATTCCTCAGGCTGGTCATTGTTGGGATTCACATCAACAAAAAGAGTATTGGCATAAGGATAGCTTTTAGTATCAAGGGTATAGCTGACTATTAACGTATCGCCACTTACAATTGGCCTTTTTCTCGGCAATTGAATAGCATGAGTAACATTATTATGGTCCAGTATAGTCATATTAATGCGCATACTGTCGAACGCTGCGACGCTTATATTCTTAAATGCTACGGCAAATTGAAATGGCTCTCCGGTTTGTAAAGTATCTTTTGATACAAGATAAATATTTGGTGCGAGCGCCCCCTCTGGAACAGGTACATAATTCAGTCTCCAGTATTGCAGTTGAAAAGGCGTTCCCTTAATGGTATCGGTAGTGAACAATTCTGTTCGTAGATATGGGTATTGAATTGCGTTGATAGTGGAAATATCAAAATCCTGATTAGCCAAAGACAACGTAAACAATGGCGTGGCATTATTTGCCGTATCCAGGCCAATAACCTTTAGCATAACGGAATCTGTTGAAGGCGTTTCTAAACTTACTCCTCTCCAGTGTAAAGATGTCCATTGTTTAGCCGGCCCGAACGATGGGGAAGTAACTGAGCCCGATGTTCCTGACGAATAGCAATTATTAGCACTGATATTGGTGACGTCATATATATTTTGAGTAATAGTAAACCTGGGAATAAAAGTCGGATCCCCCTTTTTATACAAAAAAGCTATGGATCTTGGCGACACAAATGAATCGATAATTACTAACCCTGCGCTAAATAATTTGTCGTACAGTGAATTCCCTGAGCCAAATAAAGTAGTATCTGCTTTCCATTTATCAACATATACATTTCCAGATGAATCAGGACTGACATTCAACCGCATTATTACATATGCCCCATTTGGAATGGAATCCATAAAGTCCATGATCTTTTTACGATTAGTACTATTGTTATACAGATAATCAAAATTGTATTGTCGTTGTGATCCACAAGTAGCAAGTTCACTTCCATACAAGCCTGTAGGGCCAGAAAAATTATTCAGCCAGGGTTTAAAAGTAATCGGGTCAATAATATTAAAAATTGCTTCATTGTAATTACAACCCGGTCCTAATAGAGGGTCCCCATTGACTGCTACTACAAACGAACTTTGCTGACTGGCCCCTGTTGGATAAATAGCATTGGGAATAAACAACCTGTTGGCAATTTTAGAAAATTTCCAAACCCTGTCATTTGAGTCGCAGTATATTGATTGCATCGCTGTTTCCTGAAGTTGGTAATAATGCGACTGGTTAAATCCCTGCGAACTACTACTCAGGTATATAAAAGAAGAAACATCCCAATGATACAAGCTACCCTGGGCCGGAATAATAGATACTCGCCAATAATACACTGTACTATCTTTATAAGTAATTCCGGGGTCAAACTGCAAAAGCCCGCCCGTTGAAGTGATCGTTTTAGAAACCTTTAGCGTGGAATTGAACAGCTCAGTTGTATCAATTTCCATTACATACTGTGATAAAGGAGCGTTAGGATCTGCTGTAGATGCAAAAAGTTTTTGATTTGCATTGGTTACAATTGCATAATCATATGGGAATACAGGCCTTGCCTCATCAAGATAAATATAGGCACCAATTTTAACTGAGTTATTGGTTGTAGTAACTTCCTGAACTGCATTATCGGCATTTAAAGTAATTGATATATAATTCTGCCCCTTATCCCTCGAAGCCACAATGGGAACAGAAAAAATAAGTGAATCTACAGATGTCGTACCAGGTATTTTTTTATTAATAAGCTGAGTAGTCGTTCCGTCAGGAAACTGCCTTGTTACCACTATTGTTATAGAATCCTGTACCGATTTACCTAAATTATAAAAATGGGCGGAAACAGTAAAACTTGTATCTGCAACAGAAATAAATGAAGGAGAAATAATAACACCAGGGGGCTCTATTGCATAATCTGGCAAAGCTTCCGAATTTAATTTTAATGCAGGGTCACCGTGCAATGTCATTTGCTCTGCATGCAGCCTGGCATAATAATCACCCGGTGCTACATTAACCAGGTTTTGCAAAGCGTCGGCCTGGGTCAGGCCTAAGGATTTTCCGTAATCCTGGTTACCGATTAAAATGTATAGCCCGTTTAAAAGGATATTGAGATAATTGACAATACCGAATGAAGTACTTGCAACAAAAGCTATGGATCCCCTTTCATTTGCCAATACAAAGGTTTCAGAAAGTGTTTTGCTGGAACTGACAATTCGGCCTATATCAAATGTAAAAAAATTCCCGGCATCACAACCGTTAACATAAAACACAGGGTACTTCCCCTGGTTATTATAAGCAGTCGGGTCATTAAGATTATATTCAAGGGTTGAAGAAGAAGAATGGCCGAAATAATTTAAAATGCTGAATCCTGTAGTAAATAATTGACTGATCTGTTCGTCTGCAATCTGATCAACATTAGTTGGAGTCGATTTACAAAATGTAGAAACATTAGCTCCGAATAATGTGTCTTGAATGATTTGCTGGTAATTGCTCATATAGTTACAAAGCACCTCCCCCAAATACGGATCACTGGCCCCGGTAACATGTATAACGTTTTTCATCCAGGCCCTGCCTGCTACCGTATTCGGTGCGGTTTGCTGGGCTTGTTCATATTCCTGAACTTTTTTCAAATAAGTTTCTACCTCTGCACCGCTGACAGCTCCTAATCTTCCTGTCGGTATCAGAGGCACAGCTTTAGTAACATCTGCTGCACTCAATTTACTGTCGGATGCCGGGTAACCAAAGGTAGGCACCAGATTAAGTGAATTGGCATAAGGGGAACTTTCATTAAGCCTGAATTGATCATAGGTTACTGCCCTGCCAATTAAGAAAACATATTGAGGCTTTGAAACAAAATGATTTCTTGAATAGGTTAAAAAGTTTCTGACTGCCAAAGGGTCCTTTTTAATTCCGTACCCAAATTGATCGACAATCTCATTAATGTCAACAACTATTGCATTAAAGCCGCCGCCTACAGACGAACTGCGATAATTTTTATAATCAATAATGGGATTGTTGCCACTGCTCCCTGTATAAAGTATGGGGTTGCTTATGATAATATAATTGCCCTGATTCGCATTGTTGGCATAATTAATAAAATTTCTTGCAGTAAGTGAAGTAACCGCATTTATGTTTGATGGATCTTCACTGACCATAACCAATTTCCGCGACGAAGCAGAACCAGGAAGTAAAAAATAAAAATTTCCGGAACCACCTATAGCAGTATATCGGCCGCCATTAGTAAGATCATATAATACCGGAACAGCAACGCCCTGATTAAAATTGGTAATAGTTAAATAATATCCCGCAGGTTTTGCAGCAAGCTCAAAATAAAAATTTGACAGCCCGCTAAAATTAAATTGACGGGGATAATTTATCTCATAGAAAGAAACAACCGACCTGTCACTTGAACTTACCGTACAATTATTCTTAAATGAAACGTTCGCAGTTCCTGAACTAATCAGACTGGCAGGTATAGTCTGATAAGGAAGTATATCACTGAAACTATTCATTGCAGTGTCAACAACAACAGTACCGTTAATAACAGCCTGAAATGTTCTCGGATTATCCACACAACCCACCGCTCCAAAATGAAATGTTGCATTCGGGCCGGATGTGTATACATTCAAATTGTTTTTAGTATCAGCAAGTGCAGGATATCCGGAAGGGTATGGATAAATATAACCCGAGCTCCATAATTCGCCCAGATCATACGAAGAAGAATAAATATTTGTGCCTACATATTGCGCATAACCCGGGTTAATGGTGCTTTTGTAATAGGTTCCGGTTGTGTACATAAAATACGGCTCAGGTGCCAGTAAATTACCGGTTGTGTCATTTGTAACATTATTAAAATGGAATGCTGTGCCGCTTGAATTGACGGTTAGAAAATAAGCAGCAGTATCTGTTTCCAGGCTCCATTTTGTAGTATGCTGATAAGCAGGATTAAAATAAAGCGGATTATCGGGAGCGCCGTCATTCATTCGTCCCCAAAATTCAATATAATCATTGCTGCCGAATGGCCCGCTCGCTACTGATGTATAAATGGGAACTTCCTGGCCATTTCTGAAAAGTTGAAAATTCTGTGCAGGAACAGCGCCAAGTCCGGCATTCGCTAAAACTGACTGAGGTATTCGGTACAAACCATCTGCACCAACAGTAAACCTATAATAAGTTTTGCTATAATCTATCCACTCATTATAATAAACCTGTGCCTCCAGTTTAAAAGCGGCAAGAAAAATCAACAATAATGTACATATCTTCTTCATAGCATTCGTTTCATTATCTAAATTGAATCAGCACCTATTTCTTTTTTGGTTTCTTTCGCAAATCAACACGTAGGGAAAAAACATGTGTATACAAAGGGTTAGATTGATTCGCCAGATTAGTAAAGGCATAATCAATCTGAACGTCTCCTACTTTAAAACCTGCACCCACACTTGGTTGATAAATCCATATTTTTTTTTGATTGGTGGTGTCTTTATCATCAATCACTTTTTGAAAATTATCCAGCCCTGCCCGTACAAAAAATACATTGCTATACGAAAGCTCAAAACCAATTCTGGGATCGATGCTTATCGGGTTGGTGCTTACCACTTCATCGCGCTTACCATCAAATGTTATATCCAAATCCGCTTCGGCCAGCAAGTTGATTTTTTTATTTATCTTAAAATTATAAGAGCCCCCGAGTATAAGTTGCGGTGCAGTAAGTTCTGTGGACTTGGAGGGGATATCATTTTGGGTTACATAAAAAACTTCCCGCATTTGTTCGCTGATATTGTAGCTCCAGGCATTAAATGTAGTTGTAACATCTCTTGCTACGGCTCCAAGTTTCCATTGTTTTCCCTCCATTAACGCAGCCGCATCAAAGCCAAAACCCCAGGCTGAAGCAAAACTTCCGGCTGTACGATGTATAATCTTTGCATTTACACCCAAGCTGATATTTTTATCAGCACTTGCTTTAACCTGTTGTGCTAATGAAATGAGCAATGCATAATCAGCAGAAGAAAAGGTAGTAATATTACTGAAATTGATGCTGCCATCAGGTTGAACCAGAAAAACTGTATTGGGTATATCATCCACTGCAAAGCGAAGCAATGATAACCCCAGAACCCGCCTGCTGTCTTTTAAGGGAAGTGTAAGATTTGCATAATCGTATTTACCGATGCCTGCAAAATATTCAGCATGCATCAGATTCAACTGCGGCATATCTTTTACATGAATCAATCCGGCAGGGTTCCAATATCCGGCAGTGCCATCAGTTACTGAAGCCACCTGGGCATTTCCCATTGACATACCCCTGGCACCGGCTCCTATATTTAAAAATTCATTGGAATATTTTGCAAATTGAGCAGATGCATCAAGACACAGCAACACGCTCATCAGGGTTAAGAGGAAGTAAATTTTTTTCATCCGGTTTATTTTATTCACCCATCTGCTCGGTGAAAATCAATTAAAACATAAGCTTCCAGTTCATGTCAATCCCATTACTTACCTGTTTTGCACATTGATTCAGGGATTTTTTTACAAAACCGCCATTTAGTAATACGGAAATATCCTGCTTAACGTTGCGGTTTTACTTCAACTTTAACCTAACGCTCTTTTAACCAAATTATTGCATGTTTTTTAATAGCCATATTCCGTTATTTTTGCCCTAAAAAAGGCTTAAAATCAGCTATGAATTTGATAGAAGAATTGCAATGGCGGGGTATGATACAGGATATTATGCCAGGCACCAAAGAACAATTACTAAAAGAACAAACTTCGGGATATATTGGCTTTGATCCCACAGCAGAAAGCCTGCATATTGGCAGCCTCGTGCCAATTTTGCTACTGGTGCATTTACAAAAAGCGGGGCATAAACCCATTGCTTTGGTTGGTGGGGCTACAGGTATGGTAGGCGACCCCAGCGGCAAAAGTGAAGAAAGGAATTTGCTGGATGAAGGAACCTTGAACAGGAACCTTACTGGTGTAAAAAATCAATTGGAAAAATTCTTAGATTTTAATCCATCTATACCAAATGCCGCAGAAATAGCCAACAATTACGATTGGTTTAAAGAAATGAGTTTTCTGCATTTTATTCGTGATGTTGGAAAACACATTACGGTGAATTACATGATGGCGAAAGACAGTGTTAAAAAAAGATTGGAGGGTGAGACCGGAATGAGTTTCACTGAATTTACTTACCAGCTTGTGCAGGGTTATGATTTTTACTGGCTTTATCAGAATAAAAACTGCAAACTGCAAATGGGCGGCAGCGACCAGTGGGGAAATATTACTACCGGAACAGAACTCATCCGCAGAAAAGCAGGCGGAGAAGCATTTGCATTTACCTGCCCGTTGATTACAAAAGCTGATGGTGGAAAATTCGGTAAAACGGAGAAGGGAAATATCTGGCTCAATAAAGAAAAAACTTCCCCTTATCAGTTCTATCAATTCTGGCTGAATGCAAGCGATGCGGATGCTGAAAAATGGATTAAAATATTCACTTTTCTAAGCAGGACTGAAATTGAACTATTAATATCTACGCATCACCGGAATCCCGGCGCAAGGGAATTGCAAAAGGCATTGGCAAAAGAAGTGACCGTTTTTGTACATGGAGAAGAAGAATATCTAAATGCAATACAAACCACTGAAAAATTATTCGCTAATCATTTAGCACCTGTCGAATCATTAAGCGAAGAAGACCTGCAAAACCTTGAAGGTGTAATTCAATCTGATTTTTCGTCAGAAAAAATAAATGCAGGAATTGACATAGTGAGCTTTCTTGCTGAAACTAATATTTTCCCCAGCAAAGGCGAAGCAAGAAAGATGGTGCAGAATGGCGGAGTAAGCATTAATCGTAAAAAGGTTGACAGTTTGCAACTTACCGTTCACAGTTCCATGTTATTACACAAAAAATATTTACTGGTACAAAAAGGGAAGAAGAATTATTTTTTAGTGAAAGCTGTTTGACAAAAAATTTATGATTAGGCGATTTTGAGATGTAATGATTTCAAATGAAAATTTATCCACTGGGAAATCTCAAAATCCTTGCATCACAAAATCAGAAATAGCTATTAATTCAATAAACCTTTTCTTTCTTTATAAATTTTCCATACAAACTCTCCAAACAAAGTATTTGCCCATGCAAACCATTTGCGTGTGAACTTGGATACATCGTCTTTATGAAATGATTCATGCATAAAACCGTTGCCAGCATGGCTTTTCTGCAACATGTCCAGGCAGGATTTTATTTCTTTATCATCATGACTTGTTAAACCCCGCATAATAATACTCAATGGCCAGATCATATCAATGCCCGCATGTGGCCCGCCAATCCCCTCTCCTGCCTTGCCTTTGAAAAAAAATGGATTATTCCCTGATAAAACAAACCGCCTGGTGTTTTGATAAACACTATCGCTCTGGGGAAGAAATTTCAAATAAGAAAGCGACAATAAACTCGGCACATTTGCATCATCCATTAAATGGTAACTGCCAAACCCGTTTGTTTCATACACAATTATTCTTCCATATGCAGGATGTGTAGTTATGCCATATTTATTGATGGCTGTAATTATTTCCTTTCTTAATAATGTTATTTGTGGTAATAATTCTGTTTGGCCGATATTTTTTGCTATTTCCCCCAAATCATTCAACGCAACCGTTGCAAAACAATTAGACGGAACCAGGAATGGAAATATTGTTGCATCGTCACTTGGCCTGAACATGGAATGTATTAACCCTATTTTTTTTGTCGGATATCCATAACCACTCATTGGCACACCATCTGTTGCCCAATCTGTTTTTCTTTGAAACGTATATGAGCCATCGCCGTTTTTTCGCTGTTGTTCTTTGAAAGTTTTCACTACTAATTTCATCGCTTCTATCCAGTCAGTGTCAAATACAGATGTATCGCCTGTCTCTTTCCAGTAACCATAAGCCAACCTGATCGGGTAACACAAACTGTCAACTTCCCACTTCCGCTCATGTATGCCCGGTTTCATGTCCGTTACGTCAGTTGCTTTCCATTCACTAATCTTATTTTCATCTTTATAAAATGCATTGGCATAAGGGTCTTTCAAAATACACTTCACCTGCCTCCGGATAACCCCTTCAATAAGCTGTTTCAGGTTTTTATCTTCTTTTACAAAAGCAAGATATGGCCAGACCTGCGCACTGCTGTCACGCAGCCACATGGCATCGATGTCGCCGGTGATCACGTAAGTGTCAGGTTTACCATTGATGACCTCAAAATCAACCGTTGTATCCAATGTATTGGGGAAACAATTCCCGAACAACCATGCAATTTCTTTATTGCCGATATTTTTCTGAATAACAGCTATTGCCTGATCAACAGCAGGGCTTTGAAATTTTCGCTGCGATTCCGGGATACGGACAACAGGAAAATCATTTGAAAAATG
>Ga0335069_10007672_pt1 | contig 15545 bp, 13 predicted proteins | sample Lox_Sample_11_FD_206714 | JGI IMG/M metagenome (GOLD analysis project Ga0335069, IMG submission 206714) | Soil microbial communities from Loxahatchee National Wildlife Refuge, Florida, United States - Lox_Sample_1.1 | ecosystem: Environmental > Terrestrial > Soil > Wetlands | place: USA... | reverse complement strand
GTCCATCAAACTGGCCGTCATGGAAGAACCGGAGGCCGGTGCACGTAAATGTCAGCACCGCTGCAGCCAGATGGACTTCCGGAGGAAACGTCGCAGCTGCCCGAGGCTCGTCGTGATTCTCAAGAAAGCGCGCTGACTTGCGCTGAAAATCCATCTCCGCGCGGAAATGGTCGCGCACGGCGCCGGCCTCGCGATCTCGAAGCCGGTCGTAGAGCCTCTTGTCGTAGGTGTAGTCGAAGCCCTGCTGCTGCAGTGCCCACTCAAGATCCCAATAGACCTCTGCCATAAACAGGAAATCCGGAAATTTTGCGTGCACTTGCTGGATGGCATCCGGCCAGAAGGCAGCTGGGCGAGCGCCCCATGTCCGTTCAAAGACATCGGGCAAAATCAGCATCGCCATATCGCAGCGCACCCCGTCGCAGTGTTCTGCGATGTTCAGCAACTCGCCGCGCATGGCCTCCTGCAAAGCCGGTTCCGCATAGTTCAGCTGGAGCGTGTCGGGCCAACCGGCAAAATACGGGTCTCTCCCGTATGCCAGGACTCTCGACCCCTTAGGATTCTCGAGACGAACATAATTCTGCGGCTCGCTCTGCAGCTGCCCCTCCGTGCCCGCAATGTAGTACTCGGGGTGCGAATTCACCCACGGATGATCCAGTGCCGTATGGTTCGGTACGAAGTCCAGCAGAAGGCGCATCCCCCGGTCGTTGACTCGGCGCCGAAGCCGCTCGAGAGCGGAGTTTCCTCCAAATTGATAGTGAACAGCGTAACTGGCGATCGCAAAGCAGGAACCGGAGACATCCTCAAGCTTGAAGTCGGGCAGCGTCTCCTTGTATTCCGCGACCCATTCCGGCTGACCTCGTGAGATTCTCAATCCTGTGGGGCCGGTCTGCCAGATGCCCAGCATCCATACCCACTCAAACCCGGCTTCGGCAAGACGATCCAGGACTGCGTCCGGGTAATCGTCCAGCTTTGCCTGTCTACCGAGCCTTTGTGAAAGCTCGCGCAGAGAGACGCGCGTGTTGACCTGATAGAGCGACGGATAACGAAAGCGCCGCCGCGCGAGATGGGCCTGATCGCCGGCAGCTATTGGCCCCGATAGCGAATCTGCAGCAGATGGCGACAAGACGTGAGCATTCATAAGGATCTCCGACTTACGCTAGCTTGTCTTGGACCGGGACCTCAACTGGCAAAACGGCCAGAAAATGGAGATGAAAAAGTCTCAGCGAGAACTCATCCTCGGGAAGAACCTCCAATTCGTGCTCGTCAGGAGAAGATTGGGGCAGGAAACGCATCGCATCCTGCCCCAAGTCGAATCAACCTGTGCCGCCCACATCTCGGGAGTTCCATCTGCGCGCAGATCGCTGCGAGCGCGCAAACCGGACTTCCAGGCGGGCAAGCACTCAACGGAGGCCAGTCACACCGAGTCTTCCTTGGCAGACCCGAGCTACTTCTTGACCTGCGGTGGATAGTTCTTCAGGAGTTTGGTGATGGCCTTGGTCAGGTTCTTCTGCTGCTTGTCCGGCTTCGCTTTCTGATCGATGGTCTTGCTCACGACTCCGCGCCACACCAGGTCCTTCTTGGCCGTTTCATACATATCCAGGTCAAGTTGGCCGGTATAGATCGTCGAGGTTTGACCGGTCGTCGTGCTCATCTGCATGCCGCCTGCGCCGTACCATCCGCCGCCATACCATCCGGGGCCATATCCCCAGCCGCTGTTATAGGAGGTGAACTGCTTCTCCTGGCCGATCGCCGTCTGATAGCCGATGTAGAGATCGGCGTCATCCGTATCCACTTTCGTCAGGCCCTTCGTGGCAAGCTGTGCATCGATGGTGTCCTTGATCTGCTTGTCGACGAGATCATTCGGCTTCTGCGCGCCCTTGATATCCACCCACTTATAGGTCTTGAACTTCGAGAAATCTGCATCTTTGTCAAAGTTGTAGCGCACATCTTGCGCGAGCGCGTTGCCTGCGAGTACTAGCAACGCAGCTATTGCAAACAACATTGATCTCTTCATACCTGGATTCTCCTTTGAGCTCGCTGGTTCCCCGTCGGCGTGCCAGCACCTGCGCAGGCTGCGAATCAATGCATGCCTGCTCCAACCGGAGATGATTTTAGAGAGCGGGGAAAAGTGAGAAAACTGTCACTTCTAACAGCGGATGGCCGGCTTCGGCACTTCCCGGCCGCCAGGCGGGTGTAACCGCGAAATCCCCGCAATTCAAACAGACGGGTTCGACGCCCAACCGAGCCGCCGAACCCGCTGGATACTCCGACACTGCAACGCCGCTACTTCGCGCGGAGGACCTTCAAGCCGAACGAAGAAGCCAACGACAGGAATCCGAGCAGCCCGACCAGTGGAAGAACGCTTCCGGTCTTGGGCAGCTCCGCTGGTGCTGCTGCAGGAGCGGGCGCAGGCGCAGGCGTCGGTGCAGCCACAACAACCAGGATTGGCTGATCTGGAGCCGGAGGAGGCGGAGGCGGAGGCATCGTACCTGTCAGCTTGGCTTGTTGTGTGACCACAGTCTCGGGAACCTCAACAACCTTGGTGGCCGAAACCTTCATCCCCTTCTTGAGACCCCATACGTCCGTTTCTTTTCCATCAATCATGAATTTCTGGCCGTTCGGGACCTTGAACTGCTGATTCTCGCCATTTTCCATGGTCAGAATCACAGAAGAAGGCGGATTCACGTGCCACACCTTTCCAGTCACACTCTGCGTGGTTGTGATCACCCGGGGTGTCGTGGTTGTGGTTATGGTCCGTTGCAGGTGCATGCCGGGCTTCAGATCGTGAATGCCAAGCTGCTGGCCGTCCACGGTTACGCGGGCGGTTTCTGGAACGTTGGCGATGTCACGAATCGTGCCGTCTTCCATCTTCACGACCAAATTATTGCCGCTTACGGCTACAACGGTTGCCTTCTCAACCTTCACTTCGTGAGACGCAGCTCCGTGGGTTGTTGAGGTGTCAGTTTGCACTTGCGCGCTCATGCGGGCACTGATGGCCAGGCAGGTCGTCGCCACGGCCAGCATTAGACACGCTGATGACCACGTGGATCTTGGCTTCATCGCAATCTCCTTTTGATTTCGAAATTCGGGCGACCCTGAATCCTGTCGCGTTTGCTTACGGCCCGCCGCCACACCGCTACCTTAGGCCGCTCAACACGAATCTTAGGAACTGCCCAGATCCTTGCCTACTGTCAAAACTGACGGTGCTCCTCTCGGATCTATCGATCCCCAAATGCGGCTGGGATTGGGGGAATCCTGGGAGAGAAGCGTGTTTTGATGAAGCCGTGCCAAGAAGCCTCACCCAAACCCATGCTTAATGTGTGACCGTTCTTGCCCCAGGGGAAGTCGGCTCGGAGATTAACGTCGTATTTGGATCTCAGGTTAAATCTGGGGCCCAGACCCGCGCTCCGCAGCAGGTTCGTGTAGTCAAAGTCCTGAAACCGGGGACCTACCTCGCCAACCCCTGCAAAGAGGGCTGCCTCTAAGCTCCACCAGACCAGCGGACGGTACTCCACCTGTGCCGCAAGCATATCCCTGTCGATGTAGCGCCCGGCGGAGTACCCTCGCAGCACGTTGTTTATGCCAAGATGCACTGCCCAAAGAAAGACGCCTCACCCCCCAGCCATGCAAGCATCCTGGTTGCCCACTTTGAGTAGCATCTCGCACGTTTGCCAGCAAATCCGACACCTACATCCTCCTCTTCGGTTCGGGAGAGCTAAAATCCCTCGATTGAGCGCCTGTCAAAAATGCGAGTAGGGATTACTCTTGAAGGCGCGGAGAATCTGTAATTGGTCTGGAGGCCTCCATGGAGCAAACGGAAATTCCTTCCGCCGCGTTTGCAGAAGCCCAGTTACGCAGCGAGCGTCTGCGTGTGTTCGGCATTCTGGGGTTCCTCGTTCTTCTTGTCCTGGTGGCAATCGTTCGCGTCTTTCTGCTGCGGACTGTAGCGCCATCTGCGCTCATGCTTGCGGAATTCGCCCTTGTCGCCGTCGTCATCGCATTTGAATTCTGGATGCTGACTCAGATCAAGGCGGCTCGAAGCGAGCTTCGAGGCCTTCCTGCATGGCTGCTGATCGTAAGCACAATTCTGGAAACCGGGCTCCCCGCTGTTTTCCTGACTTTCATGGCGTCGGAGAGCATTGAAGCTCCTTATCGCCCACTCGCCTCGCCGGCAGTGCTTGTCTTCTTTATCTTCATCATCCTCTCTACCTTGCGGCTGACGAGTTGGAACTCCTACCTCACTGGCACCATCGCTGTCATCAGCTACCTGCTTGCGGCCCTTCAACTGGGATGGCGGCCACCGGTCCCAGGAACTTCGGCCCCGGTCACCCAGACAGCTGTACCTATCTATGCTCTTACTCTTCTCGTCGCCGGAATCATCGCTGGTATTGTCGCGGGGCAGATTCGGCAGCACGTCATGGCCGCGCTTCGCGAGGCGGAGACAAAACGAAAGCTCGAGGCGATCCAGCACGATCTCGATGTGGCCCGTTCCATCCAGCAGTCCCTGCTCCCAAAAGAGAAACCGAGTACTCAGAGCCTCGATATAGCCGGCTGGAACCAGCCCGCAGACGAGACTGGCGGTGATTATTTCGACTGGCTGACGCTCACCGATGGACGCATCGTGACGATCCTCGCCGATGTGACGGGCCATGGCATTGGCCCAGCTCTCCTTGCAACCTCCTGTCGCGCTCATGCCCGGTCGATCTTCGATGCTCAGCCCGATCTGACCCGAGCCATGGGGAAACTGAACGAAACCATATGGGTTGACCACGCTCGAGGACGCTTCGTCACTTTTGTCGCTGCTGTTTGCTCCGGAAACGGCCAGGAGGTTGAAGTCCTCTCCGCTGGACACGGCCCTATCCTCTTCTATTCCCGGGCCGATGACTCATTCTCAGAGGTAAACGCACAGGCTGTACCATTCGGAATCCTCCCGACCTTTAGCCCCGAGCCTCCCGCTCGCATTCCGTTCAAAAAGGGAGATATGCTCTTGCTAAGCACTGACGGTTTCTTTGAGTGGGAAAACAAGGGCGGCGAGCAATTTGGGGTCGAGCGGCTAAAGAACTCACTCCGAGCGTCAAAGGATCGCCCTGCGGGAGAGATCATCCGCTCCTTGCATGAGGCTGTGCTGGCGTTCTCTGGTGGGACTAGCCAGCAGGATGACCTGACCGCCATCCTCATCAAACGGACATGATCGCCAGTCCGCCCTGGAGACCGAATCTGGCATTTCTGCCAGTGTTCACAACGATCCGTCCGATTTAGCATTTACACTCGCAGGCAAGCCAAGCTGTGCCAAAAGGGATGCGAAGGAGAAAACATGGACAGACGCATGACGCTGCATCTCTGCCTCATCGCTTCACTAGCGATGACTGTAGGATGTTCCCCACATCACAACGATCAGCAGATTCAGGAAGACATCCAATCAAAAGTCGCTGCAGATCCCGTTGCCAAGAGTTCAAATGTCACGGTCGCATCCAATGAGGGCAAGGTCACCCTTAGCGGAAAGGTCAAGGACGACGCCGCAGACAAGCAGATCCAGAAAATCGCCAAGGAGGAGCCCGGCGTTACCGAAGTCGACGATCAGACCTCGATCGATACAGGCGCAACGCCTGAGGCGGGAATGCCTGCAGCAGCTCCCTCGCCACAGCCGGCAGCTGCAGCTGCCCCCCCACCGCCACCTCCACCGCCACCAAAGCCGATTGTGGTCCCGGCTGGAACGGTCCTATCAGTGCGCATCGACCAGGCACTCAGCTCTAAGACCAGCCAGACAGGCCAAACGTTCACAGGCACAATGGCGAATCCCATCACGATCGGCGGAAAGGTCGCGATTCCGGCTCATTCCACGGTATCGGGTGTGGTCCGGAACGCCAAGAAAGCAGGAAAGTTTAAGGGCGGTGCATCTCTAGCCCTGACGCTTACCTCGATCGTGGTAAACGGACAACACCACAATATTGCGACCGACGACGCCGCCCAGGAAACGAAGGGTAAAGGCAAGCGCACAGCCGGGCTGATGGTCGGTGGTGCTGGTGCCGGTGCGGCCATCGGCGGCTTGGCGGGCGGAGGCAAAGGCGCGGCTATCGGTGCTCTGGCCGGTGTCACGGCAGGCACAATCGGCGCAGCTACAACTGGAAATAGCAGGGATATCTCGCTCCCCGCGGAGTCTGTTTTAACCTTCGGGCTGACGCAGTCGTTGACGCTTCCGCCTGCACCTGCGGAATGACGCGGGCAACGCGATTCCGGGAGCTCGAAGGCCCACGGGCTCCCGGATCACCCCTCGGGCAATTGGTCCGACCTGCTATTGGTGCTGCATCGATTGGGCCAGGCTGATCAGATTCTGTGGCACAACACGGATAAGCCCCGTGTGCGGACTGTCGATATCTGCGATCAGCATGAATGATACGGACACAGCGATCGGAACAATCCAGAACATACGACCGTTGAATTCGCGCGCGTAGTACCCGATGAGGAAGGTGCAGAAAAGTGCGATAAGCACCATCAAGACCCAAGCAATGGTCGGGATTCGGTTCCACCAGGCGGCCTGCGTATACCCCTGACTGTTCAAGACGTCGTTCATTCCCGAAACGGCCAGAGCCACGACGGGCGTTGGCTGTTCGGCGGCCGCACCCTTCACCTCTGCCCACATTTCATTCTGTAACCGCGCTGTCTCGGCATTGACCGCTTCCAGTTCCTTCGTGTCGTGCGTCTCGTACCAAATCGTGCGCTGCTCGAGATACTTCAAGAGCAACTGACGCACCTTCGCCGCATTGGCCGCCAGTAGAAAATCAGCACGCACATACTCGGTGCCGATTGCATTGGCCTCTTCCTCTTCGTAGTTCTTCCGTTGATCGTATCGACTGATCGCCATCGAAAAGCTGAACCCGATCAGGAGGCCCAGAAGCGTCAGGATCGAGCCAATGACGAATCCGAGATCTTCCCGCGCACCTTCCGGCGCGGGGCCTGACCTTTTCCGTACCGCTATACCCACTCGGGCGGCTGCCCACAGCGTAATGGTGGAACAGACACCGAAAATAACCGGATGGTTCATCAAATTCATCCTCGAATCCTCCACAATACCATGCGGTCAACCGAAAAAACTGCTGATCCGCTTCAACTTACACCACGACGCCTGCGGCAGTCATTTTTTGTCCGACTCGAATTATCCGAATTGTCCGAAGCGTCAGAAGCGCGAGTCCATCGATGGACGGGATTCCGTCAGAATAAAAAGGGAACCCCGTCAGCCCGGCAGATTGCCTGGATTGCCGGGCGCGCGGTCAACATGCCGGAAGGCAGACCACCCCCGGGCAATACCCACTGGCCGGCCATCACGAAACGTTTCAGCCCAGGCAATGTATTTCGCAACGGCTTGAACCCGGTGGCAGGCGTTGGCAGCCAACCCTCCATACTGCCCTTCCAGTTTCCCGTGTATCGGATCACTGTGGCCGGTGTCGAAACATCCACGACCTCGATCGCGCGGCAGATTCCGGGAATTCTTCTTTCAAGAATCTTGATTGCTCCTTCTGCAACGCGGTTTTTCTCGGTTCGATAGGTGATCGGGTCCTTCAATTCCAACGCTGTCCAATACTCGGCGTTACGTGTCGGCAGGAAGCAGGTGACGGCGGTCTTCCCTGTTGGCGCGAACGTCGGATCGAAGTGAAACAAGCGGTACGACAGGTGCGGGAGCTCAGTGCCGGGGTCAACATAAAACGGGGAATTTAGCAGCAAGCTCAGCATTCCCGGCTGCTGCTTCAGGTCCATGGCCACACCCAGAGAGACCTGCAGGTATGAAGGAAAAGTCCGGCGCGTCTCATACTGCCTTCTCGTGAGATCGTCGGCGTACTTGCCCTCCAGAAGTTCAAAGATCGTTGCGTGCCCATCCGCTGCCGAAATGACCCAATCGGCCGCGACGAACTCTCCGCTCGTCAACTCCACGCCTTTTGCCGAATCACCTTCGACAACAATGCGCTTTGCACGAGCACCCAGGCAGATCTGGCCGCCGAGTTCCTGCAGTTTCTTCTGAATCAACCGAATGATCGCCTGCGAGCCCCCAATGGAGTAGCCGGCATTGCCCGCGTTCATCCAGGCGAGTGAAATGACCAGTGCGATGGCAGACATCTGTTCCATTTCTCCGCTCGCAAAGAAGCTTTTGATCAAGCGATCTGAGAATCTGCTCGCGTACTCCTTGCCCGTCATCTTCGCGAATTTCAGTAGTGTAGAAATGTAAGGGAGATCGTGCGCATAGGTCCCCAGGTTTCCGATCCAGCCTTTGCGTGGATCCGGCATCCTGAGCTTGCCAAGATCTCGAATCGCACTCGTCAGTCTCCGGATTTCGGATTCATCCTGCGGGGCCCTCTTGAGAAACTCGGCTTCCAGTTCGGATACATCGGTTGGGACCCGCAGGGTCTCCCCATCCTCCGTCTCGATGCGCACGAACTCGACGGGATTGATAAACTCCAACTGTTCTACATCAAAGACCTCCATCCACTGATCGTGCATCTCTCCGCCGGGTTTAGACCCGACAAACCAGTGAAGACAGGTCTCAAATGTGTATCCGTGTCGGCGCCAGCTTGTGGCCAGACCTCCGGCTACGTCGCTCATCTCGAGCACCTGAGCCTGGTAACCGCACTTCTGTGCATAGACACCGGCGCAAAGTCCGGCAATTCCTCCGCCGATAATGGCTATCTTTCGTCCCTTCGCGTTCATATGCGTGCATCCTCGCTTGGCTCTGTTGTAGAGTCGAGACTCGCGTGGCCATTGACTCCAGAAATGAATCAACTTCCCGGGCACTCCCGGGATTCGCATTCGTTTTGGCTGGGGATCGGCCGGACACTCCGTCCCGTCGTGGATTGTGATCTCGACATCTTGCGAACGCTGTGACTCGGCGCACAGATAGAAGTGCCTGAACCGCCCGCAAAAAAATGGCTGCTCTTTGCAGCAGCAGCCATTTCAGCCCAGGATTTGATTCTCGTCTACAGAGACCGGCCGTCCATCACCAGGGCCACGGCGCTCCGCAGCCTGGCCCTCTCCGGGTCTTCGGCGATACGAAGTCTCGGAATGCCGATCAGCGGGAACTTTCTCAGTTCGCTTTCGACAATTGGATGCACAACTTTCCACAACTTCGTCAGTTCGCCGACAACAACAATTTCGCTTGGCGCGAGCGCAGACACAATCATGTGCATTCCCCGACCGAGCGCGCTGGCCATCTTCGAGATGGCTGCCAGCGCCGTCGTGTCTCCCTGCTCCGCGAGCTGCACAATCTTCTCAAAGGGGAGTCCGGCTCCTTCGCAAAGCTCACGATAGTAGCGCATCCCCGCTCGGTTCGAAGCGAAAGTCTCCCAGCATCCGCGGCTCCCGCAGCCACAGAGTGGTCCATTTGGGTCCATTTGTACGTGACCGAATTCTCCTGCCGCATCTACATGGCCGCGCAGAAGGCGGCCATTGGCATAGATTCCAGTTCCAATGCCCTCGGAAACATTGATCACCACTAGATCTCGCGAGAGGTCGCTGTAGCCAAACCACATTTCCGACAACGCGCAGGCATTGGCCACGTTGTCTACCACCACGGGAATTCCCGTAGACTTCTCGACCTTCGATGCGATTTGTTCGATTGGCCACTGGACATTCGGTGCAAAGATGGTTCGCTTGAGCTGATGACTGAACCGCCCCGGCACAGTGATCCCGATTCCCTCAAACGAACGGTCGTCATTCGAATCAATCGTCTTTCGAATTGCGCTGAGAATGGTCCCGATCACCTTCTTGGGGTCTTCCGGGAGCTCAAGCTGAGTCTCGCTGACAATCTTGCCCGACAGGTCAGTCACAGCCAGCGTTGTTCGCGCTGGGTGCACGTCCAGGGCAAGCACACCCCGTTTGCGATTGAGAACGAGTACGGTTGGCTTTCGTCCCCGGGCACTTTCCCCAATCCAGCCTTCAACAATCCAGCGCTCAGCCAGGAGTTCTTCCACGATCAGGGAAACGGTGCTCCTCTGTAAGCCGGATGATCGTGCCAAATCTGCGCGCGAGATAGGCTGCATCGTGCGAATCTGGTTGAAGATCAAGTTGCGATTGATCTGGCGCGGCGTTCTGTTCGTCGCAGTCTGCTTCTCCTCAAGCAAGAGCCGCGGTGTTGGAATCATGATTTGCTATTCCTCGCTTACCCGGAACCATCTAATGCACTCTAAAACGATTGGTGCCCGCTGGGGGCCTCATCCCGGCTGATTGCACCAGGATGATCAAAGACGATAGGCCTTCTTCACCAGGTCGTAAGTCAACGCGTGCGCAACTTCAAACGCCTCGTCTTCATCCAGGCGGTGCTCGGTAACCAGTCTCGCAAGGAACGCGCAATCGACCCGGCGAGCTACATCGTGCCGAGCTGGAATTGATAGGAAAGCCCGCGTATCGTCGTTGAATCCCACACTATTGTAGAACCCCGCTGTCTCGGTCACCTGCTCGCGAAACCGCATCATTCCCTCTGGACTGTCGTGAAACCACCACGGCGGTCCGAGCTTCAGACAAGGATAGTGCCCGGCGAGAGGCGCAAGCTCACGGCTGTATGTCGACTCGTCGAGAGTGAACAGGATGATCGTCAGATCCTGCTCATTGCCGACGCGATCGAGGAGCGGCTGTAGCGCATGGACAAAGCTGAGAGGGGCCGGAATATCCGCACCCACGTCGCGGCCAAAGCGCTCATGCACCTCCCGGTTGTGATTGCGTACGCTCCCTGGGTGGATCTGCATCACGAGTCCGTCTTCGATGCTCATCAGGGCCATCTCTGTCAGAATCTGTGCCCGGAAGAGCTCCTTGTCACCGGCATCGCTCCTGCCCGAGACGACACGACAAAACAGCGCGGCCGCTTCCGTCTCAGAGAGGTCCGCCGTCTGCGCGGTCGGGTGCCCATGATCGGTCGCCGTGCATCCCAGGTCGCGGAAACGAAGGCGCTCCCTGCGAAGCGCATTCCTGTACCCCCTCCACGAAGTCGTATCTTCGCCAGTCTGGATTCCCAGCTTGGAAACATTTTCAGCAAACCCCGGAAAATCGGGATCGACCACGGAGTCGGGACGGAAGTTGGGAATGATTCTCGCCTTCCACTCCGAATCTCGGATCGCTTTGTGATCCTTGAGAGTATCGAGAGGCGAATCCGTCGTGGCCAGAACTTCAATATTGAAGCGCTCATAAAGCGTTCTGGGAAGAAACTCTGGCGTCTTCAGCATCTCCGAGATCCGGTCGAAGTATGCATCGGCCGTCTTCTCCGAGAGCCGCTCTTCAAACCCAAATAACTCCTGAAATGCATAATCCAGCCAGATCCGCGTCGGCGTGCCGCGGAACAGAAAGTATTTGCTCGCAAAGATCCGCCAGACTTTGCGCGGATCCTTCAGTTCCGGCCGCCCGATCTCAAGATCGTCGAGCGAAATCCCCTGGCTGTAAAGCATCCGGAAGACATAGTGATCAGGCTGAACGAACAGTTTTGCCGGATCGGGAAACGGCTCGTTCCTTGAAAACCACTGCGCCTGAGTGTGTCCGTGAGGGCTCACGATCGGCAGCCCGGACACATGACTGTACAGGGCTCGGGCGATTCTGCGTGTGTCCGGATCCACCGGGAAAAGACGATCTTCGTGGATAAGCATGACTCGAACCTTTGCCAGCGAATGCTAGTCTCTTATTCTTCAGTCGTGACTCAAGTATCCCATGCCTGCAAGAACGCCTCTCATGTAGGCAAAGCTCGCAGTCACTCCCGGCATCGGATCGTCAGCGTGAACTTCGTATTCCAGATCGACAAAGCCCTTGTATTTTGTCTCGATGAGTGCGCCAAAGATTTCGCGAATGGGCATCTTCCCGTCGCCGACCGCCACCTGGCTCTCCTTGCTTTGGAAGTCCGTCAAGTCCTTCATGTGCACGTTGAAGAGGCGAGGCCCCACATCATGGATCGCCTGAACCACGTCCGTACCCGCCCGCACCGTGTGTCCGACATCGATGCAACAGCCAATGCGCGGATCGAGATTCTTTACGAGCTTCAGAATGTCCAATGGTGACGGCCAGACGGGATCTTCGGGCCCGTGATTGTGAATCGCGATTTTGATGTCGTATTCCTTCACAAACTTCTCAACGCGCGGAAGTGTTTCCGGCGTCGGATCGCCTGCAACGATTACCGGAATTCCTGCCCGCTTGCAGTACTCGAATTTTGACCGGATATCGGCGTCCTGATCCTTGCGGAAATAGATGGCGCCTGCCGCGTGAAGCTTCACGCCGGCAGCGGCGTAGTCCGCCAGCGCCTTCGCTTCTCCCTGCTCATCTACGGGAAGGTGGTCCTTCACATCCTTGGCGTTAATGCTGTTCACATCGATCTGCTTCAAAAAGCCGATCATTTGCTCTCGCGTGAAGTTGCGAAAGGTATAGCTCGCCACGCCAAGTTGGATCGGACTCGGCTTGCCTGTGGCCTGGGCCGGCACCGCAAATGCCGGAACCCGCAGGAGTGCTGACGAGACCGCCGTTAATGCGCTGGCCTTAATGAGGTTGCGCCGCGAAATGCTTTCCATCATGTCAAGCTCCACGCACCGATATCGTGCAATCGAAAGAGATACAAGGTTTACCCATGCGGGAGTCGTTCAGCTTCATCGTCTCTCGCCTTCTTGAAACGTGTCTGAAACGCTAAATCTTCGGCGCCCATCCGTGCTCGTATTCCCGTTGCCACCCTTTCATCGCTTCGCTGTCGTTGCGAATCTTGCCATCCTTCGTGTCGAGTTCGAGCTTCCTGTTCACTTCCCATGCAATGTTTGAAAGCTGGAGCATCGTGACGGCAACGTTTCCAACTGCGATCGGCGCATTCAGCTTTTCACCTTTGCGAATGCCCGCAATGAAGTTTGCAAAATGCGCGTCGGTCATCGAGTCCCGGCCTACAAGATCGCCGGAAGATGTCCCCTGCCCCGCCTTGACTTCACTTGTCTTATTTCCCTTCAGATCGTAGACTTCATAGCCATCTCGATCGACAATGATGCTTCCCGCTGTCCCCATAATGCACGCGCCCCGATCCCTGCCATAGAACTTCATGCCCTGGCAGCACTTACACTCCCACGAGATCAGCTTGTCAGGATACTCGTAGCTCGTAACAAGCGTGTCGTAGAACTGCCAGTCGTCCTTATAGTGATACCGGCCGCCCGACGACGAAACCGTATCCGGATAGTCCGCACCCAGAACCCATCGGCACACATCAACCTCGTGCGTGCCGTTATTCAGCGTCTCGCCGGTGCCGTAGATCCTGAACCAATGCCAGTTATACGGCTCAATGTTGCTCGTATATGGGCGTCGGGGAGCAGGCCCCTGCCACAGATCCCAGTCGAGCTGGGGCGGTACCGGCACTTCCTTCCCGACCCCGATGGACTTGCGCGTGTTGCTGTACCAGGCCTTGCCAAAGTAGGCTCGTCCGATTGCCCCGTCCTGCACCTTGTGAACGACCTCGATCGTATGCGGAGAGGACCGCTGCTGAGTACCCATCTGCACCAGCTTCCCGTACTTCTTCTGCGCTTCGACAAGAAGCGCACCCTCGGCGGGATTGTGGCTGCATGGCTTTTCCACGTAAACGTGCTTGCCCGCCTGCAGTGCCGCGATCGACATCGGCGCATGCCAGTGGTCCGGAGTCGCGATCGTGATCGCGTCGACCTCTTTCAGTTGCAGGATGCTTCTGAAGTCCTTGTCAGTAGCCGGAGCTTCACCCATCTCCCTTTCCGTCTCTGCTGCAAACTTCTTTAGAGTGTTGCTATCCACGTCGCAGACATGCGAGATGCGCGCCGCCGACTTGTTTGCTTTGAGCGCGGAAAGATGCGCGTACGCGCGCGAGTGGAGGCCAATCACAGCAAAATTCAGACGATCGTTTGAGCCTAGAATCTGGCTGTAGCTCTTGGCTGACGATGTGATCGCCAGGCCTGCTGCACCCACCGCAAGAGTGTCGAGAAATTCACGCCGTGTAACCAAGTTCTTCTCCAATCGTCGAGCCGCGCTTGCGCGACCCTGGGTTTCCGTTGATCGTGCCCCTACAAAGCCTGAAGGCTCCCTGAATCAATGAGCGCCTTCTTCATGCCACTCCAACTCACGCGACTGGACTCCTCAGGAGTGCCTCCTCCGCGCCAGTGCGTCTCGAGACTGACCGCCTCGGTGTAACCGACCTTCCGGAGCGCGCGGAACTGCGCGCTCCAGTCGATGAATCCTTTATCGACGGGAGACCATTCAATCTTGCCGGCGCTGTTCTTCACCGCATTCTTGCAGTGACAATGATGAATGCGGTCCTTCGGGATTATCTCCCACGCAGTTGGAAACGCGTCGAGTTCGCCGCGCATCACTGCGTTTCCCGGATCCCAGTTGAGTGCCAGGTGAGGTGATCGAACCGCGTTCATCGTGCGCGCTGATTCACGACCGGTCGCGGTATTGCAGGCAAACTCATTTTCGAGGACAAGCAAAATGCCTTGCTTGCCCGCAACCTCAGCGGCAGATTGAAGCTTCGCATCAATCGCCGCTCGATACGGGCCAACATCGTCGAGCCGCCAGAAATCGAAACAGCGCACCTTTCCTGTATTGAAAGCCTTGGCCAAAGCAATCGATTTCTCAAGAATCTCGTCTTGTTCCTTGAATGTGCTCTCTGCGGCGCCGTGCAAGTCACCCTTGGAGCCGTATTGCGATCGCGGCGCTCCCGGCCAATCCGTCTTGAAAAGAGGGCTGGCGATATCGGTGACCTTCAGCCCGTATTTGGAGAGGATCTTCTTCGCCTCGTCAATCTGAGCAGAAGTGAGATCCATCAGGTTCTTGTCCCACATCGAACGCAGTTCGATCCACTCCATCCCAAAGTCCTGCGACGCCACGTGGCATGCATGGTCAAAATCCTGTGAGATCTCATCGTTGATCACTGAAACCTTGAAAGACGATTTCAGAGCTGCAGCCAACGCCCGCATCGTAGACATCGAAGCCAGCGCCGTGGCCGCGGTCCCGGCAAGAAAGGTACGCCTTGTGATTGTCGGCATGTGTTCCTATCGCATATAAAGCAGCACTACGATGAATGCCTTGTTGCGTTTGATGCGGCCGGTCGCAATTTGCTGAGCCTCGACCGGCCGCACGAGGTTACTGACAGACGGCATCAGAAGCTGATTCGGATTGACCCTTGCAGAGAGCGTCCGCCGCCAATACCGTTCACGCTTCCCTGGCCGCTGCCCAGGGTGCTCGTGACCTGACCGAAGTTTGAGGCTGTAAAGATCGATCCGGAGCCAGCATTGGGAAGGCCGAACTGAGGCGTATTCGTCAACTGCACCGCGTCGATACGAACTTCACTTGCCACTTCGCGATAGATCGTGAACCTTTTAGCAAGCGAGAAGTTGTTCTGCCAGTAACCGGGACCCCGGAACTGGTTCCTGCCGGTATTGCCGAGGGCTGGGCTCGGGCAAGGAAAAGCTCCGGCGCAGCCAGCTGGCTGGGAAAAATTGGACTTATCCAGCCACTGTTTGCCGGATCCGATATGGTGGAGCACTACCGGACCGCCGCTAATGTTTGCCAGCAGCGCGGTTCCTGGTGTGTTG
>Ga0335069_10007671_pt1 | contig 15546 bp, 17 predicted proteins | sample Lox_Sample_11_FD_206714 | JGI IMG/M metagenome (GOLD analysis project Ga0335069, IMG submission 206714) | Soil microbial communities from Loxahatchee National Wildlife Refuge, Florida, United States - Lox_Sample_1.1 | ecosystem: Environmental > Terrestrial > Soil > Wetlands | place: USA... | reverse complement strand
TCGCCCGCGAAGGCGAGCCTCGGCGAGCGCTCGAAGCGCTGGAGGAAGCGCGCGAGGCGGCGCACGTCGTCGGAATCGAAGCGCGGCCAGGCGTCCGGGTGACGCTGCACGGCGTAGTCGCAGGGAGGCGGCGCGCCGAAGCGGCCGTAGGCCAGGTTCTCGACCGCCAGATCCGCAATCGAGGCGTCCGGGGCGCGGTGCATGCGGAGACTCGCGTCGGGAGAGAGCAGCGCGCGCACCAGACCCGCTCCGTGGGGAGCCGCGCCGGGTCGCAAGTGCTCGAGCACGAGCGCGGACAGCTCGAGGCCCTCTTCGGGTGCGACGAAGACGCTGCGGAGCGCCGCGGACGGGACGCGCGCGAAGGCGAGGAAGACGACGAGCGCGGGCGCGTAGCGCACCGATTCGAAGAATCCGCGCTCCTCGGGCGTGAGCTTCGGACACAGTGCGGTGACGCGGCTGCCGGGGACTGCCACCACGACCGCGTCGGCGTCGAGCGTGCGCGCTACGCCTTGCTCGACGAAGGCGACCCGCGCGCCGCCCGTGAAGGTCTCCACGCGGCGCACCTGGCACCCGGTCCGCACGAGCACGCGCGCAGCGAGCGCGGACGCCAGCGCACCGCTTCCGCCTTCGAAGCCCGCGAGCTCGGCGCCCGACCATCCCTGGCGCAGCGCCGACAGTGCGCGCAGCAGCTCGGGCTGCGCGCCCGAGGGAGCGGGCAGCCACGAGAGCGCCGCCGCCTCGGCCTCGCTAGCGATCTCGGCCGCGAGCCGGGCGCGCTCCAGCGAGTGCAGCCGCGAAGGATCCACGCGGCGCTCGAGCGGACGCCGGCGCGCGCGCGCGAGCCGCAGCGCTCCCGCGGCGCCCGCGATCGCGCTCACCCTCTCGCGCCCGAGCGGATGCAGCGCGCCCCCTTGCATCCACGCATCGCGCCCGCGCGCGAAGGGCCGGATCGCATCGGCGAGCCCGAGCGCGTCGGCCGCGATCCGCAGCGCGGAGTCGCTCTGCGCGAAGCACGGCGTGCCGAGGTCGAGCAGGAAGTCGCCGCGCCGCACGCTGCGCATGCGGCCGCCGGGCGCGCCGGCGCGCTCGAGCACCATGGCCTCGTGTCCCGCGCGCGCGAGACGCCACGCGCACGCGAGACCCGCGATGCCGCCTCCGACGACCGCGATGCCAGCCAAGCCCCTCCCCCCGGCGCGCATCCTACCTCTGATGGGCAGCTTGCCGGAAGGCGAAACTGTGACGAAAATCGTCCGGTGTCCTCTCGCAGCGACTACGTCGAGCTGCGCTGTCGCAGCGCCTTCTCCTTCCTCGAAGCCTGCTCGAATCCCGAAGACCTGATCGAGTGCGCCGCGCGCCTCGGCTACCCGGCGCTCGCGCTCGCTGACCGCGCGGGGCTCTACGGCGCGCCGCGCTTCCACCAGGCGGCGGTCGCCGCGGGCGTGCGCGCGATCGTCGGCGCGGAGCTCGATGTCGCGCGCGACGACGCGGGCGACGCGCCCGATGCGCTGCCCGGCAGCGCGCCCGACGCGCTGCTCCTGCTCGTCGAGTCGGCGCGCGGCTACCGCAACCTGTGTCGACTCGTGACCGAGGGCCACGCGCACGCGGGAAAGCAGGACTGCCGCGTGCGCTGGGACGAGCTCGAGTCGCACGCCGCCGGTCTCGTCGCGCTCGTGCGCGGCGACGCGCGATTGCGCCCCGCCCTTCTCTCGCGCGCGCGAGGCGTCTTTCGCGAGCGCCTGTGGGTCGACGTCTCGCGCCACGCGACGCGCGCCGGCGAGGTCGCGCTGCGGCGCGCCGCTGCGCTCGCGGAGTCTGCGCGCGTGCCGGTCGTCGCGACCCACGACGTGCGCCACGCGCGTCCTGAGGGGCGGGCGCTCTTCGACGCGCTCACGTGTCTCCGTCACAAGACCTCGCTCGACCGCGCCGGGCGGCTCCTCGCCGAAAACGCCGAGCGCCACCTGCGCGCGCCCGAGGAGATGGAGCGGCGCTTCTCCGACCACCCCGAGTGGATCCGCGCCTCGCGCGCGATCGCGGAGCGCTGCGCCTTCACGCTCGAGCACCTCGGCTACCGCTTCCCCGAGTTCCCGATCCCGCACGGCGAGAGCCAGGCCTCGTTCCTGCGCCTGCTCGTGGAGCACGGCGCGCGACACCGCTACGGCAGCCCCGTGCAGGGCGCTGCACGGCGACAGCTCGAGCGAGAGCTCGCGGTGATCGAGAAGCTCGATCTGTGCGGCTACTTCCTGATCGTGCACGACATCGCGCGCTTCGCGCGCGAGGAGGGGATCCTCTCACAGGGGCGCGGCTCGGCCGCCAACAGCGCGGTCTGCTACGCGCTCGGCATCACCGCGGTCGACCCGGTGTCGATGGGCCTCCTCTTCGAGCGCTTCCTCTCCGAGGAGCGCGGCGAGTGGCCCGACATCGACATCGACCTCCCGTCGGGCGACCAGCGCGAGAGGCTGATCCAGTACGTCTTCCGGAAGTACGGCGCGAGCGGCGCGGCCATGACCGCCGTCGTGATCAGCTACCGCACGCGGCTCGCCGTGCGCGAGATGGGCAAGGTGCTCGGCCTCGGCGAGGAGCTCGTCGGACGGCTCGCCGGGCTGCTCTCGAGCCTCGAGCACCGCGACGACCTCGAGACGCCCGCCTCGACCTTGCGCCAGGCGGGCGTCGATCCGACGTCGCCGCGTGTCGCGCAGCTACTCGGACTCGTCGACGCCGTGCGCGGCCTGCCGCGCCACCTCGGACAGCACACCGGCGGCATCGTGATCGCGGCCGGGCGGCTCGACGAGGTCGTGCCGATCGAGCCGGCGCGCATGGCCGACCGGCGCGTCATCCAGTGGGACAAGGAGGACTGCGCCGATCTCGGGCTGATCAAGATCGATCTCCTCGGCCTCGGCATGCTGGCCGCGCTCGAGGACTCGCTCGAGCAGATCCGCGTGCACGAGGGCTGCGCGCTCGACCTCGCGCGCCTCCCGCCGGACGACCCCGAGACCTATGCGATGATCCGCGCCGCCGACACGATCGGGACCTTCCAGATCGAGAGCCGCGCGCAGATGGCGACCTTGCCGCGCATGCGGCCGGAGCGCTTCTACGACCTCGTGGTCGAGGTCGCGATCATCCGTCCCGGGCCGATCGTCGGGAAGATGGTGAACCCCTACCTCGCGCGGCGCGCCGGCCGCGAGGCTGTTCGCTACCCGGATCCGTGTCTCGAGCCGATCCTCGCGCGCACGCTCGGCGTCCCGCTCTTCCAGGAGCAGCTGCTGCGCATCGCGATGACGGCGGCCGGCTTCACGGGCGGCGAGGCCGAGGAGCTGCGGCGCGCGATGGGCTTCAAGCGCTCGGTCGAGCGCATGCACGCGATCGAGCGGCGCCTCGTCGATGGCATGCGCGAGCGCGGCATCCCCGAGGCCGCGCAGGAGGAGATCCTGCGCGGCATCACCTCGTTCGCGCTCTACGGTTTCCCGGAATCGCACGCGGCGTCGTTCGCCTTGATCGCCTACGCCTCGGCCTTCCTCAAGCGACACCATCCGGCGGCATTCCTGGCGGGTCTCCTCAACGCGCAGCCGATGGGCTTCTACAGCCCGGCCACCCTGGTGAAGGACGCGCAGCGCCACGGCGTGCGCGTGCTGCCGATCGACGTCGCGCGCTCGGAGTGGGATTGCCGACTGGAAGGCGGCAATCCCACTCCGTCTGTCCGTCTCGGGCTGCGCTGTGTCGCCGGCCTCCAAGAAGAGACCGGCCGCGCGCTCGTCGAGGCGCGGCGCCGCGCGCCCTTCGGCCACGTCGCGGATCTGTGTGCGCGCGTGCCGCTGCGCCGCGATGAGATCGACACGCTCGCCGAGCTCGGTGCGCTCGCCTCGATCGACTCCGCGGCGAAGACTCGCCGCGCCGCGCTCTGGCAGGTCGCGGCGCTCGAGCGCGACCCGCGCTCGCTCTTCGCCGGCGTGCCGCCGCCATCCGCCGAGTCTCCCCTGCCGGAGATGAGCCCGATCGAGGAGACGCTCGCCGACTACCGCCGCAGCGGACTCACCACCGGTTCCCACGTGATGAGCTTCCTGCGCCCGCAGCTCGCGGCGCGCGGCGTGCTGCGCGCGTCCGACCTGAGCGACGTGCCCGACGGCCGCTTCGTGCGCACCGCAGGCCACTGCATCGTGCGCCAGCGGCCTGGGTCGGCGAAGGGCTTCTGCTTCCTCACCCTGGAGGACGAGACCGGCACCTCGAACGCCGTGCTGACGCCTCGGATCTTCCGCCGCTTCCGCGTCGCGCTGCACGGCGCGGCGATCGTCGAGGTGGCGGGCCCGCTCCAGCACGTCGACGGCGTGATCCACGTGCGCGTGCACGAGCTGCGCGCGCTCGCGGCCGGCGCCTCGCTGCCGCGCTCCCACGACTACCGCTAGCTGGAGTACGATCCGCGCCGGCCCGGCTCCGGAGTGCGGACCCTATGGCGCTGCTCGACATGCAAGGACGCGCGGCGCTCGTGGTCGGAGGCGGCCAGGGAATCGGGCGCGCGGCCTGCCTCGGGCTCGCGCGAGCCGGCGCGCGGGTCGCCGTGCTCGACGCCGAGAGTGTGCGCGCGAAGAGCGTGGCGGCGGAGGTCGAGGCCGTCGGACCGCGCGCCGTCGCGCTGTGCGCCGACGTCATCGACCCGGACGCGGCGCGGCGAGCCGTCGGCGAGGCGGCCCGCGCGTTCGGCGCGCTCGACGCGGTGATCGACATCGTCGGCGGCGCCTCCTGGGGCTCGCTGCTCGAGCTCGACGACGCGACCTGGGAGCGCGACTTCGCGCTGAATCTGAAGCAACACTGGTTCGTGGCGCGGAGCGCTGCGCGCGAGTGGATCGACGCGAAGCGCGCGGGCGCGTATTGTGGGGTCAGCTCGGTCTCGGGCGTCTTCTCCGCTGCGAACCACGGCGCCTACGGAGCCGCCAAGGCGGGTCTGCTCGCGCTGGTCCGCACGGCAGCCGAGGAGTGGTGGCCGCACGGCATCCGCACGAACGCCGTCGTGCCGGGCGCCGTGCGCACGCCCCGCATCGAGGCGGCGTGGGCGGACGGCAGCATCCGGCGCCCCTCGGCCGAGACGCAGGCGCGCATGGCCTCTCCCGACGACGTCGCGCACGCCGCCATCTTCCTGGTGTCGGACCTCGCGCGTCTCGTCACCGGGCAGACGCTCGTCGTCGACGGCGGCACCAGCACGCGCTTCCCGTTCCGCTTCGAGTGATCACCACACCCAAACTCCGGAGTCCCGATGAAGCTCGACATCCTCTACGAAGTGGACGCCCCGAAGCCGTGGGGTGCCCCGCATCCTCATGGGCAGCGCGAGCGCGAGCGACGCGCCTACTACGAGGCGATCGAGCAGATCCAGCTCGCCGACTCGCTCGGCTTCCACACGATCTGGGCCGTCGAGCACCACTTCCGAGAGGGCCGCTCGCACTGCCCCGCGCCCGAGGTGCTGCTCGGCGCGCTCTCACAGGTGACGGAGCGCATCCGCCTCGGCTTCGGCGTGACCTTGACACCATTCGGATTCACCCACCCGGCGCGCATCGCCGAGAAGGTCGCGACGGTGGATCTGCTCTCGCGCGGGCGCGTCGAGTGGGGCACCGGCCGCTCGACGCCGATGGAGCAGACCGCCTTCCACGTCGACCGCGAACGCTCGCGCGACCAGTGGAAGGAGGCGATCGAGATCGTCTGCGGCATGTGGCGCGAAGAGCGCTTCTCGTGGAACTCGCCGACCTTCCAGTTCCCCGAGCGCGTGGTGACGCCGAAGCCGTACCAGGATCCGCACCCGCCCTGCTGGATGGCGGCGACCTCCGACGGCTCGGCCGAGGTCGCGGGAGAGAACGCGCTGGGTCTCCTCTCGTTCTCGATCATGCAGCCGCTCGAGCGCATGGCGCAGCAGATCGAGGCCTACCGCAAGGCGCAGCTCCGCGCGAAGCCGCTCACCGACGTCGCGACCAACAAGGTCGCCGCCTACACGCTGGTGCACTGCGCCGACTCGATGGCGCAGGCGGAGGCCAACGGCATCTGGAAGTCGGTCGCGTGGTGGTATCAGCACCTCGCGCAGTTCACGATCGACTGGGAGCTCGTGCATCTCACGCAGGCCGAGCAGGACCAGATCTTCCCGCTGATGAAGCCGCTGCTCGAGGGCAACATCCCGATCCAGCACTTCCACGACGCCGACATGATCGTGGTCGGCGACGCGCAGCGCTGCTTCGAGAAGATGCGCCACTACGCCGACCTCGGCGTCGACCAGCTCATCTGCTACGTGCAGTTCGGCTACCACTCGCACGAGTCGGTGATGCGCGGCCTCGAGATCCTCGGCAGGGAAGTGCTGCCGGAGATCGAGAAGTACAAAGCAAGCGACCGCGCGGCGGTCGCGCGCAGCGAGGCGTAGCCGAGCGAAGTTCAGAAGTTCGGACCCGGTGCGCGACAGGCAATGAGCAGACTGCGATCGTGACCACTCGGCCCTCTGAAGTCGAGCCCTTCGTTCGCGGCTGCGCGTGGCCGGCCGGCGGCGGCATGTCGTACCCGCGCTGCGACCCGGGTCCGCAGGGGCTGCGGCTGCCCGCCGACACGCGCGCGGCGGCGAGCCTGCCGGTCGGCGTGCGACTCGAGTTCACGGGCGAGTGCGACGAGATCGAGATCGAGTACCGCACCGAGACGCGCGAGCTCGGCTATCGCGGCGAGGGCGCGGGCACGCGCTTCGTCCTCTTCCGCGGCGGCAAGCGCATCGCCGACGCCGAGGCCGTGCTCGGCGAGGGGGTCGCGCGCCTCCCGGCCGGCTCGGGACCGGAGCGCGCGATCGTGTACCTGCCGGAGGGCATGCGCCCGACGGTGCACGCGCTGCGCGCGCACGGCGGCGCGATCGAGTCGGCTCCGCGCGGTCCGCGCTGGCTCTGCTACGGCGACTCGATCGCCGAAGGCTGGTGCGCGTCCGAGCCGGCCGGCGCATGGCCGCACCGCGTGGCGCGCGAGCACAGGCTCGACGTCGTGAACCTCGGCTACGCGGGCGCCGCGCGCGGCGAGATCGCGTCGGCCGAGGAGCTCGCCGCTTTGCCCGCGGAGCTGATCTCGATCTCCCACGGCACGAACTGCTGGACGCGCACGCCGCAGAGCGCGGCGGGCTTCGCGGCGAGCCTGCGCGACTTCCTCGCCATCGTGCGCGACGGACACCCGCGCACGCCGATCGTGTGCGTGAGCCCGATCCTTCGCCCCGACGCCGAGGCGAAGCCGAACCGGCTCGGTGCCGCGCTCGCCGATCTGCGCGCGGCGTTCGAGGAGGTCGCGCGCGCGCGCCGGTCCGCGGGCGACACGTGTCTTTGGTGGGTGTCCGGCCTGCCGCTGGTGCGCGCGCAGCCGCTCCCCGACGGCATCCACCCGGACGACGCGGGCCATGCGGAGATCGCGCGCGCGCTCGGCGCAGGGCTCGCGGCCGCCGCGCGCGGAGGAGACTTCCATGCATGACCTGCTCCGGACCTTCGGGCTCGGCGGCCGCACCGCCGTCGTGACGGGCGCGGCGAGCGGCATCGGTCGCGCGGCGGCCGAGGTGCTCGCGGCGGCCGGCGCGCGCGTCGTGCTCGGCGACCTCGACCTCGCGGGCGCGGAGACCGCGGCCGAGGAAATCTGCAGGGCCGGCGGCGAGGCACTCGCGCAACGCGTCGACGTGTCGCAGCGGAAGGACGTGGATGCGCTCGTCGCGCGCGCGCAGGATGCGTGGGGGCGCCTCGACGTCTGCTGCAACGTCGCCGGCATCCCGTCCGACGGCCCGCTCGAGTCGCTCACCGAGGCGGAGTTCGACCGCGTCGTCGCGGTGAACGTGAAGGGCACGCTCTTCGGCTGTCAGGCCGCGGTGCGCGCAATGGCGAAGCAGAGGAGCGGCAGCATCATCAACGTGTCGTCGGCCGCGATCGACCTCGCGGTGCCGGGCTACGGCCTCTACGCGATCACCAAGTCCGCGGTCGCCCAGATCACGCAGACGCTCGCGACGGAGGTCGGCGCGCAGGGGATCCGGGTCAACGCGCTCGCGCCCGGCGCGACGCTCACGAAGTTCACCGAGCGCCACCTGCGCCGCCCCGATGGCTCGATCGACCCGGCGCGACTCGAGGCCTTCGTCGGTGCGATGAAGGCGCGCTCGCCGCTCGGCGTGGTCGGCGAGCCGCTCGACCAGGCCTGGCTGATCCTCTACCTCGCCTCGGACGCCTCGCGCTTCTGCACCGGCCAGATCTGGCGCGCCAACGGCGGCCAGGCGTTGCCGCGCTGACGCTTAGAATTCGCTTCCAGTCCGATCGGTGTCGTGGCACACTGCGCGCGCCCGGGGAAGGGGCCACACGAGGTGTGCCCTATGTGGTCCTTCCGGGCGGTGGTCGCGGCTGCTGGTCTGTGCGTGGAACTGCTCGCCGGCCAGGCGGCCCATGCGAGCCTGATCGGTCAATCCGTGACCGTGACACTCACGGATGGCGGCAGCCTGTTCCACGACGACATCGTGACCGTCGGCACGGGGGTCGAGCTCGCGCCGGGCGACGGCTCGGACATCGGAACGGTGCTCCTCCCGAGCGAGCGCATCGACATCGGCGCCACCTCGATCCTGCTGACGCTCGAGGAGGGCGTGCCCGGCGGCGGCACGGGGTATCCGTCCGGCACGGCGTACGCCTTCACGAACCTCGCATTCTTCGGCCAGGCCACCGCGATCACGGGCGTGAGCCTGACGGCGAGCAACATCACGGGCATCTCCCTCGGAGATCTCAGCTTCACCGCCACCAGTCTGCGCGCGCCGATCGACGTGCTCCGGATCGGCGACATCCCGGGCGTCGACACCGGAACGCTCGAGATCGACCTGACGTTCGCGGCCGTGCCCGAGCCGCAGACGGCGGTGCTCGCGTCGCTCGGGCTGGTTGCGCTCGCATGGCGGGTGCGGCGCGTGCGGAGGAGCGCCGCGTGACCGCCGACTCCGCGCGCCTCGCGGCGCTGACGCACGACGACTTCGCGCGCTGTCTCGGCGAGCGCTTCCGCCTGACGCAGCATGGCGACACGGCGGGATCGCTGGAGCTCGAGCTGCTGCGGGTCGACGCCTCCGCGCTGCGCGATCGCGTCCCGCGCGCGCGCTCGCCCTTCTCGACGGTCTTTCTCGGCCCGGCCGAGCCGGTGCTGGCGCAGCGCATCTACCCGCTCGAGAGCGCGACGCTCGGACGCCTCGATCTCTTCCTCGTGCCGATCGGGCGCGACGAGCGCGGCATCCGCTACGAGGCCGTCTTCGCCTGAGCCTCGGCGCGCCAGACCATGAAGAGGTAGATGGAGTCCTCGTCGGCCTCGACGCGGAAGCCGAGCCGCTCGTAGAGGCGGCGAGCGGGGTTCGCGCGCTCGACGTGGATTGCCACGCGCTTCGAACGCGCCGCCGCCTCGGCCAGCAGCTCGCGCAGCAGCGCGCTACCGGCGCCGGAGCCGCGGTGCTCCGGCAGCAGCGCGATGTCGAGGACGCGAATCTCGTCCTCGGCCCGCACGACGATCAGGCGCCCGATCGGCGCTCCGCCCCGCTCCACGACGTCGAAGCGGGCGTCGGGAAAGCGCGCGCGGTAGTGGCGATCCTGTGCGTCGAACTGCATCGCGAGGAAGGCCTGCTTCTCCGCCTCGCTCCACGAGAGCTGAGCGAGTTCGTCCTGGCGCGTGCTCGCGTAGACACAACGCAGGAAGGCGTCGTCCGCTGCGGTCGCGGCGCGGAGGGTCAGTTGCGCGACGGGAAGATCCCCTGGAGCGCGATCACGAAATTGAGCGCGAGGTAGGGCTGCCGGTTCTCGTGCGGTTGGCCGCCGCCCGTCGGCTGGAGCGCGTCGGTCGCGAGCGGCAGGAGGTCCTGCGCGGGGCCGTAGGCGGGCGCGGACGGCGTGGCCAGCAGGCTGGCCGCCGTCGGCGACGTGAGCGTCGCGGCGGATGCGCTCGCCTGCGGCGTATGGCCGTGCGCGGGGATCTCACTCTCCAGCAGGGTGACGGTCGAGACTCCCCCCGACTCGCCGACGACGCGCTGCGTGAGCCCGGCTCCAGCGCCCCAGTGCATCGGGAAGCGGTCCTGGAGATTCGGCAGGGCGAAGTTCGTCCGGCCGTCGCCGCCGTAGTTCGTGCCGAGCAGGGAGAAGAGCGCCGTGTTCTGGCTGATCGGGAGGAGCTGGCCGTTGCAGAACGCGAAGCCGCGCGGCGGGAAGTTGCCCGCGAAGATCCGGATCTCGCCCACGAACGGGTAGGACACGGCGACTCCTCAGTTCCGCGACGGGAAGATGCCGAAGAGGCAGATGATGAAGCTGACACACAGGAACGGCGCGATGTTGTCGTGAGGCTGCGTGCCGCCGGTGCTCGTGATCGCCTGGGCGCTCATCGACGCGAGAGGTCCCGTCGGCTCGACGTAGAGCGGCGCGCTCGCCGCGGCGACGACGCTGCCGCCGGGCTCCGACGTCGGAGACGCGGGGCCGGTCGACGCCTCGAACGCATGGCTGTGTGTGGGCAGCTGCTGCGTCACGAGCGTCACGAGCTCGACGCCGCCAGTCTGGCCGAGCACGTACGGCGATAGGCCCGGTCCCTGTCCCGAGTGGATGGGGACGCGGCCTTGGAGATTCGGCAACGCGAACGTGCTCTGACCGTCGCCGCCGTAGGTCGTGCCGATCAGCGAGAAGAGCGCTTCGTTCTGCGCGATCGCGATCAGCTGGCCGTTGCAGAACGCGAAGTTTCGGGGCGCGAAGTTCCCCCCGAACATCCGGATCTCGCCGATGAACGGCTGCGACACGCGGTCCTCTCTTCAGTTCCGCGACGGGAAGACGCCCACCAACGCGATCACGAACGTGAGCACGAGGTAGGGCTGCAGGTTGATGTGCGGCTGGCCGCCGCCGGTGTTCGCGATGGACGCCGGCGACAGCGCGATCAGGGACGCGGGCGCCGCATAGACGTCGGCCCCGAATCGAGGCTTCTTCGCCAGCACGTTGGCGGCCGGGCTCGTCGACCCCGCGGCCTCGGCCGACGCGCTGATGCCGTGGTCGTGCGCGGGGATCTGCGCGGTGGTCAAGGTGACGCTCTCGACGCCCGCACGCTGACCGAGCGGTGTCGCGCTCGAGAAGTGCTGCGGGACGCGGCCGCGCAGATCGGGCAGGGCGAAGGTCGTCTGGCCGTTCCCGCCGTAGGTGGTGCCGAGAATCGAGAAGAGCGCCTGGTTCTGCGCGATCGCGAGAATCTGCCCGTCGCAAGTGGCGTAGCCCTTCGGAGCGAAGTTGCCCCCGAAGATCCGGATCTCCCCGATGAAGGGCTCGGCCATCGATTCTCTCCCGCTGCCTGCCGCGAGGCGCGTAGAATACGCTGGCGACGCCGGCCGAGTCTACGAGGACTCGACACCGGAGGACGAAAGGCGGGCCATGGACCGACGAGAGTTCCTGAAGGGCAGCACCGCGGCGGTCGTCGCGATCGGCCTCTCGCCCTGGCTGATCGCGGGCACGTCGTCGATGGGCGGCGGAACGCTGAGCCAGGCGGACTACGAGGCGCTCCAGAACAGCTGGTTCCACGTCGGCAGCGCCGACGAGGGCTGGCAATCGCTCGAGCTCGTGAGCGTGCGCGACGACGGCTCGAATGCGCGCGCCGAGCAATGGAGCGTCTTCTTCCGCGGCGACCCCGGCACCGAGCTGTCCGAGGGTGTGCACACGCTCGTGCCGCCGGACGGCAGCGAGCTCGAGCTCTTCCTCCAGCCGACGGGAGAAGACGGCACGGGCACCTTCTTCGCGGCGCGCTTCAACCGCCTGCGGATCGTCCCGGCGAGCTGCGCGCCGGCCTGACCGGGAGCTGCGACCGGCGGAGCGCCTCGAGCGCCTCGTAGGCGGGACGCGCGATGCGGTCGCAGAGCTCGCGCTCGCGCGGAGTCGCGTCGGCGCGCTTCGCCTGCGAGTCCGGCTCGAAGGCGCGCGCGGGGAGCTTGGCGTCGCGCCCGGCCACGCGGCGCAGCGCGGTCCGCTCCGCCTCCGTGAACTGCACACCGAAGTGAGTCGCGATCCGATCCTCCACCGCGAGCGACAGCTCGTCGTAGTGGACGAGCAGGCCGCCGCCGAGCGGCAGCGCACGGGCGGCCGCCTCGCAGCCGCGCGCAAGGACGTGCGCGGCATAGGCCGTGTCCTCCATCGCCGCGGCATCGGCGAGCTCGAGGCCGGCGGCGGCCGGCGTCAGCACGCCCGGGATCATCTGCGCGCCGCGCTGTCGGCGGTGCGAGACGAGCACCTCGAGCGGGTCGCGCAGCAGGAAGATCCACGGCACCTCCGGAAACGCGCGGCGCAGCAGCGGCAGCGCATGGATGTGCCAGGAGTCGAGCTTCACGAAGAGTCGCCGCTCGCCGTCCGCACGCGGACGGCCGAGCGCGCCGACGAGTCCCCGCAGCACGCCGATCCAATTTCCGTCGGCGTCGCCCTGCAGCCCACGCAACAGCGCGTCGAGCACGGCGGGCTCCGACAGCACGACGCACGACGGCAGCGACGCGAGCATCTGCGAGACGAGCGTCGAGCCGCAGCGCGAGACATGGAAGACGAAGCCCGCCGGCTCGGGACCGAAGGCCGGTGGCGCGAACTCGCGCAGCAGGGCGAGCGGAGTCCGATGCTGGAAGACCAGCGCGAACGGATCCTCGAGTGCCGCCTGGATCGTCTGCTCGAAGAACGGCTCGACGAAGCGGCGGTCGCCCAGCCGACACCAGTGCACGCGCGGCGGGTCGGCGCTCCCGTCGATGCGGTACGGCACGAACCCGTCCATCGCCGCCGCGCGCGCGGTCAGAGCCATCGAAGCGTCCGGCTGCGGCGACCATCGCGCAGCGCCTCCAGCACCTCGGGCGCGCCGAAGCCGAAGCCCTCGGCCCGACCGCGCCGCACCACGCGCGGGACGAAGCGCCCGCGATCGGCCGCCTCCGCGAGCAGCGCCTGCTGAAGCGCGGGCTCGGCGAGCACGCGCGCGCGGAAGGCCTCGAAGGCCGCGCGCGCCTCGTGCGCCGCTCCGGTCAGCGCGTCGGGCAGCTGCGCGGCCAGCCACTCGTCGACGGCGCAATCCACGACGAGGTGCACGCGATCGCGCGCGCCGCGGTTCTCGACGCGGTGACGCTGGTTGACGTCGAGGTACCAGCATTCGCCGGGGCGCATCTCGATGCGCTCGCCCGCGAGCACGAACTCGACGTCGCGATCGGTCGTCACCGGGATGTGGAGCCGCAGCTCGCCGTCCGCGAAGGCGAGGTCGTAGTCGCGGTGCTCGCGGATCTTCGACCCGGGCGCGAGGCGAAGGAAGCGCGCCGACCCGATCGGGCAGCGAAGCGCCGAGAGCGCCGTCTGCGCCGCGGGACAGCGCGCGAGCCAGGGCGTCGCGGCGTAGGCGAGCGGCGCGTCGGGATCGGGATAGATCTTCGTCGGGTCGCCGCCCGGCGCGCGCAGCGCGACCCCGCCCCAGCCGCCATCGTGATGGTGGATGTTGAAGTGCGGGATCCAGTCGCCCGGGCCGATCTTCGCGACGTCCGCGGCGAGCGCGTCCGCGTCGAACCGCAGCGACAGTCGATGGTGGAAGGGAGTCGCCCGCATGGCGCGCTCATCCTACTGCGCGGCGCGGCTGCGCTCCGATAGGCTGTGCGGGTGACCTCCACGCCGAAGCCCTTCGAGCCACAGGGCGATCCGAGCCGCCACCTCCCGATCGGCGAGCTCGAGGGCGCGCTGCGACGCATGCCGCCGGGAGGGCGCGACGAGGGCCGCGTCGCGCTGATCGTGCGGCGACGCGCCGACGGCGCGCGAGAGACACCGGAGCGCGTTCGCCTGTGCGCCGACGAAGGCGTGCCCGGGGACGACTGGACCCGTCGACCGCCGCGCAACCCGGAGGCGCAGCTCGCGGTGATGCAGCGCGCCGTCGCGGAGCTGATCGCCAACGGCCAGCCGCTGACGCTCTTCGGCGACAACCTGATCGTGGACCTCGATCTGTCGGCCGCGAACCTGCCGACCGGCTCGCGGCTGCGCGTGGGCGCGGCCGTCGTCGAGGTCACGCCGAAGCCTCACAACGGCTGCCACAAGTTCCGCGCGCGATTCGGCGACGCGGCGCTCCGCTTCGTGCAGGCCCCGGCGACGCGCGACCGGAATCTGCGCGGCATCTACTGGAAGGTGGTCGAGCCCGGCGACGCGCAGGTCGGCGACCGGATCGACGTGATCGCGCGCGCCTAGCTCGACGCCGCCGCCAGGTCCTCGCGCACGCTGCGCGCGCAGCGCACGTCGGCGATGCGCGCCAGCACGAATCCCGAGAGCGTGAAGCAGACCGCGAAGGCCGGGCCGAGAAGCCAACCGAGCTGCGTGTCGGACAGCCCGAGCTCCTTCTTCACGTCGAGCGCCACGATCGCCAGCACCTGGCGGTCGACGAAGTTCAGCACGTAGGCGAGCGTGAGCACGAGCAGCACGCGGCGGGAGTGAGCGGGCCCCTGCACGGTCGTGCTGCGTGGCGCGAACGCGGCCTAGCGAGTACCGGTGGCGCCGTTCCCGCCGGCCGGCGTGCGAGGCACCGCGCTGGCGCGCAGCTCCTTCGGCATGCGCGGGCGGAAGTAGCGACGCGGCCTCGCGTAGAGCGCGGGCTCCGGCACGACCGGCGCGCCGACCGCGGGCGTCGGCGGTCCGCCCTCGGCGCAGCTGGCGGTGCAGTACCAGTGGTCGTTCCACTTGACCGAGAGCAGGCCGAGCGAGCGCTGACAGCGGAAGCAGGAGCCACCGCCGCTGGCGGGTACGTGATCCATCTCGAAAATCTCCTGGCGGGTCGGAGGCATGACGCTCGGGGGGGCGGGAATCTGCCACTCCGAACGTCGAGCTTCCAGACGCGACGACTCGGTTCGGCGGAGCGGGGGCCTTGGTGTAGTTTCCCCTCCCACCATGCAGCACCGCACCGACGACCTGCGCATCGAGGGCCTGCGCCCGCTGATCCCGCCCGCGATCCTGATGGAGGAGCTGCCCCTCGACGAACGCGCGTCGACCCTGGTCTGGCAGAGCCGCGCGGAGATCGCGCGCATCGTCTCCGGCGCCGACGACCGGATGCTGGTCGTGGTGGGGCCCTGCTCGGTGCACGACACGCAAGCCGCACTCGACTACGCGGCGCGTCTCGCGCGAGTGTCGGAGCGCTTCCACGACGAGCTCTGCATCGTGATGCGCGTCTACTTCGAGAAGCCGCGCACGACGGTCGGGTGGAAGGGCCTGATCAACGACCCGCACCTCGACGGCAGCTTCGCGATCAACGAAGGGCTGCGGAAGGCGCGCCGCTTCCTGCTCGACGTGCTCGCGCTCGGCCTGCCGGCGGGCACCGAGTTCCTCGATCCGATCTCGCCGCAGTTCATCGCGGACCTCGTCTCGTGGGGTGCGATCGGCGCGCGCACGTCGGAGAGCCAGGTGCACCGCGAGCTCGCGTCGGGCCTCTCGATGCCGGTCGGCTTCAAGAACCGCACCGACGGCAACGTGCAGACCGCGATCGACGGCATGCGCTCGGCGGCGCACCCGCACCATTTCCTGTCGGTCACCAAGCAGGGCGTGGCGGCGATCGTCG
>Ga0335069_10007669_pt1 | contig 15547 bp, 18 predicted proteins | sample Lox_Sample_11_FD_206714 | JGI IMG/M metagenome (GOLD analysis project Ga0335069, IMG submission 206714) | Soil microbial communities from Loxahatchee National Wildlife Refuge, Florida, United States - Lox_Sample_1.1 | ecosystem: Environmental > Terrestrial > Soil > Wetlands | place: USA... | reverse complement strand
AGGAAGCTCTTCACTGGCTCCCTGACGGAGATGTTGCCGGTCACGACGTGCCGCGGACGGGTGAAGCACCGAGTGGGGCCGATGCAAATCTCCAGTTGGAGCCAAGCGCGCAGGAAACGCGCGGGGCGAGAGTGCTCGTCGTCGACGATAACGCCGATATGCGGAATTACATGCGGCATCTTCTCACCCGGGCGTCCTACGAAGTGAGGCTTGCCTCAAACGGAGAAGAGGCGATCGCGGCCGCGCGGGAGATGCGGCCTGACTTGGTTTTATCGGACGTGATGATGCCGGGCATGGATGGATTCGGTCTGCTGAAGGCGCTCCGTTCCGATCCCGCGATACAAGGCGTTCCGGTTATTTTACTCTCGGCACGCGCCGACGAGGAGGCGAGGCGGGAAGGGCTGGAAGGCGCCGCCGACGATTACCTCACCAAACCGTTCGCCGCGCGCGAGCTGCTGTCGCGCGTCGGCGCCCATGTCAAGCTAGCTCGAGTACGCCGGCAAGCGGAAGAGCAGGCGCGAGTGATTCTGGAAAGCATCACCGACGGGTTTTTCGCTCTGGATCGAGATTGGCGGTTCACTTACGTGAATGCAGAAGGGGAGCGGTTAATTGGTTTCCGCCGGGACCAGATGATGGGCAGAAGCGTTTGGGAAGCTTACCCGGAAGCCGTCGGAACAGCTTTCTATCGCGAATACCGCCGCGCCATGAACGAACGCGTGCCCGTCGATTTCGAAAGCTTTTATCCGCCGCTGAATACGTGGTTCCGCGTGCGGGCGTACCCGTCCGACACGGGAGGGCTGTCCGTATTCTACGAAGACGTTACGGAACGGAAGCGCGCCGAAGAGGAGTTGCGTCGCGCCAATCAGGATCTTGAACAGTTCGCGTACTCGGCATCGCACGATCTTCAGGAGCCGCTCAGAAACGTTGCCGTTTTTTCTCAACTCCTGGAAAGAAAGTATCAGACCGGGCTGGACGCGCAAGGCGAACAGTTTCTGTCGAACATTATAGGCGGCGCGAAGAGGATGAGTTCTTTGCTTTCCGACCTTCTCGCCTACTCCCGAGTCGGTTCCCCGCAGGACGAACCGGTTGGCCGCACCGATAGCGAAAAGATCCTGAGCCAGGTTCTGGCGGACCTTGCGAATCAGGTAGCGGAGAGCGGATCGGCGATCTCGCGGGAAGCGCTTCCGTTCGTGTTTGTCAGGCCAAGTCATCTTCGCCAGCTGTTCCAAAACCTGATAGGCAACGCGATCAAGTATCGAAAGGAATCGGAGCCGCTCCGCGTTCAGGTGCGGGCGGAACGGGACGAGTCCATGTGGCGTTTTTCCGTCGCGGATAACGGAATCGGCATCCCTCCTGAATTTCGAGATCAGATATTCGGCCTGTTCAAGCGCTTGCACGGAAACACAGGAAAGTACGCGGGAACCGGAATTGGCCTGGCCATTTGCCAACGGATTGCCGCGCAGTACGGCGGGCGGATTTGGGTTGACTCGGAGGAAGGGCGTGGCAGTGTGTTCCAGTTCACTTTGCCAGGGCCACAACATTGAATGCCTGATTTCGAGATTCTTCTTTTTGAGGACAACGCGCCTGACGTGTTTCTGGTCCAGACGGCTTTGGACTCAGCCGGGCTGCGCTTCCATCTGGAGGTCTGTTCGGATGGAAGAGAGGGCCTGAATCGGCTTCGGGAAAGTGTCGACGGACGCGCGTCCTGGCCAGACCTGCTGCTTCTCGATTTGAATCTGCCCAAATACGACGGCGAGAAGATACTGGAGCAACTTCGAAAGGTTGAGAACGGACGGAAAATTCCGGTTGTGGTCCTCACATCTTCCGATTCGCCGAAGGACCGCGAGAGAGCCGCTTCGTTCGGGATCGAGCATTTCTTCAGGAAACCGATGGATCTGGATGAGTTTTTGCAGCTTGGCGAAATCGTGAAATCGGTACTGGCGAAAAAACCTGGTACGCCGCAGCCGGAGGCGTAGGCGATCTGTCGCGGCTTGGTGAGCCACGGATCCACTTTTAGCTCGTGGCCTGTCGAGCGGGTTGGCCCGATGCGTCCGCCGCGAATCGATCCAGAGCTTTGGCGAGATCGTCCGGCATGGATAGATGAGGCGTGTGGTCCGTATCGAGCTCGACGACGCCGGCGCAGGGATTCTCGGCGATCATTCGACGCTGCAAGGGCGGCGGGATGGCATGATCGCGAGTACAAACCACGTAATAGCGCTTGATCGCATCGAGGGATCCAGGAGGAATGGAGACCGGCTTCACGTACGGGGCAACCGGCTGAGGACGCTGCCGCGATACGGCCCACGCCGCGATGTCTTCGGCGCAACAGCCGTACAGAGCATGAACGGATGCCGCTGCCGGCATTGTGGCGACGGGAGGATCGCCATCGATCGTGACATTCGCCTGCACCTGATCGCCTGCGCCCTCGGGCAGTTTGGTCAAATCGAGGAGGCTCTGTCCGTCCTTGGGGAGGAAGGCCGTGATGTAAACAATCGCCTTCACGCGGCTGGGGCAGTTTGCCGCGCCCTGAGTTGAGACGATGCCGCCCATGCTATTGCAAGCGACGATGGCCGGCTCGGGTTTGGAGGCGAGCACATCGCACAGCCGCTTGGCGCAGGCATCCAGAGTGACTTCTCTCGGGGGCGTTTTGTCGTCACCTACACCCGGTAGATCGAAGGCCTCCACGGAGTGGCCTGCTGCCTCTAATCGGTCCATCAACGGGCGCCAGATCCAGGCTCCAACAAAGGCGCCGTGCACCAGGACAAATCTCGCCATTTCATCTCCTCGTCGTTTCTCGATTTTAGTTGGACGCTGTAAGTTTATCGCGGGAACGCGACTGGCCTCTCCCGTACTGGCCTTTCTTTGCAGAACTAAAACAGCACGAGGTTGTAGCATGTGGTTGCATTGGGTCGCGTTTGCTTCTTTAGCGCTGGGCGTGTTCAGCGCCATGGAACGTCGCACTCCACGCCATGGGGCTACGATACGCACGTGCCGTGACCTTCGATGGCGCCGGCGTGAAAGCTTCGAGTTACGCGCGGGAGATCGCGGTGAACGATATCGCGCCGACGATCTCAGCATTGCTGGGAATCGAGGCGCCGAGCGGATCGTCAGGGCACGTGCTGACGGAGATCGTGCCTGCCGCGCGTTGAGCTTGAACTCTCGGCATGAACCTGGCGGCCCAAATCTACGACAAGTTGAAGCGTCGCTTCGATGTCACCGGTCGAGGTGCGGAAATTCACGATGCAGAAGCGCAGAGCGTATTTCCCGTCGATGACTGCGTTGGAGGCGAACGCCTCGCCGCTGTTCTCGATAGCCGCCAGCAGGCGTTGGTTCAAATCGTTCAAATAGTCTTCCGTTTCTTCAGTGCCAAGGCTGGCGCGGAGCTCTTGCGGAACGTAACGCAATGTAGTGATGCTGAGGTTGTTCGTGATTGGCTCCAGTTCGGGTTGCTCCGCAGCCAGATCATATAGGTACCGCGCCAGCGTCATATCGTCCCGAATCATCTGGCGGTAACCTACGGACCCGGCATGTTCCAGGGCGAGCCAGACCTTCAGCGCGCGGAATCCACGAGAGTTTTGAGGGCCGATGTCATAGTAGTTAGTCATATCGGCCTCGAAATTGTAATAAGGCGGATGGTAAGAGAATGCGTTTTGCAAGGCGGTGGGATTGCGCACGAGCGCGCATCCCGCTTCAAGAGGAGCGTACAGCCACTTGTGAGGATCCACCGCCACCGAGTCAGCCGACTGGAGTCCTTTCAGTTCCGGGGGCGCGCCTTCCACGCAGGATGCTAATGCTCCATATGCGCCATCGACGTGAAACCAAAGTTTGTGTTCCCGGCAGAATGCAGCTAGCTCAGGCAACGGCTCAACTGCGCCTGTACTGACGGTTCCCGCTGAGCCGACCACCAGGAATGGCTGGTAGCCCTCGCTGATGTCCTTTCGGTATCTGGATTCGAGGTCGTGCAGATTTATGGTCTGTCCCGCGTCGATCCAATGGATCGCATCCACGCCAAGGCCACACAGGTCCACGGCTTTTTGGAGCCAAGTGTGAGTTGCCGCAGAGGCATAAACGCACAAGCGTGGGCCGGCCGCGACGCCTTGCTTACGAACATCCCAACCCGCTTGCGCCGCACGAGCCGCCAGGAAACATGTGATGTTCGCCATGTTGCCTCCGCTTACCAGCAGCCCGCCGCAGTCGATCGGATAGCCGATGAAACTCGCGAGCCAGCGAATTACCTGGCCCTCGATTTCACTCGCCGCGGGAGACAATTTCCAGGCGCCGACATTTGCGTTGACAGCGGCGGCCAGAAACTCGGCGAGTATGCCGATAGGAGCCGCGCCGGATGAAATATATCCGAAAAAGCGCGGATGGCTGTTGAATAGCGAATGCTGAAAGAGCAAGCCAGCCGTGTCCCGAAGCAACGCACCCGGAGCTTTGCCCTCTTCCGGCAATGTACGGTTCGCGCCCACGGCCTCGCGTACCGCCTGCGGGGATTCGGCCGGAGTGACCGGACGACCGCGTATCGACGCGAGGAAATCGGCGATGTTATCTACCAACTCGTGACCGATCGAGCGAAACTGTTCCTCTGAAATATCAAGCGGCGTATTGCGGGATCTGAGTTGTTCGAGACGAAGTTGCGCGGACATGATTGTCACCGTAATCCTTCGAACAGGTCTGTTTCAAGGGTCCGTCCGCCATTGACGGAGCTGGAGACGCGATAGAACTCCTGGGAGCCCCACAGAGCCTTATGGTGTTCCTCCGTGAGCTCTCCCAGCCGCTCATAAATGGACATCTGCGTCTCATGGCAGCGGACGGCTTTCCACACGATGGGCCAGACGGCGGACGTGTCGAGTTCAGTAGTGAGGGCCCAATCGGGCCAGGGAACTGCGACACGCTCAACGCCGTCGACCGTAAAAGTCAGCTTACGCAGGGCAGCCTGATAAGCAGCCCATTTATCGTTGCGCCATGCCAGGTAATAGAGCTTCGCCGCGCGGTGAGGACGAAAGTGCAAGCCGGCCCTCAATTCGAAATCGGCATCCGCGGCACACGCCGCGGCGGCTGTTGTGAGTTGCGAGATCGCGATATGGTCCGGATGCCCGTAGGCTCCGTCCGGACCGAACGTGACGATCACCTGGGGCTGAATGCGCCGGATATGCGAGGCGATCGCGCGAAGGGCCGTCCCAACGGGTACTTCATCAACGCCGCCGTCGGGAAAGCCCAGGACACAAACCTCGCGGATCCCGAGTATGGCGGCCGCACTGCGCAGCTCCGACTCGCGAGCGCGGCCGACTTCGGCGGGATCGCCGCTTTTGCCTTGCGCACCAAAGCGGCCGCGTTCTCCTCGTGTCGCAGTGACCAGATGAGTCTCGATCCCCTCAGCCGCGTACTTCGCGAGCGTACCGCCGAAACCGAGCGATTCATCGTCGGGATGAGCCAGAACCGCCAGTAGCCTGAGTTCGCCACTCATGCGGCGTCTCTGTGCACGGTCTCCGGCGAAAACGCCGGAAGACAGATCGCGACGTATTCCGCACCGCCGTCGCCGGGTGTCGAATACTGCACCCACTCGCCCTTCGGCGCAAAGATGGCTTCTCCCGCGCGAACTTCCATCCCCAGCGTTCGTGTCTCGACGCGCACCTTGCCGCGGAGTACCACGGTGTACTCGTCGAATTCCGGCGTTTGTCCGGGCTCCTGCCATCCGCCCGGACTAATCATGTGAGCGATGCTGAGTTCGGAGCCGCCTGTGTTCAGGCGGCCCACATATTCAGAGATTACTTTCGGCGGCGTCCCCGCCGCTGTGATTACACTCGGGGTTTCAATCAATTGCATGGCTCCTCCTTACGATTGGCCCCGCACCGCGACCACCTGAAGATACTCCGCATCGACTTTGGTGGTCCCGTCCGTTGCCCGATTGTGGCGCGACCATAGATCGATCAACTCCCCGCGAAGCTGCTGCTGCGCCGCTTCTCCGATGGATGCGAACGCACGCGTCATCGGTCCATAGTTCGCGCGGAAGAACTCGACCACGTCCGTCGGCGAAAACGGATAGCTCAGTTCGTACATTTGCCGCGAACAATCGAGACTCGCGATGCCGCTCCGCAGCCGCTCGCGAACGGTCGGCTCATCGCCCCACAACACTGGCGACGGCATACCCGAGGGCGCGATGTGTTTGGCGATGGTCTTGAACATCTGCCCAACGAACCCGGGTCCGGTCCAGTTCGCCATGGCGATGATCCCGCCGGGGCGGCACACGCGCGTAAGCTCGGCTGCGACGAGCTCCGGACGAGGCGCGAACATCGCGCCGATCAAGCTGACCACGGCATCGAACGTGGCGTTTCCGTATGGCAGCGCCTCCGCATCGCCTTCTTCGAACGTAATGGTCAGCCCCTCCGCGGCCGCGCTTCGCCGCGCTTGGACCAGCCAGTTGGTCGCGATGTCGCAGCCGGTCACGCGCGCTCCCAATCTCGCGGCGATCAGCGAGAGTTGGCCCGCGCCGCACGCGACATCGAGCAACTGCGCGCCCGGCTGGATGGGCAGGCGACGATAGAACGCTTCGGCGTCGCGTTCCATGTAGCGGCAGAATCGGCCGTAGTCGCCGGTCATCCAGGTAGTACGCAAGCGGGTTTTTAGTTCGTCCAGTCCCGTCTCTTTCTCTAAAACACTCATTGGTATTGCCTCCCTGGATCTACTATGCGGCGTACGGAATTTTAAAACTTGCTCGATCGTTCCGCATTCTTGCCGAAAACATCCAAATGGAGCGAACCTGGAGTCATGGACGCGCTCTCGGAGGTGCTGAAGATCGTCAAGCTCCGAGGAGCCTTGTTTTTCAACGCCGAGTTCTCTGCTCCGTGGTGCGTGGCATCGTCTCAATCGAGCAAGGTCGCTCCGCTGCTCTGTCCCGGAGCGGATCACGTGATCATCTATCACCACCTGACTGAGGGCCGCGCCTATGCTCAATTGCCCGACGGAAGCCATCGAGATCTTGGACCAGGAGATGTAGTGATCTTTCCGCACGGAGATGCACACGTCCTTGGAGGCGGTCCAGGCAAGGGAAGCGGCCCAAGCAAGCCGGTGGATTCGCTGAAGATTTTCGCGAAGAATCTGAGTAATGGACTAAAAGTCGCGCGCTATGGCGGCGGAGGGGAACTTACGAAGTTCGTGTGCGGCTTTATGGCGTGCGATCCGCGGCTGAGCGAAGTCGTACTTGCGGGGTTGCCCGCGATGTTCGTGGTCAATATCGCGCACGATGCAGCGGGCCAGTGGCTGGCGAATTCGATACAGTTCTCGGTTCGCGAAGCTGGAGGGCCGGGAACCGGCAGCGATGTGGTCCTTGCGAAGCTGTCTGAAGTTCTGTTCGTCGAGACGCTGCGCCGTTTTGTTCAAAACCTGCCGGACCAGCAGAAGGGATGGCTCGCGGGAGCGCGGGACCCGGTGATCGGCGAAGCGCTCGCGCTGATGCATAAGGACCCGGCGCATCCCTGGAGCATCGCGAATCTTGCGCACCAGGTGGGGGTTTCGCGCACGCGATTCGCGGAGCGCTTTCGCCACTTTCTGGGCGAGCCTCCCATGGCGTATCTGGCGCGATGGCGGCTCAAACTGGCGGCGGAAAAACTTGTGTCCTCAGATGCGAACGTGGCGCAGATCGCGGCCGAGGTAGGGTATGCGTCGGAAGCAGCGTTCAATCGCGTGTTTAAGAGGGAGTTTGGATGCCCGCCCGCGCAGTACCGCCGCTCCCGCGCCGCCGCGGCGATCGCTTAAAGCGAGTAATTATTCCCAAGCTGATCGATGGTAACGGCTCTGCTTCCTGCCGGCCAGGTTGCGTGTGATTCTACCAAGCGGCCCACACTTGAATCTGCAAGTAGCATCGCGCGCCCGCCGCGTCCGCTGTGCTTGACTATCGATCTCCCCTCACGTAGCATCGATACCGGACTATGCGGAAATTCGTTTTTTACCCGATTTTTGCGGTAGCGGCGTGGCTCGCCGCGTTGCCCGCGGTTGCGCAGACGGCTGCTTATCGAGCTCCGCGTTCCTTCGACGGCCACGCTGATTTGAGTGGAATCTATCAGGCCATGAATACGGCCAATTGGGACTTGCTGGACCACTCGCCGCAGGCGGGAACGATGTGGCAAACCGGAGCGATCAATTCCGAGCCCGCGGGGCAAAGCGTAGTCGAGGGCGGGATGATTCCTTATAAGCCGGAAGCGCTCGAAAAGAAGAAAAAGAATTTCGCGAATCGCCGCACTGACGATCCCGAAGCCAAGTGCTATATGCCGGGAATTCCGCGCGCCAACTACATGCCGTATCCGTTTCAGATCGTGCAGACGCCGCGCGGCATTATGTTTGTGTATGAGTTTGCCAGCGCCAACCGGCTGGTGAATATGGGCAAGCCCGAAGAAGCGGGATCGGACACGTGGATGGGCACCAACAACGGGCATTGGGAAGGCGACACGCTGGTGATCGACGTTACGGGTTTGAACGGCCTGGCGTGGTTCGATCGAGCGGGCGATTTCGCGAGCAAGAACCTGCATGTGGTGGAGCGGTACACGCGGACCGATCCGTATCATCTTAACTACGAAGCCGCAATTGAGGACCCGACGGTCTTCACGCGGACGTGGAAGATCAGCATGCCGCTTTACCGGAAGGTCGAGAAGAACGCGCAGCTTCTGGAGTTCAAGTGCGTGGAATTTGCCGAAGAGTTGCTCTACGGCCAGTACAAGAAACAACCGACAACTAAGTAGCTTGTGAGATTTATGAAGACTCGGCTCCTGTTGCTCGCCGCGTTGATCCCGGTGGTTTCGGGGCAGAATTGGACTCCGCCCAAGACGGCTTGGGGCGATCCCGATTTGCAGGGGATGTGGCCCGGCAATATGGGCGTGCCGATGCAAAGGCCGGAGAACCTGGGAACCAGAACGACTCTGACCGACGCCGAGTTCGCGCAACGCGAAGCGCAAGCCAAGAGGCAGGCGCAGGCCGACGCAGAATCGACCGCGGCCAGCGATAGCACACCGGGGATCGGTCCGCCGTCGTACTGGGTGGAGCGCGGAACTCCTACGCGCCAGACTTCTTTGATCGTCGATCCGCCGAACGGCCGGTTGCCTCCGCTGACATCGGAGGAGCAGAAGTTGCGGAAAGAGGCTCGCGGCGGCAAGGGATTTCCCGGCGAGTGGAAGGGCGAAGCAGCGTCCTATGACGACCTCAACATTTATTACCGCTGCATCACGCGCGGTTTACTGGGGTCAATCATTCCGGTGGTCTACAACAACGGCAACGAAATCCTGCAAGCGCCCGGAATGGTGATTATCCGCAACGAGATGATTCACGAAACGCGGGTGATTCCGCTCGATGGGCGTCCGCATCTCGACTCCAGTATTCGCGAGTACATGGGCGATTCGCGCGGGCATTGGGAAGGCAACACGCTGGTAATCGAGACGACGAATTTCACCGATCTCGACGCGATTGGATCGAATGGCGCGGGTTATCCGGGCGATCCCGGTCATCACAGCAGAGATTTGCGATTGATCGAACGGCTGACGCGGGTAGATGCGAATACACTCAACTACGAGGCTACGATCGACGATCCGAAGACCTGGACCAAGCCGTGGACGCTCCTAATTGCACTGAAGCGCGACGAGCATTATCAGCTCCTCGAATATGCGTGCCATGAGGGAAATATCGCGATGGGCGATATTTTGAGCGGCGCGCGGGCGGATGAACAGAAAAGCGCGAAGTAGTAACATTTGAGGTCAGGAAGGAGTCCGAATGCGAATCAAGTTGGCTACGTTGGCTGCGAGCGCGGGCCTGCTTCTGGGAGTGGCTCCGCTGTGGGCGCATCACGCGTTTCAGGCGGAATTCGATCAAACCAAGCCCATTAAGTTGACCGGTAAGGTCACGGACATGGAATGGATCAATCCGCACGCGTGGATCCACATCGACGTGACGAATCCGGACGGCACGGTGACCAACTGGATGATCGAGTGCGGAAGCCCGAACATCATGCTGCGGCGCGGATTCACGAAGAGATCGCTCGAAGTGGGTACCACGCTCACCATTCAGGGCTATCTTGCCAAGAATGGGACGAATCGAGCCAACGGCAGCAGCGTGACTTTCCAGGACGGCAAGCGGCTGTTCGTGGGTGGCTCGAACCCGGATATTCCGCAAGACCAGCGCTAAGGCGCCACATTCCTCATGCGCCTCATGCGCATTTGCGCGATGTTGTTGGCGATCGCAGCGGCGAGCTTCGGGCAGTCGGCGAGGCCGGCCTTTGAAGTGGCATCAGTGAAGCGGCACGAACCGCCGGTCACGTCCGTGACATCCAAGGTGTCTGGTCCCAGAGCCACTTGGACAGCGTACCCTATGATGGCGCTGCTAATGGAGGCGTACGGGATGGCGGAGTACCAGATCATCGGCGGTCCGTCGTGGCTGAACTCCGATTTTTACGACATCGAGGCTAAGGCCGCGGGTAATGATCAGCTGACCAAAGATCAGGCGGCGCAGATGCTGCGCGGTTTATTGGAGGAACGCTTTCACTTGACGGTCCATCGCGAGAGCAGGGAGATGCAAGTCTACTCTCTAGTTGTGGTGAAGAACGGTCCGAAGTTCAGGCCGAGCGGGCCGGATGCGAAGTTTGGCGTGAGCTTCCGTTCTAGGGGCGTGGCAATGGAAATGACTGCCACGAAATGGACCATGGATCGCCTCGCTCGCCAATTGTCCAGCGATCAAGGCTACAAGGTTACGAATATGACCGGGCTCGGCGGCGACTATGACTTCACGCTGACTTATGCGGACGAGCGGCATATCGCGGCGGCGGACGCCGATGCACCATCGATCTTCGGGGCGTTGCAGGAACAACTCGGACTGAAACTGGAAACGCAGAAGCAGGCGGTGGAGACGCTGGTGATCGACCATGCGGACCGGCCGTCGCAGAATTGATCGTTATCGAAGGAGATCTACGAATGCGCTTTCGGCTTTTCGCATTGATTTTGATGCCGGTGTTTGCGATGGCGCAGGCTCCGGCGCTATCGGCGGGGAAGCAAGCGCCCGCGGCTGCGAAAGCGTCCGCCGCCGCGAAGCCGTGGGCTCCTCCGAAGACTCCGTGGGGCGATCCTGACTTGCAAGGCCAGTGGCCGGCGACGGCGAACATTCCGATGCAAAGGCCGGCGAATATGGGGACTCGCGCGGTGCTCAGCGATGCGGAGTTAGCACAACGCGAGGCACAGGCTCAGACGCAGTCGGAAGCCGACACCGAGGAGTTCGCAGCGGGCTCCGCGAGCCTGACCGTCAATCCGCCTTCGTATTGGGTCGAGCACGGGAAGCCGAACCGGCAAGCGTCATTGGTGGTCGATCCGCCGGACGGCCGGATTCCGACGCTGACGCCTCAGGGGCAAGCCGCGGTGAAGGCGCTTAATGACGGCCGCGGTCCGGGCAGCCATTTCCCGGGCCGGGTCGATTCGTGGACGGATTTCGATATTTACAGCCGCTGCATCACTCGCGGTGTGGTCAGCAGCATGTTGCCGACGCTCTATAACTTCGGCAATGAAATCCTGCAGGCTCCCGGGTACGTGATCATCCGGAACGAGATGATTCATGAGACTCGCGTGATTCCGCTGGACGGTCGGCCGCATGTGGGCAGTGGCATCGCTACCTATATGGGCGATTCACGCGGCCGCTGGGAAGGCAACACGCTGGTGGTCGAGACGACGAATCTGAAAGATCAGCCGGGCACCAGCGGAGGGTTGTTCAGCGATGCCGCTCGCCTTACGGAACGCTTCACGCGCACTTCGCCGACGGAGCTGAGTTACGATCTTCGCGTGGATGATCCGAAGACTTGGACGAAGCCGTGGGCGCTGCACATGCCTTATAAGCTCGACCCGAGTTACAAGATTTACGAGTATGCCTGCCACGAGGGCAACTACATGATGCTCGATGCGCTGGAGGGTGCTCGGAAGTTGGAGAAGGAAGGCAAGGATGTGAAGGTCAGCAGCGACAATGGCGGCGCGCCGCTGCCGAAGACTCCGTAATCGAGCCGGCAGCCAACTGCGGTAAGGTCCGGTGTGGTATGCTGGCGAAGGTAGCAAAATCCCCCAGGACATCCTTAACATGCCGAAGTTGAAGACACATAAGGGTGCGTCCAAGCGATTCAAGAAGACGGGAACGGGCAAAATTAAGCGGCATCATGCCTTCGCCCGGCATATCTTGACGTCGAAGACGCGTTCCCGGAAGCGGCGGTTGGGCCAGGCCTCGGTTGCAGATGCAACCAACAGCCCGGAGATCAACCGAATGCTTCCTTATTGAATTGAACGCAGGCTGAGAGCCTGCGCTACAAAACGCAGGCTAATTAGAGCCAGCGTCTGGCGAGTCAGCGCGCCGCACGTGCCTGTCCGCCATTGTGAAATTCCCAAAGGAGAGAAAACGTGCCGAGAGTAAAACGTGGTACCAAGCGCCGGGATAGCCGGCGCAAGACCCTCGATTTGGCGAAGGGTTTCTTCCTTACAAAGAGCAAGCTGTACCGGTCCGCTCAGGAAGCGGTCGAGAAGTCGCTGCGCTACGGATACGTAGGCCGCAGGCTGAAGAAGCGCGACTTCCGAAGCCTCTGGATCGTGCGCATCGGCGCGGCATGCAAGTCGTCTGGCATCTCCTATAGCCGGTTCATGAACGGCTTGAAGAAAGCCGGGATCGACCTGAACCGGAAGACGCTCGCCGACCTGGCGATGAACGATGCGACCGCCTTCGGCGCATTGGTGAATCAGGTCAAGGGCGCGCTCGAACCAGCGAAGACGGAGTAGTCTCATGGAAGCCCCGGCACAGGCTCGAACTCCGGAAGACGACGATCCATTAGCCAGCCTGGAAGAGCGGATTCAGCGCGCCGTGGAGTTAGTCGCGACGTTGCGCGCGGAGCGTGATGCGGCGATCGCGGAGCTCGACGCGGTGCGGAAAGCGGCCGGCTCGGCACTGACCGATTCGCAGAAGCTGCGCCAGGAGGTCGAGACCATGCGCAGCGAGCGCAAACAGGTGCGGACGCGGATCGAAAAGCTGCTGGGGCAGATGGACTTGCTCTAGAAGGAGTACTCTGGAACAATCCAGGAGGGCCTCCTGATGTCGACGGTGCGCGTTACGATCTTCCACCAGCAATATTCGCTGGCCGCGCCCGACGACCCCAGTCACATCGAGAAGCTCGCGCAGGAAGTGGATGAGTTGATGGTTTCGATCGCGATGCGAGCCGGAAACGTGGATGCGACTCGGGTGGCCGTGATGGCGAGCTTGCACCTGGCCGACAAGCTGCGCACCATCGAACGCGAATTGCAGGAGCTGAAAGAGAGGGTCGGCGAGAAGTCCCGCCAATTTTCCCTGCTGCTCGACAAGGCGATCGAATGAGCACAGTCGCCCCTGAGGTCAGAAACCAAAAGCAAATCTTCGGCCACCCGTCGGGCCTATTCCTCCTGTTCTTCACCGAGATGTGGGAGCGCTTTTCCTATTACGGAATGCGCGCGCTGCTGGTGCTGTACATGGTGGGAGACGCTCTGCACCCGGAGTCGTCACTTATTAAGAGAGCTCAGGCCGGGGCGGTACACGTTTTCGGCTTCGCGGGATTGCAGCACGGAATCGAGGCGGTGTTCGGGCCGCTCGCGACGCAACCGCTGGCATCGGAGATCTACGGGCTGTACACGGCGCTGGTCTATTTGACGCCGCTGTTCGGCGGGTATCTTGCGGATCGCGTGATCGGGCAGCGCAAGAGCGTGGTCATCGGCGGCGCGCTAATGGCGATTGGGCAGTTCTTGCTGATGTCCGAAGCGATGTTCGTGTTCGGGCTGCTCTTCTTGATCCTGGGCAACGGATTCTTCAAGCCGAATATCTCGACGCAGGTGGGCGGGTTGTACCCGGAAGGCGATCCTCGGATGGATCGGGCGTACACGATCTTCTACGCGGGCATTAATCTTGGCGCGTTCTTTTCGCCGCTGGTGTGCGGCACGCTGGGCCAACTGTACGGATGGAAGTACGGTTTCATGGCCGCGGGGATCGGGATGGTCTGCGGACTGATGCTGTACTTGTGGGGACAGAAGTTCCTCGCGCCGGATCAATTGGCGAAGGCAAAGGCCAGTCATACGGAAAAGGCTCCCATCACAAAGGCTCAGCGGAACGCGATTATCGGTCTCATCGTTCTTGGATTTTTTAATGTCGTGTTTTGGATGGTTTACGAGCAGGGCGGCAATACGCTGCAGATCTTCGCGGACCAGAATACCAATTGGAATTTCTTCGGCATTATGGTGCCGTCGACCTGGTACCAGGCGTTGAACCCGATGTGCATCTTCCTGCTGGTGCCGATCCTGAACATGTTCTGGGGTTGGCAATCGCGCAACAAGAAGGAGCCGTCCAGCGTGACCAAGATGGCGATGGGTTGCGCGCTGCTCGGGCTTTCGTTCTCGCCGCTGATCTTCGTGAGCCGTGGAATGACCGAGGGGACTCGGATCAGCTTGCTGTGGATGGTGGGGAGCACGTTCATCTACACGCTAGGCGAGTTGTATCTTTCGCCGATCGGGCTGGCTCTGGTGGTGAAGATCGCGCCGCCGAGGCTGGTCAGCATGTTGATGGGCGTTTGGTATTTGTTTGTTTTCGCGGGGAATTATCTTGCAGGTTTCATCGGGACCTATTACGCGTCAATGTCGCATTCGGCGTTTTTCCTGATGCTGTTGGGATTCGCATTGGCTTCGTCGCTTGCGATCTTCGCGCTGCAGAAGCCATTGAAGAATGCAGTCGGGCACAGCACTTAAAATTCACACATGCAAAACATTGGATTCATCGGAGTAGGAAGAATGGGCAGCCGCATGGCTCGGCGTTTGATCGATGCCGGCTATGCGCTGACGATCTGCGATACGGACCAGGCCATGGTCAAGAGCCTGGTGGACGCGGGCGCGAAAGCGGCGAGCACGCCGGCAGAGGTAGGTTCGGCTGCGGAGATCGTGCTGGTGAGCTTGCCGACGCCGCCGGTTGTTCAGGAGGTCGCGCTGGGAGCGAAGGGCGTGGCGCAGGGAAACCGCGTGAAGATATTCGTCGACATGTCCACGACGGGCGCGACGTATGCGAAGAAGATTGCGGCGGCGCTTGCGGAGAAGGGAATAGCCGGAGTGGATGCGCCGGTGAGCGGAGGCTTGGCGGGGGCGGAGAAGGGTACGCTCGCGGTAATGGTGTCCTGCGCGCAGAAAGAGTTCGACGTGCTTGAACCGGTGCTGAAACATCTTGGGAAGATTTTTTACGTCGGAAAGCAGCCTGGACAGGGGCAGACGATGAAGCTGCTGAACAATCTGCTTTCGGCGACCGCGATGGCGATTTCTTCGGAAGCTGTGGTGATGGGAGTGAAGGCGGGGCTCGACGCCGCGCAGGTCGTGGATGTGATCAACGCCGGAACTGGGCGCAACAGCGCGACCGTCGATAAGTTTCCGAGATTCGTTCTGCCCCGAACTTTCAATCTGGGATTCGCGCTGTCTCTACTGAACAAAGATGTTCGGATGTGCATGGAAGAGGCTGACGCGCTGGGCGTTCCGATGGTGGTGGGGAG
>Ga0335069_10007668_pt1 | contig 15547 bp, 15 predicted proteins | sample Lox_Sample_11_FD_206714 | JGI IMG/M metagenome (GOLD analysis project Ga0335069, IMG submission 206714) | Soil microbial communities from Loxahatchee National Wildlife Refuge, Florida, United States - Lox_Sample_1.1 | ecosystem: Environmental > Terrestrial > Soil > Wetlands | place: USA... | reverse complement strand
AGGCTGTATCCAACCACGGCCCAGATCACCGTCACCACAGCCATCAGAATGAAGCTGTGCATGATGGACGAGAGCACGTTCTTGCGGCGAACCAGGCCGCCGTAAAACAGGGCCAAGCCCGGTCCGGTCATCATCAGCACCAGAGCGGCGCTGATTAGCATCCAGGCGTTGTCGCCCGCGCTTTGGGCGGACTTGGCGGCCGCTTCAACGGCGGCGACGCGGGAATCCAAATCGGGAGCGGCCGCCCCCAAGAGCGTGGGAGCGAAAAGGAGCGCTGACGCGCAGGCAAAATGTGGAAGTCTCATCTTGGGGACAGTCCGACGGGGGACAACGCCATTTTCACTCGTGGCACGGCTTTTTGGCCACGGAATTTTCTATCAGGAGCATCGGAAAATTCGATTTGCGAATTCCGGCGGGCGGCCCCAAAAAGCTATCGGCGCGCGCAAAGACTTACGCTACAATGCGCTGCAAGCTTATGGGCTCGGCTCTTATAAAGTCTCCTTCCATAGATCCAAAATTTGCCTGCTTCAAACTGGTCATCCGGGAATCCAAGATCCACCGGCGAGGGGTGTATACGCTCGAAATGATCCCGCCGCGGCGCAAGGTGATCGAGTACACCGGCGAGCGCATCAGCCGCCGCGAAACCAAGCGCCGGGGGCAGGGTAGAATCACGTACTTGTTCACCCTGGACGACTACTGGACCATTGACGGCGCGGTGGGCGGCAGCGGCGCCGAAATCATCAATCACAGTTGCGACCCGAATCTGGTGGCCAGCATCCGCGGCGGGCACATCCTCTATATCAGCCTGCGCACGATTGAACCCGGTGAGGAGCTTACGGTGGACTACCGCTTTTCCGACAAGATCGAGCGAGTAGCCTGCCGCTGCGGCTCGCCGCGGTGCCGGGGGAAAATCAACCTGAAGTAAAGGGCGGCCCCGAGCGGCGATGAGCAGCGTGGCGAGGAGCTTCTCCGTTTCTCCGATCTGCGAAAATGGGCTCTAGTGGGGAAGTACTTCGTACAGAACTTCGGATGCCGGGCGGCGCAGGCGGATGGCGCGGCGCTGGAGAGCCTGCTGGCGGCCAGGGGATTTGAGGCGTCCCAGGAGCGGGCCGGCGCGGACCTGGTGATTCTGAATACCTGCACGGTGACGGCTTCGGCGGATGAAGACGCGCGGCGCGCGATTCGCCGCGTGCGCCGCGAGAATCCGGCGGCGCGCATCCTGGTGACCGGCTGCTACGCGCAGCGCGCGCCCGAAGAACTGGCGGCCATGCCGGGCGTCGAGTGGGTGGTGGGGAACTCGCACAAGACGCGGATCGGCGAATTGGTGAGCCTGACGCCGGCGGCGCGCGAGCGGCAAGATGCGCTGCCGTACCACGGCAACATCCACGTGGGCGATATCTTCGCGCAGCATGAGTTCCTCTCGGCGCCCGTGGAGGATGCGGCCGGCGACCGCACGCGCCCCAACCTGAAGATCCAGGACGGTTGCAACAACCGCTGCTCGTTCTGCGTGATTCCGTTCGTGCGGGGACGCAGCCGCAGCGCGCCGGTGGAGGATGTGCTCAGTCAGGTGCGCGGGTTGGCGGAGCGATACCGCGAGATCGTGCTGAGCGGCATCAACCTGGGCCGCTGGGGCCGCGAACCGGGAAGCTCCATGCGGCTGGCGGATCTGCTGCGCCTGCTGCTGGCGGAGACCGATGTGGCGCGGCTGCGGCTTAGTTCCGTGGAGCCGATGGATTGGTCCGGCGGCCTGCTGGAACTTATGGCGGATTCGCCGCGCATTGCCAGGCACGTACACGCGCCGCTGCAATCGGGCTCGGACAGGATTCTGCGCAAGATGCATCGCAGGTACCGGCCGCGCCATTACGCGGACCGCATGGAGAGGGCGCGCGCGCTGATGCCGGACGCCGCCATCGGGGCGGATGTGATGACCGGCTTCCCGGACGAAACTGACGCGGATTTCGAGGAGAGCCGGCGATTCATCGAGGCCCTGCCATTCACCTACCTTCACGTTTTCACCTATTCGGAAAGGCCAGGAACGGCGGCGGCGAACGGGGCCGGCGCCGTGCCGCACCACGTTCGCAAGGAACGCAACAGGGCGCTGCGGGAACTGGCGGCGGCCAAGAACCGCGCCTTTCGCCAGGGCATGGTGGGGAAGACGCTGCGCGCGGTCACGCTGCACGAAACGGGCTCGGCGCTCACGGAGAATTATCTGAAGGTGGAGATGTCCCGCGAGCGGCCGGCCAACGAACTGGTGGAACTGCGCATCGGCGGGCTGACCGACGACGGTTTGCGCGAGGAGTGACCGCCACCGAAGCCGCGAACTCAGGCCCCGGATCAGGCACGGTTGCCTGCGCGGGCAATCCCGGAGTCCGCGCCGCATCGGAACGCTACAATTGACGTTGCATGCGCAAGCGCTCGGCGGTCCGCGACGTGGTGGAATACGCCGCTGCGCTGTGCGTGGTGAAGTCGCTCGAATGGACGCCGCTGTGGGTGGCGAACCGTCTCGGACGTTTCTACGCGAACCTCTTGGATGCGTCGATACCGCGCTTGCGCCGCGTGGCCATGCGCAACCTGTCGCTGGCCATGCCGCGGGTTGACGAGAGCCGGCGGCGCGAGATTGCCGATGAGGTGTTCGGCTCCATCGCCCGCGTTATCGTCGCCTTCGCGCGTTTTCCTTCCTTGCGCCGCGAAACCCTCGACCGCTGGATCCGCTGCGAGGGAACCGAGTACGTGGACGAGGCTTTCGCGCGCGGCCGCGGCGTTCTCTTCGCCACGGCGCATTTCGGGAACTGGGAACTCAGCGCCTTCGCGCACGCCCTGTTCCGCGCGCCCATGCACGTGGTGGTGCGGCCGCTCGACAACCCATATATCGACCGCCTGGTGGAACGGCGGCGCGGACTCACCGGCAACCGGCCGATCTTCAAGAAGGACTCGGCGCGCGCGATTCTAAAGGCTCTGGCGGCGAACGAGGCGGTGGGGATATTGATTGACCAGAACGTGACCGCCGATGCGGGCGTCTTCGTCGATTTCTTTGGCCTCAGCGCGTGCGCCTCCACGGGGCTGGCGAAACTCGCCGCGCACAGCGGAGCGGCGGTGATTCCGGGATTCGCCGTTTGGCGCGAAGCCGAGCGGCGCTATGTGCTGCGATTCTACCCGCCCGTGGCGATCACGGGCGATGCAAGGCGCGATACGCAAGAGCTGCAGGAGAAGCTCGAGGAAGCCATCCGCGAGGATCCCGGCCAATGGCTCTGGATTCACCGCCGCTGGAAAACCAGGCCTGCCGGGGAAGCCGGCATCTACTGAGCCTCTGATACGCGCTCCACACCGGGACTCCGGCTTGGCCGGGCTGCCTCCGTCGCGAGTGCCCTGGCCTTCACCCCCCGATCGAATACATGGGCCGCGGCGGCGGCACGAACCTTGCGGAGTTGATTTCGTGGCCTTCCCACTTGGCGGATACGTTGCGGCGTATGAGGGCTGCGATTTCGGCGTCGGTCGCTCCGTTGCGCATGAGGGTCTTGACGTCGTCTTCCTTGATGGCGAACAGGCAGTAGCGGAGCTTGCCGTCGGCCGTCAGCCGGAAGCGGTTGCAGTTCATGCAGAAAGGCTTGCTCACGGAGGCGATGAAGCCCACGCGGCCGCCGCCGTCGGCGTATTCGTATTCGGTGGCGGGGGCGCGCGGGTCGGGATCGGGCACCGGGCGCAGCGGCCCGACTTCCCGCTCCAGGGTCGCCAGAATTTCGTCCGCCGTGAGAACTCGCGACCGGTTCCACAGGTCCTGCGCGTCCAGCGGCATGAACTCGATGAAGCGCGCCTCGAAGCCATTCTCGCGCGCGTAGCGGGCCAGCGGCGCGATGTCCGGTTCCAGCAGATCCTTCACCGCCACCGCGTTCAGCTTGATGCGATATCCCAAGCGGCGCGCGGCTTCGATGCCTTGGAGCACGCGCCCCAAATCGTCGCGTCGCGTGATGCGCTCGAAGCGCTCGCGGTCCAGCGTATCCAAATGCACGTTGATGCGGCGGAGGCCGGCGTCGTGCAGGGCCGCGGCTTGGTCCGCGAGGAGCACCGCGTTGGTGGTCAGCGCCAGGTCCTGGATGCCCGGAATGGCGCCCAGGCGGCGGATCAGCAGGTGAAGATCGCGGCGCACCAGCGGTTCGCCGCCCGTGACGCGCAGCTTGGTAGTCCCGAGCGAAACCGCGATGCGCACGAAGCGTTCGATCTCCTCGAAATCCAGAATCTCCGCGCGTTCCACGTACCGCACGGTGTCTTCCGGCATGCAGTAGAAGCAGCGGATGTTGCAGCGGTCCGTCACGCTGAGGCGAAGGTTGTCGTGAACGCGGCCGTAGGAATCGACGAGCGGCATTACTTCAGCGCCAGCATACGCTCCAGCGGAACGAGCGCGCGCCGCATCAGTTCCGCGGAAAGCTCCACGCGCGGCTCCAGGCGCTGGAGGCAGTCGCGCAGCTTTTCGAGCGTGTTCATCTTCATGTACTGGCAGTCGCTGCAATTGCAGTTCTCATTGGCGACGAACCAGAACTTCTTGCCGGGAGAGTCCTTTGCGAGCGTGTACGCCACGCCGCTCTCCGTCATCACGATGAACTCGGGCGCCTCGCTGGCTCTGCACCAATCGACGATTGCCGAGGTGGAGCCCACGAAGTCCGCCAGCGCCAGTACGGATTCCGGGCACTCCGGGTGCGCCACGATCTTGGCCTTCGGATGTTCCGTCTTGGCTTCGACGACGCGCCGCGCTGGAAACGTATCGTGGACGATGCAGGCGCCCTGCCAGACCTCCATGTTCTTCCGGCCGGTCTGCTTGCGCACCCATGCGCCCAGGTTACGGTCCGGCAGAAACAGCACGGGCTGTTCCGGCGGAATGGAGTTGACCACCTTCACGGCGTTGCGCGAGGTGCACAGGATGTCGCTTTCGGCCTTCACCTCGATGGACGTATTGATGTAGGCGACAATGGCGTGATCCGGGTGATTGCGGCGGAACTCGCGCACGGGCTCCACCGGGCAGCTATCCACCAGGCTGCACCCGGCCTTCTGGTCCGGAACTACCACGATGCGCTCCGGGTTGAGCGCCTTGGCCGTTTCGGCCATAAACCAGACGCCGGCGAAGGCAATCACGTCGCCCTGAAACTCGCGAGCCCGGCGCGCCAGTTCGAGGCTGTCGCCAATCACGTCGGCCAGTTCCTGAATCTCCGGCTCCTGGTAGTGATGCGCCAGCAGGATGGCCTTACGGCTTTTCTTAAGTTCGAGGATTTCCTCCGCGATGGTAGTCGCAGCCAGCATGAGGGTGTGCCTTCATCTTAGCAAAACGAGCTGGGATGGCCCATTTCGGACTGCCCCCGTGCGGGCCCACGCGCCGCCCGCCTGGCGCGGATGCCGCCCAGTCTGCTCCCGCCCGCCACGCCGTGCGATATTGGGGATGAAGTTATGCGCGTTTTCTTTTGTCTCGCTCTTACTTTTCTTGCCGGCGTTCGGGGCTTCGCGGCGGACGCGCCCAACCTCACGGACCAGTACCGCGAGGCGGCCAACAGGCTGATTGCGGCGGCCCTCACGGACCACGAGGGTTACGACCGGCTGGCTTACCTCTGCTACCGCATCGGCAACCGGCTGAGCGGTTCCCCGGGCCTGGAGCGCGCCATTGCCTGGTCGGTGGGCCAGATGAAGGCCGCCGGCCTTTCGAACGTGCGCACGATCCCCGTGAAAGTGCCGCATTGGGTGCGCGGGGCCGAATCGGCGCAGCTCGTGGAGCCGGAGAACAGGCCGCTGCACATGCTCGGGCTGGGCATGAGCGTGCCGACGCCCCCGGGCGGCGTCACCGCCGCCGTAATCACCGTGAATAGCTTTGACGAACTCTCCAAACTCGGCGCGGATAAGGTGCGCGGCAAGATGGTGCTCTTCAACGAGCCGTATCAAGGCTACGCTATCTCGTCCGCCTACCGGTTCAACGGCCCTTCGCAGGCGGCGGCGCTGGGCGCGGTGGCCGTTCTGGTGCGCTCCGTCACGCCCCTGGCCATGCAGGTTCCGCACACCGGCACGTTGCGCTATGCGGCGGGCGCGCCGGAGATCCCCGCCGCCGCGATTTCTCCCGAAGACGCCATGATGATCGCCCGCTTCTGCGCCGAGGGCACGCCCGTGAGCGTGCGCCTGGAGATGGCGGACCAGATGCTGCCGGACGCCGACAGCGCCAACGTCATCGGCGAAATCCCCGGCAGCGAACATCCCGAGCAAATCGTGGTCATGGGCGGCCATATCGATTCCTGGGACGTGGGAGAAGGCGCGCAGGACGATGGCGCCGCAATCATGGCCAGCCTGGAAGCCGTGGCCCTCATGAAGAAGCTGAGCCTCCAGCCGCGGCGAACGTTGCGCGTGGCTTTTTGGGTGAACGAAGAGAACGGCAGCCGCGGCGGGGAAGCCTATCGCGCCTGGGCCGGCGATCAGGTGAAGAATCACGTGGCGGCCATCGAAATGGACGGCGGCGCCGAAACGCCGGTCGGCTTCGGGGCCGCACAGGTGAACGCCTCGGGTCTGGCGCTGCTCCGGCAGATCGGGAAGTTGCTCGATCCGATTGGCGCTGGCGCCATCGATACCAACGGCGGCGGCGAGGATATCCGGCCCCTGATGAACTACGGTGTTCCGGGCATCGCCGAGCATGCCTCGGGCGCGAACTACTTCAACTGGCATCACACCGAGGCGGACACGCTGGATAAGGTGGACCCGGAAGACTTCCGTAAAAGCGTGGCGGCTCTGGCCGTGATGAGCTATGTCATCGCGGACATGCCGGGGAAGTTGGAGTACTGACGGTGGGCAAACGCAAGAAAGCCGCCGGCCCAGCGGCTTCAGCGGCCGCGGGCCGGCGGCTTTGAGACTTCCTTACTCGTTCCAGTTCTTCTTCATGAACATGCCGCCGAGCGAGTTGAAAATGGCCTGCGCCCCGGACTTGCGCTGATCCGGCGAGAGAATCTTATACAGCTCGCCGAACGTCTTCATTTCGAGCTGCGTCATCTGCGCCATCGCCATCGCGTCCGAGTCGGTCAGCTTTTTGATCTCATCGGCGCTCTTTCCGGCCAGAATCGCCGCTGCGATCTGCTTGCGGTCCCCGGGGATCTGCTCGCGCAGGGGCGCTCCTTCCTTGCTGGCCGCCGATAGAATCGTGCTGAACTGCTTGGTCTGATCCTTGGACAGGTTGCAGGCGCTGGTCAGCCGCTCCAACGGAGTAGCTGGGCCGCGTCCCGGCATTGCCGGAGCCAGACCGCCCCCGCCGCCGCCCCGGCCACTGCCGCCCCCGCCGCCGCTCATCCCGCCGCCCCCGCCGCCTTCATCCTGGGCCATAACCAGGCCCGCCGCCAGGGCGCCAATCAAAAATAGCTTCAGATACATAAGGTCTCCTTGCCGGGCCTGCGCCCGCTATCTGCTCCTATGCCAACCGCCCTGCGCCAAGAACATGCCCGCCATATCTTCAAATAGCTGGGGGCCCTTGCTCTTCTGCTTGGCGTCCAGTTTGGAAAGAGTTTGCGCGAAGGCGTCCGCTTCAATGCTTAACACCTGCGCATTGAGCGAGGCCAGTTTCTGCGCCAGCGGCGCGAGGTCATTCCCTTGGGCGGCTGCTTCCAGCATCGCCCTCTTACCCGCCACGATCTGGGCTACCAGCGGATCGGCCTGCTTTTGCGCGGCATCCATGATGGCCACTACGTCGGCCTTCTGCTCCGGCTTCAGCTTCAGGAGGTCGGTCAGGGTATCGGCTTTGTCCACTTGGGGGCCCCGTCCGAAGCCGCCCATGCCGCCGCCCCTTCCACCGCCACCGCCCATTTCGCCGCCGCCGCCGCGCTGCGCAAAGCCCAGCGTGGCCATCAGAGCACTGAGGGCCACGGCAATAAACACTCTGCGGATCATGCAATCTCCTTACGAATTAGGTAAACCCGCGGACGCGGACCGCGCCAGCGGCCTTCCGGTGTAAACTTCATTACGATTAGAGCACGTTTCCCCGCCATGCGCATCACGAGAAATCCGCGCTGCATTCGCGGGGAATACGCGCGGCGCGAGCCTCCGCCAAGCGGCGGGTGGCCGCTCCGCTGCGCTATGGTGAATGAGAATGGAGACCGAGGCTCGGCCGCAATCCAGGCGCGAAATCCCATCGGCCAGCCGGAGCGAGCGCGCCGAACGCTCGCGCCTGCTTACGTGGAGCCGTGCGGCGTTCGCCATGGCTCTCCTGTTTGGAAGCTTGCCCCTGGCGGGCCAGCTGGTCTTGGGCTCCTGGGGTTTCGGCGATGCCGCCTTGTTCGCCGTGCTTTGCTTCCTGGCCGGCGGCTACCTCCGCTTGCGGGCGCGCCGCTTTCGCGTAGCTCCCGACGCCGCCATGCTCCTGGATCGTGCCTTCCAGTTCGCCGCCGCCGGGGAGAAGGAGCGGGCTATTGCGGTTTTGAGCGAAGCCATCCGTCTGAGCCCTTGGCTTTGGCAGGCGTTTCAGTACCGCGGCGAGCTTCAACTTCAGGACGGCAGGCCAGCCGACGCCATACAGGACTTCGACGCCGCGATTCGCCTGGCCCCGGGCGAAGAGCACATTCGTGCGCTTCGCTCTTATGCCGAGGCGCAGCGAACTTCCGGCGCTGAGAATCCGTCGTAATATCCGACAGTGCGGTCGGATTATACGACACCACTTTATATTGCCTCTAACCGCCCTGTTTTGTTCGCTCCCTCGCGTTTCTCTACAATCATGCCGTTGTGATTTGCAACAGCGGCCGGACGTGCCGTTTGGACCGCTCCGCCATCTGCATGAAATCACAACAGATAAAAAGGCAAAAATCACCGCATTTTGGCATGTCCCGTGCCCTTATAGGAAGCGAAAGGCGGTACACGACAATGACGGTAATTCTGGTTCTTGCTTTCTTCTTGAGCTTCATCGTTCTTGATTACTTCCTCAACAGGCGCAAGGCAATGGCTACGGTCCCGGCAGCGGCGCCTCAAGTGGTCCCGGCCCAGATGGGCGGCGAATATGTCGATGGTTTCCTCACTCCCGAGACCGTTTCCTACCATTCCGGCCATAGCTGGCTGGTGCGGGAACGTAAGAACGTGGTTCGCGTCGGCGCCGATGAGTTCGCCGCCGCCCTTCTCGGCAAGATCGAAAAGGTCGAACTCCCCAAGCTCGGCCAGTGGATTCGCCAGGGGCAGAGGGTGATGTCTTTCTATAAGAACGGTCAGAAGACCGAGATGGTCTCCCCGACCGAGGGCGAAGTCCTCGAAATCAATATGGAAGTGGTGGAGAATCCCGCGCTCCTCCGCCAAGATCCTTACGGGAAGGGCTGGATGGTGGCCGTGCATGTCCCCGATGAGGAAACCACCACGCGCAACCTGGTCCCCAAGGGCCTAGTGCGGGAGTGGATGCGCGAGGCCGTCGAGCGCTTGTATGCCCACCAGCCAATGCTTGCCGGCGCTGTTGCCGCTGACGGCGGACGCCCGGCCGACGACCTTCTGGCCGGGATGCCCGAGGCGGATTGGAAAGCCGTAACTGGCGATTTCCTCCTCACTGCCTAGCCTCGGTGTCAGGAAATCCTACACTTTTATCCGAAAATCGTGATAAAAAGGATTTGAGGGTCTATTAATGTCTAAAGCGATTCTCTACGACAGCACCCTCTGCATCGGTTGCAAGGCATGTGAAGGGGCTTGCGCGGAACGTTGGGGCCTTCCCTACGACGACAAGATAGCCGCCGAGGAGAAGATCTCCGCGCACAAGCTCACCGCCATCGAGACCCACGGCGATAAGTTCTGCCGGCGTCTCTGCATGAATTGCTTGCAGCCGGCCTGCGTCTCGGTGTGCCCCGTTGGCGCGTTGCAGAAGACCACGCTCGGCCCGGTAACTTACGATGCCGGGAAGTGCATGGGCTGCCGTTATTGCATGCAGGCTTGCCCGTTCCAGGTGCCTACTTACGAATGGAGTGCCACGCTGCCGCGGATGCGGAAGTGCAACATGTGTTTCGAGCGGCAGAGCGCAGGGAAGCTGACAGCCTGCGCGGAGGCGTGTCCCACGGGGGCCACCAAGAACGGCGACCGGGATGAGCTGATTGAAGAGGCCAAGAAGCGCCTGGCCGACAACCCCGGCCAGTATTTCCAGGGGATCTATGGGATCAAAGAGGTTGGCGGTACCTCCGTACTCTACCTCTCGGCCGTGCCATTCGGCGAAATCGGCTTGCGAACCAACGAGCCGATGGAGCCGCTACCGGAAACCACCTGGCGCGTGCTCGAACTCCTGCCGGACGTCGTGTCCACTGGCGCCGTGCTCTTGGGCGGCATCTGGTGGATCACCAACCGGCGCGAAGAGGTAGCCAAGGCGGAGGGCAAGCGAAAATGAAATTCCCCAAGATCACGGTCTGGCGCGTCATTTTCGCGGCCATCATGCTCAGCGGCCTCGCCGCCACCTACCAGCGCGTATTCCACGGGCTGGGGGGCTCCACCAACCTCAGCGACAAGTTCCCCTGGGGGCTGTGGATCGGCTTTGACGTGATGGGCGGCGTGGCGCTCGCGGCCGGCGGCTTCACGCTGGTGGCCATGGTCCACATCTTCAACATCAAGACATACCGCCCCGTGCTGCGGCCCGCCATTCTGACCGCCTTTCTAGGCTACAGCCTGGTGGTGGTGGGCTTGCTGTTCGATCTCGGCCGGCCGGATCGCCTCTGGCACCCCCTGGTCATGTGGAATCCGCACTCGGTCATGTTTGAGGTGGCGTGGTGCGTCACGCTTTACAGCACCGTTCTCTTCCTGGAGTTCCTTCCCCTGGTATTCGAAAAGTTCGGCCTCCACAAGCCCCTGGCGTGGATTCACAACATCTCCGTGCCGCTGATGATCCTGGGCGTGCTGCTCTCCACCCTGCACCAGAGCTCGCTCGGCACCCTCTTTCTCATCGTGCCGGAGAAGGAGTATCCGCTGTGGTACTCGCCGCTGCTACCGGTCATGTTCTTCATTTCCTCGCTGGCGGCCGGACTGGCCATGACCATCTTCGAATCCTGGCACAGTAGCCGCGCTTTCGGGCGTGCTCTGGAACTGCCGCTCCTTGCCAGCATGGGCCGTGTGCTGGCGGTGGTTCTCTCGGTCTACCTCTGGGTTCGTTTCCTCGATATGGCCCACCGGCATGTCTTCAGCTTGCTGCTGCGCAACCGCATGGAGACGTGGCTGTTCCTGCTGGAGATGGGCCTCATGATCGTCCCCACGGTCCTGCTGTATCAGAAATCTGTCCGCTGGCGGCCCGGCGCGTTGTACGCCTGCGCGGTGATGGTGGTGTTCGGGCTGGTGGCCAACCGGCTGAACGTCGGCATCACGGGAATCGAAGCCGGGTCCGGCACGCACTACGTTCCCAAGTGGAGCGAAATGGCCGTGACGCTTTCCATCATCGCGGCGGGTTTCGCCATTTTCCGCGCCATCGCCGGCTACTTCCCTGTGTTCGAGGCGCACTCGCATGAGGATGCGCCCGCGGAGCAGGCCGAAACGGAGGCGGACCCAGTCGTGGCCGGATGAGCTTCCTGGCTAAACTCCGTCTCGGCCTGGCCGCCAAGGTGGCGATCTCGGTGATCGCCGGCACGGCGGCCTTCTTTGCTTTATTCGGCTATCTGAACCTGCGCATGGAGCGCGCCTATTCCCGCGACACCGTGCGGCAATCCGCCGAACGCGTCTCGGATCTGATCCTGCGCAGCACGCGCTACCAGATGCTGCATAACGACCGGGACGCCCTGCTCAACATCATCCAGGATCTCGGCAGCCAGCAGGGCATTGAGCGCATCGACCTCTTTAATAAGGACGGCCGCATCACCATCTCCACGCAGCCGGCGCTGGAAGGCCAGGTAGTGAACAAGAGCGCCGAGGGTTGCGCGCAATGTCATCCCGGCGGCGCCGCCTTGGAGCGGCCCGTCAGCGGCGGCCGCGCCCGCGAATTCCTGGAGAACGGCCAGCCCACGCTCGGCGTGATGCGCGCCGTCTACAACGAGCCGGAGTGTTCGAACGCCTCCTGCCATGTGCACCGGGCGGGCGAGCGCGTGCTCGGCGTGATTGACGCGCACCTGTCGCTGGCGCCGGCCGAAATGGAGTTGCAGCGCCACCAGCGCACGCTCACCTGGTTTCTGATTGCGGCCATTTTCTTTGGATGCTTCAGCGCCGTGCTCTTCATGTGGGTGGTGGTGTACCGCCCCGTCCGGGAGCTGATGAACGGCACGCACCGCGTGGCCGGCGGCGACCTGGAATACCGCTTGCCGGTCCGCACCGACGACGAACTGGGCGATCTGGCTGCGTCCTTCAACAAGATGACCGCCGAAGTGGCCGGCGTGCAGGCGCACATCGAGGAACAGGTGCGCCGCAAGACCGCCGAACTGGAGAGCGCCCACAAGTTTTTGCTGCGGTCGGAGAAGATGGCGTCCATCGGCAAGCTGGCCGCTACGGTCGCGCACGAGATCAACAACCCGCTGTTCGGTATCCTCACCTACGCCCGGCTGGTGGGGCGCGGCCTCAAGAAGCAAGAGTTCCAGGGGCGCGAAGAGCTGGTGGAGCAGGTGGAGACCATTGAGCGCGAAAGCAAGCGCTGCGGCGACTTGGTGAAGAGTCTGCTCACGTTTTCGCGCCAGGCGCCGAGCAACCGCGAACCGAATGACCTCAACGGCTGCGTGCGCCGCGCTGTTCTGCTGGTGAAGCACAAGCTGGACCTGCAGGGCATTGAGCTCCAGGAGCGCCTTGCCGCGGACCTGCCGCAGACGCTGTGCGACGCCAACCAGATTCAGCAGGTGGTTCTGGTGCTGCTGGTGAACGCGGCCGAAGCCATGGGCGGCGGCGGGCGCCTGGAGGTCTCCACGGAGTTCGACGGCGCGTCCGACCAGTGCGCCGTCCGCGTGAAGGATACCGGCGGCGGTATTCCGGACGACGTATTGCCCCGCATCTTCGATCCGTTCTTTACCACCAAGGAGGACCAGAATCGCACCGGTTTGGGATTGGCCGTGGCGCACAGCATTGTGGAGCAGCACGGCGGCGAGATCCGCGTGAACTCCACGCCTGGTCAGGGGACGGAATTTGTCGTGGCGCTCCCGGCGAGCCTGCCTGTGGCCGCGGGCGCCCCCGGAGGGGCCGGGAATTCGAAGGGATAGGTAACGGGAGAATTTATGGCAACGGCAACAGAGCCTCCGACGGCTGCGAAACTCAAGGGCCGCATTCTGATCGTCGACGACGAGCTGGTAGTGCGCGACTCGCTGGGCAAGTGGTTCACCAGCGAGGGCTACGCGGCGCGCCCCGTGGCGAGCGCCCGCGAAGCGCTGGAGATCATCCAGAAGGACGAGTTCGATATTGCGCTCCTCGATATCAAGATGCCGGGCATGGACGGCATGGAGCTGCAATCGCGCCTCAAGGAGGCCGACCCGGAGCTGATGGTGGTGATGATGACCGGCTATGCGTCCGTGGATACGGCCGTTCAGGCCCTCAAGCACGGCGCCTACGATTACATCACCAAGCCAGTGGACCCCGACGAGCTTTCCCACCTGGTGGCCAACGCGCTGGAGCACAAGCGCGCGCGTCGCGAGGTCGTGCGGCTGCGCGAGGACTTGCAAGAGGTCTTCCCCAGCACCGAACTGATCGGGAAGAGCCCCGCCATGAAGAAGGTGGTGGAGCTCATTGAAATGGTGGCGCCCACCGAGGCTACCGTGCTCATCACCGGCGAGAGTGGCACGGGCAAGGAGGTGGTGGCGCGCGCCATCCACGCGGCCGGCCCCCGGCGCTACATGCCGATGGTGGCCATCCATTGCGGCGCACTCACCGAAACGCTGCTCGAAAGCGAGCTTTTCGGCCATGAAAAGGGCGCCTTCACCGGCGCGCAGTATCGCAAGAAGGGCAAGTTCGAAGTGGCCGATGGCGGAAGCGTTTTCCTCGATGAAATCAGCGACATCAGCCTGAAAACCCAAACCGACCTGCTGCGCGTGCTGCAAGAGAAGGAGATCGTGCGCGTCGGCGGCAATCAGCCCATCAAGGTGGATTTCCGCTGCATCGCCGCCACCAACAAGAACCTGGAAGCCTTGGTGAAGGCGGGCACGTTTCGGCCCGACCTTTATTACCGCCTCCACGTATTTTGCATAGACCTGCCCCCGTTGCGCGAGCGCAAGGAAGACATACCGCTGCTGGTGAACCACTTCCTCAACAAGCTCTGCGCCGCTACCAGCCGGCCCGTACCGCAGCTCGCCCCGGAAGCGCTGGATGTGTTGTTGCGGCACGATTGGCCCGGCAACGTCCGTGAACTGGAGAACGCCGTGGAGCGCGCGCTGGTGGTGGGGCGCGGGCAGGAAATCCGCCCCGGCGATTTCTCCTTCCAGTTCGAGGTGGACGAGCCTCGTGGCGGCCGGACGCTCGAAGACATGGAGCGCGCGCACATCGAGCGCATTCTGCGGGAGACGCAGCACAACCTCTCGCGCGCCGCGCGCGTGCTGGATATCGACCGCACCACTCTGTACAACAAATTGCGCCGTTACGGACTGCGGTGAAGCCGATTCATCTCATCCCCCTGGCCAACGGAGCCGCCGTGCAGGGCGCGGCCGTGGAGCCGGATCTGAGCATGTTGGAGCGCGTGGCCGCGGCGCTGGCGCGCACGTTCCACACGCCCTGCCGCATTCGGCCGGAGCGCCTGGACGTGGACTTCTCCCGCGACGTGGCGCGCGGTCAATATTACTCCACGGCCATCATCCAGCGCCTGGAGCGCACCGCCCCGTCGGATGCCCGCGTACTCGGCGTCACAAGCTGCGACCTCTACGTGCCGGTGCTCACCTTCGTTTTCGGCGAGGCGCAGTTGGATGGAACCTGCGCGGTGGTCTCCACCGCTCGCCTGAGGGAGGAGTTTTACGGCTTGCCCGCTAGCGCCGACTTGCTCCTGGATCGGCTCATCAAGGAAGCGGTGCACGAGCTGGGCCACACCTTCGGCCTGCGGCATTGCGGCGACTGGCGCTGCGTTATGTCCTCCAGCCACGCCGTGGAACGGCTGGACGTGAAAGGCGCGGAGTTTTGCGGCGCATGCCGCAAGGCCGTGGGGGAAGAGGGGTATTGGTAGGGGCGCCGCGAGCTTCGGCTCACGCCCGGTGGGAAACCGCTTTCACCTCCGGCGTCGGCTCATCCGCGATGATTCTCCATAGCGCCGCCGCCGGTCCCTATCCCTACACCCTCGGGCGCTAAGGCGGAGCAGACCTGCCCAAACCCGCCGGGGCGCTACTGTATCGTGCTTCAGCCGAACGCCCCGGGCTACTGAATGCGCGCGGAAAGCAGGAATAGAGCCGAAGGATCGCTGGTGATTTTGGTATAGAATTGACCGGTCCCACCGGCCGTAGCCGCTGTCGCTCCAAATTCCGACTTGCCCCCGGCTCCGCCCGATCCCCCGCCGCCGCCGCCGAACCCGGTGGCATCGGTGCTGCTACCGGCGGCTCCCCCCGCGACGGTGACGGTTCCCTGCGTAATGGTGGGGGCGAGCAGGTTCACGATACCCCCGCCGCCGCCTCCGGAAGCGCTGGTTCCGGAGATGGCGTTGGCGCCCTTGCCGCCAACT
>Ga0335069_10007667_pt1 | contig 15549 bp, 14 predicted proteins | sample Lox_Sample_11_FD_206714 | JGI IMG/M metagenome (GOLD analysis project Ga0335069, IMG submission 206714) | Soil microbial communities from Loxahatchee National Wildlife Refuge, Florida, United States - Lox_Sample_1.1 | ecosystem: Environmental > Terrestrial > Soil > Wetlands | place: USA... | reverse complement strand
CCGCCACCGCCGGCTCACTCAAATAACTCGGATGATTCGCCTTCAAATACTCGACCAACTGCTCCCCATTCCGCAGATTCCCCTCGCTCCGCGCGTTGATCGCCTGCTCGATCTTGTCCGCCCACTGCTTCGCCTCCGAAGCACGCGTCATCAGCACCACCACCACCACCGCCACCGCCTTCCTCTTCGGCGGCGATGCGTTCTACGATGCGCCGAGTGGGTTGTACTTCCACGGCGATGGAGTGCGTACACGGCTTGGTTTCATCTTTATGCAGCGGGATTTCGGGCGGCGAGGACAAGGGAGCAAGGAAGACCCTATTTCTCTCCACAAATACCTATTCGTTGACGCGAATCCCGTAAGCCGGCAAGATCCTAGCGGCCATGATGCTGTAGACGGACTCGAAGGGCTAGGGGTTGGCGCGGCATTAGGAGCCGGATTGTTGTGGGCGTCAGGTGGAGCAGCAGCGCCGGCGTTACTTGCGTTGGGGACCGTAGGCTTCGCAATCTCGGCCGTCGCGTATGGAATTGCATCACAGGAAGCCCAAGTTGCAGTCGCAGCAGGTGATCCTCGCGCGCTCATTACGTGCCTTGCGGTGGAACAGACCGCATCGAGGGCGGCGGGGTTATTTTTGGGTGTGGCTGGGGTAGCAGGAGGAGCGCTGCTTTACCAATTCCTTTTTGCTGCTGCCCCAGTTGTGGGCACGGACGGGGCCTTTGCAGCTGTTGTCGGAGGTGGACTAAATCCCACAGTCGAATCTCTATTGGACGATCAAGCGGTTTTGGTGCAGTTAATTAAAGATGTAGACAATGCAGGAGGAGACCCCAATTTAAGGTTCGAAGCCGAAACTTGGTTAAATTATGTGCAGGATCAACTTCGATTCTGGCAGAACTTCGAAAATAATTGATTGGCAATTTTTTGGATGAGCTATATGGCTGATTCTGAAAAACAAAAAAGAAAAGTAGTGATCGAAGATATGGAACGTGGCGTCGTTCTGGCTCGTGCAAAGCTTGAGCAATCAACGCAGCGTAAGTTGCGGGAGCTGTTGGGAGAGCGCCTGGTGGATGCACTGAGTTCTCGCAGCGCAACCGAACGATATGCTGTAAATCCCGATGCTCGCGCGCGGGAGGGGGCTTTTCACCTGATCGCGTTTCACTGGCAGCCCACTCATTCGGAGAAGGAGCTCTACTGGACTACCTTGAAAAATGATCCGGATGCACAGGTTCGGCAAGGGGCTATTGTTTGCCTTGCGAAGTTGTACCATGGCACACGGAATCAAGGTCTGTGCTTTGAATTTGCGAAGATTGCACGTGACGAGTCCTTACCCTCACCGTTGAGACGGGGTGCATATTTGGGATTATTTGCGGTTCAAGGGGCACCGCCCTCGTCTAGTAGACTGCTCGCGGCCTTTCGTCTGCAACCGGACGAATTTCTTAAGCAGGTAGATTGGGAAATGGTTGACTCTTTTTTGCCGAAGTAGTGTAGCCGCCCAGTGGATTGGAAAGTGAAACCAGGACGAATCAAGGAGTGAAACGGGGACGCAAATAGATGTTTATCAATACACTTGATGACAACAACGGCAACACCACCACGGATGATCTGGGCCACCCCCTCATCCACGACGCCGGCAACCCCACCTCCGAAACCATCGGCGGCGTGACCACGCTGTACCTGACCGACACGCAGAATCCCACGGGCTACGACAAGCCGATTGAAGAGAGGAACTATGCAACTGGCAAGCCGATCATGACGTTCATCTTGGGCGACCGTGTGCTCGGTCAGGTGGATGCCGCAGGCAACGTCACCTACCTCCTGAGCGACGGCCACGGCTCGACACGCATTCTCATGAGCGCCGCGGGCGCTGTAACTGCCGCCTTCAACTACGACGCCTTCGGCACGGCGTTGAACTTCAACGCCGGCATGGCGGCAACGCCGTTCCTTTACGGCGGGGATTCGATGTTCGATGCGCCGAGTGGTTTGTACTTCCACGGCAACGGCGTCCGAACACGGCTTGGCTTCATCTTCATGCAGCGGGATTTCGGCCGAACAGGCCAGGGTAACAGGCAAGATCCCCTATCGCTCCACAAGTATTTGTATGCAAGTGGCAACCCGGTTACGAATTCGGACCCGACGGGCCATGATGATTTAGACCTTACGCAGGGCTTTGGTATCTTTAGTGCGTGGGGACTTGCCGTGATACCCCCAAGTTATTTGAGTGGGACGTCGGTTCTGGGCTCAATTACCGTCGGTGCTGCGGCTGCTGAGGAATTGGCTGGAGAGATTGTCGGTGCTTATAGTCTAATACTGCACCCCGTCGACGCAATTGGGTTCTTGATTATCGGAGAGGTCGCGGCAACAGGCTTCGAAATATCTATAGATGGTCCAGCTCGTGCATTAGCTCCTATTGCGGGTGTACGTCCTGACTGGAAAACTGGTTGGGAGGCCGTGTGGGACGCATTTCTCCAGTATTGGAATGCTGAATATTGATTCGAAAGGAAATTCAGATGGGCGAGCCCAGAAGAGTTGAGTTGTGTGGCTACCTGTACTTAACATTGTTCTATGCTATGGGAATAACGTGGTCAGTTTATTTGCTCGTCTTTGAAAGAGATTGGATAGGTAAAAGCAGCGTCATAGTATTTTGTGCATGCATGCCTTTTTATGTCGCTCTTACCATTTTACTGTCGGTAGCGGCGTTTAGGGCATACCGAGGTCGAACCGGCACTTATGAATCCGTGCTCGTATCGATTCTGTTTCCGCCAATAATTGGCCTGCTAGTTGCACCCTCGGTTGTCATGATGCATGGAACGGTTCACGTCACATTTACCTTGGTGGGTGTCGCCTCTGCATGTGTTTTTGCAGTTTTCGCATATTTGTTAGTTGCAGCACAGAGGCTTCGCATTATTTTGTGACGATTCTTGTTATTTGTCGAATTATGCCACGGTGGAATAAAAGCGGACGCACAAACGGGGACGAACATAGATGTTCATCAATACACTTGGGGACAATAACGGCAACACCACCACGGATGATCTGGGCCACGGCATCATCCACGACGCCGGCAACCGCGTCTCCGAAACCATCGGCGGCGTGACCACGCTGTACCTGACCGACACGCAGAATCCCACCGGCTACGACCAGCCGTTGGAAGCGAAGAACTCCGCCACCGGCAAGTTGGTCATGACGTATCTGCTGGGCGATCGCGTCTTCGGCCAAGCCGATGCCACCGGCGCCGTCACCTACCTCCTCGCCAAGCGCCACGGTTCCACCCGCGTGACACGCCATGATTGAGTACGTCAATCAAGGCTACACCGGCGAGACGTCGCCGGTATGAGGCGTCTCGCGCTATAAGGTTAACAAACTCTTCACTTGAAGAAAGATTCTTCATACTGCTGACTTGAACTACGGTGGCGATGTGGTTACGGTACCGACTTCGCGGGACATTTTTCGGGTGAAGGATACATTGCAATGATGTTTTCAATGGCGAATCATGGCTGCCGAACTAAATCGGTTTACGGTGGTGGAGTTGTTATTTTTCTGGCTGGCATCATAGGCGTTTATGGTGAGCATGCGAGCGCTGCCGAGAACCTTACCTTCGTGATTGACCCCACCCAAAGCACGTTGGTTGCTTCGGGGACGCTCGCGGGGCAAGCGATAAAAACATTTCCTCTGGGCTCTTCCAGCGGGATCGGTTTAACGACATCGTACCGCGGCTCCATAAATGCCACCTGGGATGAGGTGGCCAACTCGCTACAGATTACTGGGGCTCAGATCACAGCGCAAGATAATGCGGTGCAATTTTCATTTCCCTCAAATTCCACACCAGATTGCTACGCTTTTTTTATTAGTCCTTTCGGCATTTCGACGTCAACCTTTGGCGAGGCATTTTCTGGCGAAATTCGAAGCCTTTCATTCTCGATTCAATCTCCTATCGTTACAAATCCTCAATCCTTCGATACATCGCTCATGACTGGTGCCATTTTAGGCGGGCAACTTGACCGCACCTTCACCACCTACACTCTGCCGTCCTTGACGCCGACCGGCGAATTCGACGGAACGGATTCCTTGGGGGGAAATCTGTCGTTTGGCTCCAATCTTGCTTCCCTAAGCAGTTCAACGGAAGCTGAAACGCTGACGCTGCCTGTCGCTACCCACATCAACATCGTAATAGGTGACGGTCCTGCAGCAGGATCGATTCTAAGCCTTCAGTTATCCGGGGCGATTGTTGCTACAACAGCGACTCCAGAGCCTTCTGCACTTTTGGTTTTGGCCGGCGGGTCGCTCTTTTTCCTAACGCGCCGACGATTCGCGTGAAATGGTCCACGAAGCCGCCAAGTCGCCAAAATATCCCGTGATTCAAATTTAACCCTTCGTAGAGGCACCTCCGCTATGAAACGGACATCACTTTTCCGGTCAAAACATGCTTGGTCCCGGTCGATGCTGCTGGAAGGGTTAGAGTCTCGTGTTTTGCTCGATGGGACTCCCTTATTTCCATTGGCCGATTCAAACACGGCAACAAATCACATCGCCGTCGAATCCGACGCGCAAAGCTCGCCCGGTTCGACGTGGCTAACGCCGGCGCAATTCAGAAACTGGTATGGATTTAACAGCATTGCATTTAGTAATGGGACGATAACGGGCGATGGCTCTGGTCAAACGATTGCGATCATCGACTGGGGTAACGACGCGAAGATAGCGACGAATCTTGGCAACGCGACTAACAACGATTTAAACGCTTTCGATTCGCAGTATTCCATCCCCGGCGGTCTCGCCTCGAATTTCTTGACGGTGTATGCGCAAAGTTCCGCAGATAGTGCGTTTCACCTTGCCAGCACCATTTCCTCGGCAAACCTTCCGACGGACGCAAGACTTCAGAGTCCAGCCAGTGACGCCGAGATTGCCTTGGACGTCGAATGGGCTCACGCGTTTGCGCCTGGCGCCAAGATCGATTTAATCGAGGCGCAAAATGCCCAATTTCCCAACCTGACCGCAGCCATCACCTATGCTAAGAATCCATCAAATATTCCGGGCGTTACTGTGGTGTCAATGAGTTTCGGCGCCAACGACTCCAGCTCACCGTTTAGCGATTCTCTATTTTCGCAGGCCGGTGTCTCTTTCGTTGCCTCGTCTGGAGATAACGGGTCGTTTGATTCCCCTTTCGTTTACAGCGGACCCGAATTGCAATGGCAGGCGCAGGGAACGGGGATTATCCAAAGAAATGACGATTACACTCCTTATCCAACTGCAATTGCATCGACGTCACAAAACTTTGTTGTCATTGCAGCGCCCTACGGGGTCTCGGGTAACCTATCCGCGGGAGAGGGTATAACGATTCGTGCTGACGTGACGAACCCCAGTTCCCCGGCTTATTCCGTCTTATCCACCTATGGGGGAGGAGACGTCGTTTGGAGAAGCACGGCAAATACCACCAGCAGTTCTTCACCTTTTGCATTAGATGCCGCTTTCCCGGGATGTTTGCTCGTAATTCAGCGAATTGGGTCAACTTATTATTCTTGGGATTCCTCTGATAATGCCCAAACCTGGCAAGCGGGACCAACGGAGACTATATCTGCCCTGAGCGGGAATGTTACGATCCAATTGTTCGGATACGACGGGAGCGATACTGTCAGTCAAACGGATTCTTGCAATATCATTGAATTAGAGGGCGGCTCGACGGTGACTAACGCTCCGGCGTCATCGGTAAATGTTGTGGGCGTGGGAGGAACTTTGCTGGCGGGGGCCAGTTCAGGCAATATAACCGGGGAAACTCAAGCTTGGGGCAATGGGAATCTAAGTTATAACCCTGGCCCCCCGATTTCACCTGCCCAATTTCCCGGCGGTAGCGGCGGCGGCTACAGCGCCACGGAGTCACGCCCGGCATATCAAAATGCGGTAAGCTCAAATGCTGGCAGAGGCGTTCCTGATGTATCGTTCGCGTATGGTCCCGTCGGTATTTATGATACCGATACTGGCACACCGTCCTTGCCGTGGATCCAAGTCACTGGAACTAGCTTTAGCGCACCCGCTTGGGCTGCTCTTATTACGGTGGCAGATCAAGGCCGGGCTATTGCGGGTTTAACACCCCTGGGATCCATTCAAACGCTGGATGATTTATACGGGTTCTCGAACACCACGTTTCGAGATATCACGACCGGGAGCAACGGCGCGAACGCAGCGGGGGTTGGTTACGACGCCGTAACGGGGCTCGGCTCGCCGCACGCGACCAACGTCGTCGCGGGATTCGCCTCGGAAGTCGCGAATGCCGGATTTGAAGCGACCACCTTGGCTCCGTCGTCCTCTGTAATCACGGACTGGACCGTCACCGGTAACGCGACCGTGAGCAATTCGACAATACGGTCCGGCTCCTACGCAGGAAAACTTACGAGCAATGCCTCGCAGATTGCCTCGCTTTCACAAACTCTTACGGATTTGAAGCCGAATACCACCTACCAGCTTTCTGGCTGGAGCAATGCAACATCCAGTTCAAGCATCGGCATGCTGAGCATCAGCGGCTACGGTGGGCTGACGCTGACCAGCTCCTCGAATTCAACGCTTTGGAGCGATCAGATACTTACTTTCACCACCGGACCTGGTGTGACCTCCGCGACAATTACGCTTTCCGAGGCGCTGGGAACCGCTGGCTCTGTGTTTTTTGATGATGTTAGCCTCACGCCCGTATCGAAAGTGAACAATTTGGATTTCGAGACAGGCGATTTGACCGATTGGACGCATGGGTCCGGAGCGAATGTAACAACCGCAGCGCCGCACACTGGCAGCTACGCGGCAAAGGTCGCAAACGGAAGCTCGCTTTCGACGGTCATCAACGGCCTTCAGGCGAATACGACATATACCGTCTCGTTTTACGGGAAGGTAGATTCCGGGAACGCTACGTTTGCTGCATCGGGCTTTAGCGGTTCGGCCACCTCCAACGTTACAATCTCAAATTCCGCTTACTCTGGGTTGCCAGCCACGCTCACATTCACGACGGGAGCAAGTCCTGCATCAGTGACCCTTACGCTTACCAGCGCAACAGCAAACAGTTCCAATTTCGCGTACTTTGACGACATAAATGTGGCACAAGGTTATACGTTCAATACAACGCTGGGAGCCAACGTCACGATTACGCAGGACTCAAGCAACTTGACCATCACGGATGGGACACAGACGGTTCAAATTCCAGTTTCCGCCCCTCGACCCATTGTCATCGCTTCCGGGTCTTCAAATGAAACCATCACCATCAACCAGTCCGGAGGGGCGGTCACGATCCCGGGTGATCTCGGCATTTATGGAACCGGAAACATCACGCTTATTGTGAATGCTGGCTTTTACGCCTTCAATTCCGACGCCGGTGCAAACGCGTCCAATCTCACAATCCGAGCCTCCGCCATTGCCAGCTTGACTTTCAACTCTCCCCAAACACTCGGCGGAGGTCTGATTCTCGACAGCAACACCTCCCTCTCTGTTACTCCTGGCGGAAAGAATACTTTGTTCCTCGGCAATCTTACGCTCGCCAGTAACGGCACAAAACCTGCTGCTACGTTCATCCTCAACAACAACAAACTCATCGTCGAGGCGGCGATCAATCACAATGCAACGATGACCACAATTCAAAGTGAAGCCGCATACGGCAAATCAAACCCCTACGGCATTCAAGACCCCGCGCCAGTTCTTCCCCCTAATTCCGGCTTCGCCGTTATCGATAACGCCATCGCTGGCCTCACGTCATTCGGAGGCGTTACCGTCGATTCTAACTCTGTTCTCGTCTCCCAAGAACTTCTCGGCGATGCCAATATCGATGGGAGAGTTGACCTTTCTGACCTCTCCAAGGTTCTCAACAACTTTGGCGTTGCGACGACTGCTTGGACGTCAGGCAATTTTGACGGCGCTGCAACCATCGATCTAACCGACCTTTCTGCGGTTCTTAACAACTTTGGCCTGACGAACCCAAATGCCAGTGACATCAGCGACACTCAGACAGGGAGTGGCGGCGGTTCCGATTCGCCCAGCGGCTCTAACCAGACATACACTCCTACGAACAGCAACATCACGCTTACTGTTTGTCTGTCAAACAACACGCTGATGGTTTCCGATGGAACAACTACCGCTTATGTGCCGCTGGCAGACTTGAATTCGTTCATTGTTCTGAGCGGCACGACCAATGAGACCGTCACCGTCGATCAATCCACCGGTAACTTGCCCTCCGGTATCGAGATCGATGGGACCGCCGACACAACTTTGATCATTTCGGGTGGCACCTACACCTTCAACAATGACGCCGGGGTGAATGCCTCGAATCTCACGGTCATCGCAACTAACGGCGCATCACTGATATTCAACGCCTCCCAACACCTCGGCAGCTTAGAGCTCAACGCAGGCACCACCGCTGCGCTGGACAATGCAGGCGTCACGCTCATGTTGGGAAGCATTTCTGTCGACGGCAGTTTCGGCATGTCGAATGGCTCCATCGTTGCATCACAGACTTCGATTAGTTCAACGGGTAACTTCACAGAGTCGGGTGGATCAGCTTCATTGGGTGCCCTTGATGACGCGGGCGCAATCAACGTGTCCGGCGGAAGCCTTGATGACGGTTCGGTCTGGACGTGGATCGAATCAACGGGCAGCTTTACCCAATCTGGCGGCAACGCAACACTCACTTATTTGGACGACTACGGTTCGATTTCCTTGTCGGGTACGGCTAGTCTCATCGATAGCAGCAACTCTTCTTGGATTGAAGACGGGGCTACGTTCGATGAAACTGCTGGCTATGCTTCCTTGCACGGCGTCGTATTATTGGGCGCAATGAACGTAAGTGGGGGCAGTTATGTCTCGTACACCTCAAATGTGAGTAACGCTGGTACCTTCGATCAGTCTGACGGCGACGTGCAGATTGCCTATCTGAACCTCGTAAACGGGTCGAGTTCAATTCAACCGACCTACACGCTGTCTGGCGGCACTCTCGGCACAATCAACACGACGTTGAATCTGTGGGCGATATTCGATCAATCGGGAGGATCAAGCCAAGTTGAGCAAACGCTGCTGGTAAAGAATCACAGCAAATACACCTTGTCCAATGGTTCACTCGAAGCCAACTTTTTATCGATCAATGCCTGTCAATTTGAACAGGACGCCGGGGAATTGGTGGCCGCGACGATTGCCAGTTCCGGCACGATCACCTTGAACAACGGCAACATCACTGCAGGCGATACGTCGATTTCGGGCAACGGCACCGTCTCCCAGAGCAATGGCACGTTCACAACCGATACTTTGGAACTCGTCCAATCTACGACGAGCTTTTCTCTCAATGGAGGAGAGGCTTCGTTGGGCGACATTTCCGGTGATGGTTCCGTGACGGTCAACAATGAAAGCACGCTGTACTACGACAGCATCTCCGATACGAACACATTGACGATTAACTGATGAAGCCGATTCAATTGGATGCCCTTTGCTGTGGCAATCTTGACCAGACGCTCCGTCCGGAGAGTCTCGAATGGCAATGTGTGGGCCATCGCCGCCATGCTTCTGGTCATTGTTGGTCTTGGTATTAACGTTTGGTCGAACCCGCCTGCAACTGGTACGCAATCTCAGAGTGCAATCCCGTCATCGCCTGCTACCCAGAGTGTTTGGCCGCCGTCGCCAAACTCGATTGCAACACCTTCGATACAACCGCTATCAATCGTTGTCGACCAAGTTGCCAGTCAAAGAGAGAGTGGCAGCTATTACGGTGGCCGTCACACAAGACGCACACGACAGATGGCCGATGAGGCCGTGAGCACGCAGATAGTTCGACGGTAGACCCACCATCGATCGCCTTCGCGACTCGCCTCCCCGGCTCGGTCCTTGCCGCCGCGGAGAGACTGCTTCTTCAAATGTGCGCACAATTCGGAACGTTATCCGGTGCGCAGCTGAGACGGAAAATTTTAGTTGAATTGGTGCTGCCCCCCAATCCCGATAGGAATTGCAGGGATTATGTCAGGCCGACAGAGAAGCTGTTTATTCTCGGACTTTGGAAGAAACGTCCTAGGGACCAGAAAACGAGACACCTCGCGCAAAACCTGCCTGCTGATTCTGCCGATGCCATTTTCAGTACTGCTAATCGAGGTGTTCTATGGCTCCGAAGATCCTGCTCGTTCCCGCCCTCCTGGCAATGGCATCCCTGCTCCCCGCCTGCACGCAGGGCGTCGACAACGTCCTGCGCGCCCGCAGCGAAGCCCGGCTCAGCCATCTGGAAAGTACGCCCGTCACCCAGGGTGCGTGCGATTCCCTTGGCCAGTACATTGCGAAGGGCGTCGCCTCCGAACGCATCGCCGCCCGCGGCCAGGAGATGCAGGCCAACTACCTGGTCTTGCGTTAAACCCTTCTGGGTTAAGTATTACTGCGGACCTCAACCCGCCTGCTCCAACTGCTGGGCGCGCGGCACGAGGTTCGCTCGATCCCGAGTGCGAATCGCCCGCAGTGACGTTTCGAAAAGTCGCAACGTCTGCTAATGTTGCGGCCCCCGGTTGACGATAGGCATGGAAATGGTCTGACCGGGTGTAAGCCTCGTGACGTGGAGTCGTGCATGAAGTGCGTGATGGCAGCAGTGATGGTCCCCTTCCTGTTCGCATTTGCATCCTGCGCGCAGCCACTTCAGAAAATCGTCGATGAGCACCGTTCCCAGCAAATGCAAGAGGTCTACGGCGATGCTCCGGTGACCCACGGCGCTGCCGACGGCATCGGCACCTCCAGCGCGGAAGCCCACGCAGTCGCCCTGACTGAAAACGCCCCCCATTCTCCCGAACATTGATTAGAATCCATGATTGCGCAGGCGCGAATCAAGGAGGCCAGCCGGGCGCGAGATCCAGCGATCCGGCTATGGAACTTGGGTCATCCACGTCTCCCACCGAAAACACGGCATATTGCTGAGCCCATTCGCTTACGGCCTGCTGATCGTTCACGGCTGGCCAAGACGAATAGATCATCGGCGGTGATCCAAACGTCGCCGTATCTGTAAGCGTCACGTCCGGCAGTTTGATGTTTCCAAACGAGTCGTTCAGCATCGTTTGTGCGGTCGCGGTATGGAGTCGATTGGGCAGTTCCGGCAACCCGCTCGCCGCCGCGTTGGAAGCTATTGGATCGGATACTGGCCCTGGATCGTCCGCCACATCCTCTGGCGAGGCTGTCGCAATGGCGTCCTTGTAGGCCCCACGCTCCGCGTCCGAAACATTGCGGATGCGCGCCGGCCCCAATTTCAGCATCGCGCCAACCAGAAAAAGTATCGCCAGCAGCACCGGTATCGCCAGAAGCAACTCAATCTCCGCCGTCCCGCGCTGTTGACGACACCCGTACGCAATCCGCCGGCCATCTCCTCCGCCACGCCAGCTTCTGCTTCTCAATCTCAATGCACACATGCCAAACTCACCCTAGTGAATCGATATCAGATTGTCCGTATTCTTAAGATCCGCCTCGGAGAGATACTCCGTGAGTTCGGGATTCAACCCGTCCGCATTCATCTTCATAATCGCATCGGAAACAGACAGCCTTGGTTGCCAATTCCAGCCACCCGCCGTCGAGAGCCGCCAGGCGCGGGGGCACGCCAGGAGACTTCCGAAGGTATTCGTGGAAAGCTCATCGAATTTTTCCGTGGCATAACCGCCGTAACCGTCGTTGTATTCCATCCAGTTGAACGATTCCGCCTGCGCGAACGCCACCAGTTTCTTACCCTGCCCGAAGATCGTCGGCAGGGCCAGCCGTGGCGTCGTGCCATCCTGCGATCGCGCCGCCGCGAAAATTGAGAAATGCATTTGCCGATCCGCCTTTCCCATCCCCGGCGACGGAGGCACCGGCATATCCGGCGGCGCCTTTTCATAGGGCCACGGCCGCGACATCATCTGCTCGACAATATCGCTTACTCCCTGCGACTCATACGCAAACGCAGCCTGCACCCCCATTGGCCACAACTGCCGGTTCATCCTGAAAATCTGCCACGAAACCGCCTCCGTCAAGGATTCCCTCATCCCCGGCTGCGCCCACTCCGGTATCGGGTACAGCCCGTAAGTTTTCAGCACCATGAAGCATTTTTCCCGCCCCAGCTCCTGCTGTACGAACTTTCGTGCATTGTAAATCTGCGCCTGCCACTGCGGGACCGCGTACGGCTCCGTGAAAATCGTCCAAAGACCCGCATAGTCCCGCAGCACATTGATCAAACGTTGGATGTCCGACAAATACCGCCCCTTCGCCCGTTCATAGCTGAAATCGGCGGCCGTCTTGTCCCCGTTCGCGCCCGTCGGCGTCAGGTCCGGCAGAATCGTTATCTGATCGATCTGCTTCGTCAACGGATCCGGCTGATTATCAGGAATCTGCTTCGGCAGCGGCGGAACATTCAGAAACAGCCCCAGTTCCTTCGCCCAAAGCTGCGCCAGTTGCATCCGCAGCGCATCAATCGGTTGCAGGTAGTTTCCCTGCAGTCCCGACATGTCCCGGCTTACCCGCGCCTCCAGATCACGCTCAATCGGAAATGCCCAGCAATGGCCCCAGCCTCCATAGGTCGTGTCAAACGGGTTGTAGTTCACCCCAAGGGGATTCGTGTCCGGCGGTGGTACGTAAATAATCGACGCATTCCCCGTGTTCGGATTGATCGCATCCACCTCGGCGCCGCTGGTGTCGTCCGATGGTACATCCTCCGCCTGCTGCACGGGCGCCTTCACCGGCGCCGACGCTCCCGTATCGTTCGTTAGCGTCGCCAGCGTAATGTCCGTGTGGTAAAGGTCCGTGACCGATTGCCCGCCGCCTGCATCAACCGTCGCGCTGTTCACCGTCGCGGGCAACTGGGCCGCCAACGCCTGCTCCGCCGCATAAATCGCCTGTTCATTCGTGTACATCAACGTCGGCACATCCTGCGAAATCCCCGCCTGGGTCTGATCCTCCATTTGCGCGAGAATCGCCTGTTCTTCCAGGATGTATTGCCTCGCCTGCTCCAGCATCTGCGCGGTGATCTTCTCATTCATCACCTGCCCGACCAGTTGCTGCAATTGCTGGTGCACGAATACCGTCTGCACCCAGTTTGCTGCATAGTTCGCCTGCCGGAGCTTCGTTTTGTAAGCGGTCTCCGATTTCGAATCCGGGAAGGAAATCGATCCGCTGTCCAGATCCGCCTGTATCAGTTGCAGCGCCGATTGCAGCAGCGAATAATCCCGATCGATGGCGTTGATGAACCCCGGGAGCCGGATCTGTAGTTGCCGCTGGTTCTGCAGGATCGCGTCCAGTCTCGCGAGTTCCCAGTTCAAGCGACGATCTATTGACGTCTGCGTACCTGTAAAATTGTTCCCTGCGTTATCCCCCGTCGCCCGCCAGATAACCTCGGCCGAACCATCCTGCACGATCAGCATGTTCTGCGCGGTGATCTCATTGAGCGTCCGCGACATCCACAGTGCGGAGGTATGCGCAGCTGCATCCGCTGCCGTCTGCACCTGCTCCCGTCGCACAGAAATTTCGGCAATGTTCCACAGCATGGCCAGCGTCGCCACCAGGCACCAGATGGTCAGCAGCACGAGCACGCTTATCGCGCCGCGATCGTTGCGATGGAATTGCCGAATCCAGCGTTTCATGACCATTCCCAAGCAATGGCGGGCATGACGCCCGCGTTTTCTACTGCCCTGCCTGCAACTCGTACGGCACCGGAGAACCGTCGCCGTAGGTCGCCGTCTCGCGCCCGTGCGAAAGCTGCAGATCGTAAGTCGTGCTCAGCGTAATAAACCGGCCGTTAACCCCCGCGACACTTCCCACGTCCCCAATGAACAGCTTCGCTCCCGGCACGTTCAGGTAAAACTGATACGAAACCGTCAATTGCACGTGCTGGCTGCTGCAGCGGCAAAGAAACGACGGAGGCGGATCCGGATCGCCGATCGGATTCCCCGCATCATCCACCACCTGCCAGTGAATCGTGGTCGCCTGATCCGCGTAGTCGTATCGCTGGCCGTAGGATTGATTGATCTTGAATCCATACCGTTCAATCGTCTGGGTATCGGTATTGTCGATCCCTGCTCCAATTGATGCGACCGGAGAAATCGATTCAAGCCGCTCGCATGCGGCCATCTTGACGAACGCGACACCATCGAGAGCGGGCGCCCCGACACCATCGCCCATCGTTTCAATTCGCGGGTCGGTCGACAGCGCCGTCATCGCCGAACGCGCCGCACCAGCCGCCGCCCGATTCAGCACCAGGCGGGCATTGACAATCATGGCATACTGCACAATCACCGCGATCACAAACAGCAGAATCGGAAGCGATATAAGAAAAGTCACCGCAACCGTCCCCCGATCGCACCCGCGCAGCAGTCGAACATGGCGTTTCAGCGATTCCTTCATGACCCCGCCCCCGTTGCGCCGCTGCGCCATTGAATTTCCAGCACCTGCGCGATCAGCACGCCGAGCGCCAGGGGAACCGCCATTGGAACGGATTTGCGCAGCGCAGGCTTCGCCGCTTCCGCCGGGTCTTCCGCAGGCATTTCAAAACGGCGGAAATACACGAATTCCAACGCCTGCACCGCCACAAAGTTCGTGAACGTCTTAAGGCGTCCAAATAGTGCCAAATTCAAAACTGCGTAAACAAACGCCACGGCCATCGCGACTACCAGGACCGAACCTATGCCAGCCAGCCCCAGAAGCGCACCGACCCCAGCCAACAGTTTGATATCTCCTCCGCCCACCCCGGCTATGAGCCCCACCGAGGCTAACGCTGCGCAAACGCCAAAGCCCCACAGGCTCTGCGAAATCCCAGGCGCCGCAAGCCACCGGATAACCGTATCCCCATGCGCCGGATCAAAGCGCGCCAGCCCGGACGACGCCAGATTGATGATGAGCCCGGCGACAATCGCTCCATAGGTCAGCGCATTGGGAATTCGCGTCGTCCATGCGTCAAACAGCGCTGCCAGAATGCAGATTCCCGTCGTGAGCACCGGGATGAAAAAGCCGCGCTGCGAATGCAGCCCGACCACCAGGATGCTCGACATAATTGCGGAGAAGCTCAAAAGGATCACCCACGTCGACCCCCACGGAATCGATTTTCCCCCCACAGGCACGACCGATTCATCCATCGCATCGGCAGCGATGGGAACTATAGCCGTTATTGACCTGCCGTTCGACTCGCTCATTGCCGACATCCTGCCGAATTTGCATGGAGCACTCCCCCCGCGGCCTCTTCAATGCGATCAACCGCCGTTGCTGCCGGAATCCTGTTCCAGCGTGCCCTGCTGGGTCGTGAACCACCCTACGATGGTCGTCTTGAAGAGGATCAGAATGATCAGTATCGGAAGTGCTATCAACGCGAGTATGAGAATCTTCTCCACGGACATGGCACCTGATTCATTCCGGTGTAGCCGTCCGAGAAACCTGCTAATTCTGGACTTCATGACTTGCTCCTGTTCACCACGCCTCTAACTCATCATATCGTCGATTGATACGACAATGCCATGTATCGCTGCGCGATTGCGGCCGCCTCTCATTCATCCAAGCGGCCAACCGATCACCGTCGAGATCCGCTCCATGTACATGCCAATCATTGGCATGATCACCGTGAT
>Ga0335069_10007665_pt1 | contig 15552 bp, 5 predicted proteins | sample Lox_Sample_11_FD_206714 | JGI IMG/M metagenome (GOLD analysis project Ga0335069, IMG submission 206714) | Soil microbial communities from Loxahatchee National Wildlife Refuge, Florida, United States - Lox_Sample_1.1 | ecosystem: Environmental > Terrestrial > Soil > Wetlands | place: USA: Florida... | reverse complement strand
CTGCTGTGCGTGGTGGCGCGGGTCCACGACCTCATGGCCATCGAGCGCGCGGGGTCGATGCGCGGGCGGTACTTCGTGCTCGGCCGGCTGCTCTCGCCGCTCGAGGGCATCGGGCCGGAGGACCTGCCGCTCGACCGCCTGCGCGCCCGCATCCGGGACGACGGCGTGAGCGAGGTCATCGTCGCGACGCCGCCGAGCGTCGACGGCGAGGCGACGGCGCTCCTGCTCAAGCGCGAGCTCGGTTCGCTCGGGGTGGCCGTGACGCGCATCGCCAGCGGCGTCCCCCACGGTGGCGACCTCGAGTTCGCCGACCCCATCACGATGGGACGCGCCCTCGCGGGCCGCCAGAGGCTGTAGACTCCCCGGCCCATGAAACAGGCGATCGCGACGAAGGACGCTCCGGGCGCCATCGGTCCCTATTCCCAGGCCGTGAAGAGCGGCGACCTGCTCTTCCTCAGCGGACAGATCCCGCTCGACCCGGCGACGGGGCAGCTCGTGACGGGCGACATCACGGCGCAGACGCGCCGCGTGATGGACAACCTGCGCGCCGTCCTCGGCGCCGCCGGCTGCACCTTCGCCGACGTCGTGCGCACCACGATCTACCTCGTGGACCTCGGCCACTTCGCCGCCGTCAACGAAGCGTACGGCTCCTACTTCGAGCCCCCCTACCCCGCCCGTGCCACCGTGCAGGTCGCCGCGCTCCCCAAAGGCGCCCATATCGAGATTGACGTGATCGCCCACGTACGGAAGTGAAGAGACACGGGGAGCGCGAGTAAGACGAGGGGAGAGGAAAAGAAGATCAGGAAGATCAAAAGATCAGAAGAAGGGTTCTGTTGGTTTCAACACACAAACCTTTTGATCTTCTGATCTTCTTGATCTTCTCCCCTCCTTTGTCGGCGTCTGCGCCTGTGCGCGCCAGACTTGTCGTCCTCTTGCACCTGTGTGCGTCAGTCGTAGGGCATGGGGTGGCCCGCCATGCCCACGTCGTCACGGAAGCGACGATGCAGCACCCGTGACACGGGGCCGGGGGTCCCCGAGCCGATGACGCGGTCGTCCACGCGCACCACGGGCACGAGCTCGCGGATGCTCGAGGTGATGAACACCTCGTCGGCGCCGTGGACGTCGGCGAGCGGGAGCTCGCGCTCTTCCACGGGGATGCCGAGCGCGCGAGCCGCCTCGAGGACGTGGGCGCGCGTGATTCCGACGAGGATGCCGGCCGACTCTGGCGGTGTCGCGAGGCGGCCGCCCGAGACGACGAACACGTTGGACGATGCCCCTTCGACGACGTGGCCGCGGGAGTCCACGACGAGGGCCTCGTGCGCCCCTTTGGCCTTGGCCTCCCTCAGGGCGAGCAGGTTTGCCAGGTAGTTGCTCACCTTGGCGCCGGCGGCGCTCGTTTCGTCCGTGGCTCGCCGCGTGTGGACGGTCACGACCGCGACGCCCTGCACGTACGCTTCGCGAGCGGGGGGGACGACCGGCTCGACGTAGAGGACGCGCAGCGGGTGCATCGCCGAGTCGGGGTCGAGCGAGAGTGGCCCCGTTCCGCGCGTGAGCACGAGGCGCACGTAGGACTCCTCGTTGCCCGCTGCCCCCAGGGCTTCCTCGATCTCGTGGCGCAGCGTCGCCTCGTCGACCGGCATCGGGATGAACACGCGCTCGGCGGAGCGGCGCAGGCGCGCCAGATGCTCGTCGATGGCGAACGGCCGCCCCCCGTAGGTGCGGAACACCTCGAACACGGCGTCGCCGTATAGAAAGCCGCGGTCGTAGGCGCTGACGGTCGCCTGATCCGGCGACCGGAGGACGCCGTCGATCGACACGACCCGACCGCGCTCGCTCATGCCGCGAGGCTATCGCGGTTCAGCTCGAGGAGGGCACGCTCGACGGCGTCGCGCGCGCCAGACGCCGCGGGCTCGATGGGTGCGCCCAGCACGACGTCGACGCGCGTGAAGGGCCACGCCACCGCGAACCGATCCCATGCGCGCCGCAGGACGATGCCCCTGCCGACCCGGCCGGTCATCGGCACGACGACGGCCCCCGTCGCTTGGGCAGCCGCGATGGCCCCGCCCTTGACGACACCGAGCGGCCCTCGCGGGCCGTCGACGGCGAAAGCCGCGTCCGCCTCATCGCGCTTCATCGCACGCACCAGAGCCGCGAGGCCGCGCGCCCCGCCGCGCGAGCTCGAGCCGCGCACGACGCGAAGCCCCTGCACCGCGAGCGCCCGCGCCTGCATCGCCCCGTCGCGCGAGAGGCTCACGAGCACCACGGTGCGGCGGCGCCGCCTCCACGCGAGGAGCGGCCACTGCGTCCCGTGCCAGAAGGCGAGCACCCAGGGCCTGTCGGCCACGCGGTCGAGCGACGGATCCCGCACCACGCGCACGCGAAGCGTCGCCAGCCACACGCGCGCGACGACGCCGAGGATCCAGCCCAGGACCGCGCGGACCGTCAACCCTTGAGCTCCGAGAGCTTCGCCCGCGCCCGATCGAGCGCCGGATCGTTCTCGATGGCCCGCTCGAACATCTGGACGGCCTTCGCCTTGTCGCCCTGCTTCGCGCTGATCTCGCCCAGGTAGTAGAAGACCTCGCCCTTCGAGATGCCCGCGTTCGCGTCGAGCCTCTGGAGGAGCAGCGCGCGGAAGGTCTTCTGCGCCCGATCCAGGTCGTTCGTCTCCAAGGCGAGCACCCCCAGGTCGCGCAGCACGCCGACCGAGCCGGGGTCGATCTTGAACGCCATGTCGAGCTGCGCCAGGGCCACGTCGTTGTCCCCGAGCTGCCGCAGCGCCCGCGCGAGGCGGTGGTGATACAGCGCCAGCTCCTTCGTGCGCTTGTTGCCGAAGGAGGCGATGACCCGCTCGAGCACCTTCGCCGCCTCGCGCCCTCGCTCCGCAGCGCCGTAGGCGTCGCAGAGCAGCAGGAGCAGGTCGCGGTCGTGCGGCACGAGCATCACGGCGCGCTCGAGGATCGGGATGGCCGCCTCGGGCTGCTTGCGCTTCGACATGTGGATGTCCGCCGCCGCCCGCAGCAGCTTGAGCTGCTCGACCACCGGCTCCGGGACGACCGGCGGAGGCGGCAGCGAACCGGCCGGCGGCATGCTGCGCCCGGGCGCGATCGACGTCCTCGGCGGTGCCTCCGGCACCACGACCTTCGCATCCGGGTGCGCCGCCGCGATGAGGTCCGCATCGCCGACGAGCAGCTCAGCGAGCTCCGCCCACTTCTCGGACTTCTCGTAGCGCACGCGGAGCATTGCACGCAGCCCTGCGTTGCCCGGCTCGAGGGCGAGCCCGCGCTGCAGCGCCTGCTCGGCCCCGGGCACGTCTCCCATCTTCTCGCGCGCCTCGGCGAGGCGCAGCGCCCACGCCACGCCCGACGCGTCGGACGCGAGGTCTACGAGCGCCGCGAGCGCTCCGGCTGCCCGCTCCCAGTCGGCGCGCTTCTCGCTGATGCGCGCGACGGCCTCGAGGGCGCCGCGGTGGTTCGGCTCGCGCGCGAGCACCTGCTCGTACGCCTCCTGCGCCGCGGTCACGTCGCCGAGCCGCGAGTCCTGCACTTCGCCGAGGCGCACGAGCAGCGATAGCTCGGCGGCGCCGTCGCCGCGGTCGCGAGCGGCGTCGAGCTGCGCCTTGAGGAGCTCCGCCAGGTCGGCGTCGCGACCCGAGTTTTCGTAGAGATGCGAGAGCGTCTGCACCGCCTCGGGGTGCGTCGGCTCCTCGTCGAGCACCGCGCGCAACGTTTCCATCGCGTCCTCGGGTGCGTTGAAGCGTTCGCTCTGGATCCTCGCGAGGTCCATGCGCAGCGCCGAGCGGTCCTCCTTGCCCATCGCGACGTCGACGAGTCTCGTGAGGAGCTTCGCCAGCTCCTTGTGGCGCCCGGCGCTCGAGTACAGCTCGCGGAGCGCCTTGGCGGCGGTCGCGTCCGACGGCTCGCTCTCGAGGATCTCCTCGTAGAGCGACGTCGCGCGCGCGCTGTCCTTCAGCCGATCGAGGAGCACGCGCGCCGCCTCGTGCTTCAGGGAGACGGCCTCGCCGCCGTCGGTCACGAGCTCGGCCCGGGTGAGCAGCAGACGCACGACCTCGGCGTCGTCCCCGGCCGCGGCGCGCAGCTTCGTGAGCTCCTCGAGAGCCCAGACGTCCCCCTCGTCCTCGGCGATGAGATCGCGCAGCACCGACTCGGCGAGCTCGGGGTCGCCCACGGGCCCCTCTGCGAGTGCCTTGGCCTCGCGCAACAGCTCGCGCTTGGTGGCGACGTCCCCTTCGAGCCGCGCCCGCGCGCGCAGCGTGTGCACGAGCTCTCTCTCGCGGCCCGGAGCCCGGCGGATGTCCTCGAGCGCACGGAGCACCTCGAGGTTCTCGGGATCGATCGCGAGCGCCTTGCCGAACGCGTCCTCGGCGCGGCGGCGGTCGTCGAGCTTGTCCTTGCGCCAGCCGGCGAGGCGCACCCACAGCTCCATGCGCGTCGCCGCGGGCAGCTCGGCGACCGATTCGAGGGCGGCACCGAGGGCGTCGGACGCGTCGGCCCATCCGCCGTTCGCTTCTGCGATACGGGCGAGCTCGGCGAGCGTGTCCTCGTCGGACGGATCATCGGCGATGGCGGCCTGCACCGCCTGCTGCGCACGCCGGCGATCGCCCACGCGATCCTCGAGCACCCGGGCGAGGTCGAGGCGCGCCCGCGTGCGGTCGCGCACCGTCTGCGCCCGTGCGACGCGTCGCTCGTAGAGTCTCGCGAGGTCCTCGTTCGCGTTCACCGCGCGAAGCACGAACTCGAGCGCATCGAACGCGTCGTCGAACAGCGCGTCGTCGTCCAGCAGCTTCTCGAGCGCCTCCCTGCTCGCCACGTGCTCGGGCACGCGCTCGAGGGCCTGGCGCAGCGTCGCGAGCCCCTGCCCCTTCTCGCGGAACTCCCCGATCTGCAGGCTCGCGAGACGGTGCAAGAGGTCCGCCTGGTCCATCGGCTGCGACTCCAGCGCGATACGCCGCTCGAGGACGTCGGCCAGGGCGCGGCTGTCGCCCAGGCGGCCGAAGAGCCGGTCGAGCGCGGCGAGCACCTTCGGGTCGTCGCCGGTCCTCTCGGCCGCCGCCATGTACGCCTTCGCGGCGCGCGGCGTGTCGTCGAGCCGTTCCTCGCAGGTCTTGCCGAGGCGCACGAAGAGGTCCGCCGCGACGTTCGCGTCGAAGATCGCCCCGGCGCGCTCCTGCAGGGCATCGGCGTACCGCCTCCACCCATCCACCCCGGACCGCCCCGCCAGCCGCTCGATGTCGTCGTGAAGCGCGGCGTCCTGCGGCTCCTCGGTGAGCGCCCGCAGCAGCGCCGACTGCGCCCGGTCCACGTCCCCGAGGGAGCTCTCGGCCACCTCGGCGAGCGAGCGGAGCGTCCGCGCGCGGTCGGACGCCTCGTTCTGCGCGCGCAGACGCAGCTCGAGGATCGCCGCCAGCTCCTCGTGACGACCGGCCGCGCGCAGCACCGGCTCGAGCGCGTCGGCCGCGTCGGTCCGGAGCTCGTCGTGGGCCTCGCCGATGCTCCGGATAGCCGACGCCGCCTCGGCGTCGAACCCCGATTCGAGCACGCCTCGATAAGCCTCGAGCGCCGCCTGCGGGTCCTGCAGCTCCACCGCGAAGAGCGCCGCGATGCGCTTCTTGAGCGCCCGCCGCGCGTCGTCGTCGGCCGCCGTCGCCGCCTGCAGTTTCAGGTTCTCGAGCAGCTCCGGCCACAAGCGCTCCTGCGTGTAGAGCGCGTCCAGCCGGCGGAGCACCTCCGGGTCGCTCGGGCGCACGGCGAGCGCCTGCGAGAGGCTCTCGATCGCCTCGCGCCGGTCCTCGAGATCGGACTCGAACCGCGTCGCCGCGTCTAGCAGGAGCTGGAACTTGAGCCCCTGGTCGTCCTCGCCGCAGAGCTCCACGCGACGCCGGTACAGATCCACCAGCCGCGCGGCGTCGTTCTTCTGCTCGTAGAGCGCGATGAGGTAGTCCATCGTGAAGGCGCTCGCCGGCTCGAGCTCCAGGGCGCGCTCGTAGGCGTCGATGGCACCCGAGACGTCGTCGAGCATGTCGCGCCGCGCTTCGCCGACGCGCCTCCACGTGCTCGCGCGCGTCTCGTCGTCCGGCACGAGCTCCGCCTTGCGCGTCAGCACGCGCACGAGCGTGTGCCAGTCGCTGAGCAGCGTCGCCAGGGAGTCCATCTGCTCGAGCGGGTCGATCTCGGTCTCGTCGAGCGAGAAGAGCCGATCCCACGCCGCCAGCGCCTGCCTCGGGTCGTCGCGCTTCGTGTCGTGCAGCTGCGCCAGCGCGGCGAGGAGCTCGCGCTTCGCGACGCCGTCGGTCTTGCCGAGGGCCGTCTCGTACGCGGCCGCCAGATCGTCCCAGCGCTTGGTCGCGCTCGCGAGGCGATCGAGCTGTTCGCGCGCGTCGCCGTCGTCCGGATCGAGCGTCCAGGCGGCGCGCATCGCGTCGAACGCCCGGACCTTGTCGGCGCCGCGCTCCTCCCAGAGCTGCGCCGTCTCGCGCAGGATGGCGATGCGCTCGCCGTCGTCGTTCGCGAGCCCGAGCCGCTCCTGGTTGACCGCGACGAGGTGCCGCCAGTCGTCCGCGCGCTCGTAGATGGGCCGCAGGATGTCGACCACACGGGCCTTGTGCTCGGGCACCTGCAGCAGGCCCTCGAGCGCGTGCACCGCGTCGGCCCCGGGCCCCGCCGCGGCGGGAGGCGCGAGATCGACGACCGCCTGCAGCTCGTCGATGGCCGCGTTCGACTCGCCGAGCTTCTCGAGGAGCAGCTTGGCGAGATCCATGCGGTAGCGCGCCTCGTCCTCCGGGAGCGCGCTCTGCTCGGCGCGCCGTCGCGTGAGATCCGCGAGCTCGCGCCACCGCCCGGTCCGTCCGTAGAGGCGCCCAAGGGCCTCGAGCGCGTGCCGGTCGCCGTCGTCGACGTCGAGGGCGACCTTGTACGTCTCGATGGCCGCGGCGTCGTCGCCCAGCTCGCCCTCCTCGAGGGTCGCGATCGTCTGCAACGTGTGCAGCCGGTCCTGCGGGTCGTTCTTGTACTCGAGAGAGTCTCGGAAGAGCTGCACCCGATCGCGCGGACGTCCCGCGTCGCGCAGCAGGCGATCGATCGCCTCGAAGGTGCCGTCCGTCGCCTCGGGATCGAACGCGTAGGCGCGCCGGTAGAACGACAGCGCGCGGTCGATGTCGCGCAGCCCCTCGTAGAGCTGCCCGGTGCGCTTCGCGAGACGCGCGGTCGCAGGCTCGTCGGCCGTGATCTTCCCGAGCTCCCCAGCGTAGATCTCGGCGAGCCTGCCCTCGGCGCTGGCGACGCGCGCGAAGCGTTCGAGCTCACCCCAGGTTGCCTCGTCGGTCAGATCCTCGGCGAGCAGCTTGGCGGTCGTCTCGAGGGCGGCCGAGTAGTCCTCGGCCTGCTCCTCGTGCATCTTGGCCAGACGGCGCAGCAGCTGCCGGCGCTCGTCCGGATCCTGGCTGGACGCGAGGCGCGCCTCGAGGGTCGTCATCACGCGGCGCCAGTCGAGTCGCGCGAGATACACCGGCTCGAGCATCTCGGCCGCCTGCGCGGCGTTCTCGCCCCGCGTCATCATGGCCTCGAGCGAGGCCACGGTCTGCGGGTGCTTCGGGTCGATCTCGAGCGCCGCTCCGTACTGCTCGAATGCGCGATCAGCCTCGCGCATCCGCTCGGCGAGCACGCTGCCGAGCGCGTGGTGCAGCGCCGCCTTGCGCTCCGCCGAGACGCCGGGGGCGCTGATCTGCCTCTCGTACAGGGCGACCAGGTCCTCCCAGCGCTGCGCCTGCCCGTAGAGTCGCTCGAGGGCGGCGATGGCCTCGGGCTCCAGAGCGAACTCGAGGATCTGCTCGTAGACGCCGATGGCGCCCGCGGCGTCGCCGAGCCGCTCGTCGCAGAGGCGCGCCTCCTTGAAGAGGAGCTGCTTGCGCTCCTGCTCGGTCGGCGCCGCTTCGGCGCGTCGCCTCACGATGTCTAGCAGCGCGGCGTGGTCGCCGATCTCCTCGTACAGCGATTCGAGCGCCACCAGCGCGCGCCCGTCGTCGCCACGCAGCTCGAGCGCCTTGACGTAGTGCTGCTTGGCGAGCGCGGTGTCGCCGAGGCGCGTGCGCGCGATGTCGGCGATGCGCAGCGTGACCTCGAGCTGCAGGTCGCCGTCGGCGATCTCGCCGCAGGCAGCGCGCAGCAGCGCGACGAGCTCCGCGTGCTTGCCCGTGGCGGCCGCGAGCCGCTCGACCCGCTCGATCCATCGCGGGAGCTCCGGCTCGGCGGCCGATTCGCGCAATCCGCGGGCGGCATACGAGAACGCGAGCGCCGCATCCCCCAGCGGCCCCTCGGCGACCTGCGCGGCCTGGGCGATCGTCGTCAGCTTGTCCGAGATCGAATCGGCGTTGTCCGCCTCGATGTCGAGCACCCGGAGCAGCTTCTGGTGCAGACCATCGGCCTCGTAGAGCGGGCGCAGGATGCTGCCCGCCTCACGCCGCGCGGCCGGGTCTTCGAGGAAAGCCTCGAGTGCGGCGCGGCAGCCGGCGTGCCCCGGATCGATCGCCAGGGCCTGCCGGTACGCCTCGATGGCGGCCTGCACGTCGCCGAGCCGCTTGTGTCTCACCTCGCCGAGGCGCGCGAGGATCGCCAGCTTGTCGGACGGCGACTCGGCGAGGCCGAGGTCGGTCTCCAGCACTTCCGCGAGGTCCGGCCAGCGGTCGGCGAGCTCGTAGAGAGCCGCGAGGGCCGCGAGCGACGCGCGATCGGCGCCGAAGTCGTCCACGACCGCGCGGTACGCGAGGATCGCCTCGTTCACGTCGGTGAGCTTGTCGGCGAGCGTCGTCGCGATGCGCACGAGCAGCGTCCGTCGCGCGCCGTCGTCGTCCGTCATGCGCTCGCGCGCGCGCAGCACCTCGACGAGCTCGCGCCAGCTCTGGGTGCGCTCGTAGAGCCGGTCGAGCGCCGAGAGCGACTGCGTGTCGGCCGGATCGTCGTCGAGCCGTGCGCGCCACGCCTCGATGGCCCCACGCGGGTCGTCGAGCACGCCCTCGCACAGGTCGGCGAGCCTGCCGCGCAGCTCGCGCCGCGCCGCCGAGTCGTCCTCGAGCTTCACCTCGATGCGCAGGATCTCGGCGAGCTGCCGGTTGTCTCCGGACGCGGCGTAGAGGCGCTCGAGCGAACGGCACGCCGGCAGGGCGATGGTCGCGTCGTCGGGCGCGAGCTGCAGGACCTGCATGTACACCGCGTCGGCGCGGCGGGCATCGTCGAGCTGCTGCTCGTAGATGCGGGCGAGGTCCATGAGGATCTCGGCGCGCTGCATCGCCGCCGTCGCCGCGGCCGCCGTGGCGGTGAGCACGCCGGCGGCGCGCTCGAAGGCTCCGAGCCTGCGCGCGATCTCCAGCATGCGCTGGCGGGCCCTCGCGTCTTCCGGATCGAGCGGCAGCAGGCGCGCGAACGCCTCGAGCGCGCCCGCGTCGTCGCGAAGTCTCTCGTCCCGCAGCTCGGCGACCCGCCGGAGCAAGTCGCGCCGCTCGTCGGCCTGCGTCGCGAACTCGAGGTGGATCTCGAGCACCCGCACCAGGTCGGGCACGTCGTCGCGCTCGGTGTACACCGCTTCGAGCACGAGGGCCGCACGCGAGCGCAGATCGGCGACGTCGAGGATCTTCTCGACGAGCATGCGTGCATCGCCGGCCGAGGGCCGCTCGCGCAGCACCTGCTCGAGGTACGTGAGCGCCGACGCCGCGTCCCCGATGAACGTGAAGAGCAGCGTCCCGAGGCGCTCCTCGAGGTCCAGCTTCTCGTCGCCGACCGCCCCCTGCAGGCGTCGTTCGAGGAGCGCCGCCAGCCGGTCCCACCGCTGCTCGGCGGCGTAGAGCGTGTCGAGCGACTTGATCGCCTGCTCGTGCACCGGGTCGAGCTCGAGGATGCGCTCGTAGTACGCGATGGCCCGCGGCCGGTCGCCCGTGATCTCCTCGGCGACGAGGGCCACCTCGGCGAGCAGCTCGGCGCGGCGCGCCGCGTCCGGCGTGGCCGACACCACGCGCTCGTAGAGCTCCCCGAGCTCGCGCCACTGCTCGCGGGTCGTGAGGATCTGCTTCAGTCGCTGGAACGCGCGCTCGTTGGACGGCTGGCGCGTCAGCATGCGCTCGAGATACGGGCGCGCTCGATCCGCGTCGTTCAGTTTCTCGTCGAAGAGCGTCGCGGCGCGCTCGGCCAGATCGAGCTCCGCCCCCTCGGGCAGGTTGGTCGGCCCGTCGGGAGGAACGACGGCGACGATGGCGCTCACGAGGTCCTGCGCGCGGTTCGTCCGCCCGGCGAGAGCCGCGAGACGGTCCCAGAGGTGCAGCTCCGAGGGGAACTCCCCCGCTGCGCGCGCGATGACGTCGAACGCCGCGCGGGCGTCGTTCAGCTTCGACTCGTGCACCTCGGCCAGGCGCCCGTAGAGGGCGATGCGGTCCTCGCGCGCGGACGACGTCGCGATGAGCACCTCGAGCACCTCGGACTGCCGCCGCGCCTGGCCCGTCTGCTCGTACGCCTTCTCGAGGAGCGCCGCGGCACGCGCGCGCGTCTCGGGCTGGGGCAGGAGCTGCTCGATGACCTCGATGACCCGCGGATCGTTGGGCGAGAGCTCCAGCGCTCGCTCGCACGCCGCCAGCGCCTCCACGTGCTTGTGCAGCGGGTCCAGGAGCATCTTCGCGATCTCGATCTCGCGCGACGCTCGCTCGGCTCCCTCGCGCTGATCGCGATCGGCCGCCAGTGCCTCGACGGCGCCGCCGGCGTCTCCCTGCGCCTGCAGCAGCCGGGCGAGCGCCCGGAGCGCCGTCCCGTGCTGCGGGACGACCTCGAGCAGCTTCCGGTAGACCCCCACGGCGCGCTCGGGGGAGCCGAACGCCTCCTCCTCGAGGATGGCCCACTCGCCGAGCAGCTCCACCTTGTGCGCCGCGTTGGAGCGCCCCACGCGCAGGTCGAAGAGCCAGCGCAGATCGTCACGCCGGTCGGACTCACGCAGGATGTGGTCGAGCGTCTGCACCGACTGCTCGTCGCCGTCGTCTTCCTCGACGAGCGCCCGGTACGTCGCCACGGCCTCGTCGACACGCCCCATCTCGCGGGCGTAGACCTCGGCGAGCTTTCCGCGGAGGACTCGGACCTCCTCGCGCTTGCCGTTCTCGCCGTTCTGGCGCTCCTTCTTCTTCTTTTTCTTGCCGGCCCGCGTCCCCTCCTCGGCCGATTCGAGCGTCGCCAGGCGCGCGTTGACGGCCTCGACGAAACTCGTCCACTGGCCCGCGCTGCGCGAGGCGCGCTCGAGCCCCTCGAGCGTCCCCTCGTGCGTCGGCGCCGTCTCGTACGCCTTGCGCGCCCACGCGAGCGCCAGCGCACGCTCCTGCAGCTGGTGCCCCGTGACCTGCACGAGCTTCTGCATGAGCGCGAGCTGCTCCTCGGTGTCCTTCGCGTGCCCGAGCAGCGCCTCGTAGAGGGCCGGCAGCCTCCCCCACTTCTCGTCCTTCTCGTAGAGCGGCACGAGCGCCCCGGCGGCGCGCGCGTCGTTCGGCTTCACCGAGAGCACGCGCTCGTAGGCGCGGAAGGCGCGGTCGGGCGCGGCGATCTGCTCCTCGTAGATTCGCGCGCACCGGAAGCTGAGGTCGATCTTGAGCTGCGGATCGTTCGCCTTGTCCGCGGCGCCCGAGAGCACCTCGACGAGCCCCTCCCAGTCCTTGTTCTGGCCGTAGAGCTCCGTCAGACCGTCGTAGTCGCCGGCCGCCACGTAGCTGTCGCGCAGCACGCGCAGGGCCTTGGCGTGCCCCGGCTGCACCGCGAGCACCCGCTTCCACGCGCTGCTCGCCTTGGCGTGGTCGTGCAGGCGGTCCGAGTAGACCGCTCCGAGCTTCTGCAGCACGTTGAGGCGCGTCGCCTCGTCGGACGCGACCTGGGCGCGCCGCTCGAGCACCTCGGCGACGGTCGCGAAGTCCTTGTCGCGTTCCGCCTGCTTCTCGAGCGCGTCGAGCGCCCCCGCGGCCGACGGGTCCTCGTCGAGCACCTTCTTGTAGAGGGCCACCGCCTGCGCCCCCATGTCGAGGCGCTCGGCCGCGAGCTTCGCCATCTCGAGCCAAGCCTCGCGCCGCTCGGCGCCCTCGGGCAGCGACGCGGCCTGCTGCGCCAGCAGGTCGAAGAGCGGCTTGTACGCACGGCGCTTGACGTAGAGCTCCTTCAGGCGCCCCGTCGCCTCCACGTCCGCCGGGGAGAGCGCGCGCACCTTCTCGAAGGCTTCGACGGCGTTCTGCACGTTCGAGAACTGATCGAGCCACCGCCGCGCGATGGCCCTCCACAGCTCCACCTTGACGGTCGATTCCTCCTCGAGGTCCGCCTGGCGCGCCTGCATCGTGAGGAGGTCGCGCCACCGCTGCAGCGCCTCGTAGACGCGCACGAGCTCGCGCACCGCGGAGAGATCGCTCCCGTCGAGCTGCACGATCTGCGTCAGCACCGTGACGAGCGCCGAGTCGCTCTTGACGTTGTCGCGATACACCGTCGCGATCTCGCGCAGCACGGCGAGACGGCCCTGCACGTCGTCCTGCCCCAGCCTGTCGAGCTCCTGGCGGAGCAGGTCGGTCAGTGCGTTCCACCCGCCGGTCTGGCGGTACAGACGCTTGAGCGCCTCGCGCGCGTCCTTGTTGCCCGGATCGTGCCGCAGCAGCGAGCGCCACTGCTCGATGGCCTTCTGCGCGTTCGCCCCTTCCTCCGCGAGCTTGGCGACCTCGCTCGCGATGGCCGTGCGCTCCTTGCCTTCCGGCAGCGAGCGCTGCGCCTCGGTGAGCACCGTCGCGAGACGCGCGCTCTCTCCGCGCGCGGCGCACCACTCGCGGAAGAACCCGAGCATCCCCGGATGCGCCGGTTCGAGCTTGCGCAGCCGCTCGAACCACGGCTCCGCCGCGTCCGGCCGCTTGCGCATGCGCCAGTGCACCATCGCGATCTGCAGGACGGCGCCGAACTCCTCTTCCTTGCTGCGCAGCGAGCCGGCCGACAGCTGCCCCTCGTAGAGCGCCACGAGGTGCTCCCACATCTCGTGCGATGTGAAGTGGTCCGAGAGGAAGCTCGTCGCCTCGGCGTGGCCGGGCACCATGTCGAGGACGCCCTCGTACGTCGTCGCGGCGCGATCGGGTGCGTTCAGCTTCTTGCGCTGCAGGCGGGCGAGGCGCAGCAACGCCGCCACCTTCTCGTCCTTCTGCGTGGACTCCGCAGCGAAGTGCGTCAGCACCCGGACGAGGTCTTCCCATCGCTCCTCGGAGCGCAGGATCCGCTCCAGCAGGAGCTGCCCGCGTCGGTTCCTGCCGTCGAGCTCCAGGGCTTCCTTCAGCAGGGGCTCGACGCGCTTCCGATCCTTCTCGCTCCCGAAGCGATAGGTCACCTCGGCGGCGCTCACGAGCAGCGAGCAGCGGAAGGCCGCATCGCCCCCGCCCTGCGCCTCCTGCACGTAGCGCTCGACCAGGTCGCGCCACTTGCCGCGCTTTGCCTCGGAGCGCTCGATCGCCTCCTCGGCCATCGCGTCGCCAGGGCGAAGCTTGGCCAGACGCTCGTAGGCGGCCCGGGCGCCGGTGTCGTCGAGCAGGTCCTCGTCGAGCGTGCGCGCCCATTCGGCGACGAGCTCCGCCTCGCGATCCGTGCCCTCGGCCGCCTTCGCCTCGATGGCCAGCAGCCGGGCCACGGCTCCGAACTCCCGCCGCGCCTCGTGCGCGCGACGGGCGGCCTCGAGCAGCTTGCGCAGCTCGTCGCCCTTCATGTTCGACTCGCCGACCGCTGCGGCGAGCGAGTCCCAGGCTTCGCCGAGGTCCGGATCGTCCTGCAGCAGCCCGAGGGCGCTCTTGATGGTCTTGGCGCTCATCCCACTCCCGTAGCGACAGAAGCCACTGACTGCGCGCCAAAACACGCGAATCCCGTGAGGAAATCGCTGGTTTCGGCTTTGCCATGCTACGGAGGCCATGGTCCGATAGCAAGGGCCGGTGGAAGCCCCGTCCGTGGTACCTCCAGTGCAGCGCATGACCCTCGGCGAGAAGTCGCTCTCGCTCTCTCTCCGCAACATCTACGAGACGCTGGCGATCAGCTTTCCGACGATGCTGGAAGCGGTCGCCGGGCTCGTCACGAAGGAGGCGTGCGACGTCAGGCTCGACCGCTGGTCGGCGAACATCGTCCGCAACGCGGGGATCCGCCTGCACGTGACCGGCAGGCAGCACATGCTCCCGCACGAGACGTACCTCGTGATGAGCAACCACCAGTCGCTCTACGACATCCCGGTGCTCTTCCAGGTGGTGGGGCCGAACGTGAGGATGATCACCAAGGAGGAGCTTTTCCGGGTGCCCGTCTTCGGCAAGGCGCTCCACGCCGGCGGGTTCATCTCGATCGACCGGAGCAACCGGAGGGCGGCGATACGCAGCCTCGAGCGCGCGCAGGCGCTCCTCGCGAGCGGAACGCACGTGTGGATCGCGCCCGAGGGCACGCGGAGCAAGACCGGGAAGCTTTTGCCGTTCAAGAAGGGCGCGTTCTATCTCGCGTTCGAGGCGGGGCTGCCGATCCTCCCCGTGACGCTCCAGGGCACGCGCAACGCGCTGCCCGCGAAGGGGCTGCGGTCGACCGCGGGAGCCGACGTAGAGGTCACGATTCACGCGAAGGTCGACCCGCGTCCCTACGCGGCGCGTGGCAAAGAGGGCCGTGACGCCCTCATGGAGGACGTGCGGCGCATCCTGGAGAGCGCGCTTTGACCGCCCTCGAGCAGGCACCCGCTTCCGTGTGGCCCGCGCCCAGCCTGGCGGGGCCGCCGGGATCGGGCGTGGCGATCCTCGTGAACGCCAACGCGAAGCGCGGCGGGCGTCGCGTCGCGGTGCAGATCAGTCGAGCGCTGCCCGGGGCGAGCGTGCGTCTCACGCGGTCGGCGCACGAGATCGAGACGTGGCTTCGCTCGCTCCCCTCGCCTCGCATCGTCCTCGCTGCCGGGGGCGACGGCACCGCCGTGGCGCTCGTCAACGCGCTCGCCCGCATCACGCCCGAGGAGCAGCCGCTTCCCATCATGGGCGTGCTGCCGCTGGGCACGGGGAACGGGTGGGCGCACGCGCTGGGGTCGCCCAAGCTCCACGTGTGCCTCGATCTGATGGCGCCGTCGCGGTCGTCGCTGCCGACGCGCCGCTTCCCCCTGGTCGACGTCGAGGGAACCCTCGCCCACTTCGCGGGCACGGGGTGGGACGCGATGATCCTCGACGACTACAAGCGTCAGCTCGATGCGTCCAAGGGCCCGGGGCGCCACCTCAACAAGAGCGTCTACGGATACGTCTCGGCGACCCTGCTCCGCACGGCGCCCAAGGTGGCCATCTTCGGCAACCCGCACGTGCTCGTCGAGAACCTCGGCCCCGAGGTGTTCGCGATCGATCCGAGCGGCTCGCCGCGGCGCATCGAGGGCGACGTCCACGGCATGGTCCTCTACGACGGCCCCTCGGGCGTCGCATCGGTCGGCACGTGCCCCGAGTTCGGCTACCGCTTCAAGGCCTTCCCCTTCGCCGAGCGGATGCCGGGGTTCTTCAATGCGCGCGTCTAC
>Ga0335069_10007664_pt1 | contig 15553 bp, 14 predicted proteins | sample Lox_Sample_11_FD_206714 | JGI IMG/M metagenome (GOLD analysis project Ga0335069, IMG submission 206714) | Soil microbial communities from Loxahatchee National Wildlife Refuge, Florida, United States - Lox_Sample_1.1 | ecosystem: Environmental > Terrestrial > Soil > Wetlands | place: USA... | reverse complement strand
CCGCTGGTCGCGGTGGTCGCGGAGATGGAGCGCACCGGGATCAGGGTCGATGTTGCGGAGCTGAAGCGGCTCTCCGGCGATTTCGCCGGAAGAATCGCCGGCTTCGAGCGCGACATCTATCAACTGGCCGGCACCGAGTTCAACATCGGCTCGCCCAAGCAGCTGGGCGACATCCTGTTCGACCACCTGAAGCTCGGCGACGGCGGCAAGAAGGGCAAGACCGGCGCCTATGCGACCGGCGCCGACGTGCTGGAGGAGCTGGCCGCCACCTCCGGCCATAAGCTGCCGCAGAAGGTGCTCGACTGGCGCCAGCTCACCAAGCTGAAGAGCACCTATACCGACGCGCTGCAGGAGGAGATCAACCCGCGCACCGGCCGCGTGCACACCTCCTACGCGCTGGCGGCGACCTCGACCGGACGGCTCTCGTCCAACGATCCCAACCTGCAGAACATCCCGATCCGCACCGAGGAGGGCCGCAAGATCCGCCGCGCCTTCGTCGCCGAGAAAGGAATGAAGCTGGTCTCGGTCGATTATTCCCAGATCGAGCTCCGCCTCGCCGCCGAGATGGCCGACATCCCGGCGCTGAAGCAGGCCTTCCAGGACGAGGTCGACATCCACGCGCTGACCGCGAGCCAGGTCTTCGGCGTGCCTGTCGAAGGCATGGACCCGATGGTGCGGCGGCGCGCGAAGGCGATCAACTTCGGCATCATCTACGGCATCTCGCCCTTCGGCCTCGCGGCCCAGCTCGGCATCCCGCAGGCCGAGGCCAAGGCCTATATCGCCGCCTATTTCGCGCGCTATCCGGGCATCCGCGACTACATGGAAAAGACCAAGGAGATCGCCCGCGCCCAGGGCTACGTGACCACGCTTTTCGGGCGGCGCTGCCATCTCACCGGCATCAACGACAAGAATCCCGCGCGCCGCAGCTTCATGGAACGCGCCGCCATCAACGCGCCCCTGCAAGGCACCGCCGCCGACATCATCCGCCGCGCCATGATCCGCATCCCCGCGGCCTTCAAGGACGCCGGATTGAAGGCGCGCATGCTGCTGCAAGTACATGACGAGCTGGTCTTCGAAGCGCCCGAAGCCGAAGCCGAGAAGACCGCCGACATCGCCCGCAAGGTGATGGAAGCCGCACCCCTGCCCGCCCGCTCGATCGCCGTGCCGCTGATCGCGGAGGCCGGCATTGCCGACAACTGGGCCGAGGCGCATTAGCCAAACAGTCCGTCATCCGCGGGCCTCCCGCGGATCTCACTGAGTCCTCCCCAGAATCCACAGCCGCTCGACCTAGGTATCGAGGGATGCGTCGCTTGCCATCCGCCCATCGTTCATGATATGTTCCAAGAGGCATTTCGGCTTTGCACTCTGCGCGACGGGCACGGTCATGGCGCGAACCTATACCGGACCTATACAGAATCAAAAGCGCGCGGACCCTCGCGGATGACAATAAGGCGTTCGCACTCAGAGGCTTAACCGACGTTGACGCCCCAGCGATTCGGCCCTGCCGTAAAGGCGCTACACCTTCCCCAGATTCCGCAGCCGCTCGATCCGGTCCTCGATCGAGGGATGGGTGGCGAACAGGGCGGAAGCGCCGCTGCCGAAGCGCTTCAGCGGGTTGACGATGAAGAGGTGCTGGGTCGCGCGGTTGCCGATCTCGGGGCCCTTGGTCTCGCCGGCCTCGAGCGCCTCCAGCGCCTCGATCAACCCGGTCGGGTTGCGGGTCAGCTGCACCGAGGTCGCATCGGCAAGGTATTCGCGCTGGCGCGAGACGGCGAAGCGCACCAGCTGCGCCGCGATCGGCGCCAGGATCAGGAACACCAGCATGATCGCGAGCACGATCAGCATCGCGGCGCCCCCGCCCCCGCCGCGCCCCTCGCGGTCGCTGCTGCGGCGCGAGCCGCCGCCCCACGCGCCGAAGCGGAACGAGCGCAGCACCAGGTCGGAGACCAGCGCGATCAGTCCCACCATGATGCCGACCGCCGCCATGTAGCGGGTGTCGAGGTTGAGCACGTGACCCATCTCGTGTGCCACCACGCCCTGCAGCTCCTCGCGATCGAGCGCGTTGAGGAGCCCGCGGGTCACCGCGATCGCCGCATGGTCGGGCGACATGCCGGTGGCGAAGGCGTTCAGGGCGTCGGTCTCCATCACATAGACCTTGGGCTTCGGCAGGCCGGCGGCGATCGCCATCTCCTCGACCACGTTGTGCAGCACCGGCTCCGCTTCGGCCGTCACCTCGCGTGCACCGTTCATCGAGAGCATGACCTTGTCGCCGAAGGCCATCGTCACCGCCGCCGAGCCGAGACCGATGGTCGCCAGGAGAAGGCCGCCGATCAGGCCGAGGCTGGAGATCGCGAGGAGTTGGAACTGACCGGCATAGCCACCCCCCTGGGACGTCCAGGCCTCGACCGCCCAGCCGAGCACGTAACCCAGCAGGAATCCGAGCACGACCAGCGTGACGATCAGCATCCAGGTCTTGCGCTTGTTGGCAGCCTGGGCCGCGAGGAAATCGGTGCCATGGATGCGCGGCGCGGTGATGTGCTCCACAGGCGCGGCGGCTCGTGCCGGCGCCGGCTGGGGTCGCTCCCAGGGTCCGCTCATGCTGCACGCCCGGCGGAGTTTCGCGTGGATGAAGTCATCACACAGCCCCCTCACCCAAACCTCTCCCACCCCGTCGGCGTAGGCCGACTTCGTCGGCGGGGGAGCGGGCTTCTCGACCGAGCGCTCGCGACAGCGTCCCTTCTCCCCTTGTGGGAGAAGGACAGGATGAGGGGTAGCAGCCCCGCAATGGCTCTATCCCGTTCTATCTCTTCAGCGCAGCTTGACCTGCGGCGCCGCCTCGACCGCGGCGCGATCGGCGTCGGAGACGCGCCACAGCTCGGCGTTCTTGAAGCCGAACTGGCCGGCGATCAGATTGCCGGGGAAGCTCTGCACCGCGGTGTTCAGCGAGGTCGCCGTGTCGTTGTAGTACTGGCGCGCGAAGCCGATCTTGTTCTCGGTGGAGGAGAGCTCCTCCATCAGCTGCTGTACCGTCTGGTTGGCTTTGAGGTCGGGATAGCTCTCGGCCAGCGCGAACATGCGCCCCAGCGATTGCGACAGCATGCTCTCGGCCGCGATCTGATCCGGCGTGGCGCCGGCGGCGCCGGCGGGCGCGCTGACCTTGACCGCGCTGTTCCTGGCCTCGATCACCTGGCGCAACGTGTCCTGCTCATGGCCCATATAGCCTTTGACGCTCTCGACCAGGTTCGGGATCAAGTCGTGCCGCCGCTTCAGCTGCACGTCGATCTGGCTCCAGCCGTTCGCGACCTGCGTGCGCAAGCCGACCAGCCGGTTGTAGGTCATGATGACCCAGCCCAGCACGACGATGATGATGGCGACGATGATCCAGAGCGCCATGGCCTTCTCCCCTCGCTTCGACCGCGCCGGAAGGGTGCCGGAAGTGGCCGGCGGCGTCTAGTCGTTCGCCCGCACGAACTCCCGCACCAGCGGATAGACCTGGCCTTCCCAGCGCTTGCCGCTGAAGACGCCGTAATGGCCGGCGCCGGGTTGCAGGTGGTGGCGCTTCATGTAGGGGCGCAGGCCGGTGAGGAGATCATGCGCCGCCACCGTCTGGCCCACGGGGCAGATGTCGTCCTTCTCGCCCTCGATCGTCAGCAGCGCGGTGCGGCGGATCGACTTCAAATCGATCGGCTTGCCCTTGAAGCTCATCCGGCCCAAGGGCAGAGCATGCTCCTGGAATACGGTACGCACGGTCTCGAGATAGAACTCGGCGGGAAGATCGGAGACCGAGAGATATTCGTCGTAGAAGGCCTTGATCTGCTCGGCCTTCTTCCAGTCGCCCTTGGCCAGGCTGGCGAAGAGATCGCCATGCGCATTGATGTGTCGCTCCAGATTCATCGCCATGAAGGCCATCAGCTGGATGAAGCCGGGATAGACCTTGCGCCGCGCGCCGCGATAGCGGAGCGGCACGGTGTCGATCAGGTTGCGCTCGAACCATTCCATGGTCTGGCTGCGCGCCAGCTCGTTGACCTTGCCGGGATTGATCCGGGTGTCGATCGGCCCCGCCATCAGGGTCATGCTGCGCGGCTGTGCCGGATGGCGCTTCTCGGCCATCGCGGCGACGGCGGTCAGCACCTGAACGCAGGGCTGGCAAACGGCGATCACATGCGCGGGACCCAGCTCCTCCATGAAGGCGATCAGATGCTCGACATATTCGTCGAGCCCGAAGCGGCCCTGGTTGACCGGCACATCGCGCGCGTTGTGCCAGTCGGTCAAGTAGACATCGTGCTCGGGCAGCAGCGTGCGCACGGTCGCGCGCAGCAAGGTCGCGAAATGGCCGGACATCGGCGCCACCAGCAGCACCTTGGGCTGCAGCGACCGCAGCGGCTTGCGGAAATGCAGCAGGGTCGAGAACGGCGTGCAGAGCACCGCCGCTTCCTCGATCGGGTAAGCGCGCCCGCCGATCCGGACCGTGTGGATGTCGAAATTCGGCCGGCGATGGCTCAAGCCGACGCCCGCGAAGATCTGGCAGGCCGCCCAGAAGGCGCGGAGGATGGAGCCGCGGTCGTCGCCGGTCTCGATCGCGCCCGGGGCCAATTCCGGCAGCGCGCCCGCCATGGTCCGTGCCATCGCCCGAACCGGGTCCAGCGCGTCGGCGGAAGCCTGATAGCCCAAATAAATCATCGAGTTCCTGCCGATGACGGAGGCCGAGCGACTCGCCGACGCGTCACCGCGGCGGAAACCCTAGTGCATTTCGTGCTGCACTGCGAGATGCTATTGCCGGCATTAAGCATAGGCGGAATCCGAGGGGACACGGGGATGAGCGCGGCGGGCGGCAGAGCAACCCTCACCATCAGCAGCAAGAACTACTCCTCCTGGTCGCTGCGCGGCTGGCTGCTCTGCCGGTTGGCCGGGCTCGACGTCGAAGAGAAACACCTGCCGGCCAGCGACCCCGCGACCCGCGCCGAACTGCTGCTGCTCTCGCCATCGTTTCTCGTCCCCTGCCTCGAGCATGACGGCGTCAAGGTCTGGGATACGCTGGCGATCGCCGAGTATCTGAACGAGATCCGACCGCAAGCGAAGCTGCTGCCCGCCGATCGCAAGGCGCGCGCCCATTGCCGCGCGGTCTCCGGCGAGATGCATTCCGGCTTCGCCAATCTGCGCTCCTCGCTGCCGATGAACTTGAAGGCGCGGCATCATGGCTTCAAGGTCTGGGCCGGCGCCCAGGGCGATATCGACCGCGTCACCACGATCTGGGACGAGTGCCTCACCGAATACGGCGGCCCCTACCTCTTCGGCGAAGGGATCACCGTCGCCGACGCGATGTACGCACCGGTCTGCGCGCGATTTCATACCTACGACGTGAAGCTCGACCATGCCTGCACCGACTACGTCGCGCATATCCTCGCCCTCCCCGCCATGACCGAATGGACCGCCGCCGCCTGGGCCGAGCCCGAGGAGTTGCAGGAGCTCGAGGTCGAGTTTTGAAACTCCGCATCCTCGCGGTGGGGCGCATGAAGACGGGACCGGAGCAGGCGCTCTACGAGCACTATGCGCGGCGCGTCAAACCGGCCATCGAGCTGAAGGAGGTCGAAGAGAAGCGCCGGCTGCCCGCGGCCGAGCTTAAGGCGCGCGAGGCGGAGCTCCTGCTTTCGGCGCTCGAAGACGGCAAGCCCGACCGCAAGGTCGTCATCGCGCTCGACGAGAAGGGCAAGAGCCTCACCAGCCGCGACTTCGCCGCGCGACTGCAGCGCTTCGAGGATGAAGGCACCGCCGAGGTCGCCTTCCTGATCGGCGGCGCCGACGGCCATGGCGGGGTGGTGCTGCAACGCGCCGACCTCACCCTCTCGCTCGGCGCCATGACCTGGCCGCACCTGATGGTCCGCGCCATGCTGGCCGAGCAGCTTTATCGGGCCCAGCAGATCCGCGCCGGCCATCCCTACCACCGCGACTAGAAAGGGACCAAGCAGGCGCCGCATTTCAGCCGCAATGCTGCAACATTTCCCCACGAATCCAAGTGCTTGAGCATAACATAAACCGCTGGCGAGCAGCCGCGATCCCGGTTATCACTGCTGCGATGAATGCTGACGTCCAACCCTCCCACGAGGCGCCCTGATGGCCGAGAGCCCGAAGCTTCCAACTGGGCGTCCAAGACCCGTCGTCCTCTGCATCCTGGACGGCTGGGGCTATCGGGAGGCGACCGATGCCAATGCGGTGGCGCTCGCCCATGGCAAGAACTGGGCGCGGCTGATGAAGGAGTGCCCCTGGAGCCTGGTCGATGCCTCCGAGCTTCATGTCGGCCTGCCCGGCGGGCAGATGGGCAATTCCGAGGTCGGCCACATGAATCTCGGCGCCGGCCGCGTGGTCATGCAGGACCTGCCGCGGATCGACCAGGCGATCGCCAAGGGCGAGGTCGCCAAGAGCCCGATCCTCGGCGATTTCATCGCCAGGCTGAAGGCCAGCAAGGGCAGGGCCCACATGCTGGGCCTGCTCTCGCCCGGCGGCGTGCATTCGCATCAGGACCAGATGGCGGCGGTCGCGCGCCTCATCGCCGAGGCGGGCGTGCCGGTGGTGATGCACGGCTTCCTCGACGGGCGCGACACGCCGCCTTCGAGCGCGCGCGGCTTCCTTGCCGCCTTCGAGAAGAAGCTTGCCGACCTCAAGAACGTCTCCTTCGGCACGATCGGCGGCCGCTACTACGGCATGGACCGCGACAAGCGCTGGGAGCGCGAGGCGTTGGCCTATGATGCCTTCCTCGGCGAGTCCGAGTTCAAGGCACCGACTGCCGATGCGGCGATCGCCGCAGCCTACGCCCGCGGCGAGACCGACGAGTTCGTGAAGCCGACGGTGATCGACGGCTTCAAGGGCATCGCCGACGGCGACGGCCTCTTCATGGCGAACTTCCGCGCCGACCGCGCGCGGCAGATCCTGACGGCGCTGCTCGATCCCGCGTTCAAGGACTTCGCGCGCCAGCGCGTCATCAAGTTCTCCGCCGTCCTTGGCATGGTGGAGTATTCGGCAGCTTTGGCGAAGCTGCTCCCGGCACTGTTCCCGCCGCAGGAGATGCGGCACACGCTGGGGCAGATCGTCGCCGAAGCCGGGCTGAAGCAGCTCCGCATCGCCGAGACCGAGAAATACGCGCATGTCACCTTCTTCTTCAACGGCGGCGAGGAGACCCTGTTTCCCGGCGAGGAGCGCATCCTCGTCCCCTCGCCCAAGGTCGCGACCTACGACTTGCAGCCCGAGATGTCGGCCTTCGAGGTCACCGACAAGCTCGTGGCGGCGATCGACGCTGACAAATTCGATCTGGTCGTGGTCAACTTCGCCAACGGTGACATGGTCGGGCACAGCGGCAAGCTGGAGGCCGCCGAGAAGGCGGTGATCGCGGTCGACCAGTGCCTCGGCCGGTTGCGTGAAGCCGTCGAGAAACGCGGCGGCGTGCTGCTGATCACCGCCGATCACGGCAATTGCGAGCAGATGATCGATCCCGAGACCGGCCAGCCGCACACCGCGCATACCTTGAACCGCGTGCCCTTCATCCTGGTGAACGGGCCGGCTTCCGTCCGGCGGCTGGCGGACGGCCAGCTCTCCGACGTGGCGCCCACCATCCTCGAGCTGATGCATCTGCCGCAGCCCAAGGAGATGACCGGGCACTCGCTGCTGCACGAACCGAAGGATGCGGCCCTCCGCGCCAGTGCCCAATAAGAGGCCGTCGCTCTCGCTCGTCCTGCTGCTTCCGGCGCTCGCTGGCGCGGCCGTCGCGGCGCCGTCTTCTGCACCGATGGCGCAGACCGCGCAGGACCTGACCACGATCCAGCAGCAGATCCAGGCGGGCCAACAGCAGCAGGAGCAGCTGAAGGCGCAGGCGGCGGCGCTCGACCTCGAGATCGCCGATCTGCAGGCGGCCGCGGTCAAGGCCGCGGGCAAGGTGCAGGACACCGAAGCCAAGGTGACCGAGCTCGAGGATACGCTGGCGGCGCTTTCGCAGGAGGAGAAGACCAAGACCAAGGCGCTGGCGGCGGAACGCAACCGGCTGACCCAGGCCGTGGTCGCGCTGCAGCGCCTCTCCAGCGAGCCGCCGGAAGCGATGTTGTTCTCCACCCAGTCGCCGATCGACGCGGCGCGCAGCGCGCGTCTGCTCGGCGTCATCACGCCGGCGCTCGATGCGCGGGCGCGGGCGCTGCAGAGCGACTTGAACGAGCTCCAGGAGATGCGCCAGCAGATGGCGGAGCAGCGCGACCAATTGGCGTCGGCTGTCGATCAGCTGGCCGGTGAGAATGCGCGGCTCTCCGACTTGATCGGCAAGAAAGCGGAGGCGCAGCGTTCGACCTTGGCGGAGAGCGCGTCCACCCAGTCCAAGCTCGAAAAGCTGGCGGGCCAGGCGAAGAATCTGCAGGACCTGGTGGATCGGCTGAACAAGGCGAAGGCGGAGACCGGGCCCGCGGCCCCGCAGGCGCCGGATATTTCGGGGAATACGCAACTCGCCTCCGCGCAACCCGGGCCGAAATCGGCCGAACGCATGCAGCAGCCGGCCGACTTCCGCAATTTCCCGGATGCGGACCATATCGACGGCCAGAATGCGGTATTCGCCCCGGCCCGCGGCAGGATCCTGACGCATTTCGGAGATCCGACCGACAGCGGCGGAATCTCCAAGGGCCTGGTGATCGAAACCCGGCCCGGCGCCCAGGTGGTGGCGCCGTTCGACGGGCGGATCGCCTTCGAGGGACCGTTCCGTTCCTATGGGCAAATATTGATCATCGAGCACGGCGGCGGCTATCATACGGTGCTTGCCGGATTGGACCGGCTCGATGCCGTGGTCGGTCAATGGCTGCTCGCCGGCGAGCCCGTCGGCGCCATGGCCCAGTCAGGAGATTCCCCGGCCGGAGCGCAACCGGGAGCAGCGCCGCCAACCGAGCGCCCGAAACTATATCTGGAGCTGCGCCGGAACGGACAGCCGATCGATCCCGTTCCCTGGTTCGGCACCGCCGAAGCCAAAGCCGTCAACAGCAAAGGTCAATGATCCGATGTTCCGTACTTCGCTCCTAGCCACCGCCGCCCTGATCGGCGGCGTGGCGATCGGTGCCTTCGCCTTCCGCCCCGAACTCGTGAAGGCGCAGTCCTCGAACCAGCCGGCCTCGACCGACAGCAACACCTACGAGCAGCTGAATCTGTTCGGCGAGGTGTTCGAGCGCATCCGCTCGAGCTACGTGGAGCCGGTGAAGGACGACGACCTGGTGGAGAGCGCGATCAACGGCATGCTCTCCGGCTTGGATCCGCATTCCTCCTACATGAACGCCAAGGAATATGCGGACATGCAGATCCAGACCAAGGGCGAGTTCGGCGGTCTCGGCATCGAAGTCACCATGCAGGACGGGCTGATCAAGGTCGTCTCGCCGATGGACGACACGCCGGCAGCCAAGGCCGGCATCCAGCCCGGCGACTTGATCTCCCATATCGACGGCGATCCGGTACTCGGCCTGACCCTCAACCAGGCCGTGGACAAGATGCGCGGTGAGGTCGGCTCCTCGATCACCCTGACCGTGATCCGCGGCAACCAGGATCCGTTCGAGGTCACCATGAAGCGCGCCGTCATCACCCTGAAATCGGTGCGCTGGGAGATGGAGCCCAACAACATCGGCTATGTCCGCATCACCAGTTTCAGCGAGCAGACCGACAGCGGCTTGAAGAACGCGATCGGCGCGATCAAGTCCGCAACCAAGGGCAACCTGACCGGGCTGGTGCTCGATCTCCGCAACAATCCGGGCGGGTTGCTCGATCAGGCGATCGCGGTCTCCGACGATTTCCTCGACAAGGGCGAGATCGTCTCGACCCGCGGGCGCAATCCCGACGACGGCCAGCGCTGGAACGCCGAAGCGGGCGACCTGCTCGACGGCAAGCCGGTCGTGGTGCTGATCAACGGCGGCTCGGCCTCGGCCTCGGAGATCGTCTCCGGCGCGCTGCAGGACCATCACCGCGCCATCCTGATGGGCACCAAATCGTTCGGCAAAGGCTCGGTGCAGTCGATCATCCCGATCCCGAACCACGGCGCCATCCGCTTGACGACTGCGCGCTACTACACGCCGTCCGGCCGCTCGATCCAGGCCAAGGGCATCGACCCCGACATCATGGTTGAGCCGGCGAAGATCGAGACCGTGGACGATACCGGCAAGCACGAGGCCGATCTCCGCGGCGCGCTCGCCAATCCGGACAACAACGCCGGCAACAACGGCGGCAACAACGGCAACAATCAAAGCAACAACAACCAGCCCAACAACAACGGGCAGAACGGCGCGCAGAACCCGCCGCCGAACGGCCAGCAGAACGCGCAGCCCGAAGCGAATACGCCGCCGGTCAACGCGCAGCCGGGTCAGAACGTGAGCCCGAGCAAGCCCCATGTCGGATCGGAAAAGGAAGCCATCACCGATCCCACCAAGGACTACCAGCTGGCCCGCGCCCTCGATCTGCTGCAGGGCCTGGCCCTGGTGAAGACCGGGGAAGCGACGGGCTCGGCGAACTGAGAACCAGGGCGGGCGGAAGCGATCCCGCCCCTCTCGCATGCGGGCACGTCCGCGTCATAGCAGCTCCGGCGGAGCCTTCCTCTGGCTGCTGATCGGTGTCGTCGCCGCGGTCCTGGGCGGCGGCGGCTTGTTTCTCGTTCTCTATCCCGCGCCGGGCTGGGCGCCGGGCTGGGTGAAAGCGCTGCACGGCAACCTCGCCGAATCGGGGACGGCGCAGGGCGAGGTTGCGACCTCGCCGACGCCGCATGCGACGGCGCAACCCGCCGCGACCAATTCGCCGGCTCCGAGCGACGGCAAGCTCAACGAGATGCCGGCGATGGCGGAGACCAGTCCGGTGGCGGAATCGCCGGATCACTGGCCGGCTCTGGCGCCCTCGGCGCTGCTCAACCAGGCGCATGCCGCGCCGGACCGGGCGCTCGCCGAAGGTGCCGCCGACCTGCCGGGCTGGAAGCGCTATGCGCGCCCCTTCACGCCGGCGGGAAAACCCGCGCTGGCGATCCTGGTGACGGGACTCGGAACCGATCGCGCCGTCACCGCGGCGGCGATCACCGGACTGCCGATGGAGGTCACGCTGAGCTTCGACGCCTATGCCCCCGAGCTCGGGCAGTGGATCGCCGCCGCGCGCGCCTTCGGCCATGAGGCGATGGTCGACCTGCCGATGCAATCCAAGGATTATCCGATCCGCGATCCCGGATCGCTCGGCCTGCTGGCGGCCCTCAGCGAGAACGATATCGACCACCGGATCGACGCGCTGTCGGATGCCGGCGACCATGCCTTCGGCTTCGCCAGCGCGGACGGCGATGCGTTCCTCAGCGACGAGCAGGCGACCGGCGCGGCCTTGCGCGAGCTCGCCAAGCTGGAACTCGCCTTCATCGACACCAGCGGCTCGGCGACCAGCCAGAGCGAGGCCGGAGCGCGCGCCGCGGGCGTGCCCTATGCGCGGACCGCGGTCACGCTCGACGACAAGGACGCGCGCGACGCCATCGCCGAGCGCCTGGCGGTCGCCTCCGATCTCGCGTCCAAGCAGAACGGGGCGATCGCGGTCACCCATGGCTCGGCCGAGGCGGTCGTCGCTGTGGCCGCCTTCGCCCGCGGCCTCGGCGACCAGGGCCCGGTGCTCGCGCCCGCCAGCGCGCTTCTGGTCCTGAAGAAGTAGGCCGGTGGGCAAGGACAAGAAGGGCGGGAAGAAGAAGCCCGGCAAGCACACCGAGCGCCCGTTCGAGGAGCTTCCCTACCGTCGCGGCGTCGGCATCGCGCTCTTCAATGCCGCGGGCAAGGTCTTCGTCGCCCAGCGGCTGGATAGTCCCGGCCCCGCCTGGCAGATGCCCCAAGGCGGCATCGACAAGGGCGAGATGCCGCTCGACGCCGCCTGGCGCGAGCTCCACGAGGAGACCGGCATCACCAGCGCCGAGCTCCTTGCCGAGAGCAAGGCTTGGCTGCGCTACGATCTCCCCGAGGCGCTCGCGCGCAAACTGTGGAAGGGCAAGTATCGCGGCCAGGAGCAGAAGTGGTACGCCTTCCGCTTCACCGGACCCGAATCCGAGATCGACATCGACGGTGAGCATCCGGAGTTCTCGGCTTGGAAATGGGTTGATTTCCGCCAGGTGCCGGAGCTGATCGTCCCCTTCAAGCGCAGCCTCTACCAGGAGCTGGTGCTCGAGTTCGGTCCCCTCGCCCACCCCGTCAAGGTGCCGTAGCCGCGACAATCGGTGCCGCTCCCGCGTTGACCCGGCGCGCCGGTCCTTCCTATAGTGGGCGCGATGGTTCCCCGACGGATGAACTCCAGGGGATTAAAAGGGAACACGGTGCGGACGACCCAGAAGGGGCCAAAACCGTGGCTGCCCCCGCAACTGTCAGCGGCGAGCCGAACGTCAGTCTAGACCACTGGGCCACTCTTTGAATCAAGGGGCCCGGGAAGGTCGGCGCAAGGCGGAGACCCGCGAGCCAGGAGACCTGCCATCGCCGTGCAGTGGCGCGGCTCGTTCGGGGAACCAGGTCAAGACTCCGGAACCGTCCGGATTCCCCCTCGAGCACGCGTTCGCTGCGATCGTCAACACCGTGCGAGGGGCATCGGTCGTGCAAGACACTATTTCCGGCGGGCGCTCGTCGCCCAGACTCCGTCACCGCATCATCGCCGTCATGGCGCCGCTGATCGGCGCCAATCTCCTGGTCTGGCTCTGGGCTCTGATCGCGTTCCACGACCGGCCGGTCCTGCTCGGCACCGCGCTGCTCGCCTACACTTTCGGGCTCCGGCACGCGGTCGACGCCGACCACATCGCCGCCATCGACAACGTCACCCGCAAGTTCATGCATGACGGAAAGCGGCCGATCGCCGTCGGCCTGCATTTCTCGCTCGGCCACGCCGCCGTGGTGATGGCGATGTCGGTCGGCATCGCCTTCGCCGCCGCCAGGGTGCAGAGCGAGGTCGAGTCCTTCCGCGCCATCGGCGGCATCATCAGCACCAGCGTCTCGGCCTTCTTCCTGTTCGCAATCGCCGCGGCGAACTTCTCCATCCTGCGCTCGGTCTACCGCACCTTCCAGTCGGTGAAGCGCGGCGAACGCGTGGCGGAGGAGGATCTGCAGTCCCTGCTTGGCGGGAGGGGCCTGATCGCCCGCCTGCTGCGGCCGCTGTTCCGCATGGTGCGGCACAGCTGGCAGATGTTCCCGATCGGCCTGCTGTTCGGGCTCGGCTTCGACACCGCGACCGAGGTCGCGCTGTTCGGCATCTCCGCGGCCGAGGCTTCGCAGGGGCATTCGCTGTGGCTGATCCTGGTCTTCCCCGCGCTCTTCACCGCCGGGATGGCGCTGGTCGATACGCTGGACGGCGTGCTGATGGTGGGCGCCTATGGCTGGGCCTACAAGCGGCCGATCCGCAAGCTCTACTACAACCTCACCATCACCTCGGTCTCGGTGCTGGTCGCCGTGCTGATCGGCGGCATCGAGACGCTGGGCCTCATCGCCGACAAGGCCGGGCTCGAAGGCGGCTTCTGGGACGCAGTCGCGGGACTCGCCGGGAACTTCGGCACGCTCGGCTACGGTATCATCGGCCTCTTCGCGTTCAGCTGGCTGATCTCGATCGCGATCTACCGCATCAAGGGCTATGACAGGCTCGAGGCCAATACCGAAGCATGACGGCGCCGGCCGCCGGGTGCGGCGAAGCGCCCGGCGGCCGTTTTGACTTGCCGAAGCGGCGGATTGGTCCCTTAATCTTGCCCGTCATGCAGCATTCCTCAGGCAGGTGCGTTGCGAAGGGTGCGAGGCCGGTGCCGACGGCAATCGCGGTCTTTGCATTCCTGATCCAGGCGCTGCTGGGCGGATCACCCCTGTTGATCGCCCGGCCTGCGGCCACCGATCCCGCAAACTTCGCGCTCTGCTCCGGCAACATGGAGCGCGGAGCCGGCGACCACCGCGATCCGGGAAGCCTTCCTTGCTGCGATGATGGGAGCTGTCTGCTCTGCCACGTCGGGCTGGGACCCGTCGTCGCGCCGTCGCCGCCGGACTTCGTCGGACCGCTGGCTGCGGCGACCGCCGTCCGCTTCTACCATCGATCCGCCCCCAGGACCTTCCTTCCGTCGGCCGCTTACGCCTCGCGCGGCCCCCCTCTGACGGCTTAGCCGGCGCTTCCTCACTGCCGCCACCCGGCTCGTGCCTGCCCGACGGGGCCGGTGCGCCGGACGCCTCGAACATCCGCTCATCGACCAACCCGGATGCCGCCGCCCGAATGCAGCCGCGGCCGGCACGCCACAATGAGGACCAGATCCCATGCGTAAAACCATCATCGCCGCCCTCGCCTCCGTGTTCACCGCTGCCGCCGCCACCGCCGCCTTCGCCCATGCCGAGCTCGAAACGGCGGTCCCGGCCGCCAACGCCACGGTGAAGGAGGCGCCGAAGACCATCGAGATCGACTTCAGCGAGGAGCTCAATCCCAAGTTGAGCAAGATCGAGGTCCAGGACTCGATGGGGATGACGATGGACAAGGGCGACAGCCACGTCTCGGACAGCGATGCCAAGCACATGAGCGTCGATCTCCAATCGCTCTCCGCCGGCACCTATAAGGTGCTCTGGACCTCGGTCGCCTCCGACGACGGGCACAAGCTGACGGGCACCTACACCTTCACCGTGCAGCCGTAAGCTTGGTCTGCCGATGACGGGACCGGAGGCGGCACAGGGCCTGGCCCGCGGCATCCATGTCGCGGCGACAATGTCGATCTTCGGATCGGCCTTGTTCCAGGCGCTGGTCGCCCCTCCGGCACCCGTCGCAGGGCGCGGCGCATCCGTGCTTCAACGGCGCCTCGACCTGCTCGGCTGGACCGCGCTGGCGGCGGCGGCAGTCGCCGCCGTCGCGTGGCTCGGCTTCCAGGCCGTTTCCTTCGCCGACGGCGATTCCATCGGCGACATCCTGGCGGCGGTGCCACTGATCCTGCTCGACACCCATTGGGGCCCACTGATCGCGGCGCGTTTCGCACTGCTGGTTCCCGCCTGCCTCATCCTCGGCGGCGTACTGCCCCGCGGTCGCCTCACCCTCGCTGCGGCGGCGATGCTCGGGCTCCTCGCGCTCGAATTGCAGGTCTTCCTCGGGCACGGCATCTCGATGCAAGGCGGCGCGCGCGTTCTGCTGGTCGCCAGCGAGCTGCTGCACATTCTCGCCGCCGGCGCCTGGCTCGGCGGCTTGCTCCCGCTCCTGCTGCTGGTCGCTGAACGGGCGCCGGAGCACTCGGCCGCCGCCGTATGGCGCTTCTCGACCGTCGGCGTCGTCTGCGTCGCCGCGCTCGTCCTGACCAGCCTCGTGCAGTTCTGGATGCTGGTCGGCGGCCTGCCGGGGCTGATCGGAACCGACTATGGACGGCTCGCGCTGGCCAAGCTCTGCCTGTTCCTGAGCCTCCTCCTGCTCGCCGCCTTGAACCGCTTCCGGCTGCGTCCGCGGCTGGCCGGCGCGGACGGCGCGATAGCGCGGCGGCACCTGCTGCGGAGCATCGTCGCCGAGAGCACGCTCGGCCTCGGCATCCTTGCGCTCGCCGGCATGCTGCTGATGCTGGCGC
>Ga0335069_10007663_pt1 | contig 15554 bp, 13 predicted proteins | sample Lox_Sample_11_FD_206714 | JGI IMG/M metagenome (GOLD analysis project Ga0335069, IMG submission 206714) | Soil microbial communities from Loxahatchee National Wildlife Refuge, Florida, United States - Lox_Sample_1.1 | ecosystem: Environmental > Terrestrial > Soil > Wetlands | place: USA... | reverse complement strand
TGGGTCCAGCGCTAGCGCGGCAGGAGACCAGAGCAACATGGCAAGGGTGCCGATGGTAATGAGCGCCAGTGCAGGTTTCATAGGGCCTCGCGCCACATCAGGATTCGCGCGCGTGGCATAGAATTTACCACCCTCATTGCCAATTGTCAGCGATACCGCTGAATTCACACTCTCTTCCGATGCACTGCCCGAAAACACCCCATGCGATATCACAGCTGCCCACATTCGGGCACTCGGGATTGCCACACCGCCTTAAACGAACGCATTCTTAGGCACTTGGCACAAGTTCGCTTTGGTAGCTGCATTGCAAACGTCTTGTTGGAATAGTGAGACCCAAATGAATATCGCGCAATTGTTCGACAAAATCCGTGGAAACGGCCGTTACGCGACAGTGGACGACATCCGCAATGTCTTCGGCGACTACCACAACGCGCTGCGCTGGCTGGCGGATTTCTTGATCGGAGACAAGAAGCTTGCCGAAGCGTGCATGATTGATGCCTGCACGATCGCCCAAACGCAAGGTCCGATGTTCCACGAATGGCTTGTGCACTGGGCCGCCAGAGCCACCGCTCGATGCGCATTCCAGAGGCAGCAAGCGAGTGTCCTGGAACTTGCCCCAGAATATGAGAAACACGAATGTGTCGAACAAACGCGCGCTCCGCTTTCAGCAGAGTATTTCCAACTGCTGATCAACAATTCTGAACTCATACAGTCTCGCCTGGACGTACTTTGCCGGTTCGTGTTGGTATATCGCGGCATCGCAAAGGACTCCTGTGATGCAGTCGCCGCGGAACTGGGCATCAGTCCGGACGCCGTCGACCAAGCCTACAACGTTGCACTTGACGCCCTCGACCTTCCGGAGCGAAGTTCCATGGCCATGCGGAACGTGCAGCCACAGGGTCACATCTACCATGAAAGCGTCCTGGCCGCCTCGATTGATTGATTACTTTTCACCGGGACTTAGCCAGCGAGTGAGTAGTAAGCGAAATGAACCTGATGCGCAGGAGATTGCGAGCTTTCACCTTGCGCAACTACTGTGGTAACCACCATTGCACAGACCATTAGCGAGACAATAGCTGCGGCACTCTCGCGGTAAGGAGGAGAATGAATCGCTTGGAGGTTAACTGGGAATTAACGCAGGGTGCCGATGGAAGAAAGCATCTCAATATGCACTGGAATCCGGCGTCGCAAGTACAGACTCACCTTCAGCCCGAAGGCAAATCACGCAAAGCGCCGGGACATCACTGAGGATCCGGCCATTCCCTGGCGCAATTCATGTCCAACAAATTTGTGGAGTCACGCGTCACATGTAAGCGTGACTTCTGCAACAGCGCTCTCTCTTTTTCTCTTCTCAGTTATTGGACTTATTTCCCTCTAGCCGTTTAGTGGCACGCCGCATCGTCCTGGAAGTCGCCGCTGGCAAACATCTGTGCGAGAAATTGACCGCAATGCACAATTTTCTGGGCTTCAGGATCTTCCTTTAAAGCGTTCTCGGAGGTCGTCAGATCCACCGCGCTCAGGGAATTCCGCGCGTCAACAAAACTTTCAGCCCAGGCCTGCACATTGTTAAGCTCGTTTTTCAGCAACGCGAGCGCGCGGTAGTCGTCGTCATTGGATGCTGACGCCGCCGCTAGTGCGACACTGTCGGCGGCTCTCCCCTGGTACGCGCGAATCGTGCTTCCCGCCATCGCTCTTCCCACGGGATAGCCATTCTGGACGATCACCTGAAGCATCCCGCCCCACTCTCGAATTGAGGCCATTGCTTCGATGGCTGACCTCCTGAATGCGGGTGAAAAGCCGGGCTTGTCCGCGCTGTCGGGCGGCGCCGATGCACCGCCCGGAGAGAGCGTCAGAACAATTCGGTCTTGCTCGAAGTTGAGCGTGCCATTCGTGATTCGCGCCAGATCCTGCACGTCCACGAGCGCGCGGCCTTGTGACCGAATCACCTTCGCTTCTCCGCGGAAGCCGTGGACCGACAACACTTCCTTCTGACGTGGTGCTTGGGCAATTGCTGCCACCACGAGCAGGATTGACATGCCCAACGAAACACCACACCTCATTCTGCGGAGCATCGATCTCCTCCTGCGCGCCTTATTTCGCCGGCTCGACGTATTGTGTTTGCGTGAGCGGAGGTAGAGAGGCCTCCACATTCATGTCCATCAGCAGGTCGATACGCCGCTCCGTCTGGAAGAACTTCGTGACGGTAAGCGCCGGAAGAACCTTGTTCAACTTCTTGAAATAGGTCTTCTTCAACGCGATCTGCCGGGAGTCACACTCAAACATCCGTTCCGCCATGGTCTTGGCCTCGGCATCCGTCAGGTTCGGATACTTCTGCGTGTATTCCTTGATCACGACCACGCGGAGGTCATCCAGTTTGGATCGTTCGAATTCATATTGCCGATAGATTGGCCAGAATGCCGCTGCTTCCTTGTCGCTGAAGTTCATCGCTGTTGTGATAATGGTGGCTCGGTCGGCTTGCATTCCTGCCCGCGTCACCTCGATGACCGAACTGATGTTCGGCTCCTGATCCTGGGCGAGGCACAGAGTGGAAAGCGCCAGCATCGCAATCAACAACGTGAGCGGAAAGGATGCTCGGATTCCCTTCATCCCCAGCTCTCTAGCGCTGTGAATCATGCGCCCGCGCAGCACCGCTACGGAATTTGATGGCTTCATTGTTCTACAATCCTCCTTAAGAAAAGACGATACGATCCCACAAAATCAGTCAGGCACGCCAACTGCCGAAATCCTGTATTCAATTAGTCGCTTGGATATGTTGAGGTTCCATCAACGCGCGAGGACAGCAATCTCATTCCCCGCCCGCCAAGGGGCACGATGACCTCAGCTGGGCTGCTCAGGCAGTGAACACGGCGATTTCTTGATCGCCTTGGCTATGTTTTTGGCCAGGTTGTGCGTAGCCCGCAAATTGCTGCCGAAAAAGCGAACATTGCCGTTCACCGTGCGATCGAGAACGACTTTGCCGTCTGCTGTCACGAGCTGACTTCGTACCGTCAACTTCGTAGCGCCGCTTATGGTTGTTACTGCACGACGCGTTTCACTGCCAGGCGTGTACTTCACAATCGTTGTTTTTAGGATCAGCAAGTTGGGAATCTCGCTCGCTCTGCGATCGCCCTCGCGGAGGACCTGATGGAATCGCTTGGTCTTGTTCAATTCCTGCAAAAGGCTTTCATAGATCGCGAGTTGAAAGGAAGGTGCGAGGCCCAGGTCGGACGGGTTGACCCTTTCCACCTGCACGCTCACTTGCGCAGCAGAGCTCCCTGCCCTCGTCGGGGCTGCTGCGTCAGTCTGGGCAGGCAGCCTGTCTGGAAATGCAATCGCAATCGCCACGATTGCTGTCGCAAAACAAATAGATAAGTTCCGTTTACTTGCTTGCATGCGTAACCTCTACAGTAGCTTTGGTAGGCTGCTTTTCAAGAACAATGGCGGATACGCCTCGGCCGACTAATTCTTGCCACACGCGTTCCCCTTCTCCTTTTTTCAATTGGAAGACTATGCCGTGAATCCCTCCATCCCCGTCCGCATACTCTACGGTCAGCGTGTCGTACTTTTTGTGGGCGAAGAGACTCACGACTCGGCCTCCTCCGTACGGCGCCGCCGCCTTCCCTAATTTCATCGGCAACCCGCCCACCTGCTTGCTCTCTCCACCCACGAAAACATCCCGCACAGAAGCAATCTCTATCTTTGCGCCCGGTTTGCCGCGCTGTTGAAATAGCAGCGCACTATCTTGAATGGATAGCGTGCCGTTACAGTTGTTCTTCGTGTTCTCCAAGCCCAAGAGATGAGTGACCGGGACACTGAATGGTACGTTCGCATTCACTGGGTGAGTGGCGCTCTGGGCCAAGGCATATGTACAGCAACAGAACAATAGTGCCCAGGCACGGATCAGTCCACGCCCGCTGAAATGATCCCGTCTGGGGCTCGCTGTAACGCAGAAACCGTTCATTCTCCCTCCGCATCTAGGCTCGATGCCTGCAGCTTAAAAAGCGTTGACCATCACTCGCCCGCTACCGAGCGAGACTATTTGGATTGTTTCGACGGCTGCGTAGCTTTTTGACTCTGGATTGGCACCTCAAACGACTTACCCAAAATGTCGTTGTAAGTGATTGTGTTTTGTCCGACCAGCACAAGCAGGCTGCGACCCGCAAAGTACTTGGGGGCGATTTCGCCCAATGGCGGCGTGTACAGTACAACGTAAATTGTGTCGCCCACTTTGACAGACACGTCATAGCTGACGACATCCGAAGCACCAGAACCTGCCGTCTGATGCGGTGCGACTTCAAGGATGGTGGCTACCTGATACTTCGAGGTGGACTGGCCGAGCGCCGAAAGTGTCAGCAGACACAGGCCGATGACGCCGATTAGCCTACGCATGGTTCACTCCTCCCGTCTGCTCCCTTTGCGACGGTCAATGTAGGACCAGGAGCAACTCATCGTCGCAACCTGGTCCTTCAACTCATTCGTTCGCGAGAATTCACAGCTGCCGTGGCCCTGGGCTCTCAACATCGAACAAATTTCGACGGCCGGGCATCCTGTTGCTATCACCAACTGTTCCAAGCAATCCCGGTGCCATATCGGTGAAGTATTCAGAGGTCGTGTCTTTTCATCGTCCCACGGAATCTCATCACATAAGATTCTCAAGGTGGCCGCGACTCAATGATCCAAGTAGCGCCCGTATCTGGGCACCTGCCCAAAATGCTCGCCCAGAACACCCCTCTAATAACGCGTGCAGTCTCAGGAACACTCGTCTTGTCGGCTCTTACTCGCCGTTCGGTATTGGCATTGATCGTGCAACGGTCACGGTCGAGCGAGGTGGCAGGCAATGGAGAGGGCCGAGACGGACTCCGCAGCCAACCAGTTCGGAGCGCCAGCCAGCGCAGAAGACTCACGCGGCATTATTCCGTTGTGTGTGGCCCCGTGTCTGCCCCTCGCATTATCGTCGGATCTGTGGACAGGAGAGCGATCATGAGTGCCTTTGACACACTGCCGGGCGAATCGAACGCGAGCATCATCTCGTCCATCATCAACCTGGTCTGCCCACAATGTGGGGGAAGGATGTCTGAATTTGAATGTGAAGGGAGATGCCGCAGAAACTGGCTTGCAGAATGGGAATGGGCGAATCATGCCACGAGAAGCCCCAAGTCCAGGCCCGCAACCCATGCTGCTCTATCAATTCGCTCAACTGTCTCGTAATGAGGTATCGAGCCTCTCTGGCCATCGGGTAGGATATCTGAGAGTTTTCAGGAGGTCTTGTATGCCTTCCATCGTGAAGTTCCGTACGTCCTTCTAGAAGCAGCCTTCACCGCCGCCGGTGTTGTATCTGGCGCTTTTGCAGTTCTCCGCTGAGAACGCGACTCCCTCCTCTTCTTCTTCCTGTTCGCGGGGCACTCTATGGCCTTCGCTTCTGCATCTCGTCACCCCTTGCTGCCACAAACGCTAAGGTCCAGCACCGGTTGAAATGCCCCAGCGTGAGCACTCTGCCCAAGCGAGGGCACGCGGTCTCGTGACAAAGCGAAATTGTGGGCTCGCAGGACGCGAAATCGGGAAAAACAGGCGGATTTCGTGGCGTATATCGCTATTCTGCTTTGGCACTGCGCATGCCATTGCTTTAGCAATTCGGTTTAGCACCAGTGGATGGCATTTAAGGCCGAATGGGGCCATTTTACGCAATTAAGAAGTTGCCGAGCAGATGCCTCTCTCGCTCTCGTGGATGGGCTTGCTTCGGAGGAGGACATCGATGATAGCTCCTTACGGTCTGACGATTCTCGATAACTGCGTGTCATGTCCGGTAAAAAGGATGCGCCCCTTCTGCAACTTGCCGCTGCCGGTTGCTCAGCGACTTAATGAGATCAAGTCGACTGCCATTTATTCCAAAGGAACAATGCTGTTCCTCGAAGGGCAGCACCCACGCGGAGTGTTTGTGCTTTGCATGGGGAAAGCGAAGCTTTCGACCTCCTCGCGCGAGGGCAAAACCATTATCACCAAGATTGCCGATGCTGGCGATGTGCTGGGCTTGAATGCCGCGGTTTCAAATGCGCCCTATGAAGTGACTGCCGAAATGATGGAGCCGGGACAAGCCAATTTCATTCCCCGCGAGCCGCTAATAATAATGATGAGGGAATTCCCGGAAGTTGGGCTACGCATTGCCGAGCAACTGAACCGCAACTACTTCGCAGCACATGAAGAGATCCGCACGCTGGGACTGGCGACATCGCTGTCGGAAAGGCTCGCCAAACTATTGCTGCAATGGTCCATCAGGACTCCACAGGAAAATGGTAGGTCACAGATCGAGCTGACTATGACGCAAGAAGAGATCGCCGAGGTTATCGGAACCACGCGTGAAACCGTCACGCGCTTATTCGCGAGTTTCAAAAAACAACGACTGCTGCAGGTACAAGGCGCGACCCTGGTGATCCACAGGTTCGGGCTGGAGCAGATGGTGCAGTCCTGATTCGGTCAGACGGTCGCTAGAGAGCACCGAGGAAACCAGAGAAAAGATGGGCAAAACCTCCAAGAACGACAAGAAATCAAAATCAATGCTGAGAAGCGCCATTCAACGCTCCGGGGCCAACGAGACGTCGCAATGGAACTCGGGCTTGCTACTTTGCCTATTTGTCCTGAGGCTCTGAGGGTTTGTTCCGGAGTTATACTTTTCTGCTGCTCTGCTAGCCAATATGGTCAGCTGAGGTGATCCATGCTTCAGGATCAACGAAAGCGCAGGCTGCCATGCTGCCGCATGCGAATCGCCAGGTTGGTCGCGGCCTTTTGTGCACTGGTTCTCATTCCCGTAGGGTCCGCGCAAAATATCACCGGTCAGCTCACCGGCAGGATCACGGACACTTCCGGGGCCGTCGTGCCCGGCGTACAGGTTACCGTCAAGCAGACCAACACCGGCGTCACTAGAACCGCTGAAACCAACAATGAGGGATACTACACCGCCACGTTATTGCCACCGGGCACTTACGAGATCCTGACGCAAAAATCCGGTTTCAAAGCCACCAAGATCACCGACATCGACGTCCGCGTCAACCAGGTTAACCGCATCGACGCGACGCTGGCGGTCGGTGCCCCCGCCGAAACTATCGATGTCGTAGCCGACGCGGTAGCTCTCGAAACGGAGACGGGTTCTCTCGGCACCGGCGTCGGTCGCATAAGCCTTGAGAACCTTCCCCTGAACACCCGCGACGTTTTCCGGCTTGCCTTTCTTTCTCCCGGCACCGTCCCTATGCGCGCCTACGGCGACAACTACGTCGGCACCGCCCGCATCCTCATTAATGGCGGCCGCCCGATGAGCAACGATTACTCGATTGACGGCATCACCAGCACCATGCCCGGAGCGCTGCCCGAGCAGTTCGTCACGGTCTATCCCTCGCCCGATGCTGTCGAAGAGCTGAAAGTCCAGACCAACTCGTTCTCGGCCGAGTTCGGCCGCACCGGCGGAGGCGTCATCAACACCGTCATCAAGTCAGGCACGAACAAGTTTCACGGTACCGTCTACGACTTCCTCCGCAATAGCAAGATGGACGCGAACGATTTCTTCGCCAACCGGAACGGTGTGCCCCTGGCCAGCTTCAAACGTAATCAGTTCGGCGGAACCCTCGGCGGGCCGGTCGTGCCCAACCGTCTTTTCTTCTTCTTCAGCTATGAGGGTCTGAGGCAGCGCGCCTTGCAATCCCGCACCGATACGGTGCCCACCCAGGCGCAGCGCAACGGCGACTTCAGCCAGACCTTCAGGAGGGTAGGCGGCCAGTGTGTTCCTGTTCAGCTTTACGACCCCACCACGACCCGGCCAAACCCAAATGGCCCGGGCTTCATCCGCTCGCCGTTCCCCGACAACATGATCCCGAAGAGCCGCTTCGACAAAGCCGGCAGCATCCTTGCCAACCTCTACCCCCTCCCAACGAGCGCCGGAAATGCCTGCACCGGCATTAACAACTATTTTGCCACCGGCACCCAGTCTTACAACACCGACGAATTTGACGGGAAAATGGACTGGTTCCCAAACCAGAAGGATCATCTTTTCTTCGCGGCCAGTTCCTTTTCCCCGGTGACCATCAATCCCAACCTGTACGGCACCATCGCTGACCCGAACGGTCAACTCATCGGCGGGTCCAGAGGTCCGGCCAAGGTCGGCCGCATCGACTACACGCACATTCACGGCCCCACCCTCACCAGCAATCTTCGGTTCGGCGTCGTGCGCTGGACCCTGAACACAACGCCCTATCCCAGCCCGTTTGATCCTACTTCCATCGGCTTCTCGCCCTCGCTCGGCCCCCAGATGAGTCAGCCAAACACGTTTCCGAACGTCAATGTCTCCGGCTATTCGGCTCTCGGCTCCAGTGTCGGTTTCATTAACCAGGCCTCCACCTCCTACAACTGGAAGGGCAGCATCAGTAAGGTCTGGAGAAGCCACATCCTGAAAACCGGCGGCGAATACCGTATCATCCAGACTTACGAATACAGCGGCCTCGGAACCAACGGCTCCTTCAGCTTCGGGCCGGCCTACACTCAGGGCCCGGACCCCAACGCCGCCAGTAGCAATGCCGGCGATGGCATCGCCAGCCTTCTCCTCGGCACTGGCACGGGAAATGTCCAGATCTATCCGCATATCTTCACCTCCAGCCACTACTCGGCCCTCTTTGTTCAGGATCAGTGGAAGATGACCCCGCGGTTCAGTGTCGAAATGGGACTTCGCTGGGAATATGAAACGCCGCGGAACGAACGGTTCAACCAACTCAGTTACTGGGACTACAACGTTGCCTCCCCGCTCGCTCAGTTGGTCCCCTCGATGCCTGATCTGCGCGGCGGCCTAAGGTTTGTCGGCAAGGACTCTTCCACCCAATTTAACCCGGACTGGAACAACTTCGGTCCCCGCTTCGGCGCGGCCTGGTCGCTGGATCGGAACACGGTCATTCGCGCCGGATACGGCTTGATCTATGTGGTCTGGGTCGGCACCGCGGTCGGCAGCGCGGCAGGCAGCCTGGGGTGGAAGACGCAATCGAAGTGGGTTGATTCCCTCGACGGAATCACGCCCTTAAACTACCTGTCGAATGCGTTCCCTCAGGGCCTGGATCAGCCCACCGGATCGAGCCTCGGCTTGCTGACCCGCGTCGGCCTCGACATTACCGCCAACCGCGACGGCGTCATCGATCGCGGCAACCGCGCCGGATATGTCCAGCAATGGAACGCCACTATCCAGCGGCGCGTCGGAAGAAAGTGGCAGGTGGAAGTCGGATACGCGGCCAGCAAGGGTACCAAGATCCTCTTCGAAACCGGTTATGAGCTGAATCAACTAACGGCAGCTCAGTTGCAGCTCGGGACGGCGCTGCAACAACTCGTGCCCAATCCTTTCTATGGCGTGATCCAAGCCGGCATCCTTTCGCACCCCACCGTGGTGCGTTCGCAGTTGCTGCGTCCGTATCCACAGTTCCAGAGCATCGTCGATTTCAAGCCCGCAAGCGGCATGACGAACTACCAGTCCTTCACGGGCAAGCTGCGGGGCCAGTTCGGAAGCGGCGCTTTGCTGACGGTCTCTTTCACCGCGGGGAAAAACTTGGACAACTTCGGTTATTCGCCGGCTCCGCAAAATACTTACAACCTGGCGGCTGAAAAAAGCCTTGCCGACGAGGACGTGAGCCGGCGCCTGGTAGCCACCCTGGTCTGGCCGCTCCCGTTCGGCGCGGGGCGCCGCTTCGGCAATCGCCTGCCGACGTGGCTTGAGAGAACCATCGGGAACTGGCAGATCAATGCACTTATCACGCTGGCCACCGGCAATCCGTTGATCATAACTGCCGCTAACACTGCCGGCGCGTACAATCTCTCGGAGCGCGCGAACATCGTCGGCGATCCCGTGCTGAGCGGACACCGCAGCAGGTCCGCGAAGCTGGCGGAGTGGTTCAACACCGCCGCGTTTGCCCAGCCGGCGCCGTTCACCTTCGGTAATGGCCCGCGCACACTGCCCAATGTGCGCAGCGACGGCCTAAGAGCCGTCGATTTGTCGATCTTTAAGGAGTTCCCGCTCAAGGAGCAAATAACGTTCGAGCTGCGCGGCGAGTGCTTCAACCTCCTCAACAACCCGACCTTCGCGCCCCCCGGAGGCACAGTTGGAACCACCGCCTTTGGCGTGGTCAGCAGCCAGGCGAACCTGCCGCGGCAGGTGCAGGTCGCTGCTCGCATAAGGTTCTGAATGAACTTGGGCCTGTTCTTATGCGCGGGTGTTGTTCTTGAAAAGGATCCCGATCACATCTTGACGCCGCTCTTGATACTACAATGGGATGCGATTGTGACTCTTGTGTCCCGCTCAAATCGCAAGATGGGCGCTGTCGCCGCATGTTTGCTTCAGCTTGCCTCTGTTCTGAGCGCAGCGGAACCGGTGTTGGTGAGACTCGCCGTAAGCGACGGGAAGGACATCCGCTTTGCCCATCTGACCAGCAAGGAGGGTTTGTTTCCCGGCCAAGTCCGCGGCATCCTGCAGGACGATCAGGGGTTCTTGTGGTTTAACACCACGGGTGTGCTGAACCGGTTCGACGGCTACGAGTTCAAGTCGTACACACGTGATGCTGCCCACCCGAACTACCCCGCAGGGGGGTTCATCCATACCATCTTCAAGGACAGCTCAGGGTCCCTTTGGGTCAGCTCTAACGAATCACTCGACCGGTTCGATCCCAGGACGGAGACTACAACCCGGTACCCGATCGACAGCAACGGTACGCACAGTGTTCTAGGACCGGTCACGCACATCAGCCAGGATCAGGCAGGCATCATGTGGCTGTCCACCGCGAGTGGCCTACATCGGCTCGATCCGGCGAGCGGTGTGTTCCAGCATTACACCCACGATCCGGCTGATCCGGATAGTCTCGGCAGTTCGGTGGTGAGATCGACGTACGAAGACCGGGAGGGCACGCTTTGGGTGTGCACCGAAGTGGGTCTGGATGCCTTCGATAGGCGCACGGAAAGAGTGACGGAGCGAATTCGACTGAATTTGGCCGAGTCGCGCACAATCAAGGCGTTTGAAGACCATGCCGGCGTTCTTTGGATCATTTACTCCTACGCTAACGGGCTGGCCTCCTATGATCGCCATACGCGCAGGCTCACGCTGTATTCATTCGAGAACCGGGAGGCGCCGACCACACAACTCAGCGGCACGGAGGGAATCCACGAAGACGCCGAAGGCAACCTGTGGCTGGCGACGAGGGTCAGCGGACTGGTCAGAATTGATCGGAACCGCCGGAGCGCGCTCCGGTACCGCAACGCGTCACTCAATCCGGACAGCATCAGCGAGGATTTTTCGAAGACAGTATTCGAGGACCGCGAGGGGAGTATCTGGGTGGGCATGGGGACCACCGGACTGAACCACTTTGTGAGAAAACCACTACCCTTCAAGCGCTATAAACATGAGGCCGACAATCCGCAGAGCCTCTTAGAAACGTTCGTGATGACCGTGTACGCCGACAGGCAGGACAACATCTGGGTGGGCAGCCCCCTCGGAGTGACGCGGATCGATGGCCGGAGTGGAGAATACAGCTTCTTCAGGAAGCCGGGGCCCGATCCGGCAAACCTCTCAAACACGACATCGATCGTTGAGGATCGCTCCGGCTATCTCTGGTTTGGCACGTATGGCAGCGGATTGAAACGGTATGATCCGAAAACGGGGAACTTTTCCGCTTTCCGGCATAGCGCCGCCGATCCCAGCAGCCTGAGCAACGATATTGTCTATAGCCTGATGGTGGACCGTGAGGGTACGGTCTGGGCGGGAACCGACGATGGCCTCAACCGGTGTGAGGATCCAGCAGCCGGACGCTTCCATTCCTGGAAGGGCAACCCCGCCGAGCCGTCGTCGACGGATGTGCGTGCGATGGCTGAGGATTCGAAGGGAGTGCTTTGGCTGGTCAGCAGCACACTTGAGCGCTTCGATCCCGCGACCGGACGCTTCACCGCCTACACGTTCGATCCGGTTGGAACGGGAACTGCAAGGCGCAAAGACTCGCCTGTTCTCGTAAAGGTAGGTAAGCGAATGGCTGAGGATAGCTTCCTCACCATCGACCACTCAGGTGTGCTATGGCTGGCTACCACTGAGGGGCTGCTGCGCTTTGATCCCGAGCGCGAGCAGTTCACTGTTTATGACGAACGCAACGGAATGCCGGCCCGAGCCGTTAACGGAATCCTTGAGGATAGCGCTGGGAATCTGTGGGTAAGCACTGCCGGCGGCTTATCCCGGTTCAACCCACGCACGAAGACCTTCACCAACTACTATGAGGGCGACGGATTGGCCGGAAACGCCTTCGAGGGCTACCCGGCGGCTTACCGCTCCCAACGTGGTCAGATGTTCTTCGGCAGCAAAAGCGGGCTCACATCGTTTTGGCCGGGGCAAGTCGTGGAGAAGGCGCACATCCCGCCAGTAGTCCTAACCGGATTCTCGTTACGCAACCTGCCGGTGGCTCCGGGTCCCGGCTCGACACTTGCAAAGTCGATTTTGTTTACGCCGTCCCTGACTCTGTTACACGCGCAGAACATGTTCTCCTTTGAATTCGCAGTGCTGAGCTATGCGGATCCGCAACGTAACCAGTACCGCTACATGCTCGAACCACTCGACCATTCCTGGAACCGCGTGGACGCCCAGCACAGGCTCGCGACTTTCACTACCCTGCCGACGGGCGACTACACGCTGCGGATTCAGGGATCGAACAATCGCGGGGTTTGGAATGAGCAGGGGGTTGCCCTTCACCTCAGAATCCTTCCTCCTTGGTGGGGTACAACGTGGTTTCGCTGTGCTTGCGCGGTTGTTGTTGTGCTCCTGCTGTCGGCAACCTGGCGGTTCCGTATCCAACAACTTCAGCACGAATTCAACATGCGTCTGGAAGAGCGCGTAGCCGAACGTACTCGGATCGCTCGCGACCTGCATGACACTTTGCTGCAGAGTTTCCAGGCACTGTTGCCACGCCTTCAGGCCAGCATCAATATGTTTTCGTCGCGTCCGGATGACGCGCGTGGAAACCTGGAACAAGCAGCCGACCAGGCGTCGCAAGCCATCGCTGAGGGCCGGGATGCAATCCAGGGCATCCGCATGTCCACGGTCGAGAAGAACGATCTTGCCGTAGCCATTCGAACTCTTGGAGAAGAACTTGCTTCTGCGGCCATGCCGCCCTCACCGAACTTTAACGTGGTTGTGGAAGGGACATCCCGCAATCTGCAGCCGATTCTGCGAGATGAAGTCTACCGGCTGGCGACAGAGGCGCTGCGCAATGGTTTCCGACATGCGGCGGCGCAGAACATCGAAGTGGAAATCCGTTACGACGAAAAGTACTTCCGGCTCCGCATTCGGGATGATGGAAAAGGAATTCCGTCAGACGCGCTCAGCGGCCGTGAAGGACATTACGGCTTGCCCGGCATGAGGGAACGAGCCAAACTGGTGGGCGGCAGGCTGACGATCTGGACCGAAGTCGATGGCGGCACGGAGATCGAGCTCAATATCCCAGGAGCGAAAGCGTACGTCAAGTCGGCGCGGCCTTTCTGGTACCTTGGAAAGCGCTCCTCGACAGAAACAGATGAGAAGGAACCGATAGAACGTGAGTAACGGGTCAGCTCCAATTCGGATTCTTGCCGTCGACGATCATGTTCTCGTAAGAGAGGGCATCGCCGTACTCATCAGTAGTGAGCCAGATCTGACTCTGGTAGCGGAAGCCTCGAATGGGCGGGAGGCGATCCAGCAATTCCGTGCGCATCGCCCGGACATCACGCTCATGGATTTACAAATGCCGGAGATGAATGGCATCGATGCCATCATCGCGATTCGGGCAGAATTTCCTGATGCCAAGATCATTGTGCTGACGACGTACAAGGGCGACGTACAGATTCTCCGCGCACTCAAAGCAGGAGCACAAGGTTACCTGCTGAAGAATACGATTCACAAAGAACTCATAGAAACGATCCGAGCAGTTCATAGCGGCAAAAAGGCTCTTTCTCCCGAAGCCTCGTTCGAAATAGCCGAGCATGCGACGGACGATGCTCTGACTCCGGCAGAAATCAATGTGCTGCGGTTGATCGCCGCTGGAAATGCCAACAAGCAGATCGCCGATCAGCTGAAGATTACCGAGGAAACGGTAAAGGGGCGAGTCAAGAACATCCTCTCCAAATTGGGCGCCAGCGACCGAACGCAGGCAGCGATGATCGGCTTGAAGCGGGGCATCATCGAACTTTAGTTTCCCCCAAGTCACCTCCGACCCAAATCCCCAAACCCGAAAGAGTAATGATTTAACTCTGATTGGGGTTTCGACTCGATCTCAGAAAGGCAGAAACTGGCAAGGTAGTGCGGAAAGGTGCTCCCTTGCGGCGCCTATATTCAACATTCGCTGGCGGTTGGCCGGGCACGGGGTTGCTCCTGATGCGCGTGGTTGCGGGCTCCGCCCTGGCCGCAGGCGCGAGTATCACGCTACTAAGCGATCCACCCCCGATGAATGTGACGATTCCCGCTATCCTCTTGATGGGAGCGGGAATCCTGCTCATCGCGGGCTTATGGACCCCCATCGCCGGAAGCATCGTAGCCGTTGCCGAGATTTGGAAGACGTTCATGCTACACGGCGACAAATCGGGTTGGCTGCTGCTAGCAACTGTCGGTGCCGCTCTCGCAATGTTAGGGCCGGGTCTTTGGTCCGTCGATGCTCGCCTTTACGGCTGGAAACGCCTCGAAGCTACACCTCGGAAAAAGAATTCTGACCCCGCTAAGAACAGCCCCAAAGACTAGATCTTTATCGCCCAAAAGTAGGGTGTAGTTTGCCTCCCAAAGAGTTTGCAACTTCCCCGATATAGGGTTTCGCAGAAATCCACCCAGTTGCACAATGGCTCACGATCAAGACAAGGAGGCGAGTTATGGCGGCAGCGACGGTTGCTTGCACAGACTTCGGGGGCTTCGCCGGAAACAGCTTGTCCAACATGAGCAGGTTCGAAAACGATCGGTTCTATTTCGAATCAGAAATCAGTGCTGAGCATTGTTTTGAAGATATTGTCGGCAAGAGCCGAGCGCTCCGTAAAGTGCTGGATCAACTCGAGATCGTTGCGCCGACGGATTCCACAGTCTTGCTGCACGGCGAGACCGGAACAGGTAAGGAGTTGATCGCGCGCGCCATTCACAACCTCAGCTCCCGCCGTGATCGTCCTTATGTGCGCATGAACTGCGCTGCCATTCCATCCGGACTGCTGGAAAGCGAACTGTTCGGCCATGAGAGGGGAGCTTTCACGGGAGCTCTGATGCAAAGAAAGGGTCGATTCGAGCTTGCAGACAGAGGCACGCTCTTTCTCGATGAGATCGGCGATATCAGCCTGGAGCTGCAGCCAAAGTTGTTGCGCGCCGTTCAGGAGCAGGAGTTCGAGCGATTAGGAAGCGCCACGACGATCAAGGTGAATGTGCGGCTGATTGCGGCGACCCATCGCGATCTGCGGACCATGATTCAAGAGGAGAAGTTCCGCGAGGATCTCTTTTACCGGTTCAATGTTTTCCCGATCGAGATTCCGCCGCTTCGCGAACGGCGTGAGGACATCCCGCT
>Ga0335069_10007662_pt1 | contig 15555 bp, 15 predicted proteins | sample Lox_Sample_11_FD_206714 | JGI IMG/M metagenome (GOLD analysis project Ga0335069, IMG submission 206714) | Soil microbial communities from Loxahatchee National Wildlife Refuge, Florida, United States - Lox_Sample_1.1 | ecosystem: Environmental > Terrestrial > Soil > Wetlands | place: USA... | reverse complement strand
TACTACCGCGGCTACGGCAATCACTACTACGCCGCCAAGAAGGACGACTAGTTGCTACTGTGCTACAAAATGTGGGGCGGCCAATTCTGGCCGCAGCCGCCTTTCAGGCGGCTCGTTGCGCTTGACCACGGATACTCCTCGGCATCGACCACCAATCCCGCGCTCACCGGGTTCTGCTCGATGTATTCCCGAATGCGGTCGAACTCTGCCGGGGATCGTACCAGATGATCGTAGCTCTCGTCCTGCCAAAAGGCTTGCCCGTGGCAGCCGAGTAATTCGTTCGCTCGATGTGCGGTGAACCCTTTCAGTGGCGCTAGCCATCGGCCCGCCATGACCTTCGGTGTCACCAGAAGGTGAACATGATTGGGCATGATGACGAACGCATGCAACTGGTATCGTTGAAACTTGTGATGACCATCCTGCAAGGCCTCGACCACCAATTCAGCGATTTCCCGCCGCCGCAGGTGCACCGGACCGCTCGCGCCACGATCCAGGAGCCGGTCCATCGCCACGAATGCCTTGCCCGACGCCGCCAGCTCTTTGGGAGGGAACACCCGATTCGCCGGAAGACTCCCGTGCAGCCGGAACGTGACAAACAGAGGCTGCTCGACCGTGTCCCAGTGCGGGAGTCGCCTTTCATAGTGCCGCATTTGGAGAGTTGTGGCTGTTCGGGGACGAATTTCTCAGAAAAGTGTGGGGCGGGCAATCCTGCCCGCAGCCGGCCTTCCGGCCGGCTGGACCCGCTCAAACTGGGTCCGCAGGCTGAAAGCACTGCCCCACAGAACCGCAGCCATGATGGTCAATCCGTTTGACAGCTCGGATCGGAGCCGCGACCGTGAGGGAGCGCTCCCCGGGCGAATCACCCGTCATCGACCTGACAACGTAGCCTCCATGCGCCCCATCTTCCTAATCTCCGCCATCTCCTGGATGCTGGCCGGCTCTGTCTGCGCTCCCGCCCAGACCCCTGAGGGCGAGTCGGTCTCCGTAGTCGCGTTCGGTGCCAAAGGCGACGGCGTCACAGACGATCGTGCAGCCATTCAGGCTGCAATCGATTCGATCAGCTCCGGTGTGGTAACTCTGCCACCCGCGCCGGGCGGCTACTTGCTCAGTCTGCCGCCGGGCAAAACGGACTTCCTCGTTCTCAAATCGAACGTGCAGCTTGTTGGTATCGGCAACCCGGTCCTGCGAGTGGCGCCCTCCTCTGCGCCCTACGATCATGTCATTTCTTCCTCGTACTGCGAAGATTGCTCCATCCAGGCTTCGGCCCTCGGCGAAACACGATGAACGTTCGATGCCACTAAGAGTCCTGTTCATTTTCGGCACGCGCCCGGAAGCCATCAAGATGTGCCCGGTGATCAGGCACATGAAATCCCGGCCGCGTGACTTCGCCGTGCGCGTCTGCGTCACGGGTCAGCACCGCGAGATGCTCGACCAGGTGCTACGCGCCTTTGGCGTTACGCCGGATCGTGACCTCAGCGTCATGCGCCCGGGTCAAACGCTGTGTCAGAGCACATCGCGGATCGTCGCCGGCCTTGAGCCGGTTCTCGCCGACCTGAAGCCGGATGTCGCCCTGGTTCAGGGCGATACCACGACCACCCTCTGCGGCGCGTTAGCCGCTTTTTATGCCGGAATTCCAGTCGCTCACATCGAAGCGGGGCTCCGCACGGGCGATCCTTCTCAACCGTTCCCCGAAGAAATGAACCGCCTGCTCACCGGCAGGCTTGCGGCCTTCCATTTCGCCGCCACCGAAAGTGCCGCCCGGAACCTTTACCGCGAGGGTGTCAACCCTGATACTGTCTTCGTCACGGGCAACACCGGCATTGACGCGGTATTGCACGTCAAACGGGCTCTTGAGGCCGGTGAGCTTCAGGGGCTCAATGGGTTTCGAAAGATCTCCTCGAAAAGGCTCATCGTGGTCACCGCTCATCGCCGCGAGAGCTTCGGCGCGGGTTTCGAGCGGATCTGCTCTGCCATCGCCCGCCTTGCCCGTCGGGACGATATCGAAATCATCTACCCCGTGCATCCAAATCCTCACGTCCGCCAAAAGGTTGCTCACTACTTGGCAGCCCGGCCCAACGTCACGCTCCAGGAGCCCATGGACTATGTTCCGTTTGTAGACCTGATGCGTCGCGCCTACCTGTTGCTGACCGATTCGGGCGGAATCCAGGAGGAAGCTCCGTCGCTGGGAAAACCCGTGCTTGTGCTGCGTGAGAAAACCGAGCGCCCCGAGGCGGTCTCGGCGGGAACGGCGGTGATTGTCGGAACTGATGAGCGACGTATCGTAAGCGCAGTCGAGCGCTTGCTCGATGACTCAGGCGCTTACCGTCAGATGGCGCGCCGCCACAATCCGTACGGAGATGGTCGCGCAAGCGCAATGATCGCTGACGCTATGCTCGAACTAAAGGGCGCACCACAGCCCGCAGCGCCAGGAGTTAGTCGCTGATGGCTGAAGCAAAGTTCAATGATTGACTGGATCCTGAAGAAATCACCCAAGCACTCCAAGTACCTGTAGGCAAGATCACGCGAATGGGAAACACAGCCACACAGCCAGCCAATACCGGCAACACGCCGCCCTCAGCGACGGCCTCATTGCGCATTGGACTACTCCGTAAGCTCCCCTATTTTCGTGGGCGCGGGCGACTCACAAACCTTGTCGGTCCACGCTCGGGTGTGTTGAACGTCGATGTGTTCGGCTTTCCAATGATCCTAGATCTCTCCGACTATATACAGCGCAGCATCGGCTGGGGTCAGTACGAGCCGCTGGAATCCAACATTCTCAGAGCTAACCTGCGGCCCGGGGGAATCTTTGTAGACGTTGGCGCCAATGTTGGCTACTACACCGCACTGGCCGGTAGCCTTGTAGGCAAAACCGGCGTCGTCCTCTCCTTCGAGCCCGATCCCCAGTGCTTCAGCAGGCTCCTAAAGACCTTTGAAGCTGCGCAGCACATTCAGTGTCTGAATGTGGCCGTCAGCGAATCGGTTGGGACCCTGAAGCTCTACATGCCCCCGGAGAGTGAACACAACCACGATTCCAGCTGGCTAGCGTACTGTGAACAAATGACATCCTTCGAAGCCGTTACCACCACACTCGATATCGCGCTATGCGGATTTCGGCGCGTTCAGCTACTAAAGTTGGACATTGAAGGCCATGAACCACAGGCCATTCGTGGAGGAAGGCGCACCCTCGAAAGCGGCACAGTCGAACGGGTGCTATGTGAACTGAACGAACGCCTTCTTCGGATGGCTGGTTCGTCCCAGGCAGAGCTTATCGAACTCATCCAAAGCTGCGGGTTCGTTCTGGAAAACCGAATTGGTAGCGACGTGTTCGCCAACGCTCTGTTCCGACATCGCAGCGTCGTCTGACGTCGATGTAGTTACGCTTTTTCAAACCGAGCTTCCATCACACGTGGAGCGACTCGGACCTGCGCTGAAATTGTGAGCAAGGACGGCCAATGGCGGATCTGTCGGCGAGGCTAGACGAAGGTTGGAGCACAATAAAGGCAGGCTTACGCTTCGACGGCAAACACCCTGGCGCGACCCTGTCGCAACGATTTATCAACGGAACCTTCTGGTCCCTGATCGGGGCTGTCGGCACTCAAGGGTCGACACTACTGGCTTCAGTCTTCACCGCCCGCCTGTTGGGTAGGGAAGCATTCGGGCAATTCAGTTTTCTGCAGGGCACGGTCATGACCACGGCCACGTTTGCAGGCTTTGGTCTGGGGCTCACTGCGACTCGTTATGTGGCCCACTACCGGCAGGAGGAGCCGCAGCGCACCGGAGATTTCATCCGGTTCGTCATGACAATCGCGTCGGCGGTCAGCGCCCTTACGAGCTTGCTCATGGTTGCAGCAGCGCCGTACCTCGCGCTCCACGTCTTCCATTTAGCTTCATTGAGCCCCAGCATCCGATGGGCGGGACTCTGTCTGTTCTGCGTCACGATCAACGGAGTACAGACTGGGGTTCTCGCTGGTTTCGAGAGCTTTCGTGCGGTGGCATTCGTCAATATCACCAAGGGCCTAACTGCACTGCTCCTAACTGTCCCATTGGTCTGGCTTTGGAGCATGGAGGGCGCCTTCGCAGCCATAGGCCTAGCTGGCGTTGCCGCCTACGTTGTAGGCGTATCTCAGGTCGCCGCCGTGAGCAAAACGCACGGTATGCCGGGCAATCGATCCCTGGACTGGAGTAACGTCAGAGTGCTCTGGAAATTCTCATTGCCGACCGTGTTGGCCGGAGTTCTTGTATCGCCCGTTACTTGGTTGGCTTCTCTCTGGCTCTCGCGGCAGCCTCACGGCTACTCAGAACTGGGCCTTTTCGGTGCAGCAAACCAGTGGAGGTCGGCGATGTCTCTTATTCCAGCGGTTTTGTCTCAGCCGCTCCTCCCATTACTCACTTCGCTATCAAACGGACGCAACAAGTCCTTCTATCGCTTGGTCACTTACAGCGCTGCCCTCAACGGCGGAGTTGCCGCAGCAGTGGGAGTTCTTGTGGTGTTGGCCCTTCCGCTGATCTCACACTTCTACGGAAGAAGCTTCGCGGGTCTAAATGGTGTATTGATTCCGTTGGTCGTTGCGAGCGTAATCAGTTGCGCTGCAAATCCCATCGGTAACGCATTGGCAAGTCGGGATAACATGTGGCTTGCCTTGATCCTAAACCTCATCTGGGCCGCTTCCTTGATGGGGATGGCCGCCATCGCCATTCCTGCTGCAGGTGCTCGAGGTCTCTCTTACAGCTTCTTGGCTGCATACCTGGTCCACATGCTCACGACTTGGTACTTCGTTCTGCATCACCGCACCCCGTGACGATTTCGCGCGCGAGGGCCGTATTTCCCTGATCCCTACACAGAGACAACAATGCAAACAGCAAGGACAGAGGCGGCGAGTGCACCGGAAACACCGGCTGGCCGTCTCCTCCCGGCACAGCAATTGTTGATGCCATACTGGCGCGAACCGCTCGCCTCCCGCCCCCAGGGGCCGGTAGTCCCGAGCGTCCTTGACAGTATTCACTCGGTGGCCCTGCTCGCCGTGTTCCCATGCACGGTTCTGTGGTGGCCTATATTTAAGAGCAGTGAGTTCGGTACTCTTACGCTGCTGGATTGCGTACTCGCAGTATTGTGGGTGACATCTATTGTTCTTTTTTCGAGCCGTAAGCGACATGTGCTCGCGGTCCGGCGGTCGTTCAAGATCTGCGTGTTTGCTCTGCTGGCGGCAGGCAGTTCATTGTTCGGTAGCATGGCTTACGGCAATACCTCGAAGATGACGGTCGATCTGCTTCGCCTCATGAAAGAGTTTGGCTTCGCCTCCATTATTCCTCTTGGCCTCGTGTTAGCTCCCAAGCGTAATATTTACCAATTGGTCACTCTCTCTATATTACTGAGCACCTCGTTTAATGTTGCAATTCAATTTACTGGCTACCAGGATTTGCTTCCGATATTTGTGCAATTCGCCGATCTCGGCTATACCCAGAGGTTTCGGCCAACCGGAGCTGTATCGAATCCGAACGACTTCGCTTATATATCGGCCATGGGGCTGGCGTTTGCTGTGGCTTCTTGGATGACGGCCAGAGGCACCCGACTCTCATCACGAGCAGTCCCGCTAGTAGGCATGCTCTTATGCCTATACGGCATCGTGACATCTGGATCCCGGTCGGCCATCGTAGGTGTTTTATTTGGTGGAATGTTTTATTTAGCACGAGCCAAGAATACTTTCGAGACAAAGCTGTGGCTCAGTGTGATAGTGGCCCTGGCGCTGATCATCGGCTGGAACGCATCGCCGGTCTTTCAGCGACGGATGGACTTGGCGTTGACGGACAGATTGCAGGAGCCTAGCCTGGGAGGGCGTATCGAAGCCCAACTGATTGCCGTCAGGACATGGTACGAGTCGCCCTTAGGGGTTGGCGTCTCCAACATGCCGGAAGCGACACGTCCCTATTCCGGCGACGCGGAGGCGGTCGTCGCGGTCACCGGCTCAGACAACATCTACGTCGACTTTCTACTAGGGTCGGGCATCGAAGGCCTTGCGTTCCTTTTATTGTGTTTCGGTACGTGTTGGAGGCTCACGACCACTCTGTCCGTGACATCCGCAACGATCGTGTATCGATCGGCGGTTGTGTTCACTCTCTCGGCTGGCCTAGCTACAATCGCGCCTGCCAGCACATTTGTGGCTCCATTCTTTTTTGCTCTGGTTGGCGTCGCCGCGATTCCGCGCGAGTCTCCGCACGACCCCACCTCACCAAGGTAATGAATGGTACGTGTACTGCTGGTTTCTTCTCAGGCAATACCCCACGTTGGCGGTCTTAGCACTCACTTCCAGTTGCTGCAGCGGACACTGGAGGACCGTAGTGCATTAACCGGTGCCGTGTCGGGAAAGGATGTTGACTGCGGGCTCCTTCAGATGCTCGGAACGCGCGTTTTGCGGTTAGCTAGTGCGGAGATGGGTCGCAAGGTGATTCTTGGCGGACGGCTTAAACGTATCATTAGGCGGCTGGAATGTATGATCCAAAACGGCCAATGCCCAGGGCTAGTACACTGCCATGACCCGCTTGCGACAGTTGCAGCTGTCAGGGCATTGCGGAACTGTGGTATGCGGCTCCCAGTCATACAGACGGTTCACGGTCCATGGTCACGAGAGACAATCATGGGAGGGGCGTCGCGCACGGGCGCTCATGTTTCCCGAATCCGGGCTTTTGAGAAAGAAGCTTTCTCAGACGCTGCGCATTTGATTGCTGTAGACACCGGCCAGGCTGACATACTGGCGGCCGATTTCCATGTCCCACCACAGAAAATCACTGTGATTCCGAACGCTGTTGACGTTACGAATATTGCCTCCCTACTAGGAGGGCCGGTTCCGGCCGGGATTTCGGAGCCATACTTCGTGGTTCCGCGCCGACTGGTCAGGAAGAACGGTGTAGAGGTGGCAGTGAGGGCTATGGCGCACCTAGGAAAGAGCGCTGCAACTCTTGTCGTGGCGGGCGATGGGCCGCTCCGCAACGAGCTACGTCGATGCGCCTCGGACCTGAACATCCCAGGCCGTATTATTTTCTTGGGTGACGTCGAGCGTGCGATTCTGCTGCCGCTGATGCGCCGAAGTCTTGGTGTGATCATTCCGTCCGTTCCAAGCGAGGGGGTCGTCGAAGCGACCTCTCTTGCCGCTCTCGAGGGGCTGGCGTGCGGGGCCCCCTTGATTGCTTCGGGAATTGGTGGGCTCAGTGAGATCGTTTCTCGCGCATCTATTGGCTTCCTGTTTCCTCCCGGTGACGCGGTTGCTCTCGCATCGCTAATGAAGGAGCTCGAGCGTATGCCTGCCGCCGCGTTGAACACTCTTCGGAGCTGCTCACTTGCTGCAGCGCAGTTGTTCGACGTGGATAAGTGGTTCGATTCGATCCATACTTTGTACATGAGTGTGTGCCCAACGGATGCATCCGGCCATAGCGCCCAGCGTGCACTATGTCTTTGAAGGTCCTGTGCAGCTACAGCAATTCGTTCGGTGGCGGGACTGAGTCCGTTCTGTTGAACGGACTCCCACTGTTGCACAATAGTGGCGAAGCTCAAATAACGTTCGCCGATCTGTATTCGCGGCCGTCGGTGACGCGCAAATTTGCTGACCTAGGTTTAAACGTCCGCCTAGCAACCAGCACGGGCAGCGATTCCGTCGTCTCGGGTCGCTCGGGGGTATGGCGCAAGCTGGACATCGTCTCAGCGATTCCAAGACATCTCAACATCGCGTACCGACTGGTTCCTGCGATCCGGGCGTCTGATCTAGTTTATGTGCACGGCTACAAGGACCTCGCACTCTGCCACGCTGCTCGCCTTGTGCTCGGGACTCGTGCTCCAGCGATGGTATGGCACTGTCATGGCCTCCACGACCACGCCGAACCACCCATGGTTGTCGAGCTAGCCAACCGGTGCGCCCGCGTTGTCGCAATATCCGAGGATGTCAAGGAGCACCTGGTCCGAGTAGGTGTGATACCCGCCATCGTTAGCACCATCTATAACGCTGTTGACCCACCTCGCGTTCAAGGTGCGTCCCTTGTGGGCCCCACATCGCCGTTACCTCCTAGCCATGGCCGCAAGGTCATCCTCGTGTGTCCAGCGGCCGTTCGATTCATCAAGGGGATCCATTTGGCAGTCACAGCTCTTCGGAACCTGCCCAACGCGGTCCTTTGGATCACAGGTGACGAATCGGAACCGGCGGCTTCAGCTTATGTACAGGAACTGAAATCCCTAGGATCTCGTGAGGGCGTCAATGACAGGGTGTTCTTCATTGGGAGCAGGGACGATCTTCCTGCCGTGATGAGTCAGGCCGACATTATTTGTGTCCCATCTGTCTGTCGCGAAGGATTCGGTCTTGTTGCAATTGAAGCGATGGCGTTGGGCAAGCCAGTCGTGGTGTCCTGTCGCGGCGCCTTACCTGAAATCGTCACCGATGGTGCAACTGGCCTCGTCTTTGATCCAGCCCGTCCTAATGACCTCGCGAAACGACTAGCGACACTCATCTCCGACCCGGAACTCGCCGCGAGCCTGGGGGCCTCTGGAAAGAGGTCAGTTCAACTTCGGTTCACGTACGATCGCTGGGCACGCGAGGTGTTGTCTCAACTTCTGGCTGCTGCAACTTTGCGGAGATCAGGGTGAAGACAGCCACTTGCTGCCCGATTCCAGTCCAATTCCGAGGAAAGTAATCGATAAGTAGCAGTACACGCGAGCGCACCCGTTGCAGTTGTGGAAGCGAAGCCGTGGAAGAGCCTGTAGCCTAGAATGGATCTCACTATCGCACTAGATGCCCGATACTCAGTTGCGCCAGACAGCACCGTCTGGTCGCAATTCGGTATGGCCCAGCAATTCTGGGAACGATACCTGGAGGTGTTTGACAAGGTCAAAATCGTAGCCCGTGCCTCCCGAGTCGACCGGGTCCCCGAGGGGTGGCATTCGGTGAATAGTGACCGCATTCTGTTTCACCAGGTTCCTGACTTTTGCGGGCCGTGGCAGTACCTGAGGCGATATCTGGAAGTCCGCGCGGCGATCTGTGCTGCCGTCCCCACGGAAGGCGCCGTGATTCTTCGCGTCGGATCCCAGGTAGCGAATGTCCTCGAAAGCGAGCTTCGGCGGCGAGCATATCCGTATGCGTTGGAGGTCGTCGGCGACCCGCACGAAGTCTTCTCTCGGGGCGTGGTAGACCACCCCTTACGGCGGTTCTTTCGTTGGCATTTCTCCCGCCGGCTGCGCAATCAGTGTCTTCAGGCTTTGGGGGTAGCTTACGTGACCAAGCGCGCGCTACAAGCTCGCTATCCCACGCGTGCCATGGCCGCTAGCGTCTCCGACGTCGATCTGCCGGAATCGGCGGTGCTGACTGAGGCCGCCTGGACCACCCACTATTCGAGTATCGAGCTGGACAAGGGAGGGCTGGCGCATTCTGGCCGCCAAGCGAGGCGGCAGGGACCCTATCAACTCGTAACCGTGGGCTCCCTGGCGCAGCTTTACAAGGGAACAGATGTGCTGATCCAGGCCGTGGCACGTTGCGTAAGGGCCGGATTCGATCTGACGGCCGTCATCGCTGGCGATGGGAAATTCCGCTCGCAGCTCATGCGGCAGGCCGAACAACACGGTGTTGGCTCCCGCATCCGCTTTCTCGGCCACGTGGTCGCCGGAGCGCCGGTCCGGCGTCTTCTCGACGAGTCTGACTTGTTCGTTTTGCCTTCCCGCACCGAAGGCATGCCTCGCGCGCTGATCGAGGCCATGGCTCGCGCTCTTCCTTGCATTGGATCCGCCGTAGGAGGCGTGCCGGAGCTGCTCGAGGAAGACGACCTGGTGCCGCCCAATGACCCGGACGCCCTGGCCCGCAAGATTCAAGAGGTCCTTCACGATCCGCTGAGAATGGAGCAAATGTCGCGGCGCAATCTGGCTACCTCTCAGGAGTACGTCGACTCCGTTCTCGCCGAGCGCCGCCGCCACTTCTACCGCCATGTTCAGGAATGGACGCGCCGATGGGAAACGGGCCAGAAGGCAGGGTGATGCGAGCCCTTCACGTCGTAAAAACTGCCGATGGCGCGTGGTGGGCCGCCAACCAGGCCGCCGAATTGCAAAAGCTCGGAGTCGAGGTTCACGTTGCTCTGCCGTGCTCTCTTGGCCGCGCCGTTCCCTATTGGGAGCGGGCCGGCGCCAGGATCCACGTTGTCGATCTCGATCTCCCGGCCAAAGCGCCCTGGCGGCTGCCGGCGGTTTGCCGCGCGGCGCGGCAACTGGTTGCCTCGGTCCGTCCCGACGTGGTTCATAGTCACTTCTTCGGCACAACCATGGTGTTGCGCCACTCCCTCTCGGGAAACTTTGTCGGGCCCATCGTCTTTCAGGTGGCCGGCCCTCTGCACCTCGAGCATGGCGTGTACCGGGCCTGGGACATCCTCTCCGCCGGACCGAATGATTATTGGATCGCTTCCAGCCGATGCATTCTCGCCCGGTACCTTCGCGCCGGAGCCTCACGGGACAGGCTCTTCCTCAGTTATCACGGGGGATCGAGTTCCGAGGTAGGCTCCGAGCGAACGAACTTCCTCAGATCGAAACTGGGAATCGGCGATCGCGAGCTGGTGGTAGGCAATATCAATTTCATGTATCCGCCGAAGCGCTATCTCGGACACAGCGTCGGCCTGAAGTGCCATGAGGACGTAATCGATGCTTTGGCCATGGTCACACGCGACCGCAGGGACGTGGTTGGCGTCTTCGTCGGGGAGCCGCCTCGCGGCGCAGCCTGGTACGATGCCAGGCTCAGAGCCCGGGCAATGGCCAAAGCTGGTGACCGCCTGCGGTTTGCCGGATATCTTTCTCCATCGGAGATTGCGTCCGCTTGGGCGGACTTCGACATCGCCGTGCACGTTCCGCTTTCCGAGAATTGCGGCGGAGTGCTCGAGCCCCTCCTGGCCGGCATCCCAACCGTTGCAGGCTCGGTGGGCGGCCTGCCGGAGCTCGTCATCGATGGCACTACCGGCAAAACGGTTCCCACGCGAAACCCCGCCGCCCTGGCGCGGGCAATCCACCAGGTCGCGTCCGATTTGCCGCGATACCGTGACCTTGCGTCGGTGGGCCAAAGGCTGGTGCGCACCATGTTCGACGTTTCGAGAACCGGAGCCGAGGTTCACGCCATCTACCGTCATCTATTGCACTCCGGGTGCCAGAGGCCGCCTGAGTTCGACTCCCTGGATTTCACCGCTCGCATCGCTCAGGGAATGCTGTCACACGCCTGACACGGGTTATCGAATATGGACAATATCGTTCTAGTCGGCTGCTCCGGCCACGCACGGGTCGTCATCGATTCCGTCGAACGAATGGGCGGGTTCCGAATCGCTGGCATCATTGACAGCTTCGTTCCCGTGGGTCACACCTGCCTTGGGTACCAGGTTCTGGGCGACGAGCATAGATTGCCGGATCTCATCGAAACTCACCGCATCCGAGGGGGCGTCATCGCCATCGGCGATAACTGGATCCGCCACATGATCGCGGAAAAGATTCGCGCCATCGTGCCGGGATTCGAGTTTGTGACCGTAATCCATCCCTCCGCCCAGGTAGCCCGGAGCGCGCGTGTGGGTCCCGGCACGGTTGTGTTGCCAGGCGCCATTGTGGCCGCTAACGCCGATGTCGGCGAGTTTTGTATCGTCAACACAAAAGCCTCCATCGACCATGACGGAGTGATGGGGCCGTTTTCCAGCTTCGCGCCGGCAGTGACCGCCGGCGGTGAGGTCACTGTGAAAGCCTTCGCCGCCGTGCTGCTTGGGGCTAACATCATCCACTCGATTTCTATCGGCGAACACAGTGTGGTCGGGGCCGGCTCGCTCGTCCTGAGGGACGTTCCCGACCGGGTGGTTGCGTATGGTTTGCCCGCGCGTGTGATCCGGGCCCGCCAGCCGGGCGAGCCCTATCTCAGGGTGAAAACCGGGTTTCTCGTTTCTCGCAAAACGGCCGGGCTCGACGGTTGAGCGCCCCAGGCCTCCGCTGACATCCCAGGTGACAGAGGGTCCCCGACAATGCTGAAGCGCTTCCTCGATATCGCCGGAGCCGCGCTGGCGTCCACCCTGCTCCTGCCGGTAGTAGCCGGTGTGGCCGTCGCCATCTGGCTCCGGATCGGCCGCCCGGTCTTCTTCCGCCAGATACGGCCCGGTCGCCGCGAAACGCCGTTTACCATATACAAATTTCGAACCATGCGCGAAGCAGTGGATGCACAGGGCGACCCCCTGCCGGACGGGGAGCGGTTGACCAGCTTAGGTACCTTTCTGAGACGGACCAGCCTGGACGAGTTGCCGGAACTCTGGAATGTCCTTCGCGGGGAGATGAGCCTCGTAGGCCCGAGACCGCTGCTCATGAGGTACCTCCCGTTCTATACCGCAGAAGAGCGCATCCGGTTTACGGTCCGTCCTGGAATCACCGGTTGGGCGCAGGTGAACGGCAGAAACGAGGCAGGCTGGGATGACCGCCTCCGCATGGATGTGTGGTACGTACAGAATCGCAGCACGCTCCTGGATCTGAAGATTCTCTGGCTGACCGTCGCCAAGGTCGTCGGGCGCCGGCAGGTAATCGTCGATGCGCGATCGGCCATGCTGAACCTGGACGAGGAGCGAGCCGGCATGCAGGCAAGCGGGGCGCGTTAAATGGACCACCTTACCGTGGAGTTCGCGGGACCCGAGGATGCCGCGCGAATCGTGGCCCTGTTTCGCTCCGGCTTCCGGCCGGAGTTTCTGGAGTTGCTGATTTACGGGTGCGAGGGCGTATCCGAGTACATCCGGTTGCAACTGGCGCCAGGAGGTCCGCCGGCCGGGTCGGTCTACTTTGTCGCGCGGTCCAGGAGCTGTACCGCAGGGGCCGCGGAGTTCCGCAGGCAATCGAACCAGTTGTTCCTGAACTACATCGCCGTGGCCCCCGGCTGCCGCGGGCAACATATCGGCCCCAACCTCTTTTCGGCGGCAATCGCGATGTCGGGCGTGACCACTGGCCGGATCGAGCTCGATGTGCTTGAAGAGAACGTTCAGGCCCGGCACTGGTACCGCCGCCTTGGCTTTGCAACCACGGCATCGACCGAATTTCTCGAGCTTGCGCCGCCCCCCTGCGCTGACCAGGAGCCTGCGTACATCACCGGTCTTCCCCAAGCAGGCGTTTGCCACGAGCGGTTCGGATTTTCCACGTTCCATCTCTCCACACAGGCCGGAACTTTCCCCGTCGGGAGACTCGGAGACACATGGTTTCGCCTGACCGATCCCGCGGCCATCCGCAACCCGTCCGTCTTCGCGGCCCTCCGCCTGCTCGATCCCCGGCGGAGTATTCTTGGTGTCGTCCCTGCCGGTTCCCTACCGGCCGCACAGAAGGTCCGGGTGCTGGCGGTAACCCACAGAATGAAGGCCGATATCCATCATGTGATGGACACCCTTTCCCATGATTGCCAAAAGAGCGGAGAACTCGTCTAATTACGCCCGGCGCGTGATCCCGTTTGAGTCGGCCCGCCAGGCTTTCGGCGCGATTCTGCGTGCCCTGGATATTTCCCGGAGTAAGGTTCTGCTGCCCGCCTATATCGGCTGGTCGCCAAGAGAGGGATCCGGTGTATTTGATCCGATCGCGTCACTAAATCTCGAATACGACTTCTACGCTCTGGATGAGCGGCTTCGCATCGATATCGATTCGCTGCGGGCCGCCTTTCAGGCTGGTCCTGTTCGCGTCCTCGTGATTATTCATTATTTCGGCTACGTGGACCCCTCCTACGAAGAAGCCGTCAGGATCGCCAGGCAGCACGGGGTGTTTGTTGTCGAAGACGAAGCCCACGCGATGTTGAGCGACATCGTCGGCGGAATCTGCGGTCGGCTCGGGGACGCCTGCGTCTTTTCGTTCCACAAAATCCTGCCTCTGGAACGGGGAGGCGCCGCCGTCATCAACGGTCTCCAATCCGCCCTCGTTGCAAAGCTGGTCGCGGATCCGGACTCCACCGTGCCCCTGTGTGATTTCGACCTGCAGGCGATCGCGGACAAGCGCAAGGCAAACAGTCAGGCCTTGGACGGGTTACTGCGCAGCCTGGCGCCCCGGATCGAGCCGGTCTTTGGAGCCCCCGGCTGCCGGGAGTTCCCGCAGAGCTATCCGGTTCTGCTCCCGAACGGTTCACGCGACCAGATCTACCACCGGATGAACGCCGCCGGTTTCGGTGTGGTCTCGCTTTATCACACGCTGATCTCGCAGATATCGCCGGAACGGTTTCCGGCCGCTGCCGCCGTGTCGCGCAGAATTCTGAATCTTCCCGTTCATCAGGACGCGGAGCCGGCGGCTCTTGAACCCATGATCCGCAAGCTCGTCGGAGAGGTGGGGTGCCAGTGAGGCCGGAACTCCGCATCTGGGACGCCGCAGTCCCCGAGGGTCGGCAGGCCTGGATTGAGTCGTGGAATCTGTGGCCCGGGAGAGAGATCTTCGCACATCCGGATTACGTCCGGCTCCATGCCGCACCGTACGAGCGGGCGCTTTGCGCCGCGGCTTCCGCAGGTGGAAGCCACGTCCTGTATCCCTTCTTGTTGCGCCCGCTTGGCGCTGAGCCTTACTGTGACGCGGCGCGGCGCGACTGTACGGACATCGCCACGCCGTACGGCTATGGTGGACCGTTCCGATGGGGAGATGCCTGGAATCCCGATGCCAGTCGGGCATTTTGGATGGAGTTCGATGCATGGGCTGGTAAGTCTCACGTTGTGTCTGAAGTCGTGCGGCTCTCGCTTTTTCCGGAAACCATGATCGGATATTCCGGCGAGCGGCGCGTCCTGCTGGAAAATGTCGTCCGGGTACTGAACAGTGAAGACGAATTGTGGCGGGACTTTGAATACAAGGTCAGAAAGAACGTAAACCGGGCACGTGCCAGCGGCTTGACCGTGAAGATTGACGAGAACGGAGATCGCCTCGACGACTTTCTCGCAATTTATACCGCTACCATGGACCGGCGCAGCGCCAGAGACTCCTATTATTTCCCGCGCGAATACTTCGAGCGCCTCCAGACCGACCTCAAGGGACACTTGACCTACTTCCATGTCCTTGGCGGCGGAGCCGTGATTTCAAGCGAGCTGGTGCTGATCTCTGCGCAACGAGTGTATTCCTTTCTCGGGGGGACGGACGCCGCGTGGTTCCATGCCAGGCCGAACGACCTGCTCAAGCTGGAAGTCATGAACTGGGCGCGCAACGCAGGAAAAAGGGAGTACGTTCTCGGGGGCGGGTACGCCCGCGGGGACGGCATCTACCGGTACAAGCTCTCCTTTGCGCCCAACGGCGTCGTGCCTTTCTCTCTCGGGTCCCGCGTATTTGACGCGGAAGCATATCAACAGCTAGTCCACTCACGGCAGACGTTCGCGGCGATGCAAGGCAGCCCTTGGCTCCCCGATCCGAATTACTTCCCGGCCTACCGGAGCGCCCACTTCACCGCGGACAACCGCTAGACAACATGAACCACATCCACCTCTCCGTCCCCCATATGGGCGGCGCCGAACAACGCTACGTCCGCGAAGCCTTCGACTCCAACTGGCTCTCCACCGTCGGCCCCAACCTCGCCGCCTTCGAACGCGAAT
>Ga0335069_10007660_pt1 | contig 15563 bp, 11 predicted proteins | sample Lox_Sample_11_FD_206714 | JGI IMG/M metagenome (GOLD analysis project Ga0335069, IMG submission 206714) | Soil microbial communities from Loxahatchee National Wildlife Refuge, Florida, United States - Lox_Sample_1.1 | ecosystem: Environmental > Terrestrial > Soil > Wetlands | place: USA... | reverse complement strand
GGCTGCCCATGCAACCTCCGCCGCCGGGGCGGACTCCGCCGCGGCGGGCGGGGGTGATGCGGGTGGCGGTGCGGCGGTCGGGGCCGGTGCGGGCTTGATGTCCACCGGCGCCCAGAACCCGGCGATCGGCGCGCCGGCGAGCGAGGTGAAGCCGGCGAGCCGCACCTCCGGCCGGCCGCGCAGCGAGATGAGCGGCATCACGCGGTAGGTCGATACTTGCGCCGCCTGCCGCTCGGTCCACGACCGCTCCGTGCAGGGCAGCGCCACCTGCTCGCCGTCCTGGTCGGTGTAGACATAGTACGGCATCTCGTTCGCCGTCATGATGGAGCCGAGCTTCATCTTGGTGCCCTGGCGCGCGTAGGTCTCGGCAAGCATCAGCGCCGGCAGCAGCGCCGGGTGGCCCCACAGCATGCCCGACAGCCCCTCCTGCCGGGTGAACTCCTCGAAGGCGAAGGCGTCGATCGGGTCGGTCTTCTTGCCGTAGGGCATGCGCAGCAGGAAGCGCGGCGCGGCGAGGCCGAGATAGGCCGCTGCCGGCAGGGCCTGCAGCGCCGACCAGGCGTCCTTGATCAGCGGGTGCTGCTCATGGAACGGCAGCTTCAGAGGATCGGGCGCGATGCCGGAGACGAACGCCGCGCCACCCGCGCCGCAGATCTGCGCCACGCGGCCGAGCAGATCGGCATGCGGCGGCGCGAGTTCAAACCCGTAGAGGCCGATCACCGCGGAGAGCGCGCCCTGGTGCGCGTCCATCGCCGGCTGTTCGACCAGCATCCCGTAGAGGCCGGTCTGGTCGAGCGCGTCCGTCGCGGCGAGGTCGGCCGCGAGTTCCTCGGCCGAGACGTCGTAGAGGATGATTTCCATCTTCGCGCCGGTCTCGATGCGGCGGACGAGGAATTCCACGCCGCGCCACAGCGCCTCCGCGATCTGGAAGTCGGGGTGGTGCAGCACGCGGCGCATCGTCGCCGACAGCGCTTCGTCGACGCGCGCGACCAGCACGTCCTGCCGTGAATCGCGGGCGGGCACGATGAACGGACCGACGAGGCGGCGGATCAGGTCCTCGGCCTCGGCCTCCTCACGCGCCGGCTTCGCCGGGTGGCCGATCAGGCGGGCGAATTCGGACAGTTTGCGGTCCGTCGCGACAGCTGCGCCGCGGGCCTTGCGCGGCGGCGGCGGCAGCGGTTCCTCGCCGCCCCAGGAAAGCACCTCCTTCGCCGCCCGGTCGAATCCCTGCTTGCTCGACAGGTTGCGCCGCAGGTCACGCAATTGCGAGAACAGGTCGAGATTTTCGGCCAACTGGTCGGGGTGGAAGTCGTCCATGCTGCCGACCGGCACCGAGACCGTTCCCCCGTCCTCGGCGAGCGGCAGGGCGAGCGTCAGCTTCATCCGCGCGAGCACATCGTCGAGATTGTCGACATCGACGCGAATCGGCTTGCGGGTCGCGAGCGCCGGGCCGATCTCCGCCGTGCCGGCATTGGCCCGGCCGGAGAAATCACCGAGCAGCGCCAGCCGGAACTTGGTTCCTGCGCCGGTGGCGGCACGCGGCGTCCGGCTGAGGCGGCCGAAATTGACTTCGTACTGCATGCGGATTCCCCTGCCGGACGCGGCGGGACCCAGATCGTCCCGCCCGCCAAACGAATTCCTCTCAGCGCCGGGATCATGTAGAGAGGCCGCGGCGCCGTCAATCGCGGGGACAACGAACCGCCCGGCGCGGACGGGGGCGACCGTGCCGGCGCAACGGCGCCATGACCGTTGCGGAGGCCCCGGGCCGCCGTGCTATCGTTGAATGAACCGCATCGACCGGGGGAGAGGACATGGCGAAAGAGGAAGAGCTGCAAGACAAGCTGATGCCGATTGCCGGCCTCAAGTCGTTGCTGAAGCATGCCAAGGACGAACCGCAGTCCTGTGCCTTCGGGCTGACCAAGGACAAGACGGCCGTCCTGCTGCTCGACAAGCTGATGAAGCCGAAGAAGGTGCGGGACGCCCTCAAGAAGGATGCGGGCGATGCGGTCGTACCCAACACGATCCGCTTCGGTACCGTCAGCATCAAGCCGGAAGATACTTCGACCCTCAACTTCACGGTGAACAAGCCGGAGGTCGGCGGCACGATCACGGCGATGGTGAAGCTCGCCAAGAAGATGAGCTACGCGGGCGTGGTCATCAACGCGGACGAGGGGCTCGACAAGGAGGACGAGGAGCAGCCGCAGGCCTCGACGATCCTGCCCCCGCCGCCGGCGCCCGGCTCGGGCCAGCCGCCGATCGACTGGGGCGGCATCCGCAAGCGCGCGGACGCCCTGATGGAGCGGATGCACAAGCTCCTCGGGCAGGATCCGGGCCGCCAGGACCAACTGACCGGCCTCGCCCAGGCGATGAACCAGGCGTTCGGCGCGCAGAACCTGCCGGCGACCGAGCAGGCGATGAAGGCGTTCGAGGAGGCGCTGAACGTCGCGCCTCCGCCTCCGCCGCCGCCCCCGCCGCCGTCGGGCGACAACCCGCTGATGAAGTCGGCGCAGATCTGGACGGCGACGACCCGCAAGGTGAAGGGCGACCTCGACCGGCTGCGCGGCGCGATCATCAACGCCTATCCGGACGACGGGCTTGCGAAGCAACTCGGCGACGCCTTCGATGCCCGGGTGGCGGAGCTGCGCAAGCAGCTCGACGAGCCAATTCTGATGCAGCTGCTCAATGCGGCGACCAAGGAGCAGAACGAGCAGAAGCGCGCGGCCGGGATCGAAGGGGCGAAGAAGGTCATCGCCAAGCACGCCGCCTTCTTCGAGGGGCAGGGCATCATCGGCGACCTCGATGCGAATCCCTTCCTGCCGCTGACGATCAAGACGACGATGAGCACCACCCTCGCCGCGATGGAAAAGACGGTCCACTGAGCCGCGTTCGCCGCGCCCGCGTCCGCCGCCCCGGATGGTCCGGGGCGGCCGGCGACGTGGTTCGCCTGGGCGCTCGATGCGTCTGGGCGCTCGATCCGTCGGGCGTGACGCTTGCGGTCGTGGCTGAGTCGCGCGCCGCCGCCTCGCCGGCTACAAACGGCCGAAGGTGGTGCGCTTTGTCACCTAATTAGACCTGCCGCGCAGAACCGGAGGCAAGATCCGGCGCCGCGAACTGGAGCGGCGCCTGCCCTGAACGGCGCGGATTCGATTGAGGCGGGATCGCCGGCTGTCCTAGACTTCCGGCCAAAGGCGCGGCCGGTGCGCACCGGCCACGGGAACCGGGAGGACCACGCCATCGCCACAGCGATCGCCCTGACCAGGTCGCGACCGACCCGCCCGCGCGGCCTGCCCCTTCGGGTCGTGGGACCCGTCGGCGCGGCGGCGGGGTTCGTGGCGCCGGCGCTCGCGGTGCTGATCGCGATGGACGTGGTGCCGCTGCTCTGGTCGCTCGGCATGAGCTTCTATCGCTTCCGCGCCGACCGCCCGCACACGCCGCCGCACTTCATCGGGCTCGGCAACTACGCGAGCGCGATCCTCGACACCGATGTATGGGAGCGGTTCCAGAACACCGCGCTGCTCATGAGCGGCAGCGTGCTGCTGCAGATCGCCGTCGGCGCACTGCTCGCCTGGCTGTTCGCCGGACCGTTTCCCGGCCGGCGCTTCATCCTGATGCTCGTGCTCGCGCCGATGTTGCTCTCCACGGTATTCGTGGGAACGTTCTTCAATCTCTTCTATGACCCGACCTTCGGCCTGGTCAGTGCGCTGCTGCGCCCGCTGCTCGGCCACCCGTTCGCGCCGCTCGCCACGCCGGACACCGCCCGCGCCTCGCTGATCGTCGCCGACGCCTGGATGTGGTCGCCCTTCGTCATGCTGATGCTGCTCGCCGGGCTGGAAGGCGTGCCCGTTCATCTGCGGGAGGCCGCCGAAATCGACCGCGCCTCTGCATGGCGCCGCTTCAGCACGGTGATCTTCCCCTCGATCCGCGGCGTGCTGCTGCTCGCCGTACTGTTCCGCATGATCGAGAGCTTCAATCAGTTTGACCTTGTCTTCACCATTACGAACGGCGGGCCGGGCACCTCGACCGAGACGCTGTCCACCGAGATCTACGGCGATGCCTTCGTGCTGTTCGAGACGAGCCGTGCCTCCGCGCTCGCCAATCTCGGCACGTTCGTGGTGATCGTGCTGGTGCGCCTCTATTTCCAGGCCCTGCGTGCGCAGGCCGCGCCGGCGCCGGCGGCGCCATAGCGCGGAGGGAGGAGGGGGTGCGCGGTACTTTCCCACCATTCTTCGCCCGCGCCAATCCTGGACATTGCGCCGCCGGTACGCGAATGTCGCCGCGTTCGTGAACGCGGAGGGGGGGTAATGTCGGTTCGAAACCGGATGGAGCGCGCATGATCGGACGGCACCCCACTTATCCCGTCAACCGCCCGGCACCCATCCGCCGGCAACGCGGCGTCGTCTGACATGCCACCCTTCGACACCGACAGCCTGCTCGCCTCTGTATCCGAGGATCAGCCGTCCGGGCCGGATCTGGAGTTTGACGCCGACTTCGGCGCGCTGGAGCGGGCGGCGCAGGGCAAGCCCGAACAACAGTTTGGCAGTACGATCATACCGGCAGAGGAACCGGACTGGAAAGAGGTCGTTACTCAGGCGACCGCGTTGCTGGAGCGCACGCGCGACCTGCGGGTGCTCTCGCAGCTTGCCGTTGCACGGCTGCATCTCACCGGCCTCGTGCCGTTCAGCGAGGTGGTGGCGGCGATCCGCGCCCTGCTCGAGGCGCAGTGGGACAGCGTTCATCCGCAACTCGACCCCGAGGAGGACAACGACCCGACGCTGCGCGCCAACGCGCTGCTGCGCCTTGCCCATCCCGGCTGGGTGCTGAAGTCGCTGCGCGACCTGCCGCTTGTTTCCTCGCCGCGCGCCGGCCACTTCTCGTGGCGCGAGATCGCCATTGCGACGGGCGCGATCGAAGTCGGCGAGGATGTCGAGAAGCCGAACGAGGCCTTGGTCCGCGGCGCCTTCCAGGAGAGCGACCCGGCGAAGGTCGAGGCGCTGCGGTCTGCGGCCGCTGCGGCGGCGGACGCGGCGGCCGGCATCGGCAAGGTGTTCGACGAGCGCGCCGGCTACGGCTCCGGCCCCGATCTTGCCGAGCTGATCAAGCTGCTGCGGGACATCGTCCGGACGATCGAGCGATTCGCCGTCGCGCCCGACGCGGCGGCGGAGGAGCCTGCCGTCGAGGAGGGGCCTGCCGAGGAAGGCGGTGCCGAAGTGGGCGGGGCGGGGGCGCCGGCGGCTCCGGCGCCGGCGCGGCGCGGCGGCGCGACGGCGGCGTCGCTCACGGAAGTCACCAGCCGGGCCGACGCCATGCGGCTGCTCGATCTCGTCCTGCGCTACTACCAGCGCTACGAGCCGTCGAGCCCGCTACCCCTGCTGATCGAGCGGGCGCGGCGGCTGGCGGACATGAGCTTCATGGACGTGCTGCGCGACATCGCCCCCGACGGGCTGTCGCAGGCGCAGATTATCATCGGCAATCGCGATGAGTGACCCGGGGCACAGCCACCCCGGCTAGCGGCATGAGATAGCGACGGTCAACTCCAGGGCGCCGCGCGGAGCGGCATAGTGAGGCAGATATGGCGAAGGCGAGCAGTCAGAAATTCGTTGCCCGCAACAGGGCCCCACGTGTCCAGATCGAGTACGATGTGGAGACCTACGGGTCCGAGAAGAAGGTTCAGCTGCCGTTCGTGGTCGGGGTGATGTCCGACCTCTCGGGAAAGCCGACCGAGCCGCTGCCTGCGCTCGCCGACCGCAAGTTCCTCGAGGTCGACGTCGACAACTTCGACGACCGCCTGAAGGCGATGAAGCCGCGCGTCGCGTTCACCGTGCCGAACACGCTGACCGGTGAAGGCAACCTCGCGGTGGACATCACCTTCGAGAGCATGGAGGACTTCTCGCCGGCCGCAGTGGCGCGCAAGGTCGAGGCGTTGAACAAGCTGCTCGAGGCCCGCACGCAGCTTTCCAACCTGCTCACCTACATGGACGGCAAGAGCGGCGCGGAGGACCTGATCACCCAGGTGCTGAAGGATCCCACGCTGTTGCAGTCGCTCGCCGCGTCGCCGAAGCCGCAGACGACCGAGAAGGAGGGCTGAGACATGTCGGGAGCCGAGACGCAGACCCAGGCCGCAGCCGGCGTCACGACGCTTGAGACGAGCGACTTCGCAGCGCTGCTCAACAAGGAATTCAAGCCGAAGTCCGAAGGCGCGCGCAGCGCCGTCGAGGCGGCGGTGCAGACGTTGGCGCAGCAGGCGCTCGCGAACACCGCGCTGATCGCCACGGACAGCCTGCGGACGATCGAGGCGCTCGTCGCCGCGATCGACGCCAAGCTGTCCGAGCAGGTCAACCTTATCTTGCACCACGAGGACTTCCAGCAACTGGAATCCGCTTGGCGGGGCTTGCACTACCTCGTCAACAACACCGAGACGGACGAGTTCCTCAAGATCAAGGTGCTGAACGTCTCGAAGAAGGACTTGTCGAAGTCGCTCAAGAAGTTCCGCGGAACTGCGTGGGACCAGAGCCCGCTCTTCAAGAAGGTGTACGAGGAGGAGTACGGGCAGTTCGGCGGCGAGCCGCTCGGCCTGCTGGTGGGCGACTACTACTACGACCACAGCCCGCAGGATGTGCAGATGCTGGGCGATCTGGCGCAGGTGGCGGCGGCGGCGCATGCGCCGCTCCTGGCGGCCGCCGCGCCGACCGTGTTCGGCATGGACACGTGGAGCGAACTCGCCAATCCTCGGGATCTGACGAAGATCTTCCAGACGCCGGAATACGCCGCCTGGCGCTCGCTGCGCGAGAGCGAGGACTCCCGCTACGTCGGCCTGTGCATGCCGCGCTACCTTTCGCGCCTGCCGTACGGCGAGAAGACCGTTCCCGTCGAGGAGTTTCATTTCGAGGAGGACGTGGACGGCACCGATCCGACGAAGTTCTGCTGGAGCAACGCCGCCTACGCGATGGCGACCAACATCACGCGGGCGTTCAAGCTCTACGGCTGGACCACGCGCATCCGCGGCGTGGAGAGCGGCGGCGCGGTCGAGGGACTGCCGACCTTCACCTTCCCGAGCGACGACGGCGGCGTCTCCATGCAGTGCCCGACGGAGATCGCCATCGCCGACCGGCGCGAGGCGGAGCTTGCGAAGAACGGCTTCATGCCGCTGATCCACAAGAAGAACACCGATTTCGCCGTGTTCATCGGCGCACAGTCGCTGCAGAAGCCGCAGGAGTACGAGGATCCCGCCGCGACGGCGAACGCCAACCTCTCCGCGCGCCTGCCCTATCTGTTCGCCACCTGCCGCTTCGCGCACTACCTGAAGTGCATGGTGCGCGACAAGATCGGCGGCACCAAGACGAAGGCGCAGCTACAGCAGTGGCTGGAAAACTGGCTGGGCCGCTACATCGACGGATCGCCGGACTCCTCGAGCGAGGAATACAAGGCGACTCATCCGCTGGCGGAAGGGCGCGTCGAGATCGAGGAGAACGAGGAGAATCCCGGCTACTACGCGGCGAAGTTCTACCTGAAGCCGCACTATCAGCTCGAAGGCATGTCCATCTCGCTGCGGCTTGTCTCTCGCATGCCGAAGTAGTCCGCGGTCCTGGCTGTTAGCGTCTGGCTATCAACCTGAGCAGGAGATAACGTCATGGCTACTGACTCCTACATGGTCTTCACGCCGTACAAGGGGAAGTTCCAGTATTCGGAATCGCAGGTCACGTTCCCTTCCGACCAGCAGAGCAGCCCGCTCGGTCAGGGAATCGCCGACCAGCCGACAATGCAGGTTTCGAGCGGGAAGATTTCGTCCTTCGGCGCCGTCTTCGAAGTCGAGGATTACAGCTTCGATATCGAGCAGGCGCTGAACATCGGCAGCCAGAGCGGTGGCACGGGCGCCGGCCGGGTCACGTTCAACCCGTTTTCGATCACGCGCAAGATCGACAACGCGTCGCCCTATTTCTTCCAGATGTGCTGCGCTGGCACGGCGTTCAAGGCGGTGGCTCTCGGCCTGCGCAAGTCCACCGGCGGCAGCGCGTCGGGCGAGTTCTTCCTGCGCTTCGACTTCAAGCTGGTCGCGGTCAAGACGATCTCCTGGTCACATGACGAGGAGAGCCCGAAGGAGACGCTGACCTTCGAGTACGGCGGCATGCTGATCCGCTACTATCCGCAGAATCCCGATGGCTCGCTCTACAACGTGGTCGCCCAGGGCGGCTGGAACCGGATCAAGAACAAGGAAGACATCACGACCGAAGCCATCTGAGGTGGTGTGACGGAAATGCAGGCGGACGCCCGCGAGGCGCTGCGCGCGGGCGACCCGCGCGCAGCCCTGGAACAACTGAAGCAGGAGGTGCGCAAGGCGCCGCGGGATGCGCGCCTGCGCACTTTCCTATTTCAGATCTTCTGTGTCTTCGGCGAGTGGGACCGGGCGGTGACACAACTCGTCGTCGCCGGCGAACTCGACCCGGCCGCCATCCCGATGGTGGAGAGCTACCGCGCCACTATCCGCTGCGAGTTGCTGCGGGCGCGCGTGTTCGCGGGCCGTAGCACGCCGACCGTGTTCGGCGAGCCCGAGCCGTGGATTTCGCTGCTCGTCGAAGCGAACCGCGTACTCGCGGCGGGCCGCACGGCGGAAGCCGCGGCCCTGCGCGAGCAGGCGTTCGAGCACGCGTCTGCTGCCGCCGGGCGGATCGACGGCACGGCGTTCGCCTGGATCGCGGATGCCGATCCGCGGCTCGGGCCGGTGCTGGAGGCGATTGTCGAGGGCAAATACTACTGGGTGCCGTTCCACCGCCTGTCCGCAATCGACATCGAGGCGCCGGCCGATCTGCGCGACCAGGTCTGGATGCCGGCGCATTTCGTCTGGTCGAACGGTGGCGAATCGTTTGGCTTCATCCCGACGCGCTACCCGGGTTCGGAGTCGCAGCCGGACGAGGCCCTGGCGATGTCGCGCAAGACGGAGTGGCAGGATCGCGGCGACGGCTGGTTCCTTGGCCTTGGCCAGCGGATGCTGGCGACCGACGAGGGCGAATATCCGCTGATGGACATCCGCCGCGTCGAGATCGGGGCGCCCCCCGGCAGCGACGGCTGACGCATGAGCGAGCTGACCAGCCGGGAGCGGCTGCAGCCGTCGCTGCTCGACCGCCTCACGGACAACGCCGTCGATCATACGCGGGAGTCCTTCGACCAGCAGGCGCTCACCATGAACCAGCTGCGCGCGGCTGTGCTGCGCGACCTCAGCTGGCTGCTCAACACCACCAACCTCGCGACCGACGCGGATCTCACAGGGGCGCCGCTCGCCGCGGCCTCGGCGGTCAATTTCGGCGTGCCGGGGTTCGCCGGCATGATCGGCACCGACCAACGGCTCGCCGGGCTCGAGAACGCGATCGCCGAGGCAATCCGGCGGTTCGAGCCGCGCATCCGGCCCGAGACGCTGACCGTGAAGCTGCGCCCAGCGGAGGAGGATGCGCCGAGTTCCGCGCTGGTGTTCGAGATCCAGGGCGAACTCTGGGCACAGCCGGTGCCACAGCAACTTTTCCTCGAGAGCGCGATCGAGCTTGAGACCCGCATGACGGTGGTGACCGAGTCGCGGGGGCGCGGCTGATGGATCCGCGGCTGCTGCGGCTCTACGAATCGGAGCTCGCCTATCTGCGCGAGATGGGCAGCGAATTCGCCCGCCAGTTCCCCAAGGTGGCGCAGCGCCTTAGCTTGGGCAGCCTGGAGGTGGCCGACCCCTACGTGGAGCGCCTGCTGGAGGGCTTCGCGTTCCTGGCCGCGCGCGTGCAGCTCAAGATGGAGGCGGAATTTCCGACCTTCACGCAGTCGCTGCTGCAACTCGTCTATCCGCACTACCTCGCGCCCACGCCGGCGATGGCGGTCGTGCAGTTCCGGCCGGATGCCGGGCTGCGCGGCACGCCGCAGGGGGCGGTGCTGCCCGCGGGCACCGAACTGCGCAGCCTGCTCGGCACGGAGGACCAGACCAACTGCGAGTTCCGCACCGCGCATCCGGTGCAACTGCTGCCGATCGAGATTTCCGACGCCGACTACATTTCCTCGCCGGCGGCCGTCTCGGCGCTTGGCCTGCCGGAGCAGCGCGGCGTCAAGGCGGCGATCCGCCTCAAACTGCGCGCGAGCGGAGAGGCGCCGCTCGCCAAGCTGGCGCTCACCCGCCTGCCGCTGTTCCTCTCCGGCCCGGAGGGGACGCGCGTGCGGCTCTACGAGCAACTCGTCGCCAACCTCGCGGCGATCTACGTCCGCCCGACGGAACGGCCGCTGCCCTGGCAGGAGCGGCTGAGCCCGAAGTCCCTGCGCCCGCTCGGCTTCGAGCCGGAGGAGGCCATGCTGCCGCGGGCGCCGCAATCCTTCGACGGCTACCGGCTGCTGCAGGAATACTACGCGATGCCGGAGCGGTTCCTGTTCCTCGAACTCGGCGAACTCGACCGCGTCGCGCCGCGGGCGCCGGGCAAGGAGCTGGAGGTGATCCTACTCCTCGACCGCAGCGAGCCGGTGCTGGCCAGCGCCTTCGGTCCCGACCAGTTCGCGCTGTTCGCCACGCCCGCGGTCAATCTGTTCGCCAAGTCGAGCGACCGGATCAACCTCAACGAGTATGCGCCGGAGCACCATGTGGTACCCGACCGCATGCGCCCGCTCGATTTCGAGATCTTCAGCGTCCGCTCCGTCGAGGGCTTCGGCGCCGACGGCGGCGCACCGATGCCGTTCCTGCCGTTCTACGCAGCCAACGATCTGAGCCGAAATCCGGAGCACCGCGCCTACTACATGCTGCGCCGCGAGCCGCGGCAGCTCTCGGGGCGCGCGCGGCGGATGGGGCCGCGATCGAGCTATCTCGGCCACGAGGTCTATATCTCGCTGGTCGATCCGGATCAGGCGCCCTATCCGGCCGGGCTGCGTCAGCTTGGCCTCGAACTGCTGTGCACCAACCGCGACCTGCCGCTCTCCATGCCAGTCGGCAAGCAGACGACGGACTTCACCATCACGGTGAGCGCGCCGGTCGACTCGATCCGCTGCCTCGTCGGCCCCACGGCGCCGCGCCCGTGCCGCAGCGACGGCGACTACGCGTGGCGGTTCATCAGCCATCTCGGGTTGAACTACCTGACGCTGGTCGACACCGACGCGCTGCACGGCGCGGCGGCGCTCCGCGAGTTGCTGCGCCTCTATGTGCCGTCGCCCACCTCGGTGCCGGCGCGGCAACTGGAGGGTCTGACCTCCATCGCCTGCCACCCGATCGTGCGCCGCATTCCGGGCGCGGGGCCGATCGCCGTCGGGCGCGGGCTCGAACTGATGCTGACCATCGACGAATCGCCCTTTGGTGGGGCCGGTGCCATCCTGCTCGCCGCGGTGCTCGACCGGTTCTTCGCCAAATACGTGTCGATCAATGCCTTCACCGAGACGGTGCTGCGCAACCCAGAGCGGGGCGAGGTGATGCGATGGCCGATGCGTCTGGGCCTCCGGCCGGTCCTCTAGGCCCCGAGCCCCAGGGCAGCGCGCCGCTTGGCGCCAGGCTGAAGGCCGCGCCCTGGGCCTGGAGCTTCTATCAGGCGATGCGCCGGCTGGAGGCGGAGCACGCCGGCCGGCCGCGCTTCGGCCGCTCGCCCCGTCCCGCGCAGGATGCGATCCGCCTCGGCCAGGAACCAAGCACGCAGTTCGCGCCGGCATCGCTCGCGGGCTACGAGGAGGGGCAGGAGGGCGCGCCGCCGCGACTCCTGGTGCATTTCTTCGGTCTGTTCGGCGTGGACGGGCCGCTGCCGCTGCACCTGACGGAATACGCCCGCGACCGCCGCCGCAACCAGCGCGACCCCACGTTCCAGCGCTTCGCCGACGTGTTCCATCACCGGATGCTGTCGCTGTTCTATCGCGCCTGGGCGGATGTGCGCCCCACTGTCGCGTTCGACCGGCCGGCGCAGGACCGGTTCGCGCTCTATACCGGCGCGCTGACCGGCCTGGGGATGGACTCGCTGCGCGACCGCGACGCGATGCCGGACCTGACGAAGCTGCACTTCGCCGGCCTGCTCGCCGGGCAGACCCGCCACGCCGAGGGGCTGGCCGCGATCCTCTCCGCCTTCTTCAAAATGGACGTGCGGATCGAGAGCTTCATCGGCGCCTGGCTGACGATGCCGGAGGATGGCCGCACCCGGATCGGCGAGACGCTGCTCACCGGCGCGCTCGGGCGGACGACGCTGCTCGGCGGACGTGTCTGGAGCCGGCAGCACAAGTTCCGCATTGTCTTCGGCCCGCTCGATCTCGCCGACTACCTGCGCCTGCTGCCGGGCGGCTGGAGCTTCCGCCGGCTGATCCCGATCGTGCGCAACTATGCGGGCGACGTGCTGGTGTGGGACGTGAACCTGATCCTCAAGCGCGAGCAGGTGCCGCCCACCGAACTCGGCCGCTTCGGCCGGCTCGGCTGGACGACGTGGATCGGCCACCGGCGCGCGAATACTGACGCGGCGGACTTGTTTCTTGACGCGAGTGCGGACAGCATGGCGCGGAAGGAAGATGCCAAGATGCCAGCAACATCAGCGGAACACGTGACATGACCGAAATCAGCCGCGCCGCCCTGTTCGGCAAGCTTAATCCCGTCGCCTACCGGGCGATCGAAGGCGCGACCGTCTTCTGCAAGCTGCGCGGCAACCCCTATGTCGAGCTGGCGCACTGGATCCATCAGATCCTGCAGCTCCAGGACTCCGACCTGCACCGCATCATCCGCCATTTCGAACTCGACCCGGCGCGGCTCGCTGCCGACATCACGAGCTTTCTCGACAAGCTGCCGCGCGGCGCGACCGCCATCTCGGACCTCTCGCCGCTGATAGAGGACGCGACCCAGCAGGGCTGGTTGATCGCAACGCTGATGTTCAACGAGTCGCAGGTGCGCACCGGGCACCTGATCCTCGGCGCGGTCAAGGAAAAGAGCCTGCGCAACGCGCTCAATTCGATCAGCCGCCAGTTCGAACGGGTCAAGCCCGACGCGCTGAGCGACGACTTCGGCAAGATCCTCGCCAACTCGCCGGAGGCGAATCTCGGGGCCACGGACGGTTCGCGCGTCGGCGAGCCGGGCGAGGCGAGCGGTGCGATGGCGCCGGCCGCGATGGGCAAGCAGGAGGCGCTGGCGAAGTTCTCCGTCGATCTGACCGAACGTGCGCGCAAGGGCGAGATCGATCCGATCGTTGGCCGCGACGCGGAAATCCGCCAGGTCGTCGATATCCTGATGCGCCGCCGCCAGAACAACCCGATCCTCACCGGCGAGGCCGGCGTCGGCAAGACCGCGGTCGTGGAAGGCTTCGCGCTGCGCATTGCAGAGGGCGACGTGCCGCCGATGCTCAAGGATGTGTCACTGCGCACGCTCGATGTCGGCTTGCTGCAGGCCGGCGCCAGCATGAAGGGCGAGTTCGAGCAGCGCCTGCGGCAGGTGATCGAGGAAGTGCAGGCTTCGCCCAGGCCGATCATCCTGTTCATCGACGAGGCGCACACGCTGATCGGCGCGGGGGGTGCTGCCGGCACCGGCGATGCCGCGAACCTGCTCAAGCCCGCGCTCGCCCGTGGCACGCTGCGCACCATCGCCGCGACCACCTGGGCCGAATACAAGAAATACTTCGAGAAGGACCCGGCGCTGACCCGCCGCTTCCAGGTCGTGCAGGTCGATGAGCCGAGCGAGGAAAAGGCGATCCTCATGATGCGCGGCGTCACGACCGCGCTCGAGACGCATCATCGCGTGCAGATCCTCGACGAGGCGATCGAGGCGGCAGTGCGGCTGTCGCACCGCTACATCCCCGCGCGCCAGCTGCCGGACAAGTCGGTCAGCCTGCTCGACACGGCGGCGGCGCGTGTCGCGGTCAGCCAGCATGCCGTGCCGCCAGCGGTCGATGACAGCCGCCGCCGCATCCAGGCGCTGGAAACCGAACTCGAGATCATCGCCCGCGAGCAGGCCATCGGCATCGACGCCAGCGCCCGCGAGGCCTCGGCGCGCGCCGCACGCGAGGCCGAGCGCACACGGCTTGCGGGCCTGGAAGACCGTTGGGGGGAGGAGAAGGCGCTGGTCGATCGGGTGCTCGCGCTTCGCGCCAGGCTGCGCGACGGCAGCGCGCCGGTCGAGGGCGATGCCGGTGCCGCCGCCACGCCGGACCGTGCCGCGCTGTTGGTCGAGTTGAAGGCGCTGCAGGCACAGTTGACCGAGTTCCAGGGCGAGTCCCCGCTGATCCTGCCCAGCGTGGACGAGCAGGCAGTGGCCGCCGTGGTCGGCGACTGGACCGGGATTCCCGTGGGCCGGATGGTGAAGAACGAGGTCCAGGCGGTGCTCGACCTCGCCGGCACGCTGGCGAGGCGGGTCATCGGCCAGGACCACGCGCTCGGGATGATCGCCAAGCGCGTGCAGACGGCGCGCGCCGGCCTCGACAACCCGAACAAGCCGATCGGCGTGTTCATGCTCTGTGGCCCCTCCGGCGTCGGCAAGACGGAAACCGCACTGACGCTCGCCGAAGCGCTCTACGGCGGCGAGCAGAACCTGATCACCATCAACATGAGCGAGTTCCAGGAGGCGCACACCGTCTCCACGCTGAAAGGTGCGCCCCCCGGCTATGTCGGCTACGGCGAGGGCGGCGTGCTGACCGAGGCCGTCCGCCGCAAGCCCTACTCCGTCGTGCTGCTCGACGAGGTGGAGAAGGCGCACAGCGACGTGCACGAGATCTTCTTCCAGGTGTTCGACAAGGGCTGGATGGAGGATGGCGAGGGACGGCTGATCGACTTCAAGAACACGCTGATCCTCCTGACATCCAACGCCGGCACCGACCTGATCATGTCGATGTGCCGCGATCCCGAACTGATCCCCGACCCTGAGGAGATCGCCAAGGCGCTGCGCACGCCCTTGCTGAAGGTGTTCCCGCCGGCGCTTCTCGGCCGCCTGATCGTGATCCCGTATTACCCGCTCACCGATACGGTGATGAGCGATATCATCCGCCTGCAACTCGGCCGCATCGCGTCGCGCATCGCCGAGCGGCACAAGGTGCCGTTCACCTATGACGAGGACGTGGTGAAGCTGATCGCGAGCCGCTGCACGGAGCCGGAGAGCGGCGGGCGCATCATCGATGCGATCCTGACCAACACCATGCTGCCGGCGATCAGCGGCGCGTTCCTGCTGCGGATGCTGGAAGGCAGTCCAATCACGCAGGTGAAGGTCGGTGTCGCGGGCGAGGAGTTCACTTACGCGTTCGATTGACAAAATCGAGGTCCCAGCGGTTCCTTTTCTCTCGGCTGCCCGTTGTCTTCTCCCTCTCCGCCCCTTGGAGGCTGAGAGGGGAGAGGCTCATGGGATCGCCGCCCGCTCCTTTGGTCGTCGCATCCACCAGCGCGAGCGCGCAGGGAGGCCAATATCGAACCGGTGGGGAAAATCAGACGGACGGTGCCCGGCGAGCGCGCGCCGCTCGCCTGCGAGGATCGGCCGGCCTCGACCCGTAGCTGACGACCGCCGCGGGCAGCGTGAGGTCCGATTGGGGCCGAGAGCGGAGCGGCAGCTTCGGAATGCACACAGCGACAAGCGTATCTTCCCCGATCGCGAGCGGGCAGCCGCTGCCGACTCTCAGCGA
>Ga0335069_10007659_pt1 | contig 15565 bp, 14 predicted proteins | sample Lox_Sample_11_FD_206714 | JGI IMG/M metagenome (GOLD analysis project Ga0335069, IMG submission 206714) | Soil microbial communities from Loxahatchee National Wildlife Refuge, Florida, United States - Lox_Sample_1.1 | ecosystem: Environmental > Terrestrial > Soil > Wetlands | place: USA... | reverse complement strand
CCTATGACGGCAGGCCGTCTTACACGGTCAGCATCATGGAATTCAGGGAGGACAAGGTTGCGCGGGAGACGCAGTACTTTGCGGACCCGTTCGTGGCTCCCGCATCACGTGCTCAATGGGTCGAACGGATCGAAGGATAACCTCCGAGGTCAGAAAGCCGGACAGCAGAGGCCACACTCCCGACCAGGTGGGGGCATATCCGTGTGGCGGCTGGGGGACATCAAACCAGCATCATCCCACTCGCTCTTCCGCCTCATCAGAATTGCCAAAGACTTCTTCGCGAATAATTCGTTCCGTCGCCTCATTCAAGTATTCATGTAGCGCCTTTTCAATCTGAACGTATTCGGGCCAGAGCGTGTTATCGATGAACGACTTGGGTGCTCGGAGTACGACGGTTGTGCGGTGCTGGCGCGGATATCGATACGGCTTGAGCCCGTAGCGGCGGCAGAGCGCGGTGAAAAGACGACGGTTCCATTGATCGACAAGTTTGAAGTGGATTTCTACCGGCTTTTCGATCTGCTCCGCGGCCGTCAGTGCCTTCCGCACACGGTCGATGGCCGCCGCTGCCGCGTCACGCTCTCCTGCGGTTGTGGCTCCCTCGAACAGCGCGGAAATCTTGCGCAGCTTCTGGCGAAGTTCTTGTTCCGTGGTCATGGATTTGGTTCTTTCGTCGAAGGTGGGAGTCCAAATACGTGCATGAGAACAGGGTAAGTTACCGCCCAGCGGCCTGTTTCGCACTGCCTACATAACGCGAAATCGAATTCGTTTCCCGCCTTCCAAGCGCATCCCGCAATCCTGCTGCGGTGGGTACAGCGATTCGAAGCGGCTGGTTCGGGTTGACCAGAGAGGTTCCGCAACACCTACGGTATCGGTGTGAGGCAATCCAAACTGAGGGCCGCGGTAGACTGAGCGTATCCATGGAAGCAAGCGAATCCAGGACCATTGCGATCCTTGCCGAAAAGCCCTCAGTCGCGCAAGACATCGCCCGTGTCCTCGGAGCCAACATGCGAGGCAAAGGCTATCTCCACGGGAACGGTTACGTCGTCACCTGGGCGGTCGGGCACCTGGTTTCCCTGGCTCAGCCTCACGAGATCAAGCCTGAGTGGCGGCACTGGCGCTTCGATCATCTTCCTATCCTGCCCAGCGAATGGCCCCTGGTGGTCTATGAGAAAACCAAAGATCAGTTCGAAGTAGTGCGAAGAATCCTGACGTCCAGCCGGGTTTCGCGGATTATCTGTGCGACTGATGCAGGGCGCGAGGGAGAACTGATCTTCCGCTACATCTATGAAGCGGCGAGGTGCAGAAAGCCAGTCAGCCGGCTTTGGATCTCCTCCCTGACCCCGGACGCTATCCGCACCGGCTTCGAGAAGCTTCGTCCAGGGAGCGAATACGATCGGTTGGCGGACGCCGCCAGCGGCCGGAGCAGGGCCGATTGGCTGGTTGGGATGAATCTATCGCGAGCTTACTCCATTACCTACAACGAGGAGCTTTCGGTGGGTCGGGTGCAAACGCCTACCCTGGCCATGATCGTTGATCGGGAAATCGCTCTGCGCAACTTCGTTCCTGAGGATTACATCGAGGTCGTTGCTACGTTTGAAGGGCGCGAAAGCCAACCAAAGGAAAGCTATTCAGGAACCTGGTTCCGTCCCGATCGACCGAAGGGCAGCCAAAAGGACGCTCCGGCAAATGCTTCGCGCTTGCCTGCGGACGGCGAGGAAGCCAGCCGCATCGTCGAGCGCGGCCGAACAGGCGAGGCGGCGATTGAATCTCTCACATCCGAGACGAAGCGGATGCAGCCGCCTCTGCTTTACGACCTCACGGAGCTTCAGCGGCATGCCAATCGCCTGTTCGGGTTCAGCGCCCAGCAGACCCTTGACCTCGCGCAGGCTCTCTATGAACGGCATAAACTCATCAGCTACCCACGGACGGACAGCCGCCATCTTTCCGCCGACGTTGCCGCGACTGTTCCTCGGATTGTGGCAGCGATTTCGAACAGATATCAGCAACAATTGGCCGCCGGCACGGGGGAGCGGCCCTTGAACAAGCGTTACGTGGACGACAGCAAGGTCAGCGACCACCACGCCATCATCCCTACAGCGGTTTCTCGTGAGCAGGCCAACCTCGGCGCGGATGAGCACAAGATCTACGACTTGATCTGCCGGCGTTTCCTGATGATGTGGCATGACGATCACCTCCAGGCGCTGACGACCGTGATTACGGCGATCACGAATGGAACGATGGTGGACCGGTATCGATCCACGGGGACCCTGGTCATGCAGATGGGCTGGAAGGTTCTTGACATTGGTGCGGAAGGCCGGCGGCGCGAGCCGAGGGGCAGCGATAGGGAGGAAACTCCCGATCAAATCCTTCCGGGTAACGCTCGTAAAAGGGCAGCTTCAGGACGTCATAGCCATAGATGCCAAGAAGAAGAAGACCCGGCCCCCCAAGCGATTCACCGAGGGCACACTCCTGACGGCCATGCAGACGGCAGGCCAAAGCCTGGATGAGCGAGAACTGTCGGAAGCCATGAAAGACACGGGCCTGGGAACGCCGGCGACGCGGGCTGCCATCATCGAAGTGTTGTTGAAGCGAGGCTTCATCGTCCGCGCGGGGAAGAATCTGGAGGCGACGGAAAAGGGCATCCATCTCATTGAAGTGGTGCACCCCGAGGTGAAGAGTCCGGCGATGACCGGACAGTGGGAAGCATTTCTCCAAAAGATTCAGCAGGGGCAATCGAAGCTGGGGCCGTTTCTGGATGGCATCAGTGAATATGTCCGATCCGTAGTCGGTAAGGTTGGTCGGACCAGGCCCATTCCACGGGCAACCGTCTCGAGCCCGCCCGATGATCAGAAATCTCCTGATCTCGTGGGCGCAAAGACGTTCTCGACCTTCACGACACTCAACGAAATTCTTGGGAAGGGTTTCGGCTTTTCTCAGTTCCGGCCCAACCAGGAGGCCGTCTGCGACGCAGTCACAGCCGGAAAGGACGCATTGCTGGTGATGCCGACAGGGTCGGGCAAATCGCTTTGTTACCAGTTGCCGGGATTGGCGCGCGGTGGAACCACTCTCGTGATCAGTCCGCTCATCGCGCTGATGGACGATCAGGTTCATAAGCTCAAGGAGCGAGGCTTCGCCGTCGAGTGCATCCATTCGGGCCGCGATCGGGAGACATCGCGCCGGGTCTGCGCGGAGTATCTGAGCGGCAAGCTGCAGTTCCTGTTCATTGCCCCGGAACGGCTTCGGGTGGCGGGCTTTGCTGAGATGTTGGCCAAACGCAAACCATCGCTGATCGCGATCGATGAGGCCCACTGCATATCGCAATGGGGACACGATTTTCGCCCGGATTATCGAATGCTCGGCCAGCATCTGCCCAGTCTTCGCCCCGCCCCGGTGCTGGCACTCACAGCGACAGCCACGCCGCTGGTTCAGAAAGACATTGCCGCGCAACTCGGGCTGAAAGAGCCCACGCACTTCATCCACGGGTTCCGCCGCGAAAACATTGGGATCGAGATCGTGGAGGCCCTGCCATCGCAGCGCGCGTCTCTGGCACGAGAGATCCTGATCGAGTCCAAACATCGGCCGGCAATCGTGTACGCGCCGACCCGCAAGCAGGCAGAGGCGCTGGCCAAAGAATTGGCAGCGGAGTTCAAAGTAGCCAGCTACCATGCCGGTCTCGATGCCGAGCGGCGGCAGAGGGTCCAGGAAGGATTCATGGCCGGCAAGATCGATGTCATGGTGGCAACCATCGCCTTCGGAATGGGAATCGATAAAGCGGATGTTCGGACCGTAATCCACACGGCTCTGCCGGGCAGCGTGGAAGGGTACTATCAGGAAATCGGACGCGCGGGGCGCGACGGAGATCCGAGTCGCGCCATTCTCATGCATTCCTACGGCGACCGGTACACCCACGACTTCTTCTTCAGCCGGGATTATCCTGACGTCGCGTTGATGGACCGGGTGTTTACAAGTCTCGGGGCTGAACCTCAACCGAAGGAACGGCTGCGCAAGAGCCAGGCAATCGAGGAGGAGCTCTTCGACAAGATCATCGAGAAGCTCTGGATCCATAAAGGTGCGGTGCTGGACTTCGCGGAAAACGTGAGCCGCGGAGACGAATCGTGGCGGCCCTCCTACATCGCCCAGGGGGAGCAAAAACGGGCGCAGATTGACGAGATGATTCGCTTCGCGGAAAGCAATCAGTGCCGCATGACGGCGCTGGTCCGGCACTTCGGCGATCAGTCGGACAGCGCTGCTGGCTGCAACGTGTGCGATTTCTGTGCTCCGGCGAAGTGTGTCGCCCAGAGATTTCGAACCGCAACCGAGGTGGAGCGGACAGCTCTCTACCGAGTGTTGAACGCGATGCGATCGATCCGAACGAGATCGACGGGCAAGCTCTATGCGGAACTCTTTCCGGCGAACGAAATCACCAGAGACAACTTCGAGGAAATTCTGGGGGGCATGGCGCGGGCAGGGCTTTTGAGCTTCGCGGATGCCGTCTTCGAAAAGGAAGGCAAGCAGATTCCCTACCGCATCGTCAGCCTGACTCCGGCCGGGCACGCCACTAATGAGACGACGTCAATACTCTTTGTCATGAAGGATGCGCCACGCCCGGCTACCAAACAGAAGCGAGCCAAGAAGGCGACGAGATCGAAAGGTTCGCGAGCCGTCGCCACGCAGACACAGTCGGGCACGCAAAGAGCAGCGGCGCTCAGCTCCGGAGCCGATCAGCACCGCATCGAGCAAGCCCTGCGCGCATGGCGCCTGAGTGAGGCCAAGCGCAGGAGGGTTCCCGCTTTTCGGATCTTTGGCGATCGAGCTCTTGTCAGTATCGCGTCGACGGCACCGAGGAATGAAGCTGAGTTGTTGGCTGTCGAGGGTATCGGGGCGGGCATTGTGAAGAAGTATGGGGCCCAGATCTTCCGTCTGGTTGCGGCTTCGCGTTGATGACTGGTTCGTCAGGGTTTTAGGCTAGCGGCGCTCCTTCGATGGAGGGCGCCGCCTCGCAGTTGAAGTCACGAAGGCCCGGCACCTCCAATCACTCGCCTTAGAATCAACCGCGCCAGGCTGACGCTATCGGCAACTGCAGAATGAACGCGCGGCGAAGGCGTGCTAATGTCGTCCCGCGCCAAGCGGACGGCAGCAATAATGGCAGCCGCGATGACAACCGTGCTGGCGAACCGGTCTTGACTCCTGCGTTCCTGTTCTTCCCGGGCGATCGCCCGCCTCATCTCGCCCATTTTTCGCCTCCTGCCCGCCGGAGCTTGGCGACGAGCTCGGGGGAGAGGCGGCCCTGGAAGATCTCCGCCGGAAGATATCTCCTTTTCTGGCCGCAGAGCGGGCATTCCGCCACGATCCATGTATCGGGCACGGTCTCCACTGGCGCCGGGATGTTCTGCTGACACCCCTTACAAGCGATCACGAACGAATGGATACCGGAATTGGGAGCTTGAAACACAGGCCATAGTATAGGCGAATATAAGGCGAAAATGTCAACAAGCCATGGAAGTGGAAATCGACCCCGGTACTCTTAAATCGAAAGATGCCGAACGCGAGCAAAACCATCCCATTCACGCCGCCCATGGAATGCCTGCCCGTTGCCAGAATTCCCGTGGGCGACCTCTGGGTGTACGAGCTGAAATTGGATGGATATCGGGCGCAGGCGATCTGCGACTCGGCTGGAATTCGCCTCTTGTCCAGGAGAGGGAAGGACCTGAGAAAAAAGTATCCGCTTGTCACACGGAAGTTATCGGAAGCGATAGACGTTGGAACCGCTCTTGACGGTGAATTGGTCGCATTCGACGACCAAGGCAGACTGAGCTTCACTGCTCTCCAGAATGCAGCCTCTGGAACTCATGTCGTCTTCTTCGCTTTCGACATTCTCGTAAGCGATGGCAAGGATGTGAAGGGCCTGCCGCTCAGGCATCGAAAAGAGCTTCTCAAATCGGCCATCAAAGGCAACGAGCATGTGCAGCTTTCGGAGTATTTTGGCGGTACCTTGGAGAGCTTCCTACGGGGCGTGAAGGACATTGGCGGAGAGGGAGTGGTTGCAAAGCGGCTCGACGGACCCTATGAGCCGGGTCGACGGAGCGGATCGTGGTCAAAGATGCGGATCAACATCGGCCAGGAACTCGTTATTGGAGGCTTCACACCGGGTACCCACGGAGTTGACGCGCTCATCGTTGGCTACTACGAAGCCGGCAAACTGATCTACGCCGCACGGGTTCGAGCGGGTCTTGTTCCGGCGTCTCGGAGAGAGCTCTATAGTCGGCTGGAGCCTCTCATCGTGAAGACGTGCCCGTTTGCTAATCTCCCGGAAGCGACACCCGGCCGATGGGGGCAAGGGCTCACCGCGGCCAAGATGGAAAGCTGTATTTGGGTAAAGCCCAGACTCGTCGCTAATTTCGAGTTCTTGGAGTGGACTGACTCGAATCACGTGCGCCACATCAAATTCGTCGGGCTGCGATCAGACAAGGACTCCCGCAGTGTTGTCCGGGAATAGCCCGGCCCGAAGACTCTTACGGATGATCCTCCGAATAACGCCATCGCTTCTTTGAATTCTGTTCTTCTTCCGATACGAGATTTGAGTATCCGACGGTCCCGAGTATCCCCGCACCATAGATTCCTCGAACGATTCGCCCATTTTCAAGCTGAATCTCTATTCTGGTGCCATTGTCTGGGTGCGTGCTGATATCGTTCGGGTCGAAATTCTGCCAATCCGTCCACTTCGGGACGGGACTTTCCCAATCCCGAATAGCCGTCAGGATCGCCTTCCGTTCCTCCGGATCTACGTTGGTAGCCTCGCCAAGAACCTCAATCGGTTGCCGGTTGAGAATCGACTGCGCAGGATGGGCACCGAATTCGTAAAGTGTTGTTCCCGATACCCAATAATGATGGATGATGCTCCTCGCGTTTGGCCAAGAGGTAATTTGCCAGCCGACCTCTGCTGTTGGACTGACAAATTTAAAACCCTGGACAGTGTAATCGCAGTAGTTTCCAGAAAACCTTCCCGACTGTTTCCAACCGGGATTCAACCCGTCCCTCACAAGACACCTCTGCCTGCCTTCCGCTGAATACCGCTATTATCTCGCGATCGGCACCTCTTCGATGGCTCAGGTTCGAGACGGCCGATGGCAGCAGTGTCAAGGAATGTACCTGGTCTGTATCGTTCCGGCATCCCGCGGCGGGATCTCAATTAAGGACAAAAGCCAGGTACGCGCTTTTGCTTTTTTCCTTAACTTTGATCCGCGAATGATGCCGCTGGAATCTCGTCCGAAAGGAATTCCACACTCATGAAACCTTCAGAGTTGTATGAAGCGCTCCATGCGCTGATCACCGAACGTGTGCCTTTGCACATCTGGGGCCAATGCGGCGTAGGGAAGTCGCAGATCGTCTCCCAGATCGCCGCTGAGCTCCAATATCAGTTCCTTGATATCCGTGCGGTACAGCTGGATCCGGTCGACCTTCGCGGGCTGCCGCGGATCTCCGCAGACCGCGCCGAGTGGGTACCGCCCAGATTCCTCCCTATTGATGGCCAGGGGATTCTCTTTCTGGATGAACTGACTTCTGCGCCGCAGATGACCCAGGCAGGCTGCTACCAGTTGATCCTCGATCGCAAATTGGGCGAATACCGGCTTCCCGACGATTGGGTCGTCATCGCAGCGGGCAATCCGGCTTCCGAGCGCGGGGTGCACTTTTCCATGCCGCGTCCACTGCGGAACCGGTTCGTCCATCTGGACCTCGAGCCGGACTTCATGGACTGGTGCAAGTGGGCCAGTCAGGCTGGAATTCGGCCTGAAATCATCGCATTCTTGCGTTTTAAGCCTGCACTCCTCCATGACGCCAATGCGACCTCAGACGTGAACGCGTGGCCCACCCCTCGCTCCTGGGAGATGGCTTCCACGGTCCTCAGCGGATTTGCTCGCCGGCAACAGAGCGGATTCTTTGCAGGCACGACCGAGATCGAGGCGCAACTGCTCGAGGGAACGATCGGAGAGGCGGCAACTACGGAACTAGTCGCATTCCTGCGGCTGTTTCGGACACTGCCGTCCATCGACGAGATCCTGCTCAATCCTGATTCAGCGCCGCTTCCAGATGAGCCCTCGGCACGCATTGCGATCGCCACCGCTTTGGGGCGCGCACTCACCGACCACTCCATCGCCAAAGGGGTCCGATATCTCGACCGCATGCCGACCGAGATGCGCGTGCTGGCCATGCGCGATGCGGCAGCCCGCGATCGGGCCATTACCCATACGCCGGAGTTCGTTCGCTTCGGCGTGGAACATGCGGAGGTTCTGCAATGATTACCGAACGCGCCATGCTCGCCGCGGTGCACATCAGCATCTGGACCGCGGTGAAGCACGACCGGAAGGTCAGCCGAGAAGTCGCGCAGCAGCACGGTGCCTATGACGGCGCGGGCCGCTACAACAAGCAGTTGCTTCATGAAGCGGAACGACTGGAAGTACTGCGCTCGCTGGCCGGCCAGATTCGCCAGTATTTCTATAAGATCACCTTGCCGTGGTCCGATGAGGGCTATCGTCTGCTGCCGGCGCACTTCTACTTCGAGCTGACCACGAAGATGAGGGAGTTCGAGCTGGCGTTTGCGCAGCAGGTAGAGGAGTTCCTGGCGGTCTACCCGAGCTACATTGACCGGGTTCGTCCGGAACTGAACGGTCTGTTCCGGGAAGAGGATTATCCATCAACGGACAAACTGCGCAACAAGTTCGGCGTCAAGCTCGAAGTCCTTCCCATCCCCAGCGGGAATGACTTCCGCGTGACGCTTTCCGAGGAAGAACAGGCGCGAGTCGCTCGCGAGATCGATGAGAACGTACGGCAGTCACTTCAGAAAGGGACTGAAGATCTCTGGGTGCGGCTGAAGTCGGTCGTTTCTCATTTGATCGACCGGCTGAACGAGCCGGAGTCGCGCTTCCATGCGTCACTGGTGACCAACATCTGCGAGCTGGTAGATGTGCTTCCTCGTCTCAACGTGAATCAGGATGAGGAACTCAATCACTTCGCGGAGGAAATCAGGAATCGGCTTTGCGGGTTCACGGCGCGGGAGCTCAAGAAGAACGAGATCCTTCGCGCAGCCACGGTGAATGATGCCGCACAGATCCTCACGGATATGGACGCCGTTTTGCGCGAGCGCCAGCTGCAGTCCGGGATTGAATCTTCGAATCGCGTGAGCGCCGACGACATCTTTGCGCACATGGCAGCGTATATGGAGGTCCCGGCGACATGAACCAGCACAACAACAACAAGCTCCACGGAGTGGTCCGTATCCAGAAGGCGCGGACCACCTTGCTGCTCGATCACCCGTTCTTCGGAACATTGCTTTTCCGGCTTGGCGCCACGCCGTGCAGTTCAATCGCGACCATGGCCACCAATGGGGTTTCGCTTTTCTATAACCCTGAGTTTGTCGATACGCTGAATGCGGCAGAACTGGCTGGCGTTCTGGCTCACGAGGTTCTGCATCCGGCTCTGCAGCACCACACCCGCCGCGGCGACCGAAACCCGGCACGGTGGAACATAGCCTGCGACTATGCCATCAACCCGATTCTGATCGATGCCGGCCTGACCCTTCCGAAAGACGTTCTCATCGAGAACCGGTTCCGCGGGATGAGCGCAGAGCGAATCTACAACCTGATCGAGCAGGACGAGAATCAGGCGGGTTCGTCCAGAGGGGAGGAGAATGCGCCTCGGGATGCGCCGGATGGCGCAGGGAACAATGCCGAACAGAACGGAGATGCCGGATCAGGGGCTCAAGCGCCTTCGACTCCGGGCGGCGTGGGGCAGGTGCTCGACGCGCCACAGCCGGAAGCCGGAGACGGCCCCTCGATTTCAGAGCAGGCTCGCGACTGGCAGATTGCAGTTGAGCAGGCTGAGACCGTTGCCAAGGTGGCCGGCAAGCTTCCGGGGGGTGCCGTACGGGCTCTCGAGGCTTCCCAAGCCGCCAGGGTTGACTGGCGCGAACTGCTAAGGCGGGCCTGGTCCGACACGATTCCAGCGGACTACAGCTGGATGCGCCCCAACCGGCGGCACATCTGGTCAGGACTGTACCTTCCGGGGATGGCGTCGGAAGGAGTGGGAGAGATTGCCATTGCGGTTGACTGCTCCGGTTCCGTTGGACCGCGGCAGTTGGGGCTTTTCGAAGCCGAGGTCCGTTCAATTCTGGCGGGGCAGGTGCCGCAGCTTGTCCACGTGATTTACTTTGACGCGGCTGTTCAGAACGTAGAGACGTATCAAGCTGGTCAGCCGATCTCGCTTTCTCCGGTTGGCGGCGGCGGTACGGATTTTCGGCCGTGCTTTGACTGGATCCGGGAGCAAGGCATTATGCCGCAGACCCTGGTTTTCCTTACCGATCTGTGTGGCAGGTTTCCGAACGAGGCTCCCCAATATCCGGTAATATGGGCTTCCACAGAGGCTCGGAAAGCGCCGTTTGGGGAAGTCGTTCCGATGGAAGGAGCATAACGTTGGATCCGGGCTCTGGGGCGCGACCAGAGGCACTTCTCAATTATGGATCGATTCTGACCCGGCCCAGGATGGTGGCGGTCATGCGTGTCATCGGAGAGTGGAGATGGCTTGTCGAATCATTCTGATTCATTCTGATAAGGTCGCATGAATCCACGCGACGATCTCTGCCTGGACGGAAATCAGGGGCGCGGACGCATCAATTCTGAAATCAGCAATGCTCGGGAGTGCATCCATTACTTGCCTTTCGGTCGAATGCCGCTCGTGCAGCTCAGCAACACTCTCCGAAATTCCCCTTTCCCGGAGCCGTTCACCTCTGAGGACTTCAGGTACATCCAGGTAGATGAGCAGAACGGGCATCGGCGCCACGATGTTCCTGAGCGTGTTCAGTGTTTGGACGTGGCGAATTCCGTCTAATACAATTCCTTCTCCTGGCTCCCAGCCAGCGCTATTCAAAACGCTCAGGCAAAACTGCTCAAGGCTATCACGGATCAGGCTCGCGCCCAGTTCCTGCAGCGTCTCACGTGCTCCGCCAAGACCTCGAATGGCAGCCAATCCCCTCAGATAATCCCCGAACCCAGCACGTGGCCAGCCGAGTCCCTCAGCAACTGCAGCCGACACCGTTGATTTGCCGGAGGCTATCCGCGCTGAAAAGGCGATGACTGCAGCTTTGGTCATACGAATAATTCAGCAGTAGTTGCACAACCAGCGGGATTAATTATCGCCCAACCGCGCCTATCACGCTTAGCTACATGGAAATGTGGAATCTCGATCGGATTGTTAAGCGTCATTAGAGTTGCATACGAGCAGGCACTTCGCTCTTTCCAAAAGCGGTCGTCAGCACAGATCGCATTCGCAAAGCGATCCCTAATTTCGCGCAGACTGTCTTTATCAAGCTCGTAAAACGAAGCGCTCGTGATGTGGCACAAGCCAACTACAGGTCCGGCAGCGCGCTTTAACAACATCAGGTCACCTGGACTGACTCGATCGTAGGGAGCGCACTTCACAGCAGAAAACCGTGACTCGACAGTCTTCCTTCCTTCGAGAATGAAGCTTAAGAATGGCTCAACGAAGATCGCTAGATGTACCCTGAAAGAGAAAAGGCTTGAGGCTTTCAGCGGGGCCAGACGATCGTTCCAGATCGGATCATCCAATGTTAATCCGCGCAGACATTCCATGCACTGCACGTGCCAATCCGCCATCACCCCTCCCAAGAGCTCGCGTATTCTATTCTCTCAAGTCTTGCTATCTCGATGACACAATCTCTAGCGTTGCCAACCTGAAGTCGCTCCTGATCAGTTAACAGCCGTCCCATCGATGTCTGCACTGCATCTTCAGCGGAGGTTCCGATCAAAATGGAATCGAGTATGACTAGGAGCATGTTGGTTCCGAAGCATTTATATACCCGATTTCCAGACGTCCAAACATCCGCTTCACTGCGGCGCGGATCTCGTCGGCTAACCGAATCAAGAACATCACCGGGCACAATGCTAATCAACCGCGGATCGCCAAATCGAGCGCAATGTCGATCGCGGACTCGGAATCTAACCCCAGAAATCGATCGTTCAGCCCACTCTTCTTGCTCTGACGATAATAAAGGCCGCTGAATCAATCCATTTGTATGCGTTCGCGATAACGTCCATAGCTCGCCTGGTCTCCAGTCGTGCTCAACGTTAAACAGCCCTCCGGCTCTCAGAGCATTTTGTTCAAATGGTGGCATCTTGTACCGAAGACAGCGCTCAGAACAGATGAAATCGAGGCCAACTGAACGTGCAAACGACTTCGCCCTGGCCCATTCTTCTTCAATGCCAGGCCTCGTCCCCTCTGGCGCAACGCTGAAAAGAACCGTTCCACCGTATTCGGTCACCTTTGCGGCAGTCCATAGAAAGGCCGTTGTGTAGTCCTCGTACCAGGGTGGATCTGTGACGACCACCTTTCCTTTCATTGGCGGGATACCATCTTTCATGAGATCAGCAGTGACCACGCGATGCCGACAATCGGATGGCAGTCCGCCAATACGGCCGCATTTGTCAACGAGTGTCACATTTCTGGGAAAGTCTTGTTCGATGGCGGCCCTAAAGACGGTCGGCGCGCCGAGAAGAATGATGTTATCCTCATTGCCGGTGGAGACGAGAACTCGATCTAGAAGGAGTTGTCGCGACGACTCAACAAACCTCCAGTCAAAATCTAGTGGGTGTGGCACAGGAAGGCGGTAAGAGTGGAAGGGTTCATTAGAATTGACCACAGGTAATTCTTCGAGAATCCGTTTATCCCCACGAACGTGTTCTGCAATCAGTTTCGGATGGACGCCGGGTAGGGATCGAATTAATTCGTTCAAAGATAAACGTTTCTTACGGAGGGCAGTTTCGATCCACCTAGTGACCCGTTCTCTAAATACTCGTTCCATTGCGACTAACCTCTCGGTTCAAAGGAACGCTATGGATACTGAGTTCTCGCATTGCGGCCGGGAACCGATATTCAAGAATGCGGCACCACTCAGCGAGCACTTCGCCTTGGAGCCGAATCGCGAGCGTGCGAGTATCGTTTAACCGCGCGAGTGTCGGGGTAAACGGAACGACCCGCAGAGGGACGACGCGAAGGGGTAGATTCTCATGGATCCTCTGCAATCGATCTGCAAACTGTGAAACGGTGATTGCCAGGTTTGATATATCATCAGTGGTGAAGGTGACATAAACATATAGGTCTAAGCCGAGCTCAACCAATCTCTTCAGTCGATCGAACTGCAGTGCGAATTGTTCCGGGTGGGCATGCGTGTTAAACGAAAACGAGCGGTCATCATATCCTTTTAGGCAACAAACCCTGCCATAGCTCTTATAAGACGCGACAAACGCCCGATCGGAGTTCGTAAGACAAGTCCAAAACAGATCATTGCTCAAGCTGTCGTCAGACCAGAGGTACGTGCTTTGGTCGAGGCCTCGCCTGTGCAGTTCTTTCATCATCCAGAGGGTCCACTCAGGAACGAGTTCCGGTGCTCCGCCGGTTAGGTCTATCATTGGGGGGCGGCGCTCCTGAATCGCCCACAAATCTACCAACTCGCCAGCGGAAAGAAGTGATGCGTGCTTGCCGTTTGCATTTAGCAACGCGTAAGGCACGAAGCAATACCAACAACGCCATGCGCAAGCAGCGAACTGGAACACCTGTGCACTAATCTGGTCTGCATGTTCAATTCGAAGGGCGTGAAGTGCAGGATCAATCGGCAGCGGATTGCTCGGCCAATCCAAATAGCGATTTCGGATGAAATGGCGAATGCGACCAAATCCACCGCAGTTCGGGGGTTCTGAAAGATCTACCTCTTGCTCAGTACCAATGAAGTTGGTAATTAATACCTTAGCGGTGGCGAGGTCCAAGGCTTTCGATCGATAACGCCGGATCATCTCCTCTTGCGGGACATATGCTGGCATCACTCCTCCAATCGGGCAAGAACCTCTTCAGACTCCTTGCTTCTGATGGGCGGTACGGTTTCGCCATAGTCTGTGAGATCAGGTAGTCGATCCTCGATGTACATAAACACCAGCTGCGAAAAATAGGCGACTTCGCGGTCCGTTAACTCGCGATGCTGTGGTACTCCGTGCCAGTACTCAATGCACTTGCGACAACACGTTGCAGTCGAATGTTGAGCATAAAAGAGCGGATTGCCTGATTTCCCAGTTTGCCTTCCGTCAAATGCTGGTTCGGCAGGTCCGACTGATTTCCGGATTCGCCGCTCAGCTGCAAATCTCATCCCTTCTCGGCCCTTCCGGCGGGCATAATTGACTGCATGTGGATCCATCTGTTTGTGCCAGAAGTGATGACGAATCAATTCATGGCGAAGCATTTCAAACGTGTATTCCACGTCATTGAACTTGCGCTGGTGTACGCGTGGCCAGTCGACGAGGTCTGCACCACACTGCCGACATTGGCCACCTCTGGTTTCCTTTTCTCCGTGTTTTTTTGCCTGTCGGAAACAGTGCAGCCCTGCTTCACACTTCGTGTCTGTGCACTTGATTCCGAGTGATGGCTTCTTCTTCTTTGCTTTCACGCCGTTTCCTCTGTTAGGGACCTCGTGAGCAAGTTCAGATCAAGGGGATTTAACACGGAAAAATCAACACGATTGAGCAACACGTCGCGAGCGGTGCTCCAAGGATCAGGAGATGTCTCCTGCAATACTTGTGCTGTGCCCCACCAGTCCACGTCGTCATCGGCCAATCGGTGTGCAAGATAGTTAGCCAGAACATCCACACGAACGCCACGTCTATTTGCGACTCGTGGGATTGCAGACTTCAATGCCTTCACATTTCGTTTACACTCGCGTGCGCACTCTGTTGCTAGTTCTTCCGCACGGCCTCTGAGGGCTACCTCGACTGCAAAGTCGGTCGCCCGTTCCTCTTCCTCATCATCGGCGTAATCGTTCGGGTCTAGGCTCTCTATCCAAGCAAAATTACGGAGCTCGGGATGTTCACGCACGTGCTTTGTCTCGTGAAACAGGTCTACAATCCACCTTCCGTTCGAATTGCCCGTTTGTTTGAGTACGATGACATTTCGGCCATTCACTCTCCAGCAAGCTCCATGAAAGCCTCCAGGCTCCCGAAGCGGCAGAACAGGTATACCCATATCCCACACGTATTCCAGGCACGATTTAAACGTGAAGTTCCCGTAACGTTTGAGGATTTCGTCGTGAATAGCTACCGGATCATTGGGGATATCCTTCAGTGGCACATCGCGTTGACATTCGAGCAGCAGCATCGCCAAGTAGTGCGCGTACACAGCGTACGCGCTAACTTTCTGGCGGTCCACCTTCACAGGAAGCTTGAATCTCGCCTCCGCCAACATACCCGCAGGCAGGGTAAGCGGTGATTCACCAAAAAGCGCTTGAATAGGAACATGAAACACGCGTTCCACGCTTGCGGCAAGTTGGAGAGCTATTGCCTGTTGCTGAGCTGCAGGTAATTCGGTTTGGACGAGCGCGCTCATTGCAGACGGGAGGAGTCGTTTCTTCAGCAGGTTGGTAGTTATCCCCAACTCACTTGCTCGTCCATAGACCTTGGCAAGAGTAACCTTGGCGGATGGCAAGAATAGACCTTTGCCGAATTTCAAGCCCAGA